>Ga0315284_10006805_pt1 | contig 16293 bp, 15 predicted proteins | sample YL17G09_16_MG_FD_203696 | JGI IMG/M metagenome (GOLD analysis project Ga0315284, IMG submission 203696) | Sediment microbial communities from Yellowstone Lake, YNP, Wyoming, USA - YL17G09_16 | ecosystem: Environmental > Aquatic > Freshwater > Lake > Sediment | place: USA: Wyoming | collected... | reverse complement strand
GAATCGTTGATGGGTAGGCCGGCCTGGTAATTCCAGGGCATCCAGTTCCGAGGGTTTTTGAAGACCTCGGATGAATGTTTCTGGAGGGCCACCAGGTAATCGAAGGGATTGACATCCCCCAGGTTGCAGGTGTGGATCAGGCTCATGAACATATCACCGATGAAGGCGCCGTGTTCGGTCTTGTAGAAGAGCGAGTTTTTCCGGTGGAGGATGGCCTTTTTCAATGCTCTTTCACAGAGATTGTTGTCTAAGGGCGCCCCGGCAACGCGCAGGAACAGGGTCAGGGGTTCCCAGTGTTTGAGCATGTAAGTGATGGCCTTGCCCAGCGAGGAGTTTGGTTCTGTTTTTTTTTGATCGAGCTGTTCAGAAAACCAGGTTTTCAGGTCCTTCATTACCGGTCCACTTTCCCGCTGATGCAAGATCAAGCGTTCCTGGGGGGAGAGGTTCTGGTCTTTGGCTACTTGATCTGTTTTATAAACAAGGGCGATCTGGTCAATGACATGGCTGGTCTCTTCGGGAAAGTTTGCTGCCATGTCCACGAAGTTCCGCCGCCCATGAGTCAGGCAGTTGGCTATGATGGTTTTTAGAGCTTCCGGCATATTCCTGGAGAGGGCGTCACACATCTGGATCGGCGGTTCCAGGTCGGCGCGCCGCTGTTTGAGCAGGTCAATCATATTTTCACCGGAGTGCCTTTGTCCGGTAAAGAACAGGGCGATCTTACGATTCTCTGTGATGGAAACCATACCGGTGGTGAACATCCCTGTCCGGGATGATTTCTCGTTGACCTCTTTCAGAAGTTCCAGGATCTTCATGGGGGTATCGTCGTTATGGATGACATTGCCCTGGGCGGCCTGACGGATCAGTTCCCGATAGGCGGGGTGAGTCCCCCCGTTGGCGGCATTCTCTACTATGTCCCACTGGGTTGACGCCGGCAGTGGTATCCCCATGCTTTCCTGAAGCTTCTCGATCCGGTAAAAGGGAACGCCGCTGCCGTACTTCAGCATGGCAATCATGGCCCCGGCGGTTTCGTCGTACTTCTCGGAACCGACGTTATCTGGGGGCTGGGCCGTAAAGACTTCGCCACAGAGGTTGCAGCGCAGCTTCTCAAGCTCATAGATCTTCGCGGCCAGGGGGGCCATCCCCACAAACCGCACCAGAGTCCCGGCCTTCTTGACCGGATAAAGTTTCCCTTTGGGACACTCCCGGCATGGTTCGCCGGCCTTCAGATTCTGGATGGGCACTTTGATCCGCTCGGCTTTTTTGTAAGCATCCGCGCCGTTTCTGCCGTGACCAGGCTGCTTCTGCGGTTCAGATCCCTCTTCCGAGGCATCGGCGTCTTTAGGGTTGCTTCCGATCTTGAAGAGCTTTGCTCTGGTTTCCGTCTTGGCGCCGAAGATAATCCGCAAGAGACGTTTGATCGCCGAGCCCTTCTCATCGACCGACTGGCTGAGATAGACGAAGGCATCGATAAGACCCTTGATGATCTCATAATCGCCTTCCTGCAGGGCCTCCTTTTCCACCCGTTCCAGGAGGGCTTCCACATCCGCCGGTTTCAGTTCGATCAACTTTGGAGTCTTCATGCCTGACCTCCGCACAGATGATCGCGGAAATCCCTGGACAGGGGGTAGCCCAGAACAGCCTTGAGGGAACGGTTTGCGCGGCCGGTCTGATCATTCTTCCCCCGACCCGTGGTCTGACCAATATGGAGCCAGTTGGCCGCCCGGTAGCAGGTGCCACGAAAAAGCTCCTGATCGACAAAGGTTTCCAGATAATGGAGGGGATGGTTGTATATCCGCTCCCAATCCACAGGCAGGATTTTTACCATTTTCCCCAGGATATGAGAGGCCAGGCAGGAAACCCGCACCCACGGCAGAATGAGAAACCGGGTGTTGCAGGCGATCAGAGACAGATTCTTCTCCCGCATCGGTTTCGTCCACCCGATAAAACGGTCGTGATCGCCGATGTGACGGGGAGCCGATGACCAGGCCAGACAGGCAATCGGTCTGCCCTTGGCAAAAACGATATACTTGAGCTGCTCTCCTACGGGCTGGCAATAACCAAGATAATGATGCTCCTCGATCAAACTGTTGAACAGGGACTCCGAATCCGTCCGCCGGACCTGGCGGAACTTGAGGGGACCAAGATCCGATACCGTCCCTTCTATGGGTGTCTGGTCTATCTCTACCCGGGCAGGCTTCTTGCGATGCACAAAAGGATTGACGATCCTGATCCGGATGGGAGGCAGTTCGATCTGTCCCGCCCGGGCCAGCTGAAGCATCAGCCCCCGACACACCATGTCCCGAAGCGCCCCGTTGGGCTGCCGCCAATCCCAGGCCTGACAGAGCTTCCGGGAAAGCATCCAGCGGCTGTCGCCACTGTTTTGGGCAATGAACTCCCGGATAAAGACGACTTCTGTATCCGTTACCACCTTGCCTCTGTATCGCATCACTGTTTCCATGAACAGCATATAACAGAGCCGTTGACCGAACGTAAGGGATATTTTTCAGATCATGCATATTTTTTCAGTCTTTCCTCAGCCGCCGGCAGCGATCTTCCGCCAGGGAGGCGCTACGCGTACATGACTCGGATCGCCGTTCCACAGCAGCAGTTGCAACTCGTGTACGGCCAAAACGCTGACACGATCAGAACCTTTATCCGGCCACCACTGAAACGACCCCTTGGACAAACGCTTCTGGCAAAGCCAGAACCCCTGACCGTCATACATGAGCGCCTTGATCGCCGTCGCCTTATGGTTCCGAAACACAAAAACACAGCCAGAGAAGGGATCCGTTCCCAGAACATGACGGCAGATCCCCGCCAATCCGTCAATCCCCTTGCGGAAATCCACCGCCTTGACGGACAGCAGAATCCGCATCTGCGGCGTGATCTGGATCATCCACACCCCCAGAACGTCTTCATCAGCTCCAGGGGATGAAAACCCGGCGCCCCTTTGATATGAATCCTCATCCTCCCTCCGGCCCGTTCCATCTCCACAATGAACTCCGTCAGGGATGATCTCAAATCCAGGGCAATAAAATCAGATGATGTCACAGATTCGGGAAAATGGTCGGGACAGGCAGACTGAAAGCGTTTCTTCAGGACATTATAGTCCAGACGCAAGACGCTGGATATTTTGCAAAGGGAGTGATCGGCGCAAAGACGTGCCGCGTCTTCCCATAAAGCGGCCGGGATGGGCGTGCCACGCTTCTTCCCCTCACGCCATCGCTTAAATCGCTGCTGAACTTCTTCAAGGCTTGGTCCTGTGCAGGCTGTGAACTGCTGATCCATCGGTTATCCTCCTCTTTGAGTTGATAACCGATCATAATCTATCCGCCACAAATTTTTCACGCAGCCTTACCGGAAAGACACGCTCATGTTTCCTGCTGTATTCCCTGATGTTCGCTTCATCTCTTCCAACGGTAGAAACATAGTAACCCGTGGCCCAGAAATACTGACCAGCAAAATTCTTGCGATGTCCCATAAAATTTCTCGCTATATATGTATCGCACTCTTACCTTTGATGAAACCTACCACCTGCGATACCGCATATTTGGGCGGTATCGATATCAGCATATGAACATGATCGGGCCGAAGATGACCCTCCATAACCTGACTCTCCTTCTGAGCCGCGAGGTCCCTGAATGCTGATCCAAGATACTTACGCAACTGATCGTATATCGCTTTTCTCCGATATTTCGGTATCCACACCACATGACACACACCACATGATACTTGCATTCCCATGAAGTATGGCTTAAACTCTGACTGTCTTTCAATTAAAACCTCCTTTCCTGTAAACTTTGAACGGTTCACGGATAGGAGGTTTTCTCTATATTCCCGGAGTTGTCAAACTCCGGGAGTCCCCCGGCAGAGCCGGGGGTTTACCCAAGGGCAATTACCCGGGCCGTCAAAGCCTATAGCGGAGACGAACCCCAATCGGATGACATCACTGTTCTTGTTTTACGTTTCCAAGGAGTGCAGGGGGGGAAGTGATAAAGGATGATGAGCGCCATGCTCCCAAAGATGATCACGCTGACTTATAACTTGACTTTCGTCACTTCAACTGTTAGTAAATCACAATAAATAAATTATATATTTCGTCCTTTATTCCCAATTTATAATTACGCGCAGTGACGAAGCAGTAGCATTAAATATAAGCAAATTTGAGATTGGTTCATTCGCAATGCAGGGTAGATGTTATGCGGGCATTCCACATAGTCTGTCAATAAAGAGTATGATTTGAATTCCTGTTGACCTTAAACAGAAGATTGAATCACATACATTCATGGAAAATAAAACATCTACATCTCGCAAATTTAAAAAATCGCCTTCATTGCATCAAATTGATTCTCACTTACGCATAGATATTTATATTATCGATTCTGGTTGGGATTCACTGGCACATAAATATTTAACCGGCGTATTGGACTTATTTAAGGCCTATCTGACTGACCAAAACCTCTATATTTTGTCTGCGAAACAATCTATTGCCTTTTTAAAGGATCACCCCGATCTCATCGGAAAAGATCCTATTATTGTGGTAGTTGACAAACTGGCTCGTACACTCAATAACCCGGACGGCTTCGGTACACGCCTCGAACTTGGATTGATCAAAGATCCTTATCGAATAGAGTGGTTGATTAAAATGTTTGTTAGAATAATCAATAACAAGGCAGAAATGTTGGATATTGCCTATACATTCCGAGAATACAACCACAAGGAAGGAATTACCGGAGCAATTGATATCATCATGGAAACTTTTGGAAAACGCTGAGCAAGAAAAAAGGAAAGGCAGGATATGGAAACAGGCGAAGGGGAATTCAGCTTTGGAACACTGATTGCAGTATTGGGAATGATTATGTTTGTTGCTTATATTGCTTACCGCATATCTCAGCAGCGTGAAGAATTGCGCGATACCATAGAACTGATCACCAATGAACATGATAATTTCGTTAACGGCCTGGAGGCGATGGTCAAAGCAGGGAACATTCGCCCGGTTTCCTAAGATTGAGCATTGTAACGTTCAAGATGTGAATATTTTAATAATCTGTATGAAGGGATTCAAAACAGGTAAACGAATCGAGGAGGACGAATTATGACTTCAAAATCAGAAAATATTTCAGACCAGATTGCCAATATTGGCCGGCAAATGAACACAACCATCAACCAATTTCAGGAAAAATTTCAGGATATGTCCGAAACAGTTGGGAGCAGCCTTCCCGATGTCATGGCCATGACTCAAAAAGCTCTTTATTCTTCATGTTATTACCTCGCTTTTGGCAGCGTTTATGCGGTTATGTATACAGCTAATTGTTTAATGGGTATCGACCCTGTGGGATCTGGCTTACGCGAAGGCGCCACGGCCGCAAAAGAGGCCGTTCACTTAAAAGATAAAAATATTCCCAGCAAGCCGCGTTCGTCAGCACCAAAAGTCAATACTGCAGCCCCAAAACCCAAAGCGACTCCACCCAAAGCGACTCCGCCCAAAGCGACTCCACCTAAAGTGACTCCACCTAAAGTGACTCCACCTAAAGAAGAAGCGCCATCAACTTAGTATATTAAGGAGATTTTTCAATGGCCACCAATCAGAATCAATTTTTCTACATTGCTCTCGCCTTTGCGGCTGGTTTTGCGGTTGGTGCCAACTGGCCGGAAATTAGAAATAAAATTGCTCCTTTGCTGAATACGGGAACTCAGAAATTTGGCGATCTCTATGCCTTCCTTGCTCAAATGCTTGGCGATCATAAAGAAAATTTTGAAGATAACATGGCAGAACAGAAAGTTAAAAAAGAACAGGAACAGCAGTCCCAATCCCCTTCACGGGCCGAGTTTATGGCTGGCATTGCCCAAATGATGGCTGGTGCAAGTAAGGAAAATTTTGCAGCGGATTTGGCTAATATGATGTCCGGCAAGAGTGAAACCGCCGCCAGGAAGAAAAAAACAGTGAAGCGTAAAGCAAAACCGAAGGGGATGAACATTACAACTGAAGGCGTGTCTCCGCAGACAGCGTAAAAGAAAGATTATCCATACAACCGATAAGCCATCCTTGACTCAAAAAAAGAGACCAATCTTATTCATCATGCGATAGCAAGGGATGGTTCTTCATGGACATGTCGTTGATCGGTAATAATGGCAAGGAAAATCCAGAGACCGACATCTATATTTCCCACCTGCAGCCGGGAAGATTAGCCATCACGTCAAAAAAGATATTCCTGGAACCGGATAATGAGGCGTGTGTTCAATTTATACGGGCTCTGTTTCAGGTTCCGGAGGTACGTCAAACATTAATCAACCCCAGCCGCTCTCGAGCCATTGTCCACTATGATATTAAAAAGTCTGAGGCCGCTTTCGTCCTGAAAAAAATTTCTGATACCCTGCAGACCCACCCAAAAAATCCGTCACATCAAAGTAAGCTTTTTCTACGGAAATACGGCATACATCCTGTCCGCGTTGTGCGTTATGGAAAGACGCTATCGACATGGGAACTCGTCCATCATGTACCTCAGCGGGTGCGTCTGCGTCATCCTGTCCTCCAGTATCTTAAGGGTCTGGCCGATCGGATAGAAGAAGGGCTGACCGGCATTCAAGGAATTAATGAAGTCCGATCAGACATTGTTACGGCCAGTGTTTTGGTAAAATATGATGAAAGCTTTATTACTTTGCAGAATATCCTGATATGGCTTGAAGAATTCCTTGTCGTCAGTGCAGTGGAAACCAATGAGAAATATCAACCGGATTATGCATTAACCATTAAAACTGCATCCCTATTCGTAGCGACCCTGGCGCAATTCGCTTTGCCTGCATTAAAACCGGTAAGCGCAACGTTGCTGGTTGCATCAAATATTGATACCTATGCCAAAGCACTCAACCAACTTTATGAAGGAAAAGTTGACCGGGAAACTCTGGAAACCATTCTCACCATTCTGGCTTTACAGGCAGAGAGTTATTTTTCCGGATCGTTGATGATATGGCTTCAGGAGATCTGGCCTGAATTATTTTCAAAGATCCTTCGACGCTATGCTAAGAAGCTGCTGATCGCTCCTCGACAGCGTTCCATGACAACTTACATTTTGTCTGAAAACAACATCAAAAAAGCTCTTATTACCGCAATAGATTCAGATAATATCATTTCTGTGAAAGCAGGTATGGCTGTTCCTGTGGACGGCCGGGTACGAGATGGCAAGGCGCTCGTGGATGAAAGTGCGATCTTTGGTTCAATGGAACCTGTTAAAAAAAACCGCGGCTCCCTCGCGTATGCGTCTTCAGTTGTAATGGAAGGGCATTTGTTTATTCAGATGACCCATCAAAAAGAAGAAACAACTGCGTCAAAGATTTCAGCTATCGTTGTTCAGGCAGCAGGCGCTGAACTGCGGGAAGCATCGGAAGCGCCATTTTTCATTCAAAAAATTGCACCTGCGATTCTCATTGCCGGCGGTATCGGATTCATCCTTGGCGGTCCTGTGGCCGCACAAGCGATCATGCGTCCTGATTATTTAACCGGCCCCACACTTGCACCATCTGTTTCTCTGCTCAGGACACTTGCAGGACTCACCCGCAGGGGCATCATTGTCCGGAATGCGGTCGTTTTGGAAAAAATAGCCAATCTGGATACGATTATTTTGTCGGGAGATTCAGGGATTGATGTCGAGCAAGTTTATCAATCACTGATGGCATGCTCTGTTTCGGATATAATCCTGACTAAGGAAAAAGGAAATAATTTCACCGTAAGCGTATCTGATGAACCGGAAGAGAAAATTCATCGCATCAACGCTGACCTCAGCGCAAGGATCAAACTGATAGCGTCCCTCCAGGAGCAGGGTAAAAAGGTGGCCTATATCAGCGGCCGAATTTCAGACCGGGATTTATTCAAACAGGCGGATGTCGCCATTTGTCTTGACGGCCTTTCATCTCTTGATCACGACGCCGCAGACATATTATTTATGTGCCCGTCGCCGGATCATTTCACGCGCTTATTTGATGAAGTAAAAGCGCACAGGGAAAGAATAGCAGACAGTTATCGTTACACGATCATTCCTAATTTCTGCGGCGTTGCCGGGACGCTGTTGGCGGAATTCCCGCCTCTCTTCAACGTTATCCTTTCCAACCTGGGTATTCTCATGATTTATGAAACAGGTTTGCATGGATTAAGGCAGCTCGATCCTCATGCCGGCATGAGATAAAACATAATGGCAAGCATGATATAAACGGCAACCAGTTGTACACCCTCGATCCAGTTCATATCGCCGTCATGAGCAGTCAGCCTGATAACACCGACAGCAATCATTACAGAAACAACCTCCATGATTGTAAACGTCAAATCCATCGGCGCTGGTGCAATGAAATAGCTCAATATCAGCAATACCGGCGCCACAAATAAGGCAATCTGAATGGAGGCCCCTGTCGTAATATTGATAGCCAGATCCATTTTATTCTTGAGGGCCATAATAATGGAGGTTGATTGTTCAGCAGCATTACCGATAATGGCTACAAAAACAACACCGATAAAGACTTGACTCATTCCCATCTGACGGGCTGTTCCTTCTACCGACGTAACCAACATTTCACTCATCCAGGCAATCAGTCCTGCCGAAACAGCCAGCATTCCCAGAGAACGCCACATGCCCCTCTTTTTTTGATCTGCCTCCCCCTGCTTTGCAGCAGCTATTTCAGGCCTCTTTCCACTTTCCAGTTCTTCTTCAGCGAGGGCTGGAATACCGGCGTAAAGATGGCGGTGGGTCTTTAAGGAAAAAATAAGATTCAAGATGTAAGTCGCCAATAGGACAATGGCGATGGCCAGCCCCAAATTCAGCTCGACAACAGGTGTTACGCTCGGAACCAAATGATGATAAATGGCCGGAAGAAGTAATCCGATGGCACTCAATGCAAGCATTGTCGTTCCAATACACGCGGCAGAACTGTTAAATCGGAGGACGGGATAACGTAATCCGCCAAGTATGGCGCCTGTACCAAAGACCAGAAGAATATTAGCGATTATGGCCCCTGTAATGGATGCTTTTACAACATCGAAAAGCCCTTCACGTAAGGCTATGATGCCGATCATCAGTTCCGGTGCATTACCAAAGGTTGCACTCAGTAAACCACCGATTCCCGGCCCCAGATGGTCTGCCAGGCCTTCTGTTGCCTTGGCCAACAGACCAACCAGAGGTACTATCGCCAATGCGGAGCAAAGGAATATGACTGACTCCCCGGGATGTAGGTAATATTCCAAGACAACTGTGATGGGGATAAAGATAAGCAGGGAATAAAAAACAGTTTTGACGGTCAATATTTTTTTCATGTCTCCTCTTTTCCTGTCCGGGCAATCTTTGCGTTACAAGCATGAAAATAGTGCCGATAATATTTAAATTTAAGCATCTTTCATCGCACCCATTTGCCTTCCGCCGACTAAATCCAAACTACTTGTGGGATAGTGTGTTCCTTTCCTAAGCAGCCTGATCCGGGCAGGAAATTCGCTTGAGAAATTAGTCCAGGCTCTTTTAAAATCATAATTGATCGGTGAATGCTGTGAATCGCTGAAGCAAGGATACAAAGTGTTAAGACTTTGTGCCCACCGACTGATATCTTCGATCTGGTTCAGATCATAGACGGCAAAGTTTTGGATGGGTTCATCCAAAAGATGACGGTGCTCAATAATTCTATTAATAATATGTACAAGCAGATACTCAAACTCATAAATATTTATCTGGTGAATACTCGAATTGTCACGAGCTGGTATGATTTCGTTATGAATGTGATCGATAATGACACCCAAGATACGATGAGCATTCACAGGTTCTTGATTTGGCAGCGGTGTCGACGTCGCGATAACAGCCATCCGTCTCAATGTATCTATTAAACGGTCGAATCCCTCCTCCTCACCGCTGATAGACCTTTGAGTAATTGTTGCCGTTAGTAAGGCAATTCCGATCATTCCACTGATAATCAGGGTAATACTGATGATCATCATTCCAATATTTACTGCATAACTTCCCACACCATCAGCCCGGAGGATGGTCAAACCGAGATCATCATTGAGATTGGAAAAAATAGTAAAGGCGTTATAAAAATAGACAAGCCAGGGATATTTCTGATCATGAATGATCCACATTATTGTGCTCAGAATGGCGGAAACCATGAACCAGGCAAGCACAGTAACAAGAACCATCAATAGCCGGGAACGCTGAATTGACGCAAAAATACTCTTTGCTGTTATTAAGGCACTACCAATAGTGCTTTTTCCTGTGAACATAATTCGGTTTCCCAATTCAGGCTTGAAGCTATAGCCATCTTGATTTCATTTTCCTTCTCGGCCTGAGACAGCTCTAATTTGCGTAATGGCAACATACCGTTAATCATGGCGGCGATGATGGTTACATTGTTAAAAAGAACGGAATACCAGAGGCCGAATCCCAGGGTAAATACACCAGCGACACACAAGCTGTTTGGAATTACAATAAGTTTCCAGCTTGTTTTGATATTGCGCTCCAATGCCTTGGATATATCCACCAGAGAACATAATTTTGAAAGACTTTCCTCCATGAAAACGATTTGTGCCGTGTCTGTTGCAAGACTCGAAGCTCCGCGGAGTGAAACGGATACATTTGCTTTCTTCAGAGCAATAGCATCATTAATGCCATCTCCTACAAAACAGACCGTTCTCCCCTCACTCTGCAATAATTCAACGAAACGCGCTTTATCCTGTGGCAAGACTTCAGCAAAGTAGCGATCCATGCCAAGTTTTTCTGCAAGATTGCGGGTGGGTCGATCATGATCTCCTGAAATAATGGCCAGGTGACCAATCCCCCTCTCACGTAATCCTTTAATAATATCTTCAACTTCAGACCGCTGGGATGACTGCAATTCGATGATGCCCGCCAATTTATTGTCGACACCAACCATGATCAGCGAATGTCCCATATCATGGATTAATCCCACTTCTTTTTCCACTGCACCGGGAATATCGATGCCTTCCATTTTCATAAATCTGGCACTGCCGACTCTAACCAGACGCTCTTCTATACACACTTTAATTCCGAAGCCTACATGATATGTCGATTGATCTGTAGCCGGAAGCGGCAGGTTCAGGCTCTTGAATTTTTCCTGGATGGCACAGGCAATCGGATGGGAAAATTTCTGCTCTGCAGCAGCAGCCCACTGGATGAGACATTCCTCCGAATGTTCGCTGCAGGCAATGATGCGTCCAACCTCCGGCCTTTCACGCGTGAGTGTGCCCGTTTTATCAAACAGGATCGTGTCCACCCTGTTCATCTGTTCCAGAGCACGACCATCCTTGATCAGAATGCCATTCTGGGCACAGTGATTTAAACACGTCAGCATACCAAGGGGAGCGGCAATGCGAATGCCCGTTCCCAAATCACAGTTAACAACGGCCATGGCGCCGTTTACCCCCATGACACTTCCTGCCAGCGCGCTCAGTGCCAATGTCGGAATAACAGCCTTGTCTGCAAGAGCTTCTCCGCGTGATTGTGAATCCAGCTTGTAGGAAAGTGTTGAGTTTAATATCTTTGTGATCTGAGAAGCCGCTGTTTCGCTCCCGGCTTTATCCACTGAGACCATGATTTTTCCAGCCAGCATAACCGTTGCCGCATATACGGGATCCCCGACCGCTTTTTCCGCGGGGGCAGATTCACCGGTGAGGACATGCTGATCAATCATGCCGAAACCTTCCTTTATCGTACCATCCACCGGAATGGTTTCTCCTGTTCTGACGATGACGATATCCTCATTTGTGAGGTTCTCCAGCGGAATTTCAACTTCTACATCATCGCGACAAACCCAGACAAATCGGGGCTGTTTGCCAAAGGCATGCATGAGCATTCGCCTGGAATCGTCCCGGGTCTTTTTTAGAAGTTTTCGACCTAAACTAAGACACCATGACATGAAAGCGCCAGCAAATATCTGGCCAGTTGCAAAGCAGCTGGTCAGGATAACGGCATCAAGAATATCGACGCCAAGCCGGCGTTCCTCAACAATAAGGTTTTTTGCTCCCTCAAAACTGGGAATGGATGTATATAAATATAATATTGCACTCACAGGCATCAACGGCGGCAATGCAAATTGGCTTGCCGCCGACAAAGCCAGTGTTGTCGTTGCTATCGGAAAATCCGTATCATACTCATCCTGATCCTCCGGGTGTTCAGCTTTTTCAAGGGCAAGATCAAGGAGTTCAACAAGCTGGCATTTATTAATTTGTCTTTGGTTATAATAAATCAGGACACTGCAGGTGAGAGGATCCGTTTCATAATTATCCACGCCAAGCGTGCTCATGAGTTGGCTCTCGATAGCATGACACAAATCTTTCTTGCGATAAATGACCGGGTTCTTAAAACGTATTCTGCCCGAAAGTTCATGTTTTATCTGCCAGGTTGAAAGTCGATCGCCATGACGAAAAATCATCAATGGATGTCCATTATGATTCTTAAAACGGGGCAAAAGCGCTGCAACCTGTTCTTTTAAAGTGTTCGGGCCAGGTGTGGTGAAACCTCTTAAAAATTTACTGATTTTATTAACTACCGATCGCCCGTTACCGTTTCCTTCATAAGATATTTCTGCCAGCGCCTTATCCGGAAAAACGGAAAGATGATTTACTTCCCGGGCATAGAAGAGTCTTTCAACGAACTGGCTAAAATTGTTACTGAGCGGATCCGCGAAGACATGTTCGCTGATAATATTTATGCGCCCATCTGAAGGAAAGCTAACGTTCATATCAATCGTGGATCTCCCTGGATCTGTTATCGGAAATTCAGCATCTATTTGGTTTCAATCGTATTGAGAGCTTTGAATTTCTGCCGAATATGTCATTCCGGTGAAAACCGGAATCCAGCAAGTTATCTAAAACACTGGATTCCTGCTTTCGCAGGAATGACGATTTGCCAGGTTTCAGGAGAAATTCAAAGCTCTCTTATTGAGATATTTACAAAACGTTGTCCATAGCTATATTATATTTAGCCGTGAGTCAATTGGAAATAAGGAACATGAGATTCGGCGGGATCATAACGTGAAGATAAAAGGTATATCTCGCCCTTTTTACGTAAATCTTTTTTACGAATCGATGGGGGCGGTCCTGGGGATAATCAGCACCTGGCTGCCGGGGATTTTTTCTTCCAGGCTGGCCGTCATCCGCTTGATGGCAAGCTGGACGTCGTTCATCGTCCTGCTCCCGTCAAACTCAAGAAAAATCTCGATGTACACAAACTGACCCGATCTGCGCGATCGAACGCCGTGCAGCTCCAGATATTCATCGAAATAGGCGGCCAGTTCTCTTAAAATGTGCATTTGCAGCGGTTCGTCGATAGTCCTGTCGAGAAGCTCATCGATGGACTTTCTGCCGATCAGATAGGCGGAACCCAGGATATAAATGCCGATGAGAAAGGAAACCGCCGGATCGATATAAAGCGACCAGAGATGTTCCCTGAAAAAAAGCGATGCGCCGAGGGAAAAAACCACACCTGTATGGATAACCGTTTTTGCCAGATACAGCCTCCACTGGGAATCCCCGGCAGGGGACGGATCGCGGCGGTTGACGTGATAACTCTTGATAAGGAGCCAGATGGCCAGCAGGAAGAACGGTATGACGGCGAGAATCCCGATCAAGGCATACGGCTCATTCAGGGCAGCGGGACGGTATATCCGATCGATGCTACGGTAGGAAAGATCCGCAAAAGCAAGAACCATGGCAGCAGCGATGGCAAGGCTCGAAAGATTTTCGATCTTGCCTGCGCCGTAGTTATAGATGAAAAGTTCTTTCCGGGCGACCTTGCGCAATCCCATCCAGGTGATGAGGAGCGACAGGGTTTCCGCGGCGCTGCGGATGGACGTGGCGATCATGGTCATGGAGTCGGCCATGATGGATATGTAAAGAAAGGGGGAAAACACCACGGCCCCGATGGCAAAACCATAAAAGGCGTACCGTTCCTTGTCCGTGTAAAAAAAACCGTGATGATTTGTTTTCATTGAAAAAAACTCTCACTATGACTGGTGCATCGCCTCTATGTATGCGAGCAACTCGCGGCCCGTCTTCGAAGCCACATGAAATGCCTCATAAATCAGTTTGACGTTTCTCAAATATTGCAGAATCAGGGCCGTTCCCGTTATGGTTTGCGGCAGAATGCCGGCAAAGAAAAATCCGAGCTTTTCAAATTCCGGCGCCAGGTAGTACGTCAGGGGATCTCTCATGTCCAGGTAGAGAAAGACAGCCTCAACCCTCTGCGACCAAAGCGCCGAGAGTCTTTCTTCGACTTTGGCCACAATGCCTGTGCCGTAACTCAGGATGTAAATATCGGCATAGCCTGTGTTTTTACTGACATGGAAATGGATGAGGGGAGGCGCCGTCCCGGTCAGCGCCTCTTCCGGCACATCGGGGATCCGCTTCTCCGCGTTCAGACCGATATTGTCCAGCAGCCTGTCGATCATTTCACGATGACGATTGGGGGGATAGACCGGGGACGGTTTTTCCTCTCCTATTCCCAGATAGGCCAGCAGGGTGGTCGTCCTCTGCGCGGGCGCCGGGGGAAACCCTTCAAAAGAGACGATCTGGTAGTTCGCAAGCAACAGACCGCAATCCCGAAAACCGTGTTTTCCGGCCACTCTCTGGGCATACGGATGATGTACCACCGACCTGATGCAAATCCCCATCACGCATCTTTGCCTGAGAGTTTCCCTGATTGTATGGATATAACCGACAAGATGGTAGAACACGCCATTCCCCCGGTATTGGGGCGCCACGAGGGACATCGCCACTTCGGCGAGGGTAGAATCGGGCTTGCGTGCCAGGGCTGTATGGCCGGCCACTTCACCATTTTCCGCTATCGCCACAATAGACACGAGAAATCCTTCGTCGTTTAACCTGTTGATATATTCGGGATCGTAGTATTCCTTGATGTAGGTCTGGCCGTAACATTGGCCTATGAGCCTCACCACGGCGGCGGCATCGCTTTTCTGCATGGGTCTGACGAGCCAGTTCATGGAAGCTTCCTTCATGCGTTTCCCTGTAGAGTGGCGGGTCCGTTATAGGTGATCACAAGCAGGGCGATATCGTCCGACTGGACTGCCCCGGCGGCAAAAGCATGCACGGCGCCGGAAATCGAATGAACCAGATCGCAGGCGGAACGGGCGCTGCCCGTTTTATGGAGACATTCCTCCAGACGGCCGTCTGTAAAGAACTCGTCCTGCCGGTTGATGGCTTCCGTTACGCCGTCGGTATAAATGATCAGCGTATCGCCCGGCTTGAGAGAGACAACCTCCCGGTCAAAGGCGAAATCCTCCATCACACCCAGAGGCAGGCCGCTGTGACAGGGCAGAGGTTCGACATCACCGGATGACCTGCGGATGTAGGGAGGATTATGCCCGCCGTTGCTGTACACCACCTCGCCGGTGCGGATATTGATAATTCCGCAGAAGGTGGTAACAAACATGGACGCCTCGTTGTCCGTGCAAAGGTCGTTGTTGACTTTATACAGGATATTATCGGCCTGCATCCCCTCCTTGGTCTTGGCCTTAAGCAGTGTGATGGAAACGGCCATGAACAGAGATGCAGGGACACCCTTGCCAGAGACGTCGCCGATCACAAAAAAGAGATGGTCGTCATCCACGAAGAAAAAATCGTAGAGGTCGCCGCCTACCTCTTTGGCCGATTCGATGGAGGCGTGAATATCGATTTCCGGCACATCGGGGAAGGGGGGGAATATCTTGGGAACGATGTTCTTCTGGATGTCGCGGGCGACGGTCAACTCGCTTTCGATGCGCTCTTTGGCGGCCCGCATCATGCGCTCGTTGATCAGGTTGTTCAGGATGAAGACAAAAGTTGCCAGGCCGACGGCGTGGGCCGCAATCATGGGAGGAAAGGCCTTGATGGCCGCCGGTAAAACCACAGAAAACGGATGTCCCAGAAGGAGCGTCTCCCCAAAGTGAAACACCTCATAGGCGGCGGCAAAGACGGCCGCCCCGAAAACCCCGACAAGTTTTCCCTTCCGGAACTTGTAGATCATCCCCGCCACAAGACCCGCCAGCACTGTAGCCAGCATGGCGGAGTAGGTCACCATGCCGATATTGCTGACCCCGAAGCGGGGATCGAAATAGCGGTACAAGGCGCCGAAAAAAGCGGCGCCCAGGCCGACCGCCGGCCCGCCCACGATACCGGCCATCATGGGGCCAAGGTTCCGGATGTTGGCAGCCCCCCCCAGCGCGGCTGCGTATACTGAAAAGGCTCCGAAAATGGCAACCATGAAAAGCTGTCCTCGGAGTGTCAGCTGGCGGTCGATCACTTCCGAATAG
>Ga0315284_10006804_pt1 | contig 16293 bp, 12 predicted proteins | sample YL17G09_16_MG_FD_203696 | JGI IMG/M metagenome (GOLD analysis project Ga0315284, IMG submission 203696) | Sediment microbial communities from Yellowstone Lake, YNP, Wyoming, USA - YL17G09_16 | ecosystem: Environmental > Aquatic > Freshwater > Lake > Sediment | place: USA: Wyoming | collected... | reverse complement strand
TGCTCAAGGCCCGGCACGGCGAGGAGGCGCTCCAGATGCTGGCGCGCCACGGCGAGCCCGTGCACCTGGTGTTCACCGATATGGTGATGCCGGGAATGGGCGGACTGGAATTGGCGAAGGAGATCGGGAAGACCCACCCCCAGATCAGGGTGCTCTTCACCTCCGGCTTCGCCTCCGACCCCACCGCGGGCCGGGTCGCTCCGGAGGAACTCACGCACTTCATCTGCAAGCCGTACTCCGTCGGGCAGTTGGCGCGCAAGGTCCGGGAGGTGCTGGACTGGCTGTGGTGATCGATAGACAGCTGTCCGAGGCTACTGGTCGGGCGCCGGCGCCGCGGGCTCCTCCGCCTGGCGCTTCGTGTTCTCGAGCTTGCGCTGCCGCTTCTCCTCCTTCTTCCGCTTCTTCTCCAGCTCTCTCCGGTGCTTCTCGAAGTTGTAGTTCGGGCGCTTCGCCAAGGGGCAGTCTCCGCGTGGGTCGTGCGGGTGAAGAACGGAATGGCCGGCCAGAGGAGCGGGCGGCCGCGCGCACCACTAAGGTAATCTCCCTACGGGCGCATTTCGACCGGTCCTGTCGGCTTGATGCGGGGCTCGTGTATTGCGCGCGGCGAGCCGCTCGATATGTTCGGCGCATGCACACCTGGTTCCCGCGGGCGTTTCTGCTCGCCGCTCTCGGTGTAGCCGGCTCGTGCAGCGACGAGCCGAACGGCCCCGGGACGCAGGGACCTTGGGTCCAAGTCGTCGCCGGCGCATTCCACACGTGCGCGCTGAGCGCAGGTTCCGTGTACTGCTGGGGTCAAAACCTGGAAGGCCAGCTCGGCAACGGCTGGAACACCAGAAATTCAACGCCGCTGCTGACCAGCCTGCCGGTCCGGATCCGCAGTCTCGCCGCCGGCTTCAGTCATACCTGTGGCCTCACCGAATCCGGAGCCGCCTACTGCTGGGGCTCCAACGAGGACGGCCAGCTCGGGTCCGGCCAGAGCGGCGGCTCCGTCCGGGTACCCGTCCTCGTCGCCGGCCCGCAGACATTCCGGAGTCTGGTTGCCGGTGCCTCCCACACGTGCGGCGTGACCTACGCGGGCATCGCGCTGTGTTGGGGTGACAACCGCTATGGCCAGCTGGGTGATGGTTCGACGGCGGACCGCACCTCTCTCACCGCCGTCGCCGGCGGCCTCACCTTCCGGAGCCTGGTGGCGGGCGCGTACCACACCTGCGGACTCACCGATGCGGGCGCACTCCACTGCTGGGGCCGCAACGACCGGGGCCAGCTCGGCGACGGATCCACGACCGATCACCCGACACCGAGCCCCGCCGCCACCGGCCTGACGTTCCAGAGCGTTGGCGCCGGTGCCGGTAGTTCCTGCGGCTTGACCAGCGCCGGCGCCGCAAACTGCTGGGGGGACAATCGATACGGCCAGCTCGGCGACGGCTCGACAACGGACCGCACGACGCCGACGCTGGTGGCGGGAGGTCGGACATTTCGGAGCCTGACTGTCGGCTCTCACACCTGTGGCGTGACCGGTTCGGGAGCGGCCTACTGCTGGGGCGACAACGGGAGCGGACAGCTGGGGGACGGATCGGATTCCCGGCGCGCGATGCCCACGGCGGTCACCGGAGGCCACACGTTCGACAGCCTCTCCGCGGGCGGCTCCCACACCTGCGGCCTCACGGGAGCCGGCGCCCTCTACTGCTGGGGCAGCAACTACGATGGCCAGCTGGGCGCCGGGCTCCCGGACAATTGGACCCCAGGCGTCGTCTCCGGCGGCCTCGCGTTCCAGAGTCTGGTGGCGGGCGGAACGCATACCTGCGGCACGACGGCCACCGGCACGACGTACTGCTGGGGGAGCAACGGCAGCGGCCAGATCGGTGACGGCACTACGACTTCCTGTGCGACGCCTGTTCCGGTCGCCGGCGGCCTGGCGCTGCGGAGTCTCAGCGCCGGGTACGGCCGGACCTGCGGACTGGATGCAACGGGAGCCGCGTTCTGCTGGGGGGCCAACGCGTACGGACAGCTCGGCGACGGCTCGACCACGAGTCGTGCCACGCCCACCCCGGTGGCGGGCGGCATCACCTTCGCGAGTCTGTCCGCCGGCGAGTATCATGCGTGCGGGGTGTCCGGCGGCGGCGCTGCCTTCTGCTGGGGCTACAACGGCGCGGGACAGCTGGGCGACAGCACGACCGGCGATCGCGCGACGCCCGTCGCCGTCGCGGGGGGACTCGTGTTTCGCAGTGTGTCAGCCGGCACCAGTCACAGCTGCGGGCTGACCACCACCGGCACCGCCTACTGCTGGGGCGGCAACGGGTCCGGACAGCTCGGCAACGGCTCCACGACGAATCGCCCGACACCGGCAGCCGTCGCGGGAGGCCTGACGTTCCAGTCGGTCGTGGCCGGCAGAGCCCACACCTGTGGGGTGACGACGACGGGCATCGGCTACTGCTGGGGCTCCAACTGCTGCGGCCAACTGGGTCTCTCCACGCCCATCGGGACGACCACATCCACGCCGATGCTCGTGGACGGCGGCCTCACGTTCCAGCAAATCGACACACGTGCGTTCGATGTGACCTGCGGGCTGACCACCGCGGGCGCCGCGTACTGTTGGGGTACATCCGGCTATGGCGACCTCGTCGGCACGGGACCCTTGGGATACTACATGAATTCCCCGCTGGCTGTGGTCGGCGGCCTGACGTTCCGCAGCCTGGCCGCCGGCGGGGCGTACACGTGCGGCCTGACCAACTCGGGTGCCGCGTACTGCTGGGGCGGCTACGGCACCGAGTTCGCGATGGGCCGGACGAGGCCGCAGGTCTACGTCACGTCACCGGTGGCGGTGAACGCACCGTAGGACGATCAGCCCTCACCAGTCGCCTCCTCGTCGGAAGCCGCTCCACAATGCGACGATTCGCCTGTACTCCGAAGAGCCTGATGGCCCTGCTGGCGTAGGATGTCGTCGGAGGGCCTTCAAGCGATCGTGGCCCGCCGCATCTCTCCGCCGAAGAACGATCCGTTGCGCAATGAACCGGTGCTGTGGTCGCCCGGCGGCTCGGCAGATTGGGTCGCCAAGGCATGCCGACTTGCCGGAGCGCGTCGGTGGTCGGCGCCGAGGGAGGGTGGCGCAATGTATACACAAACAGTATATTGACCGGTGGAGTTCTCCTGGGACTCCCGCAAGAGCGATGCGAACCTGGCCCTGCGCGGCTTCGACTTCGCCTTCGCGACGCTCATCTTCGACGGACCCACCCTCGAGCGAGCGGACGCCCGGGAGGACTACGGCGAGGCTCGCATTATCGCGATCGGTCTGGCGCAGGGCATCCCGCTCACGGTCGTGTACACCGATCGCACGGCCGGCGGGCGCCGCATCGTCTCGGCGCGGAGGAGCAATCGTCGTGAGCGCGAATCGTACGAGAGGGTGCTCCAGGTCCGCTGAGCGGCCGCTGCGCGGGCGGGCCGACCTGGTCCGGTTGCGCCGCGCTTCGGAACGTCTGATCGCGGAGACGTCGCCTCCTGAGCTGGCCGACCTGCCGGCCAACTTCTGGCAGGATGCGGATCTCGTGTGGCCGGTGGGCCGCGAGCCCATCTCGCTGCGTGTGGATCGTGACGTTCTGGCGTGGTTCCGGGCCCAGGGCCCACGGTACCAGTCCCGGATGAACGCGGTGCTCCGCACCTATGTCGCGTTTGTGCGGAAGCGTGGGGGGCGGAAGCCGGCACGGGCTCACTGACGGAGGATCGGCGCGCGGCGCCGGCGAGCGTCCGCCCGCGAAACCCTTGGGCATCCACGAGCGTAGGGGTCGTAACACCTCCGCTCGCGGGACGCCCATGGACGCACTCCTCAGGGACCTTCGGTTCGGCATCCGGATGCTGGTCAAGCGCCCGGGCCTCTCGCTCACCGTCATCGTCACCTTCGCGCTCGGCATCGGGCTCACCACGACGGTCTTCAGCATCGTGAACGGCGTGCTCTTCAAGGGGCTCCCGTTCGAGCGGGCCGACCGCGTGATGATCCTCGGGCGCACCAACCCGGCGCGCGACGTCGACTTCATGCCGGTCGACGGACAGGACTTCGCGGACTTCCGGGACCAGCAGACGGTCTTCGAGGGACTCGCGGCGCTCGACGTGCGTGCGGTCAACCTCGCGGAAGGCGACGGCCCGCCGGAGCGGTTCACCGGCGGCTTCTTCGATCACCATGTCTTCGAGCTGCTGCGGGCGCGGCCCATCCTGGGGCGGACCTTCCGGGAAGCGGAGGACCGGCCGGGCGGGGACCCGGTGATCATCCTCGGCTACGAGCTGTGGCGCGACCGGTTCGGCGGGTCCCGCGACGTGCTGGGACGGACGGTGAAGGCGCACGGGATCACGCGGACCATCATCGGCGTGATGCCGGAGGGCTTCGCGTTCCCGGACCGCGAGCAGCTGTGGCTGCCGCTCGCCCTCGACCCGGCGGCCACCCCGCGAGGGCAGGGTCCGCAGCACTTCGTCGTCGGCCGGCTCAAGGACGGGGTGTCGCAAGCCGACGCACGGACCCAGATGACCACCATCGCCGCGCGGCTCCAGCGGGAGTATCCCGACGCCGACCGGGGGCTGGGTGCCGTCGTCCAGACCTTCACCCAACGGCTGCTCGGCGGGCGGGTCTTCGCGCTCCTGATGACGATGCTCGGCGCCGTCATCGGCGTGCTGCTGATCGCCTGCGCGAACGTCGCCAACCTCCTGCTGGCGCGGGCCTCGATGCGGACCCGCGAAGTCGCCGTCCGCACCGCGCTGGGCGCCGGGCGCGCCCAGGTGATCCGGCAGCTGATGGCCGAGGTGCTCGTGCTGGCGATCGCCGGAGGGGTGCTGGGCTTCGCGCTGGGGATGCTCGGCGTCGCGTGGTTCAAGGCGGTGATCGTGGTCAACCCGCCGCCCTTCTGGATCACGTTCGACCTGGACCACCGCGTGCTGCTCTTCGTGCTCGGCGCGACGATCCTCGCCGGCGTCGCCTCCTCGCTCTTCCCGGCGATCCAGACGTCGAAGACGGACATCGTCGGCGCCCTCAAGGACGAGGGCCGCGGCACGTCGGGTCTGCGGATGGGCCGCTTCACGTCGGGGCTGGTCATCGCCGAAGTGGCGATCTCCTGCGCGCTGCTCATCGCGTCGGGCCTGATGGTCCGCAGCGTGGTGCGGCTCCGGACGGTGCCGCTGCCGTTCGCGACCGAGAACGTCTTCACCGCCCGGATCAACCTCCCCGAACTCGAGTACGCGGACACCGCGGCCCGCGTGCGGTTCTACGACGAGTTGCTGCCGCGGCTCGCGGCCATCCCCGGCGTGGAGGCGGCCACGCTCTCCGACGGGTTGCCCGCGTCCGGCAACGGCACCCGGGTGTTCGAGGTCGAGGGCCGGTCGTACGCGACGAACGACGACTTTCCGCTCGCGCGGGAGGGCATCGTCACCGACGGCTACTTCGAGACGTTCCAGACGCGGGTGGTGCGGGGCCGGACGTTCAGCCGGTCGGACCAGCGCGGGTCGCAGCCGGTGGCGGTGGTCAACGAGTCGTTCGTCCGGCGCCTCTTCGCCGACGGCGACCCGATCGGCCGGCGCATCCGGATGGGCGTCCGGGACACCACGGCGCGGTGGCTGACGGTCGTCGGCGTGGTGCCCGACATGTACATGGAAGGCATCGGCAACAACGGCGAGAGCCCCGTCGGGTTCTACATCCCCATCTCGCAGAGCGGGGTCGGCAACACCGTCAACATCGCGCTCCGGACGCGCGGTGCGCCGCTGAGCAAGACGACCGACGTCCGTTCCGCCGTCACGTCCATCGACCCCAACCTGCCCATCTTCCAGGTCATGTCGATGGTGGGCGTCATCGAGCGGCAGACCTGGTTCTACCGGGTTTTTGGGACCTTGTTCATGGCGTTCGGCTTCGCGGCGCTGTTCCTCGCCGCCATCGGGCTCTACGGCGTGATGTCGTTCTCCGTCACGCGGCGTTCCCACGAGATGGGCGTGCGGCTGGCGCTCGGTGCCCAGGGCGGGCAGCTGGTGTGGCTCGTGCTGAAGAAGGGCGTGGTCCAGCTGGCGATCGGCCTGGGGATCGGCCTGGGCCTCGCCGCGCTGGCGACGCGGCCGCTGCAGTTCGTGCTCTTCGGCGTCGAGGCGCGCGACCCCGTGGTGTTCGGTGCGGTCGTCGCGACGCTGGCCCTGATCGGCCTCGCGGCGAGCTTCATCCCCGCGCGGCGCGTGACGCGCGTGGACCCGGTCATCGCGCTGGGGGCGGAGTGAGGGGAGCCGATAGCCGGGAGCCGATAGCCGAAAGGCGGCTCTATGCCCGCGCCGCCGCCTCCATCCCGCGCCGGTTGACGAGGATGCCGCCCACGCCCAGCGTCACGAAGATCACCGCCTGCACCACGGTCCGGTACTGCACCGGAGACGCGGTGAGCCCGATGGCGAGGAACCCCACGCCCAGCAGGATGATGAGCGCGTAGACCAGCCGCATCGCGCGCGCCGCGCTGCGGCGCGTGGCCGGCGTGTCCTCCCCGAACTTGCGGAAGAACAGCACCAGCGCCGCGGCGGCGCACACGTCCAGCACGGCGAAGATCAGCCAGAAGAGCCGGGCCTGGCCGGCCACGGCGGCGGTGCCGAGGACGGGCTCGATCATCCGGGCGTACATGAAGGAGCCGACGTTGAAGCCGATCAGCGACCCGAACACGCCGTACAGGAAGGCGTAGCCCATGTACACCGCCTTGCGGTCCGGCGGGGCCACGAGGCCGATGAAGCTGTAGTACTTGGGGTGCGCAGTCATCTCGCCCAGCGAGAAGACCACGATGCCGGCGATGAAGACCCACGGGTTGGCGGACACCGCCAGCACCGCGAACCCCACCGCGCCCATCAGCATCCCGACGATCATCGTCGGCAGCGCCTTCCGGGTGGCGACGAGGCGGCTCACCAGCACCTGCAGCAGCACGATGGTGCCGGCGTTGATGACGGTCACGTGCTCGATGTCGAACCGGAAGGTGACCGGGAGCCCGATCCCCTGGAGCAGGGAGGTGATGGCCGCGCTCACCGGCGCTTTGTCCACCACGTCGCGCAGGTACCAGAGCACCGTGCCGAAGTTCTGGAAGTAGAGGATCCAGAAGCCCGAGTACACCACGACCATCAGCATGAACCGCGCGTCCCCCAGCACCTCGGCCGCGCCCGCCAGCACCTCGCGGAGGGTCTTGGTGCTCGCGGGGCGCTGCGGCTCGCGGTACACGAACGCCGTGGGCAGCAGCATCAGCGCGCAGTAGGCCGCCGACGCGATGAAGACGTACTTCCAGGAGAACCCCTTCAGCCAGCTCACCACAAGCGGCGCGAGGAAGGCCCCCAGGTTGATCATCCAGTAGTAGATGCCGAAGCCGAACGCCGAGGTGCGCTCGTCGGTGGTCCGCGCGATGGTGCCGGAGATGATCGGCTTGAACAGCCCCGCGCCGGTGGCCATCACCAGCAGCGCGAGGAAGACCAGCGCGTAGGTGGAGGCCTGGCCCGCGGCGAAGTAGCCCGTCCCGAGCAGGCTGAACGCCACCAGCAGCATCCGCCGGTAGCCGTACCGCTCCGCCAGCGCGCCGCCGAGGATCGGGAGGACGTAGGTGCAGGCGTAGACGATGCCCTGCAGGAAGCCCACCGACTGGGTGCTGAACCCGAGCCCGCCCTCCACCACGGAGAGCGTCAGGTAGCCGGCGAGGATCGAGTTCATGCCGTAGTAGGCGGCACGCTCGAACAGCTCCATCACGTTCGCGGTCCAGAACGTGGGGGAGTAGTCCTTGAAGATGTTCACCTTCGCCATGGAATCGTCTCCGCCCCTGGGTTCGCATCCAAAGCTGCTCGCCGGCGGGGTCGCGCGCCAGACTCGGGCGCACCGAGCGAGTATCCGTTCAATCGGGAGACAAATAGTCGGGTTTCTCCTCGAGGCTGCGACTAACGCTCGAATGATGGAGGGGTTATAAAATAATGTAGCTGTCACCGCGATCCTCGGAGGGCGCACGATGACCAGCAAGGACGACCGACCGGGTGACGCCGCCGAGCTGCACGCACGGGCGGAAGAGATCGCCCGGAAGATTGCGGTCCTCTCGCCGGAGGACGTCGCGGCCCTGTCGTCCGAAAGAGGGTTGCAGACGCTCCTGGATCTGCGCGTGCACCAGATCGAACTCGAGATGCAGAACGAGGAGCTGCGCCGGCTGCATGCGGAGCTGGACGCCGCGCGAGCGCGCTACTTCGACCTGTTCGACCTGGCGCCGGTGGGCTATTGCACCGTCAGCGAAGAGGGGTTGATCCTGGAGGCCAACCTCACCGCCGCCACCCTGCTGGGCGTGGCGCGGGGCGCGCTGGTCAAGCAGCGATTGAGCCGGTTCATCCTCAAGGAGGACGAGGGCAATTACTACCTGCACAGCCAGCGGCTGTTCGAAACGGCCGCGCCGCAGACGTGCGAACTACGGATGGTGAAGAAGGACGGCACCCGATTCTGGGCGCGTCTGGAGGCCACCGCCGCGCAGGACGCCGCTGGCGCGCCCGTGTGCCGGTTTGTGATGAGCGACAATCCCGAGCGCGAGCGGGCGGAGGAAGTGCTGCGGGAGAGCGAGGAGCGGTATCGCACCATTCTGGAGCACGCTGCCGACGCCGTCTTCATGCACGACGAGACCGGCCGGATTCTGGATGTCAACCGGAAGGCGTGTCAGAACCTCGGCTATTCCCGGGAGGAGCTGCTTTCCAAGACCATTAGGGACATCGATCCCGAGGCGATCCAGGCGGGGAAGGGTGAGTTGTGGAGTGCGAATCTCGAGGGTGAATCGCACACGTTCGAGAGCCGCCAGGTTCGCAAGGATGGCAGCGCCATCCCCGTCGAAGTAACGCTGGGTTCGGTGCGCCTGCCTCGGGGGCCGGTGATCCTCGGCATCGTGAGGGACATCACCGAGCGCAAGCGGGTAGAGGAACAACTCCGTCAACTGCAGAAGGCCGAGAGCCTGGGTCGCATGGCCGGGGCCATCGCCCACCATTTCAACAATCAGCTCGGCGTGGTGATGGGCAACCTGGAGTTGGCCCTGGTCGGTCTATCGGGGGATTCCGGAGTCCGCGACAACCTGATCGAGGCCATGCAGGCTGCCCGTCGGTCGGCGGAGGTAAGCGGCCAGTTGCTGGCCTATCTCGGACAGACGATCGGCGAACGTGAGCCGCTCGATCTCTCCGAGGCCTGCCGGAGGAGCCTGCCCATTCTTCGGGCAGTCCTGCCGGAGCATTCCGCGCTGGAGACTGATCTGCCTTTCCCCGGTCCCAGCGTCAGCGCGAGTGCGGACCTTATCCAGCAGATCCTGACCAACCTGGTCGCCAATGCGTCGGAGGCCGTGGGTGAAGTCGGGGGCACCGCCCACGTCACCGTCACGACCGTTTCCCCCGATGACATACCCGCGGCACACCGCTTTCCCACCGGCTGGCAGCCGCGGGACAAGGCCCATGCCTGCCTGGAAGTGCGGGACACCGGCTGCGGGATCGCGGACACGGATATGGAGAAGCTCTTCGACCCCTTCTTCTCCAGCAAGTCCACCGGACGGGGCCTGGGGCTCTCCGTCGTTCTGGGGATCGTGCACGCGCTCGGCGGGGCCGTCACGGTGGAGAGCGAAGCGGGCCGGGGAAGCGTCTTCCGAGTCATTCTCCCGTTGTCCGCGGACGGAGTCCCCCGCCGGCCGGAGCAGACGGCCCAAGTCCCGGAAATGAAGGCGGGCGGCACCGTGCTGCTGGTCGAGGACTTGGAGATGATGCGCACCATGGCTGCCGCCCTGCTCACCTACCTGGGCTTCTCCGTGCTTGCGGCCAAAGACGGCGTCGAGGCGGTGGAGGTGTTCCGGCGGCACCAAGGCGAAATCCGTTGCGTCCTGTGCGATCTGACCATGCCACGCATGGGTGGCTGGCAGACACTGGTGGCCCTGCGCAAAATCGCGCCCGGAATCCCGGTGGTCCTGGCCAGCGGCTACGACGAGGCCAGCGTGATGGCCGGCGACCATCCCGAACAGCCCCAGGTCTTTCTGCCGAAACCCTATCAGATGGCGGCGTTGAAGAACGCGCTGGCGAGAGCGATGGGGGGTAGACCGGAGTGACCCCGCTCCGGGTTGCCCCCGCCCGCCGCGGCAGCGCATAATTCCGCCATGAGCCAGCACAGGGATCTCGCGATTCTCGTCGGGGGCGGGCCGGCCCCGGGCATCAACAGTGTCATCGGTGCCGCCACGATCTGCGGTGTGATCGAGGGCGTGGACGTGGTGGGCCTCGAGGACGGCTTCGAGTGGGTGATGCAGGGGAACATCGACCACGTCGTCCCCCTGACCATCGAGGCCGTGAGCCGGATCCACTTCCAGGGCGGCTCGTACATCGGCCTCTCGCGGGCCAACCCGACGACCGACCCGAAGTTGCTCGAGAACACCGTCACGTCGCTGCTGCGGATGAACGTGTCGCAGCTCATCACCATCGGCGGCGACGACACCGCCTTCTCGGCGATGCGCCTCGAGGAGCAGTCGAAGGGCCGGATCCGCGTCGTGCACGTCCCGAAGACGATCGACAACGACCTCGACCTTCCGCAGGACATCAACACCTTCGGCTTCCAGACGGCGCGCCACCTCGGCGCCGAGATCGTCAAGAACCTGATGGTGGACGCGCAGACGGCGTCGCGCTGGTACTTCGTCATCGCGATGGGGCGCAAGACGGGCCACCTCGCCCTCGGCATCGGAAAGGCCGCGGGAGCGACGCTCACCCTCATCGCCGAGGAGTTCGGCCCCGGGACGCTCAAGTTCAAGACGATCGTGGACACGCTGGTGGGCGCCATCATCAAGCGGCTGGCCCACGGCACGCGGCACGGCGTCGCGGTCATCGCCGAAGGGGTCGTCGAGCAGCTCGACCCGGCCGACCTCTCCGAGCTCGAGGAGGCGGAGCGCGACGCGCACGGCAACCTGCGCATCGCCGAGGTGGACATCGGTGAGATCCTGAAGAAGGCGGTGCAGGCGCGGCTCAAGGAGTTCGGGATCAAGGAGACGATCGTCGCCAAGAACATCGGCTACGAGCTGCGCTGCGCCGACCCGATCCCCTACGACATCGAGTATGCCCGCGACCTCGGCTACTGCGCGGCGAAGTACCTCCTCTCCGGCGGCAGCGCAGCGATGATCTCGATGCAGGCCGGCAACTTCGTGCCGATCCCGTTCAGCGAGCTGATCGACCACGAGACCGGCCGCACCCGCGTCCGCGCGGTGGACATCCGCTCCACGCGCTACGCCATCGCGCGGCGCTACATGATCCGGCTCAGGCGCGACGACTTCGAGGACCCGCACGAGCTGGCCCGGATCGCCGCCGTCGCGAAGCTCTCGCTGCAGGAATTCCGCGACCGCTTCGAGTACCTGGTGGAGCACGAGCCGCCGGCGGTGGACCTGATGACGCTCTCCGCCGACTGATGGGGCGCGCCGTGGCGGCCAAGCGCGGGGCGAAGAAGCCGTGGACCGTCCTGGTCTACCTGGCGGGCGACAACAACCTCGACCAGAGCGGCGCGGCGGACCTGCTGGAGATGAAGCGCGTCGGCTCGACGGCGGGCGTCACCGTCGTCGCCGAGTTCGACAGCGCGTCGGGGCGCGGCGCGAAGCGCTACGTGCTCCGGAAGGGCGGCTCCCTCGCCGCCGATGTCGTGGCCTCGCTCGGCCGGCTCAACACCGGCGACCCGGAGTGCCTCCTCGACTTCATCCGCTGGGGCGTCGCTCGCTTCCCCGCCGAGCGGTACGCGCTGGTCCTGTGGAACCACGGCCAGGGGTGGGACGACACCGACGTCTACGCGGCGGAGCGCCACCGGTCGCTGCGCCGGCTCGCGGGAGGCCGCATCCGGCACGCGCTGTTCCGGCCGCCGGTGCGCCGGCTGCTGAAGGGCGCGATCCGCAAGTTCGAAGACCGCGCCATCCTCCTCGACGACGACGCCAGGGACTTCCTCGACAACGTGGAGCTGAAGCGGGTCCTCGCCGCCGCGGCCAAGTCCGTCGGCGGGAAGCTCGACCTTCTCGGGATGGACGCGTGCCTGATGTCGATGGCGGAGGTGGGCTACCAGGTGCGGGGGAGCGCCGAGATCCTCGTCGGCTCGGAGCAGACCGAGCCGGGGGACGGCTGGCCGTACGACAAGGTGCTCGGCGCGCTCGCGAAGCATCCCGAGATGGGCTCGCGCGACCTCGGCGCACTGATCGTGAAGGAGTACCTCGCGTCGTACGAGGCCGAGGACGGGGTCACGCAGTCGGCGTGCGATCTGGCGCGGGCGGACGGTCTGGCGGCCGCGGTCAAAGCCCTCGCGGAGACGCTGACGGCGGCGCTGCGCGAGCCGCTGATGCGCCACCGGATGCTGGTGGCGCGCGCCCGGGTCCAGTCGTACGAGATTCCCGACAACGTGGATCTGGCGGACTTCTGCGCGCTCCTCGCCGACCTGGCGCCCAACACCGCGGCGCGTGCGCGCTGCGAAGACGTCCTCCGCGCGGTCGGGACCGGCGCCGCGGGCGGCGCGGCGGGTTACGTGCTGGCGCAGGGCTCGAAGGGTGCCGACCTCCGGAACTCGCGCGGCGTGGCCGTCTACTTCCCGACGCGGACCGTCTCGCCTCTCTACGCGCGGCTCGACTGGGCCAATGCGACGGGCTGGGGCCGCTTCCTCGCGGCGTACCTCGTGGCGGTGCGGGGGCGGTAGGCCACCGCCACGGTTCACCTTGCCGCCGAGGACGTTCGGGATGTGAAGGGGCGCGGGCGCATCCTCGCGCTCCTCGCGCTGGCCGAACTGCTCGCGATGTCCGTGTGGTTCAGCGCCAGCGCCCTCGCGCCCCAATTGCGCGAGGCGTGGTCGCTGAGCGCGGCCCAGGGCGGCTGGCTCACCAGCGCGGTGCAACTCGGCTTCGTCGCCGGGACCGCCGCGGCCGCACTTCTCAACCTCGCCGACGTCGTGCCGGCGCGGACCTACTTCGCCCTCGCCGCCCTCGCGGCCGCCGCCTGCAACGCCGCGCTGCTCGCGGCGGGCGGCGCGGCGAGCGGGGGCTACCACCTGGCCCTCCTCTCCCGCTTCGGCACCGGCTTCTTCCTCGCGGGCGTCTATCCTCCGGCGATGAAGATGATCGCCACGTGGTACCGGGACGGGCGGGGCTTCGCCATCGGCACCGTCGTCGGCGCGCTCACCGTGGGGAAGGCGACGCCGTTCATGCTGCACGGGCTCGAGCACGCCGGCATCGCGAGTGTCGTGCTGGGCGCATCCGCGGCGTGCGCGGCGGCGGGGCTGCTGGTGTTCGCCGGCTACCGCGACGGCCCCTTCGCCTTCGAGCGGCGCCCCTTCGCCTGGAACCTCGTGGGCACCGTGGTCCGCAGCCGCGAGGTCCGGCTGGCGACCAGCGGCTATCTCGGGCACATGTGGGAGCTGTACGCGATGTGGTCGTGGATCGCCGCGTTCCTCGCGACCGGCGCCGGGCTCGGCGCGCGGGGCGGTGACATCGCGGGATTCGCGGCCATCGCCACGGGCGGGGCGGGCTGCGTGCTCGGCGGTGTGCTCGCCGACCGCTTCGGCCGGGAGCGCCTCACCATCTGGGCGATGGCGGTGAGCGGCGGCTGCGCGGCGGTCATCGGTCTCACCGCCGCGGCTCCCGCGCTCGTCGTGGCGGTGGCGCTCGTGTGGGGCTTCGCGGTGGTCGCCGACTCGGCGCAGTTCAGCGCCTTGGTGACGGAACTGGCCCCCTCGCACGCGGTCGGCACGGCGCTGACCCTGCAGACGTCGCTGGGATTCCTGCTGACGATGGCGTCCATCCAGCTGGTGCCCCGTCTCGTGGACACCGTCGGCTGGCGGTGGGCCTTCGTCGCGCTCGCCGTGGGTCCGATGCTCGGCATCGGCGCGATGCGCCGGCTGCTGCTGGTGCGGCGGGTTACCGCCGCGGCCGCGATGACTTAGCTTCTCACCCATGGACGAACGCACGCTCGGCACGCAGGGCCTCACCGTCTCCGCCCTCGGACTCGGCTGCATGGGGATGTCCGAGTTCTACGGCGCCGCGGACGATGAAGAGTCCCTGGCCACGATCCACCGCGCCCTCGAGCTCGGCATCACCCTCCTCGACACGGCCGACATGTACGGGCCGTTCAAGAACGAGCGACTGGTGTGCCGTGCGCTCAAGGGCTGCCGCGACCGGGTGGTGCTCGCCACCAAGTTCGGCATCGTCCGCACCAGCGACCCCGCCGTGCGCGGCATCAACGGGAGCCCCGAGTACGTGCGGCAGTCGTGCGACGGCTCGCTGAAGCGCCTGGGAGTGGACCACATCGATCTCTACTACCAGCACCGCGTGGACGTCACGGTGCCGATCGAAGACACCATCGGCGCGATGGCCGACCTCGTGCGGGAGGGGAAGGTGCGCTTCCTCGGGATGTGCGAGGCGGGCCCGCAGACGATCCGCCGGGCACACGCCGTCCACCCGATCAGCGCGCTGCAGACGGAGTACTCGCTGTGGACGCGGGACCCCGAGGATGGGATCCTGCCGGTCGTCCGCGAGCTGGGCATCGGCTTCGTCGCCTACAGTCCGCTCGGGCGGGGCTTCCTGACGGGGCGGATCACCCGGTACGAGGACCTGGCGCTGAACGACTTCCGCCGCTACTCGCCCCGTTTCCAGGGCGAGAACTTCCAGAAGAACCTCGACCTCGTCGTCCGCGTCGAGGCGATCGCCAAGGCGAAGGGCGTCACGGCGGGTCAGCTGGCGCTGGCGTGGGTCGCCGCGCAGGGCCCGGACATCGTGCCGATCCCCGGCACGACACGGCGCGCGCACCTCGAGGAGAACGTCGCGGCGCCGGCGGTGGAACTGACGCAGCGGGACCTGGCCGACCTGGCGGCGGTGATGCCCCTGGGCGCCGCGAGCGGCGCGCGCTACCCGGAGGCCGGGATGCGGGTGGTCAACCTGTAGTCAGCAGCGCCATCCGGTAGGGCAGTGTGCCGTGCTACGCCCCGCCGGCCAGCAGTACTTTGCCGAGGTTCTTCCGTGCGTGGAGGTAGTGGTGCGCCTCCACCGCGCCGTCCCGGCTGAGCGGGAAGACGCGGTCCACGACCGGCCGCAGCGCGCCCGCCGCGATGTCGCGGTAGATCTCCGCGAGCGCGGTCCGCAGGACCTCTTCCTTCCCGCTCAGATGCAGGAGGTGGACGCCGAAGAACCCCACGTTCGGCTCGACGAGGGAAAGGGGGTGGAACCGCGGCGTCCGAAGCCACGCCCAGGCGGCGCGGGCCCAGTTCCGCCGGTCCCCCGGCATCGCGGCGCTCATCCCGTAGAAGACCAGCCGCCCCAGCGGCGCGAGGAGGCGGCGGCACGACGCCGTGGCCGGGCCGCCCACCGCGTCGAGCGCGACATCCACGCCGCGCCTGCCGGCGAGCTTCCGCACTTCGGCCTCCCAGTCGCCCCGCGAGTCGAAGCACGCCACCGCCCCGAGCTTCTCCGTCACGAACGCGCGCTTCTCCGGCGCCCCCGCCGTCCCGATCACCCGCAGTCCCTTCCGCACGCCGAGCTGGACCGCGGCGGTTCCCACGCCCCCCGCGGCGCCGAGGACGAGCGCGGTTTCGCCCGAACGCGCCCGAGCGGCCTCGAAGAGCGCGATCCACGCGGTGAGGAAGACCACGGGGACCGCCGCGGCCTCGACGGGGGTGAGGGTGGCGGGATAGCGGAAGAGGTGCCGCTCGTGCGCCACGACGTCCCGTGCGTAGCCGCCGTTACGGATGAGAGCGACGGCGCGGTCGCCCGGCTGCCAGTCGCGCACCTCCTCGCCGGCCCGCACCACCTCGCCCGCGACCTCGAAGCCGGGGCTGTAGGGGCGCGGCGGCACGGTGCCGTAGAGCCCGGCGCGCTGGAGGAGGTCGGCGAAGTTGACGCCGGCGGCGAGCACGCGGAGGTGCACGTCGTTGGGGCCGGGGTCGCGCAGGGGGACGTCGCGCTCCACCAGGACCTCGGGGGGGCCGAGGCGGTCAATCAGGATAGAGCGAGTGACGTGATGGGTCATGGGTGATGGGTGATGGGTGATAGGTTGAAAGAGGTGATGGGTGATAGGTGATGGGTGATAGGTGATGGGGCTCCGTCTCAGCTCGTTTCCAGCCGCACCGTCTCAGCGGCCTGGACGTGGGCGTCGATCTCGGTGCAGAGCGCCTTGATCCTGCCGCTGATCTCCGTCACCGCGAGGGTGTCGTGCGCCGCCTCGGCGCGCAGGGTGGCGACTTGCAGCCACATCGTGCGCATCAGGTCCAGGAGCCGCGCCCGGCGGTCGGTCACCTCGGCCAGGCGCCGGCCCAGCTGGCGGAGCAGA
>Ga0315284_10006802_pt1 | contig 16295 bp, 15 predicted proteins | sample YL17G09_16_MG_FD_203696 | JGI IMG/M metagenome (GOLD analysis project Ga0315284, IMG submission 203696) | Sediment microbial communities from Yellowstone Lake, YNP, Wyoming, USA - YL17G09_16 | ecosystem: Environmental > Aquatic > Freshwater > Lake > Sediment | place: USA: Wyoming | collected... | reverse complement strand
TCCGGAAAGCCGCGCAAAGTCTCGACTTTCTGCTTTCGACGGTCACCGCAAGTCTCGATTGGGACGCTTACTTGAATGTCCTGCGGCCGAAAGGAAAGCTCTGTTTCGTGGGCGCTCCGCCCGGGCCGCTGACGGTCTCGATGTTTCCGCTCATCGTCGGGCAGAGAACCATTTGTGGAAGTAATACCGGCGGCCCCAAAGTCATCCAGGAGATGCTGGGCTTCGCCTCGCGACATGGCATCAAAGCACAAGTGGAATTGATGCCCATGTCCGAAGCCAATGCCGCGCTGGCGAAGGTTGCCGAAAACAAGGCGCGCTATCGGATGGTGCTGGTCAATTGACTGGCGATTGGCCAGCCACTCGGCGTGGGGCCGGTCGTCGCGCCACCGCGGATTTCAGCTTTCCACGGGATATCCCGCCTCGAGCCAGCCACGCCAGCCGCCCGCCACCGAGATCACGCGCGTGTAGCCCATCTTTTGCAGGTTGTCAGCGGCGAGCGCCGAACGAAAACCTCCGCCGCAGTAGAGAATGATTTCCGCGTTGGGATCCGGAAACCTCTCCTCCACATCGCGCTCGATGATGCCCTTGCAGAGATGCTGCGCACCGGGGACGTGACCGGCCACCCACTCTTCGGCCTCCCGGACATCGACCAGGTGAAATCCACCCGATGCGAGCCGCTGTTTCAATTCCCGGACACCGATCTCAGAGACTCGAGCCTTGGCGTCCTCGACCAGCGCCAGGAAGCGAGGGGAATGGTGTTTGGCCATGATGTAGTCCTCCCGAGTAGATTTGAAGCGAACGCAGTCACCGTCGCCTTCCCATGCCCAGGCGCGGCTAAGTTACGGCACCCAGTCGGCGATGAAGATGTTTATTTCCCGCCGCTGTTTCGCGTTCCGGCTGGAGGCAAAAATCAGTCTCTTGCCGTCGGGCGAAAACATGGGAAATGAATTGAAGCCGCCCGTGTAGGTAATCCGCTCCAGCTGGCTGCCGTCGCGATTGACGGCATAGAGTTCGAATAGGCTTGTCATCGGATTTTCGTAATTGGACGAGAAAATAATGCGCTGGCTGTCCGGAAAGAAGAACGGAGCGAAGCTTGCACCGCCCAGGCTCGTGATCTGGCGATTCTCCGAGCCATCGGCGCGCATGACGTAGAGGTCCATTTGCATCGGCTCGACGAGTTCCTGCGCGAGCAATTCTTTGTAGCGACCCACTTCTTCGGGCGCTGTGGGATGATGCGCGCGGTAAACGATCCATCGGCCGTCGGGCGAAAAGAACGGCCCGCCGTCATAACCCAATTCATGCGTGAGCCGCTTCACGCCTTTCCCGTCGGCCTTCATTGTGTAGATATCGAGGTCGCCGTCGCGCAGGGAAGTGAAGACGATTCTCTTCCCATCGCGGGAGAGCGTGGCCTCGGCGTTGTAGCCTGGACCTGCCGTGAGTTGTTTCACGATTTCTCCGCGGTCGGTGGCTTCAAATATCTGGAACGCTGAATAGACGCCCCAAACGTATCCTTTGGAATAATCCGGCCGGGGCGGACATTCGGAACTGGTTAAATGCGTGGAGGAATAGAACAAACGCTTTCCGTCGCGGAAGAAATATGCGCAGGTCGTTTTACCTTTTCCGGTCGAAACCAGACGAACGTCGGATCCGTCTGCGTTCATTTCGAAGATTTGGTCGCACGGATGCGGCTCGCGCGTGGACTGGAAAACCAGGCGCTTGCCGTCCGGGCTGAAGTAAGCCTCGGCATTCGTTCCGCCGGAGGTCAATTGTTTGACGTTACGGAGATGCACCTCCCGCGTGTCGCGCAAGGGGTCGTCGGGAGTGCCTTGGACCACGGGGCCGGCGCCGGCTAGGCCCGTGGGAGTTTCCTTCTGCGGGCCTTGCGCTTGCAGCCTGACAATTGCCAGCAGAAGCGCGCCTCCAACGAGGATCCACCCGGCTGTTTGCGTTGGTGTCAAGAATCTACTACTCCCATTGCGACTCATTTTCAACCTCTGCATCCCGGGGGATCGAGTTCAGGAAAGGCCGCGGCATCGCGCGCCATCGGCGCGAGCCGTTGTTACTTCTTCACACACTCAAAGACCAGTTTGAATCCGTCAACGCCTCCGCCCGCCGCCACGTCCGCGCGATGTTCTTCTTTCGGACAACCGCGCCGCTTCATGGTCACGAAATTGCGGCCCGGGAGCAGCTCTACTGCGACCGTACCGTCCCCCGGCGTCTCAGCCTTCACATTCTCAAGCACCGTGCCATTCGACCAGGTGAATTCCAGCGAAACTTTTTCGAGCGGCCGGCCGGCGCTGTCAGTCACGATGAGGAGCAAAGGCTTGTGCAACAGGCGCTCAGGCTCGTAGATCTCGGGAGGTAGCAGGATGAACTCGATCGTCGCGGCGGGCTCGGCGGCCGTCACGGCGAGATGACGAAACACCACGGTGTCTTCTTCGAAGTCAGGCCGCCGCACCGTTACCCAGTAGGTTCCGAACGGCAGTTGGGTGAACGAGAATCGGCCTTCGCTGTCGGTCCGCGCCTGGCTCACCAGGCGTTCATCTTCATCGCTCAGCGAGGCCAGCACATTGTAAAGTGAATGCCCGTCGTTGCGGAGCACCGCGCCGGCGATCGATCCTTGGCCCGCCGCTGGCTGGAGCTCGATCTCGACTGTGTTGCTCGTCACTTCGCCCTGCCACAACAACGCGCCCAGGTTCCTGCGGATTACTTCGGCATTCGAGTACTTTGCCCGGTAGGTGACCGAAAACCGATAGCGACCCCAGATCGGAGCGTCCTCTCCTTCCGGCCCGGACCGCGCGGGAATAACTTCCAGGACGACCTTTTCCGTCGTGTCGTCATCCGGCGCCAGTTTGATGAGCTTGGGGCGGGGCAGTCCGACGCTTTCGAAAGCCCTGCCTTGCGCGGGTGTGGAGGCATCCGGCGAGCGCGTTGTGCCGATGGGTTCGAGGCGCGCCTCCAGGGTCGCGCCTTCGGTCGCCTGGGCCCGGACACGCCGGTAGAGCCAAAGCGTTTCTCGCCCGGAATTGTGCAGGTGGAGCGTGAGCCGCGCCGGATAGGGCTCCGCGATCGCCGGCTGCTCGACGGAAATCAGGAGCTTCAGCGGTTCAGCTTCAGCACTCGCCAGCACGGTTCCAGCCGACAAGGCCGCCAGTATTAGGAGGAAAGGGATTCGCATCAAGCGAGTTCAGAGCTCTATTTCCGCACTTCCAGGGTCACCGCGCGCGTCAGCCGTTCGCCGTTGCGAAGCACCGTGACCATGACTTTGTCGCCGGGTTTGTGGGCTCGCAGCGCGTAGGTGAAATCGTAGAGGTTATCAATTCTCTTGTCGCCGAACTCGACGAGCACGTCGCCGCCTTTGAGACCGGCTTTGGCCGCGGGACTGCCGTCGCGGACGTCGGTGAATTTCACGCCGTGCTCGCTCTCGCCCATGTCCGGAATGGAGCCGAAGTACGGTCCGTAGCCTCCGCCCGCGCCCATGACCGGCGAGGCGGGCTCGGCCACGCGGACGTATTGTGGTTTTTCCGGGAGCGCGTCGAGCGCCTGCCCGACGCCGGCTACCAGTTCCACCACCTTGGCGCCGCCCGTGGCATCAATCTTCTCCCAGGTATCGGAGGGTTTGTGATAGTCGGCATGGAGGCCGGAAAAGAAAAACAGCACCGGCACATCGCGCACCGTAAACGACATGTGATCGCTGGCGCCGTAGCCGGAGGCCGAATAGCTGAGCTCGAAGCCACCGCCGGCGATGGACCGGTTCGCGTCCTCGACCAGTTTCTTGAATCCTGGCCAAGTGCCTGTGCCACCCACGTACAGCCGGTTTTTCGAGACGCGCCCCACCATGTCGAGATTAAGCATGGCGATGGTCTGGTCGAGTGCGACCGTCGGGTGCTGTGCGTAGTAGCTCGAACCGAGCAGGCCTGACTCCTCGCCCGCGAACGCGACGAAGACAATTGACCGTTTCAACTCGGCGCGCCGCCGCGTCAGGACGTCCGCCAGTTCCATCATGCCGCTTGTGCCGGATGCATTGTCGTCGGCGCCGTGATGAACTTGGCCGATTTGACTGGGGGCGAGGGAGTGTTCATCGCCAAGGCCCAGGTGGTCGTAGTGCGCCCCCATCACGATCGCCTGCTTGCCGAGTTTCTGATCGCGCCCGGGAAGCATACCGACAACGTTCGAGACCTGCCGGCGAATGCGCTGGACATCCACGGTTAAGGCTATACGCAGCGATGGGTCGAGAGCGAAGGAATGGTTCGAGAGGTCCTTGTCGATGGCCAACCGCAACTCTTCGAGCGTATGGCCCGAAGGCTTTAGCCATTCGTCCACAATCGCCGCCTTCACCTGGAGCGACGCCAGCTTCATTTCTTCCGGGCCCGAAAGCGCTCCGAAGCGAATCAAAGTGTCCGGCTCGCTTGGATGCGCGCCAGTGTCATTCACCAGGAGCATCCCGGCGGCGCCGTGGTTTTTCGCATTGATGGCCTTGTTGACGATGGCAGCGTGCGTGGTGAGCTGCTTCCCGGCGAAGGGACTCTTCTCGTCGTCCTCCTGCGGTTCGTGGCGCAGCACGATCACGAATTTGTCTTTGGCATCGAGGTGCGTGTAATCGTCGTAGTGGAGGTCCGGGGCGGTGATGCCGTATCCCGCGAAGACTAGCGGCGCGTCGAACCTGCCGTCCGCTGAGAAGCTGAAAGGAACGAAGTCCTGCTGTGGAGCCAGTGTTTTCTGGCCGGCGCCGTTCGCATAAGCCAGCGAGTTTCTCGGCCCGAGCTTGGCCCCCACGGTCATCATGAAGTGCTGGAGAAAGGTTCGGTTATCCCCGGCGGGCTGGAGGCCGAACTTCCGGAAGCGCTTGGCGATATAAGCCGCGGCCTTGTCGAGTTCTTTGGTGCCGTCGCCGCGCCCTTTGAGCTTGTCACTGGCGAGGAACTTGACGGCCTCCTGAAATTCCCTGGCGGAAAACTCGGGGGTAGGTTCTTTGGCTGCCACATAGCTGACGGCGAGCGAAGTCACGAATGCTGTGACGACCAATGAGGTCACTTTTCGCCGACTGCGATGTCCCCAAAACACTCCGTGATGTTCCACTCCGTCACGCTCCGTGAAAAAGCAATGCAGACTTTCCATTATACATGGGGGTACCCGGACGGACGGATGTCGCAGTGATGGCGGTCGCTACAGCACCCGCAGGATCAAACACTTCAGATAATGCGTTTCGGGCACGGTGAGCAGGATGGGATGGTCGCGTGACTGAGTCCGCCGCTCAACGACGGCGACGGCCCGGTGTGCGTCGAGCGCGGCGCTGGCGATGGTTTCCAGCAAGTCAGCCTCGCTCACGTGGAAAGAGCACGAGCAGGTAACCAGGTAACCGCCGGGGTTGAGGATTTTCAGCGCGCGCAGGTTCAGCTCCTTGTACCCGCGCAGCGCGGACTCGCGGCTGGATTTCTGGCGGGCGAAGGCGGGCGGGTCGAGTACCACCATGTCGAAACGCCGGCCTTCCTGGTCCGCGGCCTTGAGGAAATCGAAACAGTTGGCTTCCAGCCATTCGATGTTGGTGAGGTTGTTCAATTCCTGGTTGCGTCGCGCGAGCTTCAACGCTTCCCCAGAAGCTTCCACTCCCAGGACCGACTCGCACTGGTCGGCGAGGGCGATGGCAAATCCTCCCGAATACGTGAAGCAGTCGAGCAGCCGCCCGCGCGCGTATTGCCGCGCCGCGGCGCGATTCTCGCGCTGGTCGAGAAAGCCGCCGGTCTTCTGCCCGCGCCGCAAATCATAGGCGAACTTGACGCCACCCTCCTCAACCACGACTTCGCCAATATCCTCGCCCGCAAGAATCCCGACTTGTTCCGGCAGTCCCTCGAGGCCACGCACGGCTGCGTCGTTGCGCTCGAGAATCGAGAGCGGGGCGAACTGTTCCGTAAGGATTTCCACGACGATCGGCTTCAGGCGATCCATGCCCTGGCTGAGGGTTTGCACGACAAAACATTGCGCGTAGCGGTCGATGATGAGAGAAGGCAGCAGGTCGCCTTCCCCCGCCACCAGGCGATAAGCGTGCGCGCCCTCCGCCACCCGTTCGCGGTACGCGGCCGCGGCGCGAATCCGCTCCGCCAGAAAGGTGCGGTCAAAGGGGCGGCTCTCGCGGGTCAGCATCCGCAGGGTGATCTGGGACTTGCTGCTGTAAAGCGCCTGCCCCCAAAAGTGCTTCTTGCGGTCGAGGACGCGAACTACGTCACCGGGGGCGGCGCCGGAAGCGTCCGCAACGTCGGCGCGATAGATCCAGAGATGCCCGGAGGTGATACGCTCGATCCCGCGGGCAGTGATGGTCGCACTCGGAGAGTTCACGTGCAAAAATCTATCACACGCCCGCGAGATCGAGCCGCGGAAAATCAGCCGCCACAAGGCGAAGCGAGGCATCTCGTCGTAAAATGCTGGGGAATGCTTCTCGCGGAATTTGACTACCCGCTTCCGTCCGAACTGATCGCGCAGCGGCCGCTCGCGGAACGCGACGCCTCGCGCATGATGGCGCTCGACCGCGCCGCGCGAACGTTTGAGGACCGCGCGTTCCGTGACCTCCCACAAGTCCTCCAGCCGGGCGACCTGCTGGTCTTTAACAACACCAGGGTCTTTCCTGCGCGCTTGCTCGGCCGGCGGCGCGGGACGACGGCGCAAAAGGTTGGCAAGCACAATCCCGCTGCCCGTGAGTTTCTGACCGGTGAGACCGAACTGCTGCTCACCAAGCGGGAAGCTGACGACGTTTGGCAGGGCCTGGTGCATCCCGGACGCAAGGTGCGGACCGGTGAGGTATTGGTCTTTGGTGAGGACGAACTCGAGGCGGACGTTTTGGGGCGTGGCGAGTACGGAGTTCGTCGCGTTCGCCTGCGCGCGCGCGAAGGCTCTATCGACGCGGCCATCGACCGCCTGGGTCACGTGCCGCTGCCGCCCTACATTCGCCGCGCCGACGAGGCTGCCGACCGTACGACCTATCAGACCGTTTATGCCAAAGTGCGCGGGGCAGTGGCGGCGCCGACAGCGGGTTTTCACTTCACGGAACGTATCTTTGATGGGTTACGCGCCCGTGGCGTCGAGACCTGCGAACTCACGCTTCACGTGGGCCTGGGGACGTTTCAGCCCGTTCGCGCGGAGCGCGTGGAAGATCACAAGATGGAAGCCGAGCGGTTTGAGATTTCCGAATCTGCTGCCTCGGCCATCAATCGCGCGCTTGACGAGCGGCGTCGCGTCATCGCTGTCGGCACAACCAGCGTCCGGGCGCTCGAGCACGTGGCCCGCGAGAACAGCGGAAGGATTATTCCCGGCCAGGGCGAGACGAGCTTGTTCATCCTGCCGGGATTTCAATTCCAGGTCGTGCGCGCACTTCTGACCAATTTCCACCTTCCCAAATCCACGCTGCTGATGCTGGTTTCGGCGTTCGCCGGGAGAGGACTGATTCTCCGCGCCTATGGCCACGCCATCAGCGAGCGCTACCGCTTCTACAGCTACGGCGACTGCATGCTGATTGTGTAGCGGCGGTCTCTGACCGCCGGCATCTGGAATTTGTAGGGGCAATTCATGAATTGCCCCTACACGACCAGGTCCGCCGGTTATAGAGCGGGGCACCAAATGCGGCGCTGCGTCAATCCCACCGCACCCGTACGCGGTACTTCAGGATGGACTCGCCATTGGCGGTCACGGGTACGGTGAAGCGCGCGGCGAAGGCGGCGGTTTTTTCCCATTTGAACGTGGAATCGATCATCGTCCAGTCGCCGCCGATGGGTTCGTTAACGAGCACCGTGATTGGCTCCGGCTTGTGGTTGCGCAGGGCCACTTCGAACGCCATCTCATAGGTGTGCGGGCCCCACGATTTGAAATCCGTCTGCTTGCGTTCCGCCACGACGTCGAAGGCGTTGCCGATCAGCAGGTCGAGCGTTTCGTCTTTGGGCGTGTGGTCGATGCGATCCTCGCCGATGAACTGCACGCGGCCCTTCGAGTCGCCCTGGTAAACGCGCACGGTGCCCGCCGGCAGCGGCAGCCCGAGCGAGTTCGCCTGCGAGTTCTTGAACTTGATGCGGACGTTCACGGGATCCTTGAACGGCTGCCCAGGCCGCTGCGCGTTGTGATAGTAGAACTGCTGGCCGTTTACTTCGAAAACCTTCTCGATATTGACTCCCGTCGAAGCCAGCAGACTGATCTGCTTGGTCTCGTTGTTCTGAAGCGTCGTCCGGCGCTCGAGCGTATAGAGGTGATATTCCGACAGGCCCTCTTCCGCGAATTGGGTTGCCGCAACCTCGGCCTTCATTGCCCTGGCTCCTGGAATCCCTCCGACGATTCCGGTGAGGACGCGGTGCAACTCGCCCGCCACCAGCTGGAGCATCGCGTTCCTGAACGCCGTGCCGCTGTTGTTGACGATGGTGACCCAACCGTTCAGATCGGCCACTTTCTGGTCAGCAGCCACGGTGAGCACGTAGTCGGAGTTCCAGTTGATCTGGTTGGTGAGGTACGATGCTTCGACCGTTTGCTCGCCCGTGTGGCGGTTGTCGAGCATCCAGACCAGCGTGGGTTTGCTGTAAAGGTTTTCCGGCAGATCGGGGAAGACGTAGCGGTCCGCGCCCATGCCGGTGATGATCTGGTCGCCAACCTTCCACACCGGACCTTCGTTGTAAGCCAGCAGCGTGGCTTTGACGGGGACTTCCTTCGTCGAGTTGTTCTCACTGACCATGCGCACTAGCGTCAATTCCTTGCCCACGTATTTCTGAAGCAGTTTTTGCGGGCTCAGGAGGTCGTATTCGTAATTCTGTTCGAGCACCGTCAATTCTTTGGGCGCGGTCAGCGAAACAATGTGGACGGTCGCGGGATTGACCGCCGCGGCAATGTCCATGAAGCGCAGATCGATCGTGCCGGCCGGGAGCTTCACCCGGCGCACGTCGCGCACCAGTGCGACGTTCGAGTTATAGACCGTCACCGCAAGCTCTTTCTGGTCTTGCTCCGTCGAGGTCTGCGCGCTCTGGGCAAAAGCCCGAGGAGCGATGATCAATAGTCCCAACGCCAGCGCAACAAGCACGGAACAACGTTTGTACTTCTTCAGCATGGCTCACCTTCCGAATCGAGAGTTCCGTCCCAATGCCATTAGAACGCCCAGCCTAGCCCTTCTTGCAAGAGAAATAAAGCAGAGACGGTCCGCTGGGCCGTCTTTCCACCTTTTGGAAAACATTTTTGCAAGCCACCGTCTCCGCGTCGTTCTTCTGCTGACAGCCGCCCGGAATGCGACTCGCGGGCGAAGGGAGGACAAAAATGAGGAAGGATTCGGTTCTGGCAGGTTTGGTGTTTCTGGTTCTGGCGTCGCCGCTCGTGGCGCACATGGTCTGCCCGCGACCGGTGGCGGTGCCTAAGGGGGCGGGGGTCGGGGAATTTCGCGAAAGTTGGAAAGTGCTCGAGCCCATCACGCGCCGCAACCTCAGTATCTATCCTGTGGTTTCGAGCCTGGGCGCGGACACGTCGGGGTTTCTCACCCTGGACGAGGGCGTGGCGGCAGGCTCGGTCAAGATTCTCGAACGCGGACAATTGCAGGGTGCCATCTACCGCCGGCGTGACGCGCGCCGGTGGCCGCCACAAGTCGAACAATATCCCGACGGCGGCGGGGCCAGTGTGAATGAACTTGTTCTCTTGAACGAGTCCTCGCGGCCGTTGTTGCTGCTGGCCGGCGAAGTGGTTTCAGGCGGGAAGCAAAACCGCATTATCGGCGCCGATCTCGTCGTGCCGCCCAAGAGCGACCCGATTCCTTTGACGGTTTTCTGCATCGAGCACGGGCGCTGGACGGCGGGAGGTGGCGCGTTTGGTTCGGCCGGGGCCATCGCGCATCCGGAAATTCGCAAGGAAGCGCAGGCGAGCAAGAGCCAGCAAGGGGTGTGGAATTCCGTCGCGCGGGCGGCAACGGCAATGTCTGCGGAGTCATCGACCCAGGACTACGCTCACGTCCTGGCCAGCCCTAAGGCGAAGAGCCAGGTGGACGAAGCCGCCAAAGCGCTCCAGGCTGACTACGAGCGCGAGCTGCGCGATCATATTCGCGGGCGCAGTCCGGTAGGCGTGGTGGTGGCTATCAACGGCGAAATCGTCTGGAGCGATGTCTTCCCGACGCCCGAGCTCTTCCGCCGGTACTGGCCGAAACTGCTGCGGTCCTACGTTATGGAAGCGGAAAGCCGCGGCGCCAGGGAAGGGGAATCGGCTTGGGGACGGAAGCTGCCCGGGCTGCCGAACGTGAAGCAGGCGGAAAATTTCCTGCTCGAAGACCGCGGGCGCGTGAGTGTCAAAGTGGAACCGGCGGCTTTCCGCCGCACGGAAGTTGTCGCCTCCGAATATCAGATCGTGGCGCTCGAGGCGATTGACAAGACCGAACCCGCCGCAACGGACGGCTTGATGCTCCACTTCAATAAGATGACGCGCGGCTGACCGCCTCCCTCCCGGTCAGCAACCGGGGGGCGACCCTGCTGCGCGGGGTCGCTCCCCTTACCTGGAGGTTCTACCATCCCCGGAGCGACGTATTGTCCCATTTCCGGAACCTGGCCCTCCCGGGCAATTCCAGGCCCCTGGATGAGGCGGTTAGGCTAGGAGGCAAGGGTCGGAGCGTTTCGGAAGCTCACAGGGGCCTTTCCGGGCCCGGGTGGGGCATCCCAGACGGCTAGCCGGAGAAGGAGCGGGGTTGGGACGGCACTAGGCTCACGCGGTTGCCTCATCGAACTCTCGCCCGATCTGTTCCAAGTCGGCTTCAGCAAACTCGCGCGCCATCCAGTCGGCATGACGCAACTCGCTGGGCGGGCGGCTGTGGGCGAGCGCCAGGCACCTCATCCCCGCCGCTTGCGCTGCCACGACGCCCAGCGGCGCGTCTTCGATTGCCAGACATTCCGAGGCTAGAAGGGGTTTCACCCGGAAGGCCGCCAGCTCACCCAGGCGCGCCAGTGCCTTGAGGTAAACCTCGGGCTGGGGCTTGGAACGCTCGCAATCGTCGGCGGTGGCGAGCACGGCGAACTTCTCGCGCAGGCCGAGCTTGCTGAGCAGGTGTTCGATTTCCACACGCAGGCTGCCGCTGGCGATCGCCAGGGGGTAGCGCGCCGCCACCTTCTCGACAAACTCCACCGCACCCGGCATGGGCGGCAGGCCGTCGCGGATGATCTCCTGGTAGGTGCGGAACTTCCAGGCGACAAGTTCGTCGCGCCGCTCGGGATCGATTGGCCGCCCGTGGCTCTGGTAGAGATGCTCGATGATGCCGCGGTCGTCCAGCGCCAGGTAGTCGCGGAAATACTCGGCCTCACTGACCGTCCAGCCTTCCTGGGCGGCCATCTGCTGAATGAGTTGAAAGATCAGATGCTCGCTATCGACAATGACGCCGTCGAAGTCAAATATGATGGCACGCAGCAAGGTTGGATGCTCCAGCGTAACGGGTGGGCGCGGCATGCCGTGCCCCTAAAGCGCGATCCGGTCCGCGCGAAGAATTGGCTATGATACACTTGAAATTTCGGGCGCGGCAAGGCGCACGGACGATCCAAAGGCGGGAGTAGGGAGTAACGAATAGGGAGTAGGGGGCTTCTCCGCTGCTGAAAGCTGATAGCGGACCTCTGACGGCCAGTCGAGCGTCGAGACAAAGCGGCGACCCGAAGCATCAAATCTGGTATGCGCGGGCTTCGAGGCCCTGACCGACGATGACGCAAGGTCTCAGCATTCCGATTGCATTTGTGGCTGGCGTAGTCTCGTTCCTTTCTCCCTGCGTGCTCCCGCTGGTGCCCGGCTACATCTCGATGCTATCGGGAGAGAGCATCGAAGAACTGAAGGCGGGCGGCGGGCCCGGCCTGACGGCCCGCATCTTGCGCAACTCACTCGCCTTCGTTTTCGGGTTCTCGGTGGTCTTTGTGGCGCTGGGTGCTTCCGCCACAGCGGTAGGGAACTTCCTGGTGGCCAGGCGCACGATCTTCAACATCGTCGCCGGAGTGGTCATCATCGTTTTCGGGCTGCACCTGACCGGCCTGGTGAAAATTCCGCTGCTCTATCGCGAGGCGCGCATGAACACGGGCGCTCCCAAGCGTGGCCTGGCGGGGTCGTTCCTATTGGGCTTCGCGTTCGCGTTTGGCTGGACGCCGTGCATCGGGCCGATTCTCACTGGCATCCTGGCGCTGGCGGCGATGCGCGACACGGTTTTTCAGGGCATGTTTCTGCTGGGAATTTATTCGGCGGGTCTGGCGATTCCCTTCGTATTGACGGGCCTGGGCCTGGGCCAGTTCATGAAGTTTTACGGCGGATTTCGGAAGCACTTGCAAGTGGTCGAGATTTTTTCCGGAGTCCTCCTGATTGCCATTGGTTTCCTAATGGCGTTCAACAGGCTGGGGATAATCTCGAGGTATTTGAATTTTCTGAATGTGTTCACGTTGTGAAGAAGCTGTTGGCTGTTGGCTATTAGCAGTCAGCGTTCAAGCAAAGGCCAAAGAGGCGGCCTGCAAGGAGCTAACAGCTAAAAGCTGATGACGGCTTCTGTATCGGAGCGCATTTGCATCCCATCCTCATCGACTTCGGTTTCTTCCGGCTGCCCACTTACGGTGTCTTGATGGTTACGGCGCTGATCACCGCGCTGGTTACGATCATACGCCGCGGGCGCCAGGAAGGTCTGGACAGCGCGCGGTTGCTGGACTTCAGCACCTGGTTGATCGTCGTCTCGCTGGTCGGCGCCAAGGCGCTGATGGTGCTGACGGACTGGCGGTTCTACGTGCAGAACCCGGGCGAGCTTTTCAGTCGGACGACGCTGCTCGCGGGAGGCGTTTTCTACGGCGGCTTTACTGCCGCCGTTCTCTTCGCGTGGTGGTACACGCGGGTCCACCGCCTGCCGTTGTGGAAAGTTTTCGACCTCTACACGCCGAGCATCGCCCTCGGACTGGGTATCGGCCGGCTGGGCTGCTTTGCGGCCGGTTGTGATTACGGCAAGCCGACGACGTCGTTCCTCGGCGTGGTCTTCACGAATCCCTTCAGCCACGAAGTGGCCGGAACGCCGCTGGGGATTCCGTTGCACCCCACGCAGCTCTATGAATCGTTCGCCATGTTCCTGATCTTTGCGGTGCTGGTCTGGCGCTACCGGCACAAGACTTACGACGGCCAGATTTTCGTTCTGCACCTGGTGCTATACGCCCTGGCGCGGTTTTTCATCGAGTTTCTGCGCGGGGACGAAGACCGCGGATTCGTGTTTGGTCACCTGCTCTCGACCTCGCAGTTCATCGCGTTGCTGGCGCTGGGGACGGCGGCGGCACTGACCGTTTACTTCCGCGGCCGGCGCGCGGAATCGAGCTTGGCCGCCGTGGGCATTCCGGATGCGAAGCGCGCGCGGAGCTGAACGCCGGGCGGCTGTAGCGGCGGTCTCTGACCGCCGGAGAGATTAAGCGTTCCGCCGGGAATATGGAGGAGAGTGAAGCAGTGAAACAAGCCAAAGTGTTGATCGGCGCGGTGCTGGCCATCGTCGTGGTCGCGGGCCTCTACTTTATCAACCGCTATTGGATCGTCCCCGCGACGGTTGTGCACACGGCCAAGGCGGCAGGCAATCGGCCTCTGGCTCCGGACTTTTCGCTGATCGACCTGAACGGCCGCAAACTCGATTTGGCCGATTACAAAGGCAAAGTCGTGTTGCTGGATTTCTGGGCCACCTGGTGCGGTCCCTGCCGGATCGAGATTCCCGGTTTCATCAAGCTCCAGGAGCGTTACCGCGACCAGGGCCTGGTGATTCTCGGGGTCTACATCGACGACAACGCGGAATCGGTGCGCGACTTCTATCGTGAGTTCAAGATGAACTACGCCGTGGCGGCGGGCGACCAACGGCTGGTGGAGCTTTATGGCGGGATCCTCGGCCTGCCCACCACTTTCCTGATTGGCCGGGACGGCCGCATCTATTCCAAGCACGCAGGCGCCACGGACGTTTCGGTTTTCGAGGACGAGATCAAGGAGCTCCTCGCCGCCCAGCCCACCGCCGAAGCGGCGGCGTTCAAGCAGGCGGGAGAAGTCCGGGCGGCGGAGCAGATCGAATTGGGCGATCCCGCCGAGATCGACTCCGAAGTCCCGGGCGTGAACCTCTCCAAGCTGAAACCCGATCAGGTGGCGTTATTCAAGAAGGTGCTGGAGGGACAGCAGTGTAATTGCGGCTGCAAACTCAATCTCCTGAAGTGCCGCATCAGCGATCGCGCCTGTGGCGTCAGCCGCCGGCCGGCGCGCGAACAACTCGAAAAGTTCATCAAGCCCACAGTCTAGGGGAGGAAATTTCGGAAGATGCAGAGAAGCGCGTTTCAGACAATGCAGCAAATCGGTCTGGCTCTCTTCGGAGCCTTTGTCCTCGCCGGCGGCGCGCTGGCGCAGAGCTCGATCCCGGTGGTGGAAGTGAAGACGGCGATAGGGGCGGACGGAGTCCGCCCCGGCAATAGTCTGAAGGTGGCGGCAGTGGCCAGCATTGCCCGCGCCTACCACATCAACGACCACAGGCCCACCCTCGACTACTTGATCCCCACGGAGTGGAAAATCGAGCCCTCCAAGCAGGTGAGCGTTGAGAAGGTCGTGTATCCGAAAGGGCAACTGAAGAAGTTTGCGTTCTCCGACAAGCAGCTTTCAGTTTACGAAGGGACGCTCATGGTGGGGGTGCTGCTGAAGGTTGACCGGAAGACCCCCCCTGGTACGTACGCGCTGAAGGGCCAATTCATCTACCAAGCCTGCAACGACCACGCCTGCCTGCCGCCCAAGACCGTGCCGGTGAACCTGGTCGTGAAGGTGGTGGGGCGCGGCGCCGCCGTCAAGCGCGCGAACGCGGATGTCCTGAACAATGTCCAGTTCGACTGACCCGCAAACACCGCCGCCGGCCCGCCGACCTTCACCCGGCGCGGTGGCGACAGTCGTGGTGACGCTCGGCCTGCTGGCCGCACTCACCTGGGCGCTCGCTCCTCCCCGAGTGCATTTCACGCCCGCGCCGCTCGAGCCGCCGCCGGCTGATTGCCCGAAGTTGGCGCGGGAGTTCGTGCCTTCGAATGTCACCGAACTCTCCGACCTGCCCCTCACGGGTCTCTCCGCCGAGCAGAAGAATCGCGCCCTCTATCGTCTGAACATGGTGCCCTGCACCTGCGGGTGCGGTTTGAGCGTCGCGGCCTGCCGCGTCGAGCACCCGGCCTGTGAAACCTCGAAGAATCTCGCCCGGAAGATCATCGCGGAGGTCCAGGCCGAAAGCCGTAAATAGCGCGGTGTAGAATAGCTCGCGCCAAGGCGTTTCGCGCGGATTGGGCTTTACCTGAAGACATTCCGCCGTTAGTATCTGCATCATCCGCCCCGCTTGCCGGGTGGCATCGGAACAGTCGAGGGGAATCAATGAAGATTGGGGTGGTTTCCGACACGCACGCCTACTTTGACCCACGCCTGCCGGAGTTGCTGGCCGGCGTGGACGCCATCGTGCACGGCGGCGACGTGGGCTCGCAAGACGTTTTGGACGAGTTGGCACGGATCGCCAAGGTTCATGCGGTGCGCGGCAACGTCGACCCGGCGGAGCTGAAGCTTCGACCTTCGCTGACACTGCGGTTTGAGGGCGTGCAGGTGGAGGTTCAGCACCAGTTGCTCGTGCCGCAGGGGGAATTGGAGGCGTGGTCGGACGGTGCGATGCTGGGGAGAATGCAGCCGGAACGCCGCGACGCGTTCCTGAAGGCTTTCGGCGATGCCACGAAAGTCCTGGTTTTCGGTCACAGCCATAAGCCCTGCTTGCTGACCATGGGGCACAAGCTGTTCTTCAACCCCGGCAGCGCCGGGCAACGGCGCTTTTCGTTGCCGCGCTGCGTCGGCATTCTGGAAGTCTTTCCTCGCGGGGTTCGCGGAAGCGTGCTGAGCCTGGAGGGAGACCATGAAAGATTGCCGGGAAAAATCTGGTTGCCGGTGGGGGGGTAGCCGCCATGCTGTCTCTGAAAAAGGTGAAGCGTGTGCTGGAAATCGTGGCCACCGTGGCGGCGGTGGCGGTGATTTTGATTGAGAAGTTTGAAAAGAAGTAGAAGGGCAGTGACAAGGGGCACGAAAGAATTCAGAAGCCAGGAGTCAGAAGTCAGAATGAAGCGACGTGCAGCGGCGTCCCATATCATGATCTGCGGGTGAGAGCCCACAAACTCAGCATTCTGAATTCTGACTCCTGTCTTGTCACTTGTCACTCGCCGCTGGTCACTTTTTTTGCCAGGTATTCCGCAGCCTGCCGTAGCCGATTCACCGCCCGCTGTCGCCCCAAAACGATCATCACCTCAAAAAGACCCGGCGCCACGCCTTGGCCCGCC
>Ga0315284_10006801_pt1 | contig 16296 bp, 15 predicted proteins | sample YL17G09_16_MG_FD_203696 | JGI IMG/M metagenome (GOLD analysis project Ga0315284, IMG submission 203696) | Sediment microbial communities from Yellowstone Lake, YNP, Wyoming, USA - YL17G09_16 | ecosystem: Environmental > Aquatic > Freshwater > Lake > Sediment | place: USA: Wyoming | collected... | reverse complement strand
ACCTGTGTCGAGGATGGGTCGTTGTTCTGGTATCTGGGGAGTTGAGTCTGGGAAAAAAGAAGTCCGCACCGCGGGGCGCCGTTCGTGAAGAGCGGGCGCATCGCGATGCGGACGTGGTAACGAGGTCGAGGCTAGATTTGCGAGCTGGGCGCGGGTTTCAGGACGAGGTTGATGATGAGGCTGGGGTTGGTGTCTTTGTAAGTGGCGTCGGCGCCGAGCTTTTGCCAGCCGGGGCTCTTGCCGAAATTACCCCAGCCCGTGCCCATGGCAGCTTCGTCTTCGAAGCCGAGCATGTAGGTGACGTTGGGGAAGTGGGCGCCTGCGAGTGCGCGGCCGCCGAAGACGGGTGGCATGCCGCAGTCGCGGAAGACCTTGATTTCGCCGCCTTCGCTGAACATCTGCATTTTGCGATAGGCCTTGGCGTCATTGTGGGCTTGGTACATGCGGAGCTGCATGACGCGGGAGGGGGCCTTGGTGGGAATTTCGACCTTGGGGAGGGCGTCGAAGCTGATCATGACGGAGGTTTCGCAGCCGGCGTAGGCGGGGTCCTTGCGGGGTGCGTCGAGGATTTCGGGGGCGGCCTTCTGGTAGGCCTCGTCGGCGGCGAGCTTATCGGCGAGGGTTGCGAAAGACTCGGCGGAGTTGTGGGGGAGCAGGAGATAGAGGTGAGTGTTGTCGGCCTTGAGGTTGGCCTTGGCGAGGTCGCCCTTGATGGCCTGGAAGACGCCGACGGGGGTTACGCCGGCACGGTTGAGCGCGGGCACCATGGCTTTGGCGACAAAGTCAGCAAATGCCTTCTGTTTCTCTTCAGATGCGAAGGTGTAGAGGCGAAGCTCGATGATTTGTTTTGCTGCCTGTTCCGCCGCGTGGGTGACGCTGGAACCGACGATCGCAAGCCCCGCCGCCGCCGCCGCACCCAGGAATTCTCTTCGTTTCATGCCGGTGATCTCCTTTCGAGTTTTGTTGACGCTGGTAGTTTACGCAAATGTCATCTGTTTAATAGTTACCGTCTTCGGCAATTATGGTTGAGCATTGAAAATCAGCGGTGGTTGATTGACAATGGCGTGACGCGGTTGAGATAGCGGTGGGACCAAGGGAAAAGGAGCAAACGTGGCGATGGGAGCAAAGGTTTCGCGGCGGAGATTCCTGCGGGCTTCTTTGGTGGGCGCCGGGGCAGCGGCGGTGGGGCCGAGCATTATCCCGGCGTCGGCGCTGGGGCAGACGACAACTCCGCCGTCGGAGCGGATTACGATGGGGTTCATCGGGACGGGTGGGCAGGGGAATCAGCACATTGCGGGTGGGCCTTGGACGACGTCGGCGGGGTTTCTGGGGCGGGACGATGCGCACATCGTGGCGATCTGCGATGTGGAGCAGGAACGGTTGGAAAGGACGAAGCAGCGGATTGAGGATGTGTACGCGGGGAAGCTCGGGCAGGGGACGTACAAGGGGTGCGGTACGTACAAGGACTTTCGGGAGCTGTTGGCACGGAAGGATGTTGATGCGGTGCTGATTGCGTCGCCGGACCATTGGCATGCGCTGATGTCGATTGCGGCGATGAAGGCAGGGAAGGACGTTTACTGTGAGAAGCCGATTTCGCTGACGATTCGGGAAGTGCGGGAGATGGTGAATGTTTCGCGGCGATACTCGCGTATTCTTCAGGCGGGGACGCAGCAGCGGTCTTCGGGAGCGTTTCGGTATGCGTGCGAGCTGGTTCGGAATGGGCGGATTGGGAAGTTGCTTCGGGCGCATGTGAACGTTGGTGGGACGTCGGCGTGCTTTGATGCGCCGGTGCAGCCGGTGCCGAAGGGGTTCGATTGGGACCTGTGGCTAGGGCCAGCTCCGTGGCGGCCGTACAGCCCGACGATTCATCGCGGGTGGATGGCGCATCGGGATTACTCGGGCGGCGAGATGACGAACTGGGGTGCGCATCATTTTGACATTGCGCAGTGGGGTGTGGGCGGCGACGAGACCGGGCCGGCGGAGATCTATCCGCCGGATGGCAAGGAGCACAAGCTGCTGACGTACCGATACGCGAACGGCGTGGAGATTGTGCACGGGGGGCATCCGCTGTCTGGGGTGACGTTTGTGGGCACGGAGGGGATCGTGAACACGGATCGGTGGTACTGCAAGAGCGAACCCGTTGCGATTGCAAAGAAGCCGATCGGGCCGAACGATTTGCACCTTTACGTGAGCAACAATCACCACGACAATTTCCTTGATGGAGTGCGGACGCGGAAGTTGCCGGTGGCGGATATTGGTGTGATCGCGCGGTCGATCACGGTATGTCACCTGGGCAACCTGGCGTATTGGCTGAACCGGCCGTTGAAGTGGGACCCGGTGAAGGAGCAGTTCATCAATGACGCGGAGGCTGACCGGTGGCTTGATCGGCCGAAGCGGGCGCCGTGGCGGCTGTGAATGGGTGGGGCGTCATTTTTGGAGGAACCTTTGGGGGCGGGGTGCGTCCAATGAGGTCGATGAGGCTCGCCCTGATCGCCTGCATTTCTGGGTGTGTCAGGTGCATGCGTGACATTAGAAGGAGTCTTTCATGCGGACAATTCATTGCCTGCGGCGGGTTGTTTTTCTTGCCGCGGTGATTGCCATTGCCAGAGGCGTGGAGGCGCGTATCAAGCTGATTACGCTGCCGCCACGGGAGCGGGTGGAGATCCAACTTGATAATCCGAATGCGACGCTGGTTGAGGAGGAGCGGATTGTGCCGCTGGTGAAGGGGGAGAACCAGGTTGATTTCTCGTGGGCGAATACGCAGATCGATCCGGAGACAATCGTCTTCCGGGTGATTGCGCCGGTGGGCGAGAAGAAGCTCGACGTGAAGGTGTTGTCGGTGAGCTATCCGCCGAACGAGGCGGCGCTGGTTTGGTCGGTTGGTTCGAGCGATTCGGGGTCGGCGCGGGTGCGGATCAGCTACATCCTGGGGAATCTGTCCAAGAGCTTTAATTACCGCGCGGTTGCTTCGCGGGACGAGGCGAGCCTCATACTTTCGCAGTACATTCGGCTGCAGAACTTCGCCAATGAGGAGTTCGGGAACACGAGCCTCTGGGCGGGGTTTGGGCAGGAGTTTCACAAGCCGGTCGGATTGAATGAGACGAAAGAGATGCTGATGGGGAAGTTCCAGAAGGTGCCGATTCGCAAGACGTATACGGCGTCGGTGCAGGAGTTCGGGTATCTGGACCGGCCGCAGAACAAGCTGCGAATTCCGATGCATTATGTGCTGAAGAATGACAAGGCGAACAACCTGGGGGCGGCGCCGCTGCCGTATGGCAAGGTGCGAATCTTCATTGAGGGCGGCGAGAAGAGCAAGGAAGCCTCGACGTTTTTGGGCGAGGACTGGGGCAAGTTCACGCCGATCGATGATGAGATGAAGTTGTACCTGGGGGTGGCGCAGGACATCGTGGTCAAGCGGACGATTGACCGGAATGAGAACCAGCGAGTGGCCGGGAATCTGTTCAACCAGACGGTGGTGATCAAGTACGAGATCGAGAACTTCAAAGATCAGGCGGTGACGCTGGACATTGCCGAGAGTCTGCGGCAGATCCGGAACGAGGCTTTGGGGCGGGATACTGGGCGCGATGTCGAGTGGGAACTGGGCAAGGAGACTACTTTTGCCGGGGGGCCGGACAAGGAGAAGAGCACGTTCGACCAGCTCGTCTTCCACGTCAAGCTGCCGGCCCGGGGCGCTGATGGCAAGGCAGAGAAGAGCATCCAGAAGCTCCATGTCATCGTGAAGAACGAGTGGTAAACAGCCGCCGAGGTTACACCATGAAGACCAAACTCACTATTTGCCTTGCTTTGGCGTTTTCGACCGTTGCCTGGGCGCGGAATGTGGATCTATCGACGGTTCCGAAGCGAAACACGGTTCAGTTGACGATCTACAACAGCGAGGACTTGACGCTGGTTCGGGAGACGCGGACGGTGACGTTCAAGAAGGGGGCGAATCCGCTGCAGTTTTCGTGGGCGAATACGCTGATCGATCCGACGAGCGTGGAGCTGAAGTTTGTGACGAATGCGGAGAAGCTGGACGTGTTGGACACGACGTTTCCGCACGACAAGCCGCAAATGCTGTATTGGAACGTGCAGAGCGAGCTGGACGGTGAGGCGACGATCCAGATCACGTATTTCACGAGCGGGATCACGTGGAAGGCGGATTACGTTGCGATCGCGGACAAGGACGAGCAGCGGATGAATCTGGAGAGTTTCGTGCGGGTGTTCAACAACTCCGGGGAGGAGTATGAGGATGCCCAGGTTCGGCTGGTGGTGGGGACGATCAACCTGGTGGAGAAGATCGCGCAGTTGGCGCGGATTCCCATCCCACAGGTGGAGACGCTGGCGCTTGCCCGCCGCAGCGAACTGAGGAATGCCGCGGCCATGGATGCGATGGGTAAGGCAGGAGCCGGCGGCGGGATGTTCGGCTACACGCCAGCCGATAAACCCAAGGAGATCATCAAGGAAGGTCTCAGCGAGTATTTCATCTACACGATCGAGGGGACGGAGACAATTCCAAACCAATGGTCGAAGCGTCTGCGGAGCTTTGATGTGGCGGCGGCGCCGTTCAAGGTTCAGTACCGTTATCGGCCGCGGGAGTACGGGGAGCAACTCGTCCGGATGTACATATTGACGAACGACAAGGAGTCGAAGCTGGGGACGACGCCGCTGCCGGATGGGATCGTCAGAGTGTTCCGCGACAACGGACGGGATGGTTTGTCGTTCCTCGCTGCCCAGTCGCTGAAGTACATTGCGATCGGCGACAAGATCGAAGTGAATCTGGGTGTCGATCCGAACGTCATTTTCGAGTTGATCAAGCTGCGGGCGGGGCGCGACAACATCTGGCTGCAAGTCAATGGCGCGGATGTATTCCGGCAGGTCGGTGGGGGGGTGGAGATCGACGTCAAGTCGTCAGTGGTGGGCTGGGACGATCACGAGGTGTACACGCAGCGAATCCGCAACTACACGCCAAAGGCGATTGAGGTGGAGATCCGCCGAACGTTCGCCGGGCACGTGGTTTTCCGGAGCGAGTTGAACCCGGCGCTGCACGACTTCCAAACGGTGCAGTTCGGCAGGACGGTGGAGCCGGCGAAGAAGGCGGATCTGTTGTTCGAGATCGTTCGTCACCAGGGCCGCAACGCCAAGCAGAACAACGTTACGCTGGAGAAGGCGGAGATCAGGCCGTGATTGGTTCTGTGGCGTGATGACGAGGGCAGCGTCCCGCAGGGCTGTCGCGGAAACCTTCGCGCACTGCTATGATCTGTTGATGGCAGGCGTAAATACAACGACCTATTGGGATATTGAGTCTGAAATCCAGACATTTGGCCTGGACCTCTGGAAGCGCATTGCGGACGAAGTTCCGGGGCTGTTCAACAAGAGCTACTGGCAGGGGCTGATTCTCGACTGGGCGATGCGCGACCCATCGTTCAAGATCGACATGTTCCGGCTGGTGGACGTCTTGCCATCGCTGTCGTCAACGGAGCAGGTTTCTCAGCACGTGCGAGAGCTTCTGCTGCGCGATGGGCGCGAGCTGCCGAGCATCCTATCGGCGGCAGTGAAACTGGCGTCGGGGGGGTTTGCTTCGGGGATCGCGGCGAGGAGCCTTCGTTCGAATGTGCTCGGCCTGGCTGAGCGATTCATCATTGGCAAGGACGCGAGCGAGGCGATTGGGGCGTTACGGAAACTGTGCAAAGAGGGGTTTGCGTTTACGGTGGATCTGCTTGGCGAAGCGACGGTGAGCGACGGCGAGGCAACGATTTATCAGAGCCGTTACCTCGACCTGATCGACCGGCTGAGCGAGGAGGTTGTGAACTGGCCGGGGGATGATTCGCTGGACCGGAACCATGTGGGGCCGATCCCGCGTGCGAATGTATCGGTGAAGGTGTCGGCGATGGCGGCATTTCTGGACGCGGTGGACCCCGGGGGCAGCGTTGAGCGGCTGCGGCGAATCGTGTTGCCGCTGGTGCGCCGTGCGAGGGAGAGGAACGTTGCGATCAATCTGGATCTGGAGCAATGGTCGATTCATGGGATTACTTTCGATCTGTTCGAGTCGATCGCGATGGAGCCGGGGCTGCGCGATTGGCCGCACCTGGGGGTGGTGGTGCAGGCGTACCTCAAGGACAGCCGAGCGGACATCGAGCGATTGATTGCTCTGGCGAGGCGGCGCGACTGTCCGTTGGCAGTGCGTCTGGTGAAAGGCGCGTATTGGGAATACGAAGTGGCCCAGTCGCAGCAGTCCGGGTATGCGTGCCCGGTTTTCACCGACAAGGCCGCGACGGACGCGCAATACGAATCGCTGACTGCGTTGATCTTGGAGAATATCAACGACCTGCATCCGGCGTTTGCGAGTCATAACCTGCGGTCGCTGACCCATGCGATCGTGCTGGCTCGGCAGAAGAGCATCCCGTCGGCCGCCATTGAGCTGCAAATGCTGTACGGGATGGCCGAGCCGGAGCGGAAGGCGTTTCGGTCCACCGGGCATCGGGTGCGGATCTATTGCCCGGTGGGTGAGCAGTTGCCGGGTGTGGCATATTTGGTGCGGCGACTGCTGGAGAACACGTCGAACAGCGGGTTTCTCCGGCTCAGCCACCACGAACACGTGGATATGCAGTCATTGATGAAGGCTCCCGAGCCCGGTCCGGCGCAAGCGGCCAAGAAGCTGATGCTCAGCGGCGATCCGAGTACGGCGTATGAGTGTTGTGCGCTGACGGATTTCACCGACGCGGCGGCGCTGGGATCGTTGACGGCTGCGGTGGCGAGAGTGCGGGCATCGTTGCCGCTGGCGGTGCCGGTGGCGGTGGATGGCAGAGAGCGCGCGACGGGCGGATCGATTGATCGGTCGTGTCCCAGCGATCCGTCGGTGATCGTGTCGCGAGTGACGATGGCGACGGCTGAGGAGGCGGATCGCGCGGCGGGCGTCGCGTATGGGGCATTTCCTGCGTGGCGTGATTTGCCTGTGCGTGAGCGGGCAGTATTGCTGGATCGGCTGGGCGATTTGCTTGAGCGGGATCGTCACGAATTGGCTGCGCTGCAGGTATGGGAGGTTGCCAAGCCGTTCCGCGAAGCGGATGCGGATGTCGCGGAGGCGATCGACTTCTGCCGCTACTATGCGCGGCAGGCGATGATCGAGTTGTCTGGGCGAAAGACAATGTGTGTGACGGGCGAGGATAACACGCTGCTGTACCAGGGGCGCGGGCCGACGGCGGTGATTTCGCCGTGGAATTTCCCGCTGGCGATCCTAACGGGGATGGCGACGGCGGCGCTTGTGGCTGGGAACCCGGTGATTCTGAAGCCGTCGGGGCTGTCGAGCGCAGTCGCGTATTCGTTGTATCAGCGGATGATGCGGGCGGGCTTTTCGCCGCAGGTTGTGCAGTTTGTTCCGGGGTCGGGGCAATCGGTGGGGATGCGGCTGGTGGAGCACCCGCTGGTTGCGCAGATTGCGTTTACGGGCAGCAAGGAGGTGGGCCTTTCGATTATTGAACGCGCCGCCAAGACGGTTGCCGGCCAGCCGCAGGTTCGACGAGTGGTCTGCGAAATGGGCGGAAAGAACGCGATTATCGTTGATGACGACGCCGACCTCGATGAAGCGGTGGCCGGGGTGATGAAGAGCGTGTTTGGGTTTGCGGGGCAGAAATGTTCGGCGTGCTCGCGCGTCGTGGTGGTGGGCGGCGCGTATGAGGCGTTTGTCAGGCGGCTGACGGAGGCGTGCCGAAGCATGATCGTCGGGGCGGCGAATGAGCCGTCGTGCCAATTGCCGCCCGTGGCCGACCCCGCGGCGCAGCAGCGACTGCTTCGGCTGATTTCGGATCCGCCTGCCGGTGCCACACTGTTGTTCAAGGGCCAGACGCCGGCCATCGGGTGGTTCATTCCTCCGACGATCTTCGCGGTGGAATCGGATCGACATCCGTTGATGCAGGAGGAGCTGTTTGCACCGATCGTGGCGGTGATGAAGGCGGACACGTTCTCCCAGGCGATTGATATTGCGATGGGGACGCAGTTCTTCCTGACGGGGGGGGTGTTCTCTCGTTCGCCGGCGCACCTGGACGAGGCGAGGAGCCGGTTTGGCGTGGGGAATTTGTATCTGAACCGCGGTTGCACCGGCGCGATCGTCGGCCGCCAGCCGTTCGGGGGCTTTGGCATGAGCGGGATCGGCACCAAGGCGGGGGGTCCGGGTTACCTGCTGTTCTTCGCAGACCCTCGGTCGATTACCGAGAACACGATGCGTCGCGGGATGACGCCGGACCTTACATCGTGAGCGATATGGTTGGCGCGAATCTGTGATGGTTTCTGCGTGTGGCTACTTGGCCCCTACCCGCTTTTTCATTGGAAGCGGGGGGTGCTCGGCGGCGTAATGCTCTTCCATCTCCTTCAGGAGCTTCCGGTTGGTCATGCGAGCGGCGGGGCTCATACGGTCGGTCAGGAGTGCTCCATTCAGATGGTCGTATTCATGTTGCCAGATGCGGGCGATATAGCCGGTCTCGGTCTGCTCGATGGTTTGGCCATCCAAGTCCTGTGCTGAGATGTGAATGGCTTTATTGCGTACGACATTCACATGGATTCCGGGGAGGCTGAGGCAGCCCTCTTCGGATTCTTCCTCGCCGACAGGGTCGCAGAGGACCGGGTTGACGTAGATGCGGTCATCGCCATCTTGTCCTGTGGGATTCATTACAAACATGCGGACGTTCATTCCCACCTGGGGTGCGGCCAGTCCGACGCCCTTTGCTTCGCGCACGAGGACAAACATCCGCCGAGCCAATGCCTGTAGCGCCGCGTCGAACACGTCGACGGGCTTGCTTTTCTTCTTGAGTCGCGGATCAGGCCAGCAGATGATTCTCAGGTCTTCGTACATAACCGCTCATTCTCTTGTATCCCCTCCCTGGTTCAAACATTAGGCCATTTGCCCGGTATGTTCAACAGGGTCTTTGACATTCGACTCCTCGGCCTTATCGTTGTACGATGGTGGCCCGGCGGTGTTTGTGATCGAATAGACTCCACCCGCCAGGTTTTTCTACTTTGCAAGGTTACAACTGTGGCTGATCTTCCTCCAGGTTATCGTGGCATTTCTCCCGAAGAACAGGCTAAAGCAAAGCGATTCTTTGATCGTGGCAAGACGGTCGCCGACACGGGGAACTACGACTATGCGATCGAGATGTACATCACGGGGTTGGTGATCGATCCGGAATGCCGGGAAGCGCACGAGGCTTTGCGCAACATCGGGATGATCCGCAAGGCCAGCGGCGGCAAGGACCTGGGGTTCATGGAGAAGACCAAGCTGCGCCGTCCGACAAAGGACGATCGGCAGAATATGCTGAACGCGGAGAAGCTGTTGGCGTATGATCCGGGGAATACCGACTACATGCTTTCGCTGATTCAGAACGGCAACCGGGCGGGTTTGTCGGATACGGTTGCGTGGATCGGGCCGATCCTGCTGCGGGCCAACGCCGACAGCAAATCGCCCGAGCTCAGCAAATTTCTGGCGTTGAAGGACGTGTACAAGGACCTACGCCAATGGAAGTTGGCAACCGAGGCCTGTCATTATGCCTTGCGTCTTAGGCCGGAGGACATGGACCTTCCGACTGAGCTGAAGAACCTCAGCGCGTTCGTCACGATGGAGGAGGGCAAGTACCAGTCGGGCGGCAGTTTCCGCGACAGCATGAAAGGCAGGGACGAGCAGCAACGGCTGATGGAAGAGTCGCGCGACGTGGTTCAAGGGGATGTGCTCGTCCGTCGAGTGAAGGAAGCGGAGGCCGAGTGGAAGGCCGACCCGAACGAAAGCGGCAAGATCGCGAAGTACGTTGACGTGTTGGAGCAGACCGAGGATGCCGAGAATGAGAATCGGGCGATTGAAGTGCTTGAGGACACGTACAACCGCACCAAGCAGTTCCGCTATCGGCAGCGATTGGGGAGGATCAAGATGACGCAGCTTTCGCGAATGGAGCGGTCGCTTCGGCAAGCCCTCCAAGCGACTCCGGATGACGCGCAGCTCAAGAAGGACTACGAGGACTTCCGCCGGGAACAGCATGAGTTCGAGCTTGGCGAATACACTCTGGCGGCAGAAGCGTATCCCACAGATCTGGGCCTGAAATACCAAATGGCGACGCGTCTGTTCTATCTGAAGCGGTTTGATGACGCAATTCCGGCGTTTCAGCAGGCTCGTGCTGATCCGAAGCTCAAGAACGACGCACAGATTCTCCTGGGCCGGTCATTTCTCGAGGCCGGATTCGTTGACGAAGCCATCGAGACGCTGCATGGGGTCATTGATGACTATCAGATCAAAGGCGACGACCGCTCGAAGGAGATGTACTATTGGGAAGGGCGAGCGCAGGAGGAGAAAGGCGACGTGGACCAGGCGTTGAAGCGATACAGCCAGGTCTTCCAGTGGGAGTCCACGTATCGCGACGTTCAAGCGCGGATCAGGGCGCTGCGAGTCAAGAAGAAGTAGCAAGGCCAAGCCGGAACTTGATTCACCAGGAAGCGGCGGGGTGGTGATTGGCTTTTTACTCGTCATGCTCATGGCTTGGGGCCATGCGCGTTGCCTCATCGCCGAAGACGCGGGTCAACTGTTCGCGCAGCATCAGTCTGGCCCGCAATAGCCGAACCTTGGTGTTGGCTACGGTGATCCCGAGGGTTTCGGCGGTCTGATTTGTGGACAGGCCCTCGACGTCGCGGAGGAGGAACACCAGGCGGTATTTTTCCTCCAGTTGCATAATCGCGTCGGTCAGGAGTGCGCGCGTCTCGTGTTGTTGGGCGATCTGCTGCGGGTTATCGCGCCATTGCGCGATGAAATTGGGATGCGGCAGGGGGGGCTCATCGTCGCCGGTGTCGAGTTGCAGCGGTACTGTTGGGTGCGTCCGGCGCTTACGCAGAATTTTTAGCGCATGGTTTGTCGCAATACGCACCAGCCAGGTATGAAACATTGACGCTTCCTTGAAATCTCTGATGTGTTCAACGATGCTCAGGAACGTCTCCTGGACCACCTCTTCGGCGTCCTGGGTGTTGTGCACGATGCGCATGGCCAGGGTAAAAGTGGACTGTTCGTATTTTGCTACAAGTTGTTCAAAGGCATCGAGATCGCCGCCCTGTGCTGCGCGCACCCAGTGCTGATCGGGATCGACCGGCTCAGGGGCGGCGTTTGTTATGTTCTCATTGTCCACGTCGCGATTATAACCCTCAGCGGCCGCTCGTCATGGCTGTTGGTTCGTGATTCTCGAAACCCCGGAATGCAAGCGCATATTGTCGTCAACCGGGAAGGCATGGATCAGCAGCAGTTTTCGGACACCGTGAACAACCCGTCGGTTCGTGTCATCGACGTCAATGGCCATGAGCTGGTCTACAACGGCAGCAACAGCGGAAGCGGCGGGAACGATGCATATGAGACGAGGCTGATGTTCTCCTCGCGTGTTGGCGGGCCTGAGGCCGCGGCCCCTGGGGATCCTGCGACACCTCTATGGGAGTTGCCGACTGCCGTCCAGGAGATCACGATTCCGTTTGAGTTTACCGACCTGCCGCTGCCGTGATGGCACTGGTTGTGGGATGCCGTCACAGGTTGCGCATCTGTTGTTCAGAGGACGGCGGCTCCTGGCGGGATCGGCCGGACCTGGTGATGGAAAGCCAAAAATCGGAAATGATCTTTTTGGCGTCCTGGTTATAATCTGGCGGCATGAGCGACTCCCTCAACCTCAGCGTACGTCCGCGCCGCCTTCGCCTTCAGCCGGCGCTGCGCCAAATGCTGTCCCGCGTCACTCTCAGGCGCAGCGACATCATCGTACCCGTATTCGTCCGCGAAGGCAGGAACATCCGGCAGGAAGTGTCGTCGATGCCCGGCGTGTTCCAGATGTCCAGTGACGTGGCCATTGGGTACCTGGCGAAACTCGCTGAGGCTGGATTCAAGGCATACCTTATTTTTGGCGTCATCGATCGCGCCCAGAAGGATGCTCTGGGGTCTGCCGCGCTGGACGAGAACAACATTGTCTGCCAACTCCTCCGCGCCGCTGGCAGCGCGAAGCTCCCGTTGCTGGGCATCACTGACCTGTGCTTCTGCGAATACACCGACCACGGGCACTGCGGTCCACTGACGGGGGACAAATCGACTGTCAAGAACGATGAAACCGTTGCCCGCCTGGTGCAGCAAGCGGTCAACCACGCCCGTGCGGGGGCGGCGGTCATCGCCCCCAGCGGCATGATGGACGGCACGGTAGGGGGGTTGCGCCAAGGCCTCGACGCCGCGGGTTTCGCGGATGTCGCCATCCTCTCGTATTCCGTGAAATATGCGTCTGCCTTCTATGGCCCGTTTCGCGACGCCGCCGACTCCGCCCCTGCGTTTGGGGACCGCCGCAGCTATCAAATGGACCCGACCCGCGGCCTCGACGAGGCGATCCTGGAAGCCTCGCTCGACGTCCAGCAAGGCGCCGACATGATCATGGTCAAACCAGCCGGCCCGTACCTGGATGTGATCTTTGCCCTTCGCCGCGAATTTCACGTGCCCATCGTGGCGTACCAGGTGAGCGGCGAGTATTCGATGCTGGAGGCCGCCATCCGCAACGGCTGGCTCGACCGTGACCGCGCGATTCTCGAATCGCTCACGTCGATCAAGCGCGCCGGGGCGGACCTGATTATCTCCTACTACGCCGACATCCTCACGCGGCTCCTGGATCGGTGAAGCTCACTGCCGCGATTGTTCACCGCCGGAAAGACGCTTTTCCCTTTGCCGAGTACTTGCTTAGGCGATTGTTCACGTAAAGCCCCTCGAGGATGAATTCCCCAACTGCCGCGAGGGCGCCCGGGTCCGCCGCGTCCAAGTTCATCGCTTTTGCCAGGCGATTCGCCGCCTGTGGAAAGCCTTTGATCGCCTTCATATTGGCCGCGAACTCCTCCGCGGACAGATCGTCGCCGGCGGGGAACGTCAGATTCCCGCCAAACTGCTCGACGATCGGCTCGTAATCATCGACATTTGCGCAGCGAGCGAACACCGCCTTGACTGCCTCGCCGGTGAGGGACTTGACCAGCTTATCCTCTGCCCCGTCCTCGTCCGCCAGCGTCATTTCGATCTTTCCCCGGCAGGATGCCACCAGCGCGCTCATGTCGCTCATTCGGACCACGACGCGAGTTTCGCCGGTGCCGATCCCTCGGCGCTCGGCGTTGCTGGTGGCGGTCTCCATGTTCGTGATGCTCGTGCGCACCGACACGCCCGACGCCTGCGACACATGCGGGCTCGACCTGGCGAGCCTCACGATCTCCTCGATGATCTCGGCCATGAACCGCGGCATTTCGACCTTCACGCCGCTACTGGATGCGCCGTGTTCCCGCGCAAGCCAGGCGTTCTGCTCGGCAATCTGGATGCCCTCCTCGACGCTCTCCGGATAGTGCGTGCGAATGACGCTGCCGATGCGGTCCTTGAGCGGTGTCACGATCCGGCCACGATTTGTGTAATCCTCCGGGTTGGCCGAAAACACGAGGCATACATCCAGATTCAGCCGGATCGGATAGCCCCTGATCTGCACATCGCGCTCTTCGAGCACGTTGAACAGGCCCACTTGAATCCGCGGGGCAAGATCCGGCAGTTCGTTGATCGCAAACAGGCCCCGGTTTGACCGCGGGATCAGCCCATAGTGCATCGTGTTCTCGTCCGACAGGTACCTGCCCTCCGCGTGTTTGACCAAGTCGACTTCGCCAATCAGATCGGCGATGGTCACATCGGGCGTCGCGAGTTTCTCCTGATAGCGATCGTTTCGATGGACCCACTCGATCTGCGCATCGTCGCCCTGCTCCGCCACGATGCGTTTTGCCGTCTTGGTCATCGGCCGTAGCGGGTCATCATTGATCTCGATGCCCGCCAGGACGGGAATCCACTCATCGAGCAGTTCGGGCAGCATGCGCAGGATGCGTGTCTTGGCCTGTCCCCTGAGTCCTAAGAACAGTATGTCATGTTTGGAGAGCAGCGCGTTCACAATCTGCGGCAGGACCGATTCCCGATACCCGATGATCCCCGGAAACAACTCTTCTCCAGCTCGCAGCTTCCGGATCAGGTTTCTGCGCAGCTCATCTTTCACTGAGCATGGCTGATACCCGGTCTCCTTCAACTGCCCAATCGACATGGCTCGCGGATGGGTCATGTGCAAGCATTCTCCATTTCAATGAGACCAAATGATAGGAGCCCCCAACCCCTGCCGCCAGTGTTGGATGAGCCAACCGCCTGCGATTGCTCCCGTTCCCATGCGGCCGATCAGGTACTCAGAGGCAGAACAGGTGATCCTATGCCCATTCTCTCATGTGCGTGACCCCTGCGTCGCCTCCGTTCACTTTGGATTACCTGCCGGGCATGCACTATGCTAGAATTCTAATGGATCGGCGTAATTCCGGGATGGCAGGATCTGCTTGTTTCGCTGCGGCCCGCAGGGCCGTGTGAAAACACGGGTTCGGTCCTTTGCCAGGGGATTGCGCCAACTATCGAGAACCATGGCCAAACGCGACTATTACGAAGTTCTGGGCGTTGCGCGCAACGTCTCTCAAGATGAGATCAAAAAGGCGCACCGCCGCCTGGTTCGCCTGTATCATCCGGACGCCAACAAGAGTAATCCGCGCGCCGAAGAGCAGTTCAAGGAAGTCCAGGAGGCGTACGACGCGCTTTCCGACCCGCAGAAGCGTGCCAACTACGATCAGTTTGGCCATGATGCCGTTGGCGCTCAGCCGGGCGCGGGCGCGGGCGTGGACCCGTTTGAAGCCTTCCGCCGCGCCGCCGCAACTCGCGGCGGCCACCGCGGCTCGCGGCAGGCTGGTCCGAACGTCTCGGCGGAGGACTTCGACATTGGGGACGTTTTCGAGCAGTTTTTCGGCGGCGGCGGGGCTCGCTCCGGTGCTGCGGCCGGACCTGGCTCATCGCAACGTGCTCGCGTTCGAGCCCGCCCGGAACCACCCCCTTCTGCCGATCTGGAACACACCATTACGCTCTCATTCGAACAAACTGCGCGGGGTACGACGCTTCCACTTCAGATCAGCCGAGACGGGCGGGTTGAAACCATCGACATCAAGATTCCGCCTGGTGTCAAGGACGGCAGCCGCATCCGGATCCGCGGGCGCGGCCACCAGACGGACGGTGCGCCCGGCGACCTGTACATCATCACGCGTGTCGCCCCGCACCCGTACTTCCGCCGCGAAGACCTGGACATCTATCTCGACCTGCCCATCAGCGTTTACGAAGCTGTACTTGGGACGAAAATCGAAGTTCCGACGATCGATGGCCCCGTCACACTCACCATCCCCCCCGGGACCAGCAGCGGGTCGAAGCTTCGCATCCGTGGCCGCGGCATCGAGCGGACGGGACAACGCGGCGACCAGTTCGTCATGCCGAAAGTGATCGTCCCAAAACACCTCGCCGACGACGACCGAAAACTCGTCGAATCACTTGCGAAGAAGCATCCCCTTAACCCCCGCGCCGACCTCAAGTGGTAATCCCGATGTATGATGGAGCCAAAGCAGTGACCACGGAGTTGTAAACCGATCAGTGCCGGAGACTGGGATCAAAGACAGGATCAACATGCCGTTGCGCCATCGCGTCTCTCGCCTCGCCAGCGCCTATTGGGAGGTTCTTGCTTTTCTGGCCGGATTCGTCGTGGTCCTCGTCCTCGTTGCGGATCGATATCTCTTGCCCGCGTTCCGTGCTGCCTATGCGGCCGACGCCACCGCCCGCAAGCATTTGGCTGCCATTTCCGCCCTCGTGCTGGTCGTCGTTCTGTTTGCTCTGCTGGCCATTCTTCTTCTGGTTTTGCGCCCCGGGCGTCTATTTTTCCCGCGCAAACCCTGCCCCCGCACCCGCACCCGGTACGAAGACGCGTGGTCCGAATCCGGTCGGCGGATGGAGACTCCGCCAGAGGAACCGGACGAGCCATAGCGAGCATGGGCTCTGGCAGCCGCGTAGCGTGTCAGCGTCTTACGTTGGCGATTCAGGAATCGTAAACTCCCTTCACTTGCGTTATCGAAAACACTGGCTCCGCCTTCTTGACCTGCCCACGCTTGCTGGCTGCGCCCGTCAGTGCCGAGCCGGCCTCGCTGAAGCTTGATTCTCCGTACGGGTTAAACGCGCTGACCCTGAAATAGGTTCTGCCTCTCCGCATGACCGTCAGGTTCACGCTCGTGCGGTTCGCCGCCGTCCGGCCCAGCGTGTACCACTTGGTTCCATCTGCGGACCACTGGATTCGGAAACCTGTTTCATTGTCCGACTTGTCCACCCACGACAATTTCAGCCGATAGGGCGCCAAGGCGCTGACTCGTAATCCGCTGGGTGCCCAAGGCGCAGTTCCCGCC
>Ga0315284_10006800_pt1 | contig 16299 bp, 14 predicted proteins | sample YL17G09_16_MG_FD_203696 | JGI IMG/M metagenome (GOLD analysis project Ga0315284, IMG submission 203696) | Sediment microbial communities from Yellowstone Lake, YNP, Wyoming, USA - YL17G09_16 | ecosystem: Environmental > Aquatic > Freshwater > Lake > Sediment | place: USA: Wyoming | collected... | reverse complement strand
TAATATATCATTGTAGTCCTTCAACTCAATATCATAACGTGATGCCCTGAAAGCTTTTGCACCTTTGGTGTAATAGGAGGACGTCGCAAGTAATGCATTTGCTGCTTTTCTATCACTTTTAACCCCATATAGCGTACGAACAATATTAACACCGACCTTGTTTTCAGGTGCATATTTCTTGCACTCGATAATCCATGAGGTTCTTGTTCCTGATTGCATATCTTTGGAAATAGCAAAGATGTCGTAACCTCCATCTCTAGTAGCTGGTGTAAGTTGAACATTCCAACCATTGCTTGCAAGAATCTCGGCAATAAGTTCCTCAAATTGCCGCGGTTTGATCTGATACATCGATAGGGGATGTTTTTTCAAAACCTCAATCAATTCGGTAGTTATAACTTTAGTTACTTCAATTACTGGAGGTTCAGGTGCTCGAAAGGGATAAACTCTGAGACCGGGCTGAAGTTCTTCAGTATACATTTTATTTATGGCACGGTATAAAATTCGGCGAGCTGTGGATTCTGATACATCGAGCGTAGCAGCACACTCACGATATGTAAACTGTTCCCAAAGCCGTAATATTAGCATGAGTCTTTCTGCTCGAGTTATATCTCCTCGAAGACAGTTGCCTAAAATTTGCCCGCTGTTATGGCGTTTTTCATGTGAAAAAGTCGAGCTAAGATGCTCAAAAAGGTGACGAAGACAAAATAAGGAATTACTCCAGGGTCTTGCATTGCAATTAGATTTTACACATGCCATAGCTGTCATAATAGTCATGTAATTCGGGATAGCCCCCGCTGTTTTTTATTATCCTTTTCCACATCGCCCATTTTTAAAATCAGGGTATAGCAATAGGGTACAGGGTTTAGTTAAATAAAACAAGCACTAAGTACCAACCAGCAACAAGCCCACCCGCCCATCCGCGTTTATAAATTGGCAGTTGGAAATCAGAATTTGGAAATTACAAATTCGGCCAAACGCGCAGGTATCCAAAAGACAAAATCGGAAATTTTAAGATTTTTTTAACTTTTCTTAAATCTTTACCCCACAACGACTTACCGCTTCTCTGTGTTCTCTGAGACCTCTGTGGCTAACGTTTTTTTTGTACCAAACGCGCAGGTACACCCCTTTATAGAGGGGACACTTTTCTGTCCTTAGTTTTTAACTTTAAGTTTTGGTTTTGAGTTTTACACTTTAACTTTTTAGTTTCTAAATTCGTGCTTTTGTTGTAAGACCATTTTTTAACAATTGAATGTGTCTATGCGGTATTTGTCTGCGCCTCCCGCTCTTTAAAATTTGCATAACGAAGCCCGGCCGTGAAATCTGCCCGCCGTGCCAGCGACCCACGTCGCGGCAGGTGCAACCTGTGTCTAAATTTTTCTTTAACTCTTTGATGAAACAATACTTAAGCAAAAACAGTGGCTTCATTTGGCCACCTGCTTGAAAAATAAAAAATCCGTGGAAATCCGGGTTAATCCGTGGTTAAATTTTTCTTTAACTCTTTTATATGAATGAACTTAAAACAAAATCAACACCTGCTCATTGGCTTCATTTGACGTACTTTGGACATACTTCTGATGACCTCTGGAGTGCTTCTGACTATCTTCTGATGACTGCTGATGCGCGCTGATGTACGCTGATGCGCGCTGATGACATTGGAGTTCCATACAAACAGCAGATGCTTTTATCCCTGTTTTTTTTGTTTTGCATCCGAATTTCAATTCAGGTGATTGCTGTTTCCAATATAGGTGGGTACCAGTTCTTTGATTTTCTGTGCTATTTTTGCGTGGTCCTGAGTTTGTGCAATAATTACCAGGTCATTTATGCCGGCAAGAAGCTTGTCGCGGTCTTTTGGTATGTTTTTCCATATACCTATTTTTGGATGTCTTGTCGGCAGCATATCCTCGCCGGTTATCGAAAGTTCTTCGAAGAGTTTTTCACCAGGCCTTGGACCGGTGAAAACTATTTCGATGTCCTGCCCCGGTACAAAACCGCTTAGTGTAATAAGTTCTTTTGCCAAATCCACAATTTTTACCGGCTCGCCCATATCGAGCACAAAGATTTCGCCTCCCTGTCCCATTGTTGCCGCCTGCAGAACAAGCTGGCTTGCTTCCGGTATGGTCATAAAGTACCGTTTCATCTCCGGATGAGTAACGGTTACAGGTCCTCCCTGAGCGATTTGCTGTTTGAATATCGGCACAACCGAGCCGCTTGAGTCAAGCACATTGCCGAACCGCACCGTTACGAAATGCGTTTTGCTGGTTCTATTTAAGTCCTGTATGTACATTTCGGCGATTCGCTTTGATGACCCCATTATACTGGTCGGATTAACGGCCTTATCGGTGCTTATCATTACAAAATTTGCGATACCATACTTATCAGATGCGTCAGCAACGGTTCGTGTTCCCATAATATTATTTTTGAGGGCCTCACCGGGGTTGAGTTCCATCAGGGGCACATGTTTATGGGCGGCGGCGTGAATGACAACCTGCGGTTTATATTTTTCAAAAATCTCCTCAACGCGTGTTTTGTCCGTAATGTCGCAAATAATTGCTCTTAAATTGATTTCGGGAAAATGCCTGTTCAATTCCCTCTCGATATGGAACAGCGGGTTTTCCGCCTGTTCGACAAGCAGCAGTAGCTTTGGTCTGAAGATACATACCTGTCTGCACATTTCAGAGCCGATGGAGCCGCCTGCCCCTGTAACCAGGATTGTCTTATCCTTCAGGAAGGCCTCTATCAAATTCAGTTCAAGCTGGACGGCTTCTCTGCCCAGGAGGTCGTTGATATCGACGTCGCGAATCTGTGAAACGCGGAATTTGCCCGATGCGATATCTGTAAGCGACGGAACGGTACGAAACCGAACTTTGGCACCCTGGCATACCTGAACGACGCGTCTCATTTGCTGCGGAGTTGCCGACGGCATTGCTATTGCGATTTCATCGATGTTGCGTTCCCTGCAGATGTTGGGAAGCTGTTCAACGGTGCCGAGCACCGATATCCCGTGGATGCTTATGCCCTGTTTTATTGCTGCGTCATCGATAAAGCCGACAACCTCATATTGGGCGATCGACATACGGTGAATTTCACGCAGTAAGGCTTCACCGGTATTTCCAGCTCCGACTATGAGAAATCTTTTGATGTGCCCGCCTTCTACTGTGCGGAATTCTTCATAATAAAGTCTGATTACCATTCGCAGACCCGCCAGCAGAAGGACTGTAGTGAACATATCCAGCATAAATACGCTCTGTGCTGTGTCGGCTATTGCCTGGAGCGATTTTCGGATCGGCTCGATATTAAGAACCAGTGTAAACCACAAAAGTACGATGATGAAGGTGCTTATAAGCGATGCGGCGGCTATGCCAATCAGGTCGGAAATCCCGACATACCGCCACCATCCGCGATACTGCCTGAAGAATCCGAATACCGCCAGTTTGATAATTATGAAAAACAACAGCAAAGTGGGATACTGTTCCACGAGCCAACTGCGTTTGAACTGCATGTTGTTGGCCAGCAGAAAGGAGAGCATCAAAGATGCAGCAAAAGCGATTATATGGGCCAGTATGATTAAAGGTCTGCGGTGACGAAGCAGCAAAGCATAGGGCGGAGAAGATTCTGAAGGATTTGGAAAGTCGCTTTTCATTTCTGCGTTAGTATTCGAGTCAGACATATTTTCCTTGCACCATAAATTTACCCCCCCTCACCTGCGATGATTTACAAGTTTAATTATAACAAAGAGTTAGAGATAGGTCAATTTATCTTTTGGGTTTTTGGTAAATTCCTTATTGCTCAATGGAAAACCGCAACATACTTATATTCACGATTTTGCCTGTTCACTCGAGTTTTTTACTGCGGTCGGCTCTGTTTTGTTGTCAGGTAAGCTCGTGTAAATCTTCTCCAAGGCTGTTTTGTCGACTCTATTGCGCATAAGTGCGTAAATTATGGTACTGGCAGAGAAATAAAAACTTATTAGAAAAGAGATTACTATCCCGATAACAACCAGCACAGACAGATTAACGAAAAAAGCAGCAATAGATTGAGCCCAGTTTGCGGCAGCGGGTGCCGACAGGCCGAACAAATTTGCGAAGGTTGGTTCAGGCCAGATTGCGGAGAGTTTATTGATGCCCCTGCCGTTGCTGGTGTAAACTCCGCATTGCATGAAAAAATGAGTTCCCCATAGTAATATAAAGGCGAAAAATCGGACAAATATATAGCAGATTGCACCATAAACCGCTGCTGCGAGGGTATAAAAGCCCAGCCGCCAGGGCCTTTCATATACATAGCTAAATGACCTGCTTATTGCGTCAAAGCAGTCCGCCCCGTCGTATGCTATAGCGGGGAACATTAAGGTAAACCCTGCAGCCGCTCCTATCAAAATGACCGCTATCAGAGCCCCTGCCATTGCCGCCAGAGGCATAAAAACGCCGATTATTAATTCGCCTGCCCATGGGATATTGCCTATCAGGCCAAGAAGAAATATGAACAGTCCGATGAATGTAATCGCGCCCAAAACAGCCAGTGGAGCAACAAAAAAGCTGAAGTATTTTTTAGTGCTGTAACGCATGGCTTCGACTATGCCCGGCTTTTCACCGCGCGCAAACTGCAGTGCTGCAAGCCGGCAGATGCCTCCGCCGGCGGCGGATATCACAGCAAGTTTTATGAACATAAATAAGATTGCATAGACAGGATGGTACCAAAGTGCCCACATCATTGCATTAAAACAGTCGGTGATATTTACAATTACTCCGGCGATGCTGAATATCAGCAGCGAGTTCATCACACCGTTAAGTTTTTCAGCGAAAAATTTCAGCAGCGTGGTAAACACACCCGAATACTCGCAGTTTATTTTGGAGTTTTCTATATATATTTTTACGTGTTTGGGATTGGCAAGGTATATCTGCAGTTCTGTAACTCTGCCCTGTGTGCCGGGAGTAACGATAACCGTCCTGCTGAAGTCCATAATCCAGCCGGCCAGGCATATAACCACCATCGCCGCAAAGGCAATTATCAGCTTGCCTGGCTGAATGGCTATACGGAAGGTCTGGAATATTTTCGGAAAAAGAAGATTATTCAGAACCTGCGGAAACTGTTCTTTGCAGTCCATAGCGTTTCCTTTCAAACGTAAACAGAGAAAAACGGTGGGGTAAAGACCCCACCCTACCTGTCTATTATGCAAAACAAAAATACAGTTAAAATAGTCTTCCCGACGAAGTCGGGATTCCACAATTTTGCACTTTTAACTTTAATTTTTGAACTCTCAAACGGACCATCGGTCAGTTTGAGTAAGTATACACTTTGTTACCGGCTGGTTTCAACAGATTTTATAAGATTTTTGACTCTTGCCGTTTATTGTTCGCTGCCGGCGATGTTTGGGGGAGTTTCGGATGGGTTTTCCAGGTTTTCGGGCGGTAACTGCAAAATTACCTTATATTCGCTGTCAAGCCACTGGCCCAGGTCTATCAGTCTGCATCGCTTTGAGCAGAAAGGGAAAAACTCTGCATCCTTAAGCGGTTCTTTCTGGGAGACATTAAAGACCTTTTTACAGATTGGACATTTGCATTTCATTCGAAAGTACAATATGGCTGTTTATTAAATTGACAGCTCGAGCTGGTTATTGTCTGAAATTGTCGGGGGTATCTTCGGAAGGTTCTTCAGGAGATTCATCTTCCGATTTGTCACCGAGTTCGTAGTCTGACGGTTCGGCTGTCGGCGGTGTCTCTTTTGCCGCACCGCCTTGTTCCAGTTTTCGGGCGTATTCAACGCAATATTTTGCCCAGGGCTGGGCCTTCAGTCTGGCTTTTGGTATCGGCTGGTCGGTGTTTTCGCAGATGCCGTAACTGCCATCCTCGATACGCTGCAGTGCGTCATCTATCTCGTGAATCATTTTTCTTTCGCTGTCCATCAGCCCCAGAGCGAATTCCTGCTCAAAGTTATCGCTTCCGATATCGGCCATGTGGATAGGCATGCTCGACAGGTCTCCTGATGATTCCTGTCGCGATTTTTTGAGAGCTTCATCTCCCATCGTATTTACATTGCCGAGGATCTCTTTGCGTTTTTCCAGCAGCATTTTTCTGAAACTCTCAATCTCAGAGGCGGTCAAATAATTTTTATTCGCCCGAGTTGCATTCGGTTTCTTCTCTGATGTCTTTTTGTGATTTTTTGCCAACTGACCATTTTCCTTTCTTACTGCCAGGCCATTTTCTGATACCTGCTACAAACTTATTATTATAACACATTTAATTTGTGCCGGATATGATTATGATTTTTTATTTTGGGTGATTTCGGGATTTTGAGCGATTATTCCGCTATTTTTTGCAAATTTTCCCAATGGGACAAAGAATTTTCCCTCTCCGATTGCACCTGCGAATATCCTGACGCCGAAAACTTTCTCGATTTGCTCAGCACAGAATATGTCTTTGGCCGAGCCGTGCCGGTAACTGCAATCGTCACCGAGCAGTAAAACCTGGTCGCAGTATTGTGCCGCCAGATTGATATCGTGCGTTACCGTTACAATGGTTTTACCTTTTTCAATCTGCATCTTTTTGAGCAAATCGTATATGTCAACCTGATGTTTGAGGTCCAGAAAACTTGTCGGCTCATCCAAAAGCAGAATATCCGTATTTTGTGCCAGAGCTCTTGCGATGAAAACACGCTGTCGCTCTCCGCCGCTTAATTGTGACAATAGCCGCAATGAAAAACGTGAAGTGTCGGTTGCCGCCAGCGCCTCGTTGGCGATTTCTGTGTCGGCACTGCTCTGGAAACCAAGTTGGTTGTAGTAGGGCGTCCTTGCCATTAAGACCGTCTCAATTACCGAAAATCCGAAGACAGGCACAAATTCCTGTCTTACAACAGCTATTTTACGGGCAAGCTGTTCGGCGGTGTATGAATTTATCGCTGCCTGGTCAATCTTTATCGAGCCATGTTTGGAATGCAGTGCTCCGCATAATAAATTAAGGAGTGTACTTTTGCCGGCGCCGTTGGGCCCGATGACAGCGAGAAATGAGCCTTGCTCGACATTAAAGCTCAGCTCTCGCAGTACCTGGCTCTGCGAATATGCGAAACTAAGATTACCGACCTCTATAATGCTCATTTGTTAAACCAACCGATGGTTTTTGTGTACTTAATCAGCAGAATTAAAAAGAACGGTCCGCCCACAATCGCCGTGATAACACCGACGGGTAATTGTGCCGGCGCAACGATGACACGTGCCAGCGTGTCGGCAGCAACCAGAAATATCGCACCGGTGATGCCGCTTAGCGGAAGGAGTTGTCGATGGTCGGGCCCGAATACCAATCGGATTCCGTGCGGCACAATCAGCCCCACAAATCCGATAAGACCGCTTAGGCTGACCGCCACGGCGGTTATGGCCGCTGCGATTGCAAAAGCGATTGTTTGCGTTCCTGCGGTGTTTATACCCATGCTCTTTGCATCCTCGATGCCGAAACTAAGGGCGTTTAACTGCGGGCTTATGTAAAATAAAGCGATTATCCCTGCTATAACGTAGCCGGCACTTAACCACAGGACAGAAAAGTTTTCCTCGGCCATATTGCCCATCAGCCAGAATATTGTCGAATGTATCTGCTGGCTTTTTGCTATCGATGTCAGGAACATAATCACCGCCGAGAAAAAGGCGTTAACCACGACGCCTGCCAGCAGCAGTCCTGTTACATGCGATTTTCCTGTAAGCCGGCCGATAAGCCAGACCAGCCAGACCGTTCCCATTGCGCCGACGAATGCGAAAATTGCTATCGGTGAGCGTCCCCACAGCGTCCAGCCGACCCCGCTTATAACTGCGATAATTACTCCAAGCCCGGCACCGCTGGATATCCCAAGGATATACGGGTCTGCAAGGGGATTACGCAAAAGCGCCTGGAAAACTACCCCAGAACATGCCAGTGCCGCTCCGACAATCGCAGCAAGAATAATGCGGGGCAGTCTTACGTGAACGAATATTTCATAATCCGTGTTTACCATCCCTTGTTGGCTGATTCCCGTAAATACCGATTTGAGGGAAATATGCTCCGTGCCTGTCAGTGAACACATAAGCATCACCAGTATCAGCAGCACAAGGGCTGATATGACTTTGATAGCTAATTTTCTTGCTGTTAATAAATCCGTCATTGGCTTACTTTGCAAAAAGTTCCGGCCTTAAACATCCGGCGATGGTTTCAATGCTTTCATACAGCCGCGGCCCAAGCCGCGATACGATGTCACCATCTATGACATAAATCCGTCCGCTTTTTACAGCAGGGACATTTTTGAACTTGCTCCAGTATTTAATCGCAAGCTCCTGCTGCAGGGGCAGGTTCTCCTGTCCCATTGTCGGCTCAATTATAACATCCGCACCGCAGGCGTAAACCATCTCTGCTCCGATTGGCGGATATTTGTGCACCGTCTGTCCGATAGCATTTTCGCCGCCGGCCAGTTCAATCAATTCGTTGATAAAAGTGTCCCTGCCGGCAACACGCAGCGGCTCCCGCTGCACAACCCATAACACGCGTATCTTTTCCCCTTTTCCAACCAGAGCCGAAAGATTGTCGAGTTTTTTCCTGATGTCACCTGCCAGCTCGCCTGCTTTTGGCGAGTTCCCTGTGGCAGCACCTATTTTTTCAATCGCATCAAAAAGCTCATCGACCTTGTCGATGTTTACGGTCAGTGTGCCGCATCCGATTCGGCTCAACCGTTCTGCAAGATTTTTTTGCTGTTCAAACCCGAGCGTAATTACCAAATCCGGCTTTGCCGCCATCACCGCCTCTATGTTCGGCTGCCAGAATGTGCCAACCTTATTTTTGGTTAATGCCTGCGGCGGGTAATCGCTTTCGCTGGAAACCGCAACGATTTTTTCATCGAGTCCGAGGGCAAAAAGTATCTCGGTAACATCCGAGGCAGTTGAAACAATTCTATTGGCCTGATTAGGCAGGGGGACAATATCGCGGTTTTGCGTTTTCGGCAAACCGAATATTGCAAATCCCGCGCCGGTCCAGCACAGGATAACCACCAACAGCAGCAGCCATTTTTTCATTATGTCCTCTTAAACTGTTTCTCCAGTTCGCTCATTGAAAATTTTATTGTGGTAGGTCTGCCGTGGGGACAGCGGCCCGCACACTCAACCGTTTTGCCGTCTGCGAGCAGTTGTTCTATTTCCCTGTCGTTTAATTTTTGGCCCGCCTTTATCGCTGCCTTGCACGCTGCCATATTTAAAATCTCATCGAGCAGTCTTTGGGCATCGATACTCAGTTCCTTGTTTTCGAGCAAGTCGATTAAATCGCCGACAAAGTCTATCGGTGAAACTTTTGAAAGCATGCTCGGAAACGACTGTATGGCCATGGTCTTTGGGCCAAACGCCGCAAGCTCGATTCCCAGTTTTTCAATCAATTCGCTGTTATTCTCAATCGTTTCTGCCTGTGTATCGGTTATCTCAAAACTCTCCGGTATCAGCAGCTTCTGCGATTCGAGGCTACCCGCCGCCATTCGCCTTCGCAGATTTTCGTACATTATACGTTCGTGAAGGGCGTGCTGGTCGACAATGATAAAACCGTCTTCGGTCTGTGCGACGATGTAGTTATCGTGTATTTGTAGAAATTTTTTGTCGTATTGTGTATTGTATATTGTATATGGTGTATGTTTTTCGTGAAACGTCCGGTGTTCTGTTCCAGATGAACTCGACGGAAAAGAAATTTGCTGCTGCGAGTGAGCAGGCCTGTGCCTTTTAAAAAATTCAGCCATTGCATCGGTGATATTTTGGTTTCCTCTCCCTGCGATTGTTGTATGGTCGCTATCTTTTGCGGGAAGTTTCACGGGTGTCTCGATATTTGTCCCTAAAAGTTTTTGCCTCAAAACCCCCAAAATCTGTGAATGAATCAGGTTGGAATTAAAAAACCGAACCTCAATTTTTGTCGGGTGTACGTTCACATCATAATCTTCATACGGCAGCTTGATAAACAAAAACACTACAGGAAATCTGTCCGGCTCGATGATGCCTCTGTAGGCCTCTTTGATTGCATGTGAGATGAATTTGTCGTGGATGAATCGGCCGTTCAGGAATACATATTGAAATTTATTATTTGTGCGGGATGTGTGCGAACCGCCTATAAGTGAGAGGATATGCAGGCCTTTCTCCTCGCTTTCGGTTTCAATTAAATCCTGTGAAAGCTCAGTCGAAAACAAATCGGCTATTCGCCGGCCAAGACCATCTTTGCCGCTCAGTCGATAAATCTCCCGCCCGTTCGATAACAGCGTCATATCCAGAGCGGCATTTGCAAGTGCGATTCGTATAAAAACCTCGGTAATGTGTCCTGTTTCGGTATTGGCGGTCTTGAGAAATTTTCGCCGGGCAGGCAGCTTGTAAAACAGGTCTCTAATCTCGATGGTTGTGCCGTAATCTCCGCTGCATGGGCTGACGGGGCCTTTATTTCCGCAGTCAATTTCTATGCAGTTGGCCGTCAATGAGTCTTTTGCTCTGCTTACAGCCCGCACCTGCGATACCGAGCCGATACTTGCCAGTGCCTCGCCTCTAAAGCCAAGCGTTGATATTCTATGAAGGTCGGCAGAATTTTTAATTTTGCTTGTGGTGTGCGGCTCGAATGCCCTTGCCAAATCCTCAGCGTCCATTCCGCAGCCGTTGTCGGCGACCGATATTAATTTTCGGCCGCCGTCTTCAATTGATACCGTTATCCTTGTTGCACCGGCATCGATACTGTTTTCGAGCAGTTCCTTGACCACGCTGGCAGGCCTTTCTATCACCTCGCCCGCCGCTATCATATTTATCATATTTTCGTCAAGTACCTTTATCTGTCCCATAGTTGCCTCATTGTATTCATTTCTTTGCGGAATTCCAGCATTTCATTGGGATACAGGTTAACACTAGCAAACCCTGCCATTGTGATGGCAGGGCTAACCGAATACAGAATAACTTGGAAAAGGTTGTCTGCAAAATAAATTTCGGGTATTATCCAGAAATGGTGAAAAAGATAATCGGGTATATGGTTACATTTACCACATACGGAACCTGGCTGCAAGGTGAGAAAAAAGGATATGTAAAAAATGGTGAAATCTGTGCGCAAAACGATCAATTAAAATCTGCAAATCAAAGACAACAAAAATATCCGACATTCAGACTTAATGCAGAGCACAAACGAATCGTTGAAAAAACGATTCTCGAAGAAGCCGGAAGAATAAATCACCAAATATTTGCAATAGCAGTTTGCTCAAACCATGTGCATATAGTCGCAGGAGTTTCCGGAGAGTCAATCGAACAGGCTGTTCATCGATACAAATATTCAGCGACTTTGGCACTTCGCACACTTGGGGCTTGCGGTAAAATCTGGTCAAAGGGTTTTGATAAGAGATTCTGCTTCACGGATAAAGAGATTGAAAACAAAGTAAGATATGTGCAAAGTCATCATAATGGTTAGCCCTGCGACCACGTCGCAGGGTTGAAATGGAAATTCTGGTTTTTGTCAGGGCAGAAGCAAACTTTTTCCCGTCATTTCTTCGGGCTGGGGCAGGTGCATTATCTCAAGCAAAGTAGGTCCGACATCGGCTAATCTGCCGCCCGAGCGCATTTTCCTGTTTTTGTATCGTTCGTCAAACACAATCAGCGGAACATCGCCGACGGTGTGTGCGGTGTGCGGCTGATTCGTTTCGTAATCCCACATCCTTTCGAAGTTGCCGTGGTCTGCTGTGATTATTGCGCCGCCGCCCATGCCTTTGACTTTATTCAAAATTCTGCCGACACATTCATCCACCGCCTCTGCCGCCTTGACCGCCGCAGCAAGGATGCCTGTATGCCCAACCATGTCAGGATTGGCAAAATTGACCACAATCACATCGTACTGGTTTGACTCAAGTCTTTCCATCACGACATCGGCAACCCCGTAAGCGCTCATTTCCGGCTTTAAGTCATAAGTCCGCACCCGCGGCGAAGGCACGATTTGCCGGTCTTCCCCATCGAAAGGATTTTGGTTATAGTCGTTGAAAAAGAATGTAACGTGTGCATATTTTTCCGTCTCGGCGCAGCGGAATTGTTTCAGGCCAAGCGAACTCCAGTATTCCCCGAGGATATTTTTCATTTTCGGCGGTTTGGGAAACGCCACCGGAGCGGGTATTGTCGAATCGTACTGTGTCATGCAGACATAATAAATGCTCGGATGGGCTATCCGCGGAAAATTCTTGAACTCCAAATCCACAAATGCCCGCGTTATTTCACGAGGCCTGTCGCCGCGAAAGTTGAAGAATATAACACCGTCGCCGTTTTTAATGGTTGCTATGGGCTCGTTGTCGCTGTTGACGATGCAGGTTGGCTCGATGAATTCGTCGGTTACCTGTTTTTCATAGCTTTTAATAATTGCCTCTGCTGCACTTGCAGCCCTGTTGCCTTTGCCGATTGTCAGGCATTCGTACGCCTTCTGCACGCGTTCCCATCTGCTGTCACGGTCCATCGCATAGAATCTGCCCATCACGGTCGCAACTTTGCCGACGCCTATTTCCGCTGCCTTTTTTTCAATCGCCGCAATATACCCTGCTCCGCTGTCAGGCGGCGAATCACGCCCATCGGTAAATGCGTGAATGAAAACGTCTTTTACATCATTTCGTTTTGCCAGTTCGAGCAGTCCGTACAAATGGTCCAGCAGCGAATGTACCCCGATATCGCTGCAAAGTCCCATAATGTGCATCTTTCCGTTATGTTCCTTCACGAACTTGATTAAATTCAGGAATTCTGCGTTCTTAAAGAAAGACCCGTCCCTGATGGCATAGCTCAGCCGCACCGATTCCTGCGGCACGATTCTCCCTGCGCCGATATTCTGGTGTCCCACTTCGCTGTTGCCCATCGTCCCTTTCGGAAGTCCAACATCTTCGCCGCTGGTGTGGATAAGGCAATTGGGATACTGGCTCATCAACATGTCGTTTGCGGGGGTGTTGGCGCACTTTACCGCATTAAATTTATCCTCCTCGGAGTTTGGATTATAGCCCCACCCATCACGGATAATCAGCACGTATGGCTTATTTTTCAATATCACTTTTTCTTTTGCCATCAAACAAAAACCTTTCCTGAAAAAAACGATACGGACGGTGCTTTATCTTGTCTGTATCTCCGGCTTTAACCAGATTGACAGGGTATGATAGTATACTTTTCCGCCTCTGTCAAACATGAAGATATGCAGAAAACAAAACCATATTACAGGTAAAATTTTTTGACACCGCCGTTCGTTGTGGTATAATCCTGCAAACTAAGAATTTTCTGTGCTGAATATTTGCAAAGGGTAGTGTAAAAGGATGTCCTATCTGAAAGAAAGGTCAAAGTTCATGTTTAATAGCACGAATTTCCGTTTTGGATTCTGCACATCCCTGACAAGTATAATCCTGATGTTTTCTGCCGGCTGTATGGAAAAACAAAAAACCGGCGCAGTTGACCTCTACGTCGATGCGGTTATACTCAGGGAAAACAACGAAAATGAAAAGGCCGCTGAGAAGCTGAACAAATCCATCGAAATAAACAACCATTTTTCGTTGGCCTATTCTCTGCTCGGTGAGATTTACCAGGGCATGAAAGATTACGATAAAAGCGCCGTCTACTATGAAAAGGCCGCTAACCTGAATCCCTGGTCGTTCAGGGATTATTTCAATCTCGGCAGGGTTTGCCAGCTTGTCGATAAATTCACTTATGCGATAAAGGCATACAGCAGAGCCTGTGAGCTCAACCCAAATCACCTCCAGGCCAATGTCAATACCGCTGTCTGCTATTATGAAATCAAGGATTACAACAACGCCCTTGCTTACGGCAAAAAGGCCGAACAGATTGACCCCAATATCAGCGAACTGCAAAAGGTACTCGGTGACATCTATGAGTCGCAGAAGGATTATGAACAGGCCGTGCGATATTACAAGCGCGCCCTCGAAATGGACGGCAACGACCCGGCAATTATGACTTCGCTGGCTGCTGCGTATCTTAGAACAAACAGTAACGAACCTGCAAAGGAGCTGCTTACAACAGTTATAAAAATGCAGCCAGATAACGGCACCGCATATAAATATCTCGGGTATTGCTGTCTGCAGATTGGCCAGGCGGATAAATCAGTAGAAAACTACAATAAGGCCATCGAAATAAATGATAAGGACTGGGATGCACACCGAGGACTGGGGGTTGCCTGCATATTAAAAGGCAAAAATCAGGACGGCACCGTCGAGAGGTCAATGAAAGATGAGGCAGTCAAACATTGGCGCCTGTCATTGGACTTGCGGCCTGACCAGCCTAACAGCGACAAACTGATTAAACTGATACGAGCGTATTCAAAGTAGAATTGACAAACAGAGGCTGATGGTTTTCTTCTAAATATGTCGCATATACCAGATAAACAATGCACTCCAGGCATGCGGGTACAAAGTACTATATCGGCATATCTTATTTTTCCCCCGCTGGTACTTATTGGTATTATATCGGATTTGTGGTCTAAAAAGGCGATATTTAACTGGCTGCAGTCGCAGCCCGACGAGACTTTTTCCATAATTGACGGCTTTCTTCGGCTGGTCAGGGCTCAAAATGCCGGTGCCGCCTTTGGAATCGCCTATGGCCAGCGTTATTTGCTGATTGCGGTCTCTGTTATTGCACTAATAATAATTTTCGCAGTCTTTTTCAGTAAAGCCGGCACTAAACTGGTACATATCTCTCTTGCACTTCTTGCTGCCGGCGTCTGCGGCAATCTTTATGACAGGATATTTAATGGTGGCTGGGTACGCGATTTTATTGATGTCGTTTACTGGCCAGGTAGGCATTGGCCTGCTTTCAATATCGCCGACAGTATGCTTTGTGTTGGCGTCGGCCTTTTGATTATTGCAAGTTTCTTTACTGACTGGTCTTCTCAAATACGTGCTCATCGACAAAAATAGGGGTATTTGACACTACTCCCATTGCAATCGCATCCGAAGGGCGGGAATCGATTTCGATGATTTTCCCGTTTGTGTTCAAATATATCGTCGCATAAAAGGTATGATTTCGCAGGTCGTTTATCACTATCTTTTCTATGTTCGAATTCAGTCCTTTTATTACATTGTCCAGTAAATCGTGAGTCATCGGGCGGGGGGGCTTGAGACCTTTCAGACGCCTGTCGATTGCGAATACCTCGTATATCCCGATAACTATCGGAAAACTTCGTGGGCCGTACCGCTCCTTCAGAACGATTATCTGCTGGTCGGACGTTTCATTTATTACTATCCGAGATAATTCAACTTCTACATCCATTTTCCACTGCCTTTTTATCGTTCATATCCCGAACCGAAAACTCCGGCTTATCGGCCGTCTAATTCGAGAAGGTGTTTTTCGATGGTTCTTAACTGTTCGGCTACCTCTGCCAGTTTGCCCCTGGTCTGCTCGACGACGTCGGCCCGGGCTTTATTAACAAAATTCGGGTTTTCCAATTTGGCTTCAATACCGCTTTTAAGTTTTTCGAGCTGCTCTTTCTGTTTTTCCAGCCGGCTGTGTTCGGCCCCAGGGTCTATCGCCTCGTGAAGATAAATCTGCATCTGCTCGACAATGGTTGCAGCGGCGTTTTTCGGTTTGGCGTTTGCCTTTGAAGCCGAAAATTCCTTCAGACCCGCCAAATGGCATATAAGGCCTGAGTTTTGATTTAGGATATCCGCAACATCCTGCGGCGAATTTGCCGATGCCGTTAGTTTTTCACTCGGCGCTTTATTATACTGACTTCTCAGGTCGCGTATCGCTCTTATGGCGGCCTGTGTAATCTCAATCTGTTTTTCAGCGTCGGTGTCTATTAAAGAATTTATTATTTTCGGCCACACAGCAATAACAAGAGCGGCGGATTTTTCGGTATCTGCAATTCCATTAAGTTTACGTACCGGTGCTGTTTCATTTAACTTCCCGAATATCCCTTCGGTTATGAACGGCACAAACGGATGCAGCAGCCGCAGCGTCTGGTCGAGTACGAACGCAAGGATATTCTGTGCTGTCGGCTTTTGCTCCTTGTCCTGCATCCTCGGCTTTATCCATTCGAGATACCAGTCGCATAAATCGTTCCAGAAAAATTTGTAAATCCCCATCAGCGGTTCGCTGAATTTGAATTCCTCAAGCGACTTTGTCGTTTCCGAAATCGTCTGCGTCATACGTGACAAAATCCACCTGTCGGTAATAGTCATCCCCGCCTTGTCGAATTTCTCCGGCTCAATACCCTCCAGATTCATCATCGCAAACCGCGATGCGTTCCACAGCTTGTTGCAGAAGTTTCGGCCTATATCGAATTTCGGCGATGTATTTGCCGTTCGTCCGTCCGGCAGTTTCATCTGTTCCAC
>Ga0315284_10006799_pt1 | contig 16299 bp, 22 predicted proteins | sample YL17G09_16_MG_FD_203696 | JGI IMG/M metagenome (GOLD analysis project Ga0315284, IMG submission 203696) | Sediment microbial communities from Yellowstone Lake, YNP, Wyoming, USA - YL17G09_16 | ecosystem: Environmental > Aquatic > Freshwater > Lake > Sediment | place: USA: Wyoming | collected... | reverse complement strand
TGTTTGATGCTTTAAGTCCAGTTAGACTTCCACCTTTTGTTTTATTTGCCATAGCGTTTAAATGTTATATTGGGTTTAACTATTATATCTTTGTGGCAATATTGCCATAATTCACCTGTAGTGTTTATTATAATTGTATAGATGGTATCAGTTTCATGACCATAATCTGTCACAAAAAGTATCACACCATCTCCCTTGGGTGTTGTAACATCTATTCTATTCTTTGGTTCGTATATTCTCATAGAGAAGTGCTTTTTTTAGAAAAGAGCTGCTATTCGTCACCCAGCAGCTACGTTAATTTAAAGATCGTTTGAAGAAAGTTCTTCTACAGAAGCTTCTACTTCTTTAATAATGTCAGCCTCTACTCCTTGAACCATCAAGTTTTCAATAACTTCATTAGTTTGTACCATTAGTTGAAAGCGTGCTGCTTCTTCTGATGATAAATAAGATCTAACAGTGTTTAGAATTAATCCAAACTGTTTTCCTGTGATTGTGAATGTGTCTTCAGGAGTCCATGTATAACGTGAACTAGGATTGTAATTTGCCATTTTGTTTTTGGTTTTAAAAGTTATTATTAATTTATTAAATTTCTTATATTTCTATTTGTAATATATTCCTCTAAGTTAAAGTTATCTTCTTCTATATCTTTAAAAAATTGTTTATGTAATTTTATAGCATCTTCTTTATTTCTAAAAGATCCTAAAGTTACTCTTTTTTTATTATATAAAATTCTGACTCTCCAAGATTTTCTATTTTCTCTCCAACTAACACCTACATATCCAGATTTATTTGACATACTACCTTTTAATGTATTTGCTCTTTGAGATATTATTTGTAAACTTTGTAAATCATTATCTTCTGTATTACCAAATTTATGATCTACAACCATATCAGATTTAGTTACATAATCATCATTTAAAAAATGTAAAGCTACTAATCTATGAATGCTTTTAGTATAACCTTTATTATCTTTTCTTAGTGTTACTTTTTTATACCTAAATTTTTTAGGATTTAAGATATTTTCTTTACCTGATTTAAAACTTTTAACTCTACCTTTATTAGATATAAAGTATTTATCAAAACCATTTATAGGCTTCCATATTTCTTTTGCAGGATCATACTGTGCCATAATGTAATTGGTTTTAATTATTAATCCGTAAATATAAATAATATTTTTTAATTATGCAACATTAAAAATAGAAATATTTACAGATGGAGATAAAGGTCTAGTTGGATTAGTTCCTGCAGCAGTTGATAAAAGTTTCATACCAGTAGCTGGAGACCACCAATAGAATTTAATATACTGTCCAGCTGTTAATGCTATTGTATCTGATAAATGCGCAAGTGTTTGATCATTTTGAGCTCCTGTTGTAGTGAATGTAAAAGCACTATTTGGAACTATTACATCATCTATTGTATACCATACAGTAACATTATAAAATGATGCTCCTCCTGTAAATGTAAGTTGAAGTGCAACGTCTAAATAATAAGTTCCTGCATTAATAATGTTTATTCTATTATCAGGACCTAATGTAAATCCATTAGCAGCTTGTATTGAAGCAATTGCTACTTGATTAGCTGTAGTTGCACCACCACTGTTTTGTGTAGTGACATCAAAAAAAGTAGCAGAATACAGATTTGTAGGAGCAGGAATTTTGCTTTCAATTAATCGGTCAAGGTTCAATTCTCCTTTATATCCTTGTGCAGGGTTAGTTCTAACTTCCCAAAGAGTGGGTTTAATAAATGTAGACATAATGTTTTTAGTTTAAGTTTATTTCAAACGTAATAACGCTTGTTGTTTTAATGCTCTTGCTCATATCCACTCTTATCTTGAACATGTTGCAGAACTTAAGAATTTCTTCTATAACCATATTGTTATACTTAGGAAGACTTGCTGCTATTCTGAATCTATAAGAGTCTGTATTCTTTGTAATCTCTAGACTACATAATTCATCAACAGAAGAAATAACACCTTCCAAGTGTGCAAGAAAAACTTCATCGTTATCTTGCATTATTTTAGGAAAGTGTTTTCTGTTTATTTCCATTATGACAATGTTAATCTGTATAATGTTTGTGCTGCTTCTCCACTTAAGGATTGAGCAACATTTTCTATGTCTGGCATGTTGTTAGCTTCACCAAACTCTTCTAAGTCTTTAGCAAATGTAACTAATTCTCTTACCACTTGATTAGGCATACCTGCAGAGTAGTCTTTAAGAACATCTATCTTATATGCTCTAACTCTCTTACCAGAATATCCCATTATCTTCTCAATGATTTCATCTTGGAAATCTCCCACCTTATCATATATCTTTCCTAAAGCTTCATGCTCAGCAAATGATGTTGTTTGGAAATGCAATAAATGTAATTGCTCATAGAAGTATGAAAGCTTTCCAGCTATAGTCTCTAGTGTAAGACTAGAACTTCCTTTTGATTCCATCATTTCTTCTGGAAATAGGGATTTTAATGCCATGTTATTAGTTTTTATTTATTATGGTGTTACAGTCCAACCTTTAGCAAATAATGTAGTTCGTAAAGTTGATGGATTAACTGTGTTAAAATTACCATTAAATGATACAATACCTCTTGATGCTATAGTAGTCATTGCGTTAGCCCATGGTTCTGATGCTGTATAACCAGCTGTTGTCATTAAGTTACTTGTAAGAGATAAATTATTTATTGTAGTTGGTAATGCAATCGTTGGATTAAATATAACTATTTTATTACTAGTTAAATATAACTTTTTTAATCCACTTGGTAGAGCAATACTTGGATTAAATGTAACTATTAGATTACTAGTTAAATATAATTCAATAAGTGATGCTGGTAATGGTCTAGAAGGATTAAATGTTACTATTGCATTACTAGTTAAATCTAAAATAGTTAATGAATCTGGAAAAATAGTTTGATCAACAGATGTAATTGCATTACCAATTAAATCAAGAGTTGTTAATCCTGAAATGTTACCAACTGAATTTACAGAAGAAGCACTTATTCCACCTAATGCTAAATAAGTTCCTGTAGCAGTTAAATTAGCTCTAAGTCTACCATTAATTAGTGAAAAATCTATAACATTTACATTTGTTAAATTACTTGCAGTTGAATTTCCATCATATCCACTCTGTAAAAATGTTTTAAATGTTGCTGCATTAGTTACAGCAGGAACAGTTGAGTACCAATCTGCTGTTACATCAAATTCACCATTGCAACATTCTTTAGCACTTATCTCTTTCCAATTACCCACCTTCGGTTTAAATGCTTGTACAATTAAACTACTTGATATAATACGTCCTGAACCATCAAAACGTACAAAAGCTTTTAGCTTATTATTATTATTTCTCATAATTAAAGTGGTGCTGTTGTTGTTGTTGATGTTGTAGGTGTAGTAAGGAAACAGCATTCATATGCATTTATTTCTTTCCATTTACCCACCTTGGGCTTATTTTTTCTAAGGATTAAGCTTCCTGCAACTATTCTGCCAGATCCATCGAATCTAACAAAAGCCTTTAAAGGTCTTGAATTAATGCTTCCCATTGTTTAAAATTTAGGGTTAATAGTCTAGGTTATATTTGTTTTTGATTTCATTTAATTTAGCAGCATAAAATGATGTACAATACTTCTTTGATTGTTCATCATTAATAACAAGATCTAAGTTAGGATCTTTTGTTGGATCACTTCCCATATGATATTTGCCTTTGTAAAAAGCAGGGTATCCATTACCTGTCTCAGAAACTATTCCTGCATTATGAAAGATTGTATTTGTTTCTAGTTTTGATATAGGATCAGTAGCCCAAGCAAAGTTTAATTCAGGAACCACTTTAGTTTCTTGTTCTCTAAACCATAAGTTCCATAGAACAGCCCACATATCAGCACACCAACTTTGATATCCTGCATTTTCATCTTGAAAGAACTCTCTATTCACTTGTTGTAAATATGTTCTTATAAGAATGCAATCATTCATCACCTTACTCCAGAAATCACCATCTATGTTCTTTAATAGATATTGCGCTCCTCCTGAATGATCATTATTAGCTTCACAGATTTCTCTGCTTATTCCTACAACACTTGCAATCTCTGCAAGAATGTCTCTAGATTTATATTCTTCCAGTTTCTCTGGTAACACTTGATGTATCTTGCTATCAAAATACTTAGCATTGATATAGCTGTTTGTATCTGATAAATAGTTTACATCATCTTCTAAGAACTGATCTATATTGAAATCCTTCATGAATAGAATATCAGAGTCACAATAGAAGATTGCTTTCTCACTTAGTTCTGGATGTAATTTGAAATGTTTCCAAAGAACATAAGGACGTAGAACAGGAATATAGATTCCTAATAATCGACCTAAATCATCATCATCTTCATAGAAATGAAACTCAGCTTCTGGATATAGATCAATAATCTGTTTCCATTTCTCATTCTTAGGTCTTCCTTTTGGATTGAAGATTAAGTTAATAGCTTTATCGGAATGTCCTATTTCTTTTAGACTTTCCATCCACAGGTTTACTTGCCATGTGTAATAAGTGTCATCAGGACAAGCCTGAATGAATTTTAAATCTTTCATTATGTAGTTTGGTTTTAATTATTTATAATTTCTTATTCAGGAATACTATTGAATAAAGGTGTATCTATGAATATAGGAACATTTTGTTCATGACCTAAAAAGCCATGCTTTGGATTATTTACTATTATTTCATTTTCCCCAAAATCAATATCTTGTTCAGACATAATATCATAGTGATAACCATCTGTAAATATAGGAGCTATTTCTAATGTAGGTTGATTAATACAAATTAATCCTATTTCTACAATAGCATGTATGCCTTCACCATATATTAAAATTTCTTCATTATCAAATGTATGTTTAACATAAATATTTTTTAATAGAAAATCTGCCATTGCAGTTTCTTTGTCTGTGTATTTTAATTTGTAAATATTCATAATATTAAGCTGTTAAATTAATGCATTCGGCATTAGTTAATGGAGTTGGGAATAAGTACATTGATTTTATGTATCTTGGTACATCTTGAGCAAATCCTCCTAAATTTTCCATTATTTTAGTTGTAAAAGGAACATTAGTTAATCGAATAACTCCATTTACATAAACATTAGCATAAACTCCATCCCATTTAATAGCTATTTTCACTGTATCTGTTAATGTAAGGTAACTACTTCCAACTACTGTACCACCCACTCTTATTTCAATTGCTAATTTTACAGCAACTCCACTAAAATTGTTTCTTATTAAAAAACCAGTATTAAAAAACCCAGCAGAACTATCAATAGTTAAACCAGCAGAAGTTGCATCTCTTATCAAACTAACATTATTATTCAATTCAACAAACCAAGTTCCACCTGCACTTGTTATAAGTCCATTTGTATAAATGTTATTTCTTGAAAATGTATCTGCATTTCTTGTTACACTTCCACTTATTGTAGGTATATAAGAAGTTGCATAAGCTCCTAATTCTAATTGAGCACCATAAACATAAATTCCACTTGTTCCATTTCCTAAGTAAGAACTTACTCCGTTAGAAATAGCCATTTCTATAGCTAAAGAAACAAAAGTAGTTGCAACAGCAGTTCTTATAATAGTACATCTATACCAACCATTACCAACGTTTGTAATTTGAGCAGTTATACCACTACCAACAGTTCCTAAAACTCCATTTTGTAAATCAAACCAAGCTCTATAAGTAACAGAATTATCAGTAATTATTAATGATGCCCACATTCTTCCAGCTTGTTTTAAATAAACACTGCGAGAATAAGTTTGTCCAGAAGTTACAATTATTGAAGTTGGTAAAAATATAGAGTGAAAGTTTGTTGTTGAATCTTCAGTTAATTTAATAGCATTAGTTGTACCATCAGGAGAAACAGCAGAATTTACAGTTCTTGTAGCTTGAAATACACTCCAATTAGCATTTTCTAAATTATTTGAATATAAGTTTAAATTAGTTCTTTGAGGTTCTAATAATAAAGAAGGACAACCTCCAGAAGCATCATAGTTTAATCTTGGAACATTTAATCTATCTGTTGTAAAAAAATAATCTTTTGGCAAAGAACTTTGAACTAATTGAGCTCCCCAAGTCAATATACCTGATACTCCATCTCCATTATAATTACTAATATTATTAGCACTTCTTACAACAATAAAATATCCACCAATAGCCCCTGTACCTAAAGTAGAACTATAAATTGAACATCTATACCAACCATTACCTATGTTTTCAATAGTAGGTGTAAAACCACTTTCTGTTCCTGAAATAGTACCATTAGATAAATTAAATATTATTGAACTTCCAACTACAATTCCACCTTGCCCTAATGATAAAAAATTATATCCATCTGCTTTTGCATATACAGACAATACTCCTTGCCCTGTAAAAGTATTATTTTGATAAATCCTATGTTGATTTGAAGATGTATCAGGTATTATTTTATCAGCAGTTAAAGTTCCGTTTGGAGAATTAGAAACATTAGAAGTTACTGTTGTTGATTGTTTTACCCATACTACATCATTAAATTGCTCACTATAAGTAAGTAAATTATAAGGCACAATTTCAATTAAACCTGCATCATTATTTAATGTACTACTTGCAAGCGTAGCTCTTGTAAAAGTTAAATCACCATTACCACTTGAGGGGATAATAGAATACACTTTGCTTTCTTTTATCGCATTTGGTGTCATTACCAAACTTGCTTTTCCTAATAAACTCATTTATATATTGTTTAATGCTGTTAATGTTGCAGTTTGACAAGCTTCTGCTGAATAAGTCCCTGTGTCTGCAAACACCCTAGCTTTAAAAGCAGTTATTAATGCTAATACATTAATTCCATTTTGTCCTTGACCACAATGTAATAATGTTAGCATGATTAAGCATAGGTTAAATTAAGAATTACATCTCCTGCACCAACTGCACCAGTATCAGAATCAGCTGCTCCACTTGTTATAGCTATTGCAATTCCAGCAGGGAAATTAACTCCCATAGAAAAAGGAAGAGCAACCCCAGCTCCTTGTGTATTTGCAGGAACTGGAATAGTCATAAGTGGAGTGTCACTTCCAACAGTAGGAGCAGATGCTTTACTATATATTTTTAAATATCTAACTGTAGAAGTAAGTCCAATAGCTATAATTGAATATAAATTCCCAGGAGTATTTTTTACTACAGTAGCATTAGTTGAAGCTAAAGATATTAATTTATAAGGAGTTGTTCCATTAGAACCAGTAGTATTTGGTCTTGGACTCATTGGTACTGGTGTTGCTCTTAACTGTGTGTCTGTCAATCCTGTGGTAACATTAGCTGTCACTCTAGTTAGATATTCTAGTTCTTTAGCAACTTGCCATAATAAGTTTGATTCATTACTCCAACCTATTTGTTTAGAAGGTATAGCCATATTGTTTTATTTTTTAATTATTATACAAAAATAAGTATTTTTCACTATAAGTAAGTGTTTTTTACCAAATTAAAATAACTAACTTAGTTATTTACCTTGCCCTCTATAAAGTTTTTTATAATTCTTAGAACTCTTTAAAGAAGATGTTTGAGATTTAGCATGTACACCAGGACGTTTTATGTTTGGTTTAACTAGCTTTTCTACTGTGTTGGTTACCTTTGCCATTATATTGATTTTAATTGGAAATGCATTCCATCTTTTCTAGTCCAAGTACCACCCCAATCAAATCCTGCATCTGTAAAACATTTTACAAATCCTGCAGATAATACTGGTGTTTTGTTAAGACCATTCCATGCTGCATTTACATCTATAGCAATTCCCCAAGAATGTAAAGACATAGATGAAAGTCCTCTTTTTTTTCTGATATTAAAACATCCATCCCATGTTTTTAATTCTTTTACATGGTTACGTTGAATCAAGTTTTTAAATGCTTGTTCAAGAGGCTTGACCATGTCTTTATTACAATATATTTTCTTAGGTATAACACCTATTTCTAATTCAGTTGGTACATCCCAAACAACCATGTTTGATTCTTTACTTGGATCTCCATACTTCTTTAAGCATTGTGCACTTGTTACCATTATTGTTTGGTTTAAAATAAGTTATATTCTAATATTATACTATAACCTGGAGGGTTATTTGGTTGTACAAAATATTGAGCTCCTATGTTAAATTTAGCAAACTCAAACATTAGATTTGTATATAATACAGGAGCAACTAATGTAAACTTTGTTGATTGAGCACCAACATATCCATGCACCTCAAAAGGTTTTTTGCTTTTAATAATCTTTTTATTGATATCAATAATCTCCTTTTGGTATGTTATAATAGAATCTTTTATATCTAATTGATTCTTGAATTGAATCTCCTTCTTCTCAAAGTTTTTGATTCTAGATTCTTGTTCTTCTATAATCTGCTTAGCAGCATCTAAATGTACAAGATCTTTAGCTACAGCTCTAGCTTGTTTCTCTGTTAGAACAACTACACTATCTTTCGTAACGATCTGAGAAAAACTTTTGAAGCCCACTAATAGGAAGACTATCAATAACTTTAACTTGTACATATTCTTTTTGTTTAATGGTTTTAATCTTTGTAACTATTATTGTATCTATCTTAGAAAGACTATCGATTGCTTTAGTAGATTCATCATCTTTCTTTTCAAGTTCAACTATTTTAGTTTCTAATTCTTTAGTTTGTTGAACTAGCTTGGAGTTCTTTTCTTGAGAAACAGTGTAACTAAATAACCACACTGCAATTACCACTATAGCAAGCCATTGTTTTTCAAGACTGTCAAGAAATTTATTTAAAATCATAATGATGTTGATTTAGCTTTCATTATACGTTCAACTATATTTGTAGCTCCTTCAATAGCTATGTATGTTGTTGCAATAATCACCCAGTCAGATGATGTTAAGTTTCCAAGAAATAAAGCAACAGATCCTACAACAAACACTGTAAGCTTTCTACTCACCCATTTGTTTAAATAAAGATCTATCTTTTCCCTTGTGCTCATTATGGTTTAATGTTTTTATACACTACAGATAGATATTGTATTATAGCCCCCACTGCTACAATGATACCTATTGTCCATGTAAATCTTTTCTTAAACTCTTCTTGCTTTTGAAGTTTAGTTTCTAATTCTTTTATTTTTTCTTTAAGTTCAGCTATATCAGTAACAAAACCACCAGTTTTTGTTAGTGAGTTACCTAATATTGCATCCACAACTTGCGTTAGTTTACTATCTATAGAGGTCATTTTCTCTTCTAGATCATAGAGTCTTTGGTCCATGCTTTTCAATTCTTTTTCCACTTGTTTTTCAAATGCGTTTTCCATATTAGATGAGGGGAGTTAGTATAGCATACGAATACAAAGAACGTAACGATGCAATGATTATACCATTATGTCTAGCAAATATAAAATTTATATTTGGAATAATGAAGTGTTTAATTTAGATTTTCTGCATAATATAGCATAAGCTAAATATATTTTTTCTACCTTTGTTTTACGAATCAAATCAACACCCCTCTATGAAAATTTTATTCCTTGCACCTCATCTATCTACAGGAGGTATGCCCCAATTTCTTCTTAAAAGAATACAAGCTTTACAGAAATACAATGATGTAGAAATTGCTGTAATAGAACATTCATGTCATAGTCTTGATTATGTTGTACAGAGAAATCAAATCATCAAACTAGTGGGGCCAGATAACTTCTTAACCCTACATGAAAGTAAAGTGATAGCTCTACCATTTATAGAGAACTTTAATCCAAACATCATCCATATAGATGAGATGTCTGAGAGACTTGATTTAGATCTAATGAAAATTATATACTCAGACAATAGACCATATAGGATTGTAGAGACATGTCATGATATTTCTTTCAAACCAGAGACAAAGATGTTTCATCCTGATAGTTATGCATTCTGTACTCCTTATCATATAGATACATTTAAAGATTTAGATGGTTATAGACAAGTGATTGAATATCCTATTGATAAGGAACCAACATCTAATACATTAAAGAATCAATATAAAGAACTTCTAGGTATGAGTCGTAGTGGTAGACATGTTATTAATGTTGGACTTTGGACTCCTGGTAAGAATCAAGCTGAAGGATTAGCTAGTAAATATCCTAAGGTGATGTTTCATTTTATAGGTAATCAAGCTGATAACTTTAGATCATACTGGGAACCATTAATGAATAATTTACCTGAGAATGTAAAGATATGGGGAGAACGAAATGATATCCATCATTTTATGTTAGCTGCAGATGTATTTATGTTTAACTCTAAATTAGAATGTAATCCTATTGTACTTAAAGAAGCTATAAGTTATGGGCTACCTATAATAGCTAAAAATCTTCCACAATATAAAGACATGTACATTGGTTATATAGCAGAGAGTGTAGACTTAAATTCTCCAATTCTGGGAACACTAATGAAATATGATGTTCCTACAGACAATACATCTGAAGATTTTGCTAAACATCATATAGATCTATATGAGAAAACAATGTCTGTTATTCCACATAAAAACTCCATAAAAGACTATAATATAACACATCATTTTGTAGGACAGCCATTCTTAGAGATAACAGGTACCAGTAAGAGTTACTTTCATGTAGAGTTTCATGACATGGATACACAACAATTAGTTCATTATGATACAATAAAGTGCAATCATTGGATAAAACTTAACAGACAGTATTTTACAAACTGGAAAATCATTGTATATAAAGATGGAGTGGAAGTGTATCGCTACCATATAAACTTAACAGGTAGAAGAGTTTATATATCCTTTGAAAGTTCTTCTTTAGGAGATACAATAGCTTGGATGCCTTATATATTAGAATTCAAGTTGAGACATAAATGTGATGTAGTTGTTAGTACATTCAAGAACTTCTTGTTTGAAAAAGAATATCCAGAACTCGAGTTTGTTGCACCAGGATCTGTAGTTAACAATATCTATGCCATGTATAAACTTGGTTGGTTTTATGATGTAAATAGAGAACCTGTTCTACCAAGCAGTATTCCATTACAACAAACAGCTACGAACATTCTTGGTCTTCCATACAAAGAAATCAAACCAAGAATACTATCATTCAACCCTGAGTTTATTCATTATAAACTTGTAACAATAGCTACCAACTCAACATCTGGTTGTAAGTTCTGGACTAGAGAAAATTGGCAAGAAGTAATTAACTATCTACACAATGATGGATATGAAGTGAAAAACGTATCATTAGAAGAAAATCCTTTTGATAATTGTACACCATTATATGATAAATCTATGGAGAATACAATAGAGTGGATAGAACAGAGTGAGTTTTTTATAGGACTATCTAGTGGACTTAGTTGGTTAGCTTGGGCCCTTGGTAAAGAAGTGATAATGATCTCTAACTTCACACAGGAAGATCATGAGTTTAAATGTCATAGACCAGTGAATACAAATGTATGCCATGGATGTTGGAATGATCCACAATACAAGTTTGATAAGGGAGATTGGAACTGGTGCCCTGTACATAAAGGAACAGAAAGACAGTTCGAATGTCAGAAGAGTGTTACATCAAGAATGGTGATAGATGTTATTAAAAAAATAAACCCCTCATAAGAGGGGTTTTTTTATTATGGATTACAAGGTTGATATTCGTATTTACCATTTCTATCACTTATTTCAACACAACTTAAACAACATCCAAATCCTACAGTGTTAGTCCATGATTGACCAGGAGCAATATTAATAGGAGTAGGTTGACTAGTACAGTTGTTACAAGCTGTATAAGATGTAACAACCATATTAGAAGTTGAACTTGGATTATATATGTCAAAACAACATGGACCCACTCTTTCAAAATTAGTAAACTTAACAACAAGTGCCATACAAAGATTTTCTCCTAAAGAAGGGATATAATTGTAAAGCCATTCTCCATCACATGTATATCCTGTAATAAATGCTTCTAAACCTGTATATACATATGTAGTACAACATTGCGCAATTCCTTGACAATATGCAACTCCATATTTCGTTTCAAGAGCTTTAGAACAATTAGTGCAATCTCTTGAAACTCCACTTACAAAATCTACAACAGATGTTGCAGTTCCTACATCACTCCATGACAACACTCTATAACATCCAGCTCCTGTTGTAAGTTCTGCTAATAATACATCATTTACTAAATATCCAGCTCTTGTCAATACCACTTCAATTTCTTCTGAACAACAGTTTTGTATTGTGTAATATAAAGATTCAGAACATGGATTAGATGTTAAGCATCCTGTACAATTCTCATATATTGCCTTTACATCAGGAATAATAAATGATAAAGAAGGAAATACATCTCTATCACTAGTAGCTATTGTCCAACAGAATCCAAATGTATCTACAAATGTATCGCCTATTACAAGACTAGGAAGTGTAGCTTGTAATATTTCTAATGTAGTTTGACCCTCTCCTAAGGTACAACAAGATGTTAATATTACACTTGTAGGACAAGGATTAGTTTCTACACATATTAAACTAGCACAATTTTGTCCAGAATAAACTGTACTCACTGCAATTACATTTGTAATAGGAAGACTTGATATACTGCTTGCACTCCAGCAATATCCATTTGTATCAACAAATGTATCTCCAACATTTACACCAGGTAATGCTGCTGAAAATACTTCTTCACCTATTGTACAACAAGATACCATTCTAAAGTTTGGAGGACATGGGTTTGCAGCAATACATGCAGTACAATCTGTATATTGAGCACTCTTTGTTCTAGTTGATGTAACAGAACTATCTGTTTCTGACACTACATTCCAACAGTTTCCATCATTATCAACAAATGATGATCCAACAGGAACAAGGTTATTAATAATAATTTCTGAGTATGCAGGATCACAACAGTTTCTAATAAATAAATTATTTCCTGTAGCTATACAAGCTTGTGTAACATCTAATGTATATGAGAATTTAAATGGAATGTTACTTTGATCATCATTAGCTCCCACCATACCCACTACAAAAAACGTAGTGCATGCAGGTAAAATTTCTGTTAATGTATGTACTTGTGAAAAACAAACCTTTCCAAGATTAACATTCATTGCATACTTTACAGGAGAAATAATTGTAGAAACAGGTATTGTAGATTGAATATCGTTACAAGTAAAATATGAAAGAGATATATAAAAAGCAGGATTAGTTGGTGCACTATTAAGTGAAATGGATGCAATCCCACATAGTTTAACAACATCTCCAACATTTAAATCTACAGGTATTGGAATACCACAAGATATGTATTCAGAAGGAAAACTAATTAAATTTCCAAAACCATCAGTTGTAGCATTACCAACAGTATAATTACCATACCCCCATCCATAATCCTCATTCCCAATAGATATTTTATTAATAGATGGAACATTCAAACTGTCAGATATAAACTGACCAGACATTCCTGCTATTTTAGTATGATCAGGACATGAACTTCCTCCACCTCCACCACCAGTTCCACTAGTACCACTAGATCCACTTGATCCGTTTATACCATTAGTTCCACTTGATCCAGTAGATCCATTAGTTCCACTTGTTCCATTAGACCCTCTTGTACCACTTGTACCATTTGTACCACCATTTATTCCTGATGTTCCACTAGGCCCTTGAGCTCCTGATGTTCCACTTGTACCATTTGTTCCGCTTGTACCATCAAGACCATAGACATTACATATTAAAGCATTTATTTTCATTAATGCTTTTTCAATAGTGTCATTAGTGTTAACACCAATACATATTAAATTAGGCCCCTCGTAAAATACACAGGATGCATTTACTAATACAGGACATGGATTAGCTTGACAGTTTGAATTCATTTCAATTTATTTTATTAGTGAACAATTTTAAGAAAATCTCCTGTACGGTAGATTTGACCAGCAACTAAACCAGCAAATAAAGCAGCTGAGTTGTTAGCATATTGAGGTGTTACTATAGGTGTAGTTAATACAATACTCCAATCTGTTGCTCCAGTACCTACTGATTTAGCAAAGTATAGTATAGAAGTGGTTGTATTCAAATAAAGTTGTCCTTTATATGTAGCAGAACTACTAGGATCAACAGTACCAGATAATGGTACTAATTTAGTATTTATCTTACCTAATATTGTTTGTAAGTCCTCTAAAGGATTAACATCAATGTTATTAAGATAGGTGCCATTGTAGACAATGCATTTAGCATTCTCATACACAGCACATGTTGGGCAAATTGCAGCTGTTCTCATGTGAGCAAAGTTAATTGTTAATTATGTATTTTAAAAGGGTGTAGGTCAAATAACCTATATAATATAGCGTTCTTATCTTCTAGATTCTGTAGTCACTTTGATACCTTGGTCTTTAGCAAATTCAGGATATAAGTAAGCAAGATATTCATTTTGTATTTGAGCAGCAACAGGTACAAGATTGAAGAAATATTTAAGAGGATGTGTCTTATCAACCATATCTTCATCATCTGTTGCTTGTCCATACATTTCTTTACTTGTATACCACATTACATCTGTTGCTCTTGATAACAAGTTCAATGATGGAAGTACAGATCCTTTAGTCATCTTCTCAAATGATAGAGGATTGTAGTAGAATGTAATCTCATCAGCCACCTTATTTACAAGTTTAGCATACCACTTATATTTATTCTTTTCTTCTTCCGTAGCATCTTCTGGTGGTTGTGCAGATTTAGTTGCAAGAATTAATCCCATAACAGCAAACAATAGATATAACTCTTTCATTTGATTAGCTATCTGTTCTCTAATAAGATCTTGAAACTCTTCTTCTGTAATCTCTAACTCTTGTCCAGTCTTTCTGAAATATTCTAATTTCTTAGCTTCAAGTATTTCATTAAGCATTTGTAATCCTTCATCACTACCAGTCATGATAGCTCTCATTTTTGATATGTTTTTAAAACCTACAGCTTGCCAAGTTTTAACAAATGCTCTAGTTCTACCATATTCCCATTGATCAAGCTCTGCATTCTTATTAATTCCTATTGTATGTTCAGCAACTAATTTAGGAATCCAGTTTTTAAACATCATGAACGATGTGAATATAGCATCTCTTCTATAACCAGCTTTGTTATCTTCATTCATCTGGCCATTAATCTTTCTACCAAACTCAACAATAGATGTACGGAACTTAGCTAGTTCAAGATCACTAACTCCTGGAATAACTATCTCATCATCCTCAATCTTAGCTGTCTTATCTAAAGAAGAGGATTCTTTTAACTCTTTCACTCTTTCATTAAATGATTTTTCTAAAGCTTTTCTTTCGCTTTCAGACATTCCTTTTCTAGCAATTCTATCTTGTTCTTTTAAATATTGTCTTATATTAACAATCTTACCATCTACCACCATTGAATTATCAATAATAGTTAATGCATTAGACATCTGTAATTTTTTCTCAGCAAAAGAGTTGGTTGACATCATTACATCACTAAATGTCCATGTAGCTAACCATTTACCAAGTCCTTGTTTCTTAGCAAGTTTTCTTCTTTCTTCTGTAGCAACATCCTCATTCAATGGTACAATAAGATCTAGAAGTCCTTTTTGTATTACACTGAAGTTATTTCCTGTAACAAGTTTAAGATTGTTCTTTTGGAATTCTGAGAATGTATACATGGTTCCTCCATTAACAAATGCTTGGAAGTTATATCCCATAAAGTTGGCTGCAGCAATAAGAGGTTTAAGACCAACAGCAAGAGCTCTGGTTAATGTGTCAGCATTACTTAAAAGTTTTTTAGCATTAACTGTCTTAGCTGCTTTATCTTCTTCTGTCTTACCAAGTTTCTCTCCAATAGCAGAGAAACCAATGTTTCCTATAGACCCAAGATCTTGTCCTAGTTTATATAATCCATCATCAATAATTACCTGTAATATATCTGCATTCTTGTTCTCTGCTTCATTTACACTAAGCTCTCCATCTGTAAACTGTACAACACCATTTTCAACTATAAGACTTCCTTTAGCTTTCTCAACAGAATGTAATGTAAGAAGAGTGTTCTCTAAGTTTTTAGCACTCTCATATTCAAATAAAGATTTAACCCATAATGCTCCAATCTTATTAAGATCGGTAGACAATTGGTTTACAGATTTATCTGTCTGAGTGAAATACTTAGGGATTGATTTCTTTAACTTACCTGTCTCAGGATCTATTTTAGAAACATTTTGTTCTTCGTTTATTCTAGTTTGGTAGAAGTCTGTCCATAAAGATTCTTTTGCTTGAGCAGATACATCATCTGTGTTTGCAAACTTCTGAAGGATTGTAGCTTCTATTAATGGAAAGAATGAACTTCCTTGTTTATCAAGGTAACCCAT
>Ga0315284_10006798_pt1 | contig 16300 bp, 15 predicted proteins | sample YL17G09_16_MG_FD_203696 | JGI IMG/M metagenome (GOLD analysis project Ga0315284, IMG submission 203696) | Sediment microbial communities from Yellowstone Lake, YNP, Wyoming, USA - YL17G09_16 | ecosystem: Environmental > Aquatic > Freshwater > Lake > Sediment | place: USA: Wyoming | collected... | reverse complement strand
GGGAGACGTTCACGTGGAACTTCAGCGTCCCGGCGGGCGGCGGGGTCTTAGTTGACAGGTTCTACATCAGCACGGCGTGCGTGCCTGAGCCGTCCTCGCTCATGGCGCTTGGCGCGGGCCTGATGGGCCTCGGCGGCTTCCTGGTAAGAAGGAAGCGCGGCTGAGCTTCGATCTCCAACCGGCAGAGGTGAAGCTCTTCTGCCGGTTTTCGGCGCAACGGCGCTTTCTGGCACGATTCTTGCATTGATAGATAGTGTGCCTGTGTCCGCGGGCGGTTCACCGGCCCGCACCTATTTGATTTCGCGCAGGCGCAGGCAGACTGGGTCTAAGGAGGTAGTCAGCATGAGAAAGTCTATTTGGATATACGGGTTGCTGTCCCTGTTGTTGGTCGTGACGGCGTCCAGCGCCTTCGCCGTGTATTCACCGCCGTTCACGCCGCAGAGGACCCTGTTCTGGGACTTCAGCACGTCGAACTGGCAGCAGCCAACCACCATTGCCGGGCCCACTTGGCACGGCGAGGGCTGGACCTGTGACAACATCACGATAGACGACCCGCAACAGAAGCTGCAGTGGGTTGAGTCGAGTCTGCAATACCCCGGTCACACCGGTCTCATCGGCCTGGACAACAGCACCGGACAGTCCCAGGCCATGGCGACGGTGACATTCCACATCAACAACTACAACAACCAGAACCCGGTCAAGCATATCTACTTCGAGGCCGAATACATCGGTTGGTTGGCCGGCAGCACTCTGGCCCAGGTTGATGCACCGCAAACCTACACGACAGAGTACGTTGACGGTGACTACCCGACTTGGGGTACCTGGCAGTCATGGGACATCAAGCCGAATCCGGACTGGGAAGAGGTAACCTGGTCTCTCTACGGGCCCGCGGGCGGCGGCGTCTACCTCGACCGCTTCTATATCAGCACCCTGTGCGTGCCGGAGCCTTCGTCCCTGATGGCTCTCGGAAGCGGGCTGATGGCATTCGGCGGCCTGTTGATGAAGAGAAGGCGCGCGTAGATCGGACAAGTGAAGCGAGATACGGAGGGCCATCCGCAATCCGGCGGGTGGCCCTCGTTTCGTTTGTGGTCAGACTGATCGGACCGATCGGACGGATCGGACGGATCGAACTACGAGCCCAGCATCTCCGCCATGTCCGCTTCCGGCTCGGTGATGAGCTTGATGTCATAGCTCTCCACCAGCACCTTCAGGATGTCCTCATTCACCCACGCGGGCGCTATCGGGCCGAGATAGATTCCCTTGATCCCCAGCGCCAGCAGCGTCCACAGAATCGCGACCGCCTTCTGCTCCATCCAGCTCACCACAAGCGTGAGCGGGAGGTCGTTCACGCCGACGCCGAAAAGCTCCGCGAGGGCCGAAGCGATCTCGATAGCCACTATCGCATCATTGCACTGGCCGAGGTCAATGAGCCTGGGGACGCCGTCAATCGTGCCGAGATCGAGATCATTGAACCGGAACTTCCCGCACGCGAGCGTGAGGACGACGGTGTCCGCGGGCAGCTTCTCGACGAACTGCCGATAGTATTCGCCGCTCTTCTTGATCGGGGCATCGCATCCGCCGACGAGGAAGAACCGCCGAATCTCCCCGGCCTGCACCAGCTCCTTGATCTTCGGCGCGAGGGAGAGAACTACCGATGCCGAGAATCCGGTGGTCAGGATGGTCTCGCTCGGCTCATCGGGAAGCTCCGGGAGCGACTTCGCCTTCTCGATCACGGCGCTGAAGTCGTATCCCTCGATGTGCGCGATGCCGGGGACGCCCGTCGGCCCGGTGGTGAACAGCCGATCCTTGTACTCGTCCTTCGGCAGGAGGACGCAGTTCGAGGTGACGAGGATCGCGACCGGGTACTTCGACCAGAGCTGCTTCTGGTCCCACCACGCCCTGCCGAGGTTTCCGACGAGGTGCTTGTACTTCTTCAGACCGGGATACCCGTGCGCGGGGAGCATCTCCGAGTGCGTATAGACGTTGATGCCCGTGTCCTCGGTCTGCTTCAGAAGCTCGTCGAGCGCCTTGAGATCGTGGCCCGTGACGACGATTCCCCTGCCCTTGACGGTGCCGGTTCGCACCTGGGTCGGAACCGGCTCGCCGAACGCCTCGATGTGGGCCTGCTTGAGGAGCTTCATGATGCGGAGGTTCATCATTCCGGCCCGGAGCGCGAGGTTCACGAAATCCCCCGCGCTGTAGTTCACCTGCGTGAGCGTGGCGTATAGACCGTCCGCGAGGAACGAATCCACCTCCGGATCTCTGTGCCCGAGTGCGCGGGCGTGATGCGCATACGCGGAGATCCCCTTCAGCGCGAAGATCAGGTTGTCCTGGAGCCGGGCGATCGTCGGCTCCTTCCCGCAGACTCCACGGAGCGTGCATCCCGTGCCCCTGACGGTCTGAGAACATTGGTAGCAGAACATGTCCAGTGCCTGAGTTTCGGCCATTCCGAAGCCCCCTTTGTGTATTGTGTCGAATATACTCTACCCATTCGGGCGGGTCAAGTCCTTGACCCAGGTCAAGTATTGGAAGACTCTACTTGGCCGAACCGGCGCATGCTGGTATAATGCCCCAGACAGAGCCCCGTCGCAGGAGGGAGCAAGATGAGTGAGGCAGCCAAGGAACATCACGGATTCGGGCACAGGATCGCGATCTGGCTGCTCGTATTCACGGCAGGCTGGTTCGTCATGCTCACGGAGCTTGTCGGAGCGAGAGTTCTGTCCCCGTACTTCGGGAACAGCATCTACGTCTGGGGGAGCGTGATCGCGATCTTCCTGCTGGCGATGGCGGTGGGATACGCGCTCGGCGGGAGGATGACTCGGGGGCGGCTCTCTGCGCTCGTGCCGACGGGCTTCGCGGCGGCGGCGGGGATCTATGTCGCTCTGACTCCGCTCTATCAGGACGCTCTCTCCGGCGCGCTCTACAACACCGGGATGCACGCGAAATGGGCCGCGCTCCTGGCGACCATCGCACTCTACGCGATCCCGATGGCGCTCCTCGGCGGAATCTCCCCATACGTGATACAGCTCGCCACGAAGACGCACGGCGAGGTGGGGACGCGCGCCGGGGCACTCTACGCGCTCTCGACGGTCGGGAGCTTCGCAGGATGTCTCCTTACCGCGTTCGTCTTCATCCCGAGCTTCCCGCTGACCCACATCCTCGTTTGGGGCGGAATCGGGCTTGCGGGGATAGCCATCATGGCCGGGCTCGCGCTCACGGATCGAGCGGCCTTCGCCGGGGTGATCGCCATCGCGCTGGGAGTCCTGATCTGCGTCGCGGCGTCCCGGCATCCGACGGAGTCCTGGCGCTCGGAGCTGAAGGCATATCAGTATCCGCCGAAGGGGCGCGTCTTCAGCACGCTCGGGCCGGAGGAGCTTCGCCCGGAGTGGGCGCGAATCCGGAGGGAGGCGGCATCCGAGGCGGCGAAGCACGCGGCTTCGGGGCCGAAGACGCTCCTGGAGATGGAGACGCCGTATCATCATCTCGTGGTCACGCAGAATGGGCCGGTGCGGGCGCTGGTCTTCGGGAAGGCGGATTTCCGAGGCGCGCAGAACGAGCTCGACCTCCGAAACCTGAACTGGCATATCGCGGAGTATACGCATCTCGCGTTCGCGGGGCTTCTCTACGGCCCTCCGCCGAAACGGGTCTGCGTGATCGGGATCGGCGGCGCGGTAATCCCCCGTGCGCTCGAAGCCTGCTTCCCCGGCGTGCGCATTGACGCGATAGACATTGACCCGACGGTGATAGACGTCGCGGTGAAGTATTTCTACTGGAAGCCGAGCCGGAACGTGCGCGTCTACGCCCAGGATGGGCGCTCGTTCCTGAACTGGGTGATCGTGAACCGGCAGCCGCTCTATGACTGGGTGATCCTCGACGCCTACGAAGAAGACTACGTGCCGTTCCACCTCACGACGCAGGAGTTCATCTACACCGTGCAGCGCGTCCTGAAGCCGGGCGGAATCGTCGCGTCGAACCTCACGATTGACAACGACCTCTACGGCTGCGAGGCCCGAACCTTCAAGTCGGTCTTCGGGAACGCGAATGCGTTCGCGGGGCATCGAACGGGCAACGTGATACTGATCTCCCGGAACGGGCGCGCGAAGCCCCTCACGCCGAGCGAAGCCGGGGAAGCCGCGAAGAAGCTCATTCTCCCGACCGGATGCGGGATTGATCCCCGGTTCATCCTGAGCTGCCTCGTTGACGGGCAGAACTGGTCCGACAAGGGGCTCATCCTCAGCGACCTCTGGGCGCCGTCCGAGAACCTGCTGAGGTAGCGGGCGCAGGTATTATTACCAGTTTTTGGGCCGAGACCTTGACAGGTCGCCCGTCACGCGCTATTCTGTCATTGTAGTACTGGTAGTGTGCACGGTCGCACGCATCCGCGCAGTACTTGCTGGCGACCTCATCTTTACGTTCCAGATTCAGGCTTTACTCGATCCGCCCATTAGGTCCGGTGCGCGTCTGGCCGGCAGAGCATTTCATGCGTCAGGAAGGGAGGGATCGCCGAGATACTTTCAAGTTTTACAGGGCCTTTCGATCTTAGTGAAGGGAGGAGGATAAGGATGACAGATCACAGGTTCTTAAGACTGCTGGTGGTCGCTTTGTGCATCGGCACGCTCGTGGCGTGCAGCACGCAGGCGTGGGGCACAATCTGGGAGAAGCACAAGGACTGCGCTGAGTACGGGCACATTGACCAGCATCTTCTGAGTGACGCTCAGAACAACTGGCTGGGTGCGGTAGCCTGCGCGCCGACTGCGACGATGAACTCGTTCATCTACCTGCAGAACCACTATCCGACCGTATACGATCATCTGCTCGTACCCGAGGGCGCGGGGCAGGACGTGATCAAGGCCAGAGAGCTCGCTCTGAATTGGATGAACACTACGCTGGCCGGCACCACCACCGAGGACTGGGTGTGGGGAAAGTACAATTTCCTGGAGAACTACGCTCCCGGCAAGACCATATACCACGGCCAGACCATGTACAACGGCTGGACGGGCTTGCTGCCGAGGCCTTTGTGGGTGGAGGCCGCGTTGCCCGACTGGAGCTTCCTGTTCAACGAGCTGAACAAGTGCCAGGACGTCGAGATCGGCATCAACTGGGGCAGCGACATGGGCCATGCGCTCACGGTCTGCGGCTTCCTGTGGGACGATCAGACGAGCACGGGCAAGATCTGGTACGTGGATCCGTGGGTCGGAGCCTGCACGCCACTCAATGCCGGCATACCGATTTGGATCCGCGTGGATGGCAAGCTGGGGTTCAACTACTCCGGAGCTAACGCATACGTTGACATGACCCTGGCTGAGAGCGTTCCCGAGCCCGGCAGCCTGATGGTGCTCGCCACTGGGCTTGCAGGCATCGTGGGCATAGTAGTGCGAAGACGGCGGTAGGCTCTCGGCGGTGCGTATCACGCATCTCATGGGCATTGAGAGCATTATTCACGTCTCTCGTGAATAATGCGGGCTAGTCTTCGCGACAGCTCAAGGATGTAATCGAGGGGAAGTGTTTCGCTACGGCGGACGCTTCCCCGTTTCTTCTTTGATCTCGGCAGAATGCCTTATGAGCAAGCTTCGGCCTGACAGGTATTATTGCCAGGTTTTCGTCAGAGGAGGTGGTAGAATCCCAGGAACACCATTGCGTCACGTGCCACAGCTCCACATCTTGACCGTGTGCACGGATTCTGTCCTCTGCCCCGGAGTAATACCTGGGGCAGCCAATCTGTAAGCAAAGGAGAAGAAAATGTTAACGTTGAGAGCAAGATACCAAATGCTCCTTCTGGCCCTGGTGCTGATGGCCTTGGCCACGACCGCCGGCCTTGCCGACATCCCGCAGGGGGTGGACTACCAGGCGAAGTGGGATGACAATGGGTGGACGGTACTCCACGACAAGTACACCTTCGGCGCGCCGAATTGGGGTGGCGCGAACACGGGTATCGATGTGCCGAACCTGCACTTCGAGCCCTGGATGAAGTGGTTTTGGGTCGAGGTAGACTACGTCAACCTGCCTGCGGTGCTGCCGAACCTGCAGGTAGCCGCTACTGACTCCACCGTGTATCCCCAGGGCAGGACGGTACATGGGAGAAATGTCACGTGGCTGTGGAAGATCATACCCCAGCCGTACTCGGAACAAGTGCTCTTCCCCGACGCGAGCTTCCACGACCTGGTGGACATAAGTTCGGTAGAGGTTGCCTCGCTGTGCGGCCCCGTGCCCGAGCCCGGCAGCCTGATGGTGCTCGCCACCGGGCTTGCAGGCATCGTGGGCATAGTGGTGCGAAGACGGCGGTAGCTGTCTCGACAAACTGAAGAAAGTGTAAGGAAGGGGAAGTGGGCCACTGCGGACGCTTCCCCGTTTTCATTGTGGCGAGGGAAGGCCGAGGCGGAACCAGGCGCCGGCGATGGCGCGGAGATACCAACGAAGGTACTTCGGCAGCCATTTCCAGAGCCGGAAGCGCGATGTCCCGGCAGTGCGGTCCGTCCAGGTGGTGGGAACCTCGCCGACCTTGAAGCCGAGCAGGTGCGCCTTCACGGTGAGCTCGATCCCCAGCTCGAAGCCGCCGTCGCTCTCGATAGTCACCGAATCCAGGAGCTTGCGCGAATAGAGCCGGAAGCTGTTCGTGGCATCGTGCGTGCCGAGGCGCACGAGGTAATGCAGTGAGACACCCGCCAGCCGCGAGAGACTCCGCTTCAGGAGAGGCCCGCCGATCTGCCTGCCGCCCTTCATGTACCGCGACCCGGCGACCACGTGGCATCCCCCGCGAAACAGCTCCACCATGGCGGGAATGCAGGCGAGGTCATCGGAGAGGTCCGCCATCATGACGATAACCGCGGGCTTCGACGAGGCACTGAACCCGCTCCTGATCGCGCCGAGGGGCCCGCGCCCGAACTCATTCTTCACGAACCTCAGGTTCGGGAGTCTGCCGACCCATTCTCGCGCGGCGGGAAGCGTGTCGTCGTCATCGCCGTCGTAGCAGATCAGGACCTCGGCATCCGGGCCGACGTGTTGCGCGATCGAAGCGAAGAGCGCCGGAACGTTCTCCGCTTCGTTGTAGACCGGAATGACGAGCGACACGTCCGAGAGCGGCATCAGAAGGCCCCCCGCTCCATCTCGGCGCGAATCCAGGGGATCACCTCGTCGAGCATCTGATCCAGCGTGGTGGTCGCTTCGAAGCCCAGAAGCCGCTTCGCCTTCGAGACGTCCGGCACGCGCTTTTGCACGTCGTATGGGAACGGCTCGACGCTCACCCAGCGGAATGGCGAGTCCGGGCCGCGGACCTTCCTGTGAATCAGCTCGGCGAGCTCGAGAACCGTCGTCGAGGTCGCGTTCGAGAGGTTGAAATCCTCGTTGATCGCCGCGTTGCTTTCCATCGCGATCCTGATCCCGAGCGCGAGATCGCCCCCGTAGGTGTAGTGACGTATCTGGGAGCCGTCGCCGAGTATCTCGATCGGATCCTGGCCCGTGAGCACCTTCAACACGAGGTCCGGGACGACGTGGCTGAGGGCGAGCTCGACATTGCCCTTCTTCAGCTTCTCGCCGGTGACCGCGCGCCTCTCGCCGATGCCGACGCAGTTAAACGGCCTCACGATGGTATACGGAAGCTGATACTGCTCCCACGCGCCCTTCGCGAAGTACTCGCACGCGAGCTTCTGGAATCCGTAGGTCGAGCTCGGAGGCGGGCACTTGAGCTGATCGCCCTCGACGGACGGGAACTTCACAGCGTTCTCGAAGACCATCGAGGAGGAGACGACGATGATGCGGGAAAGCCGCTTCTCGCGGAAGGCGGAGATCGCCGCGTCGAAGGTGGCCGCCATGATGCGCTCGTTTTCCGCGATCAGGTCATAGGCGAATCTGTGGAAATAGGAGATGCCGCCGATCATCGCCGCTATCGCCACGAGCTGATCGCAATCGGCCGCGAGTTCCTTGAGCAGGTCGGAATCCTTGCAGTCGCCGCGAACGAATGAGTAGCGAGGATTCCCCTCGTAGCTCTTCACGACCTCTCCATACTTCGAGAAGTTGTCAATGCCGACCACCTCATGCCCGGAGTTCAGAAGCTCCTCCACGAGGTATCCGCCCAGGAAGCCGGCCGATCCGGTGACAAGCGCTTTCACGCGATAAGCCCGCCCTCTCCGAAGAAGTTCCAGATGTCCACGACGTGCTTTCCGCGGAGATCGAGATTCCTGTAAACCGAATGCGGCGCTCCGATGATCAGGATGTCGCTTCGGGCGATGACGTCCTCCGCCGGGATGATGCGCTCGTCTTGAACGCAGGGATCGGTGATGAGCACCTCCCGGCACTCGATCTCCAGGAGTTTGCGAAGCTTGTAGGCCAGGGATTCGCGGGCGTCGTCTGAATCGGCCTTGAACGCCATCCCGAGTATCCCCACGGTCTTGTCCTGGAGCGGGTGCTTTCGTTTGAGGCACTGGACTATGTACGCGGGCTGGCCCTCGTTCACGAGCATGGCGGCATGGCCGAGGAAGAAAGTGTTGTCGCTGAAAGACGCGAGCTGCATCGTGTCCTTGAACAGGCAGGGCCCGGCCGCGAATCCGGCTTTCGGGAGGTCGCCCGCGCGTGGATAGTTGTGGGTGACGGCGTCCAGGATTCTATAGTAGTCCAGGCCGTGCTCGTGCGAGATCATGAAGAACTGGTTCGCGATGGAGAACTTGATATACCGCCAGGCATTCGTGAAAAGCTTGGCGATCTCGGCCTCCATCGGTGCTAGCTCGATGATATCATCGGTGAAGAGCGAGAAGAGGTCCTTCGCGCGCCTCATGCCGTCCGGTGTGAACGCGGAGACTATCTGGGGCAGCTCGTAGGTCTCGCGGATGGCGCGGCCCTCCGCGATTCGCTCGGGGCAGAAGGCCACTTCGATCTTAAGTCCGGCGTCCGCGAAGAGGCGATGTATGCGTTCGGAGGTCCCCGGATACACCGTGCTTCGCAGAACGAGTAGCTGGCCGTCTCTGAAGTACGGCATGTAGTCCCGGACCGTGCGAATGACCCCGGCGAACGACGGGTTCAGATGCGCGTCCACCGGCGTTCCCAGGATAAAGACGACCGTTTCGCACTCCGAGATCACGTCGGGCTTCGCGCTGACCGAGACCCGCCCGGCCTCGATGACTTCCTTCAGAAGCTCTTCGGCGCCTTCATCGCGGAACGGCATCTTGCCCGCGAGCACCGTCCGGCCGGTGCGCTCGTCCAGGTCGCAGATGGCGACGCGCCTGCCCTCCTTCGCGAAACAGATCGCGAGCGGGAGCCCCACGTGCCCCAGTCCACCGACGACGCAGATGTCGTGCTTCATAAGCCATCTCCTCGTGCCCCCGGTGCGGGACACGTATAGATTATCGGTGATTTCGCGAACTATGGCAACACGCCCGCAGGCTACTGCATTTGACAACAGCCGGCACGTGTGATAGATTCGGTGCGATCATGGTGAGACGCGGAAAACCGAAGATCGGGATCGTGCCCCCGGCATTGACCTCGCTGCTCGTACTCCTCACGGCGTCGCCGCTCGTCTACCTCATCCACCTGATGGTCAAGTGGGCGGTGGATGTGCCGTTCTGGGACCAGTGGGATTTCGCTCCTCTGCTCCTCAAGTCCTATGACGGGCATGTGACCTTCGCCGACCTGTTCGCCCAGCACAATGAGCACCGGCTTGTCTTCCCCCGGCTCGTGATGCTCATCCTCGCGCGACTTACCGCCTGGAACACCCTCTATGAGCAGGCGGCGAGCGTGGTCTTCGCGACCGGAATCTGGCTCGTCTTGGCGTTCCTGACCCGGCGAGTCGTGAGGCTCGCGGGGAGCGCCGGCCCGATCTGGGCTTTCCCGATGATCTCCCTGGTTGTGTTCTCGCTGGCTCAGCAGGAGAACTGGTTCTGGGGCTGGCAACTGCAGATACTCATGAGCGTGCTGGCGGCGGTGGCCGGGGTGGCGCTGCTCGCGGAGTCCTGGTCGAGCAGGACGCGGTTCGCGGGCGCGATCGCTCTTGGCGTGGTGGCGGCGTACTCTTTCGCGAGCGGGGTCGTCTGCTGGCCGACGGGTCTGTTCGTGCTGCTGCTGACCGGCCCGAGCGGATGGAGGCGAGTTCTGAACGCAAGGATCGGGCTGTGGACCGCCTCCGCGGCGATCTCGACGGGGCTGTATGTCCGCCATTTCCAGCGCCCGCCGGACTATCCACCGATGGATTTCTTCCTGACGCATCCGCTGGCCTGGCTTGAGTACGTCTGCGCGTACCTCGGGGGTCCTCTGATGCGCTACGAACCGGCCGCTGTCGTCGCGGGCCTTGTCTGCCTCGCGCTGTTCTGCTCGTCGGTCTGGCTGATACTTCGTATGCGGTTATCGAAGATCGAGGAGCTTTCACCGCTCATCGGGATTGCCTCATACGCGGTCGGGACGGCCATGCTCGCGGGCATCGGGAGAGCGGGGGCGAGCGTTCACCAGGCGCTCACTTCAAGATACGCCACGTCGGCCAACCTGCTGTGGGTTTGCACGATTGTTCTGCTCTACTGCCTGGTCGCGGGCGAACAGCGTATCGGCCGCTCACGAAAGCAGAAGCGAGTGCCCCTCCCGACCTTGGTGCGGCGGCCGGCCGCGGTCCTGATAGCGATCGTGCTCGCGCTCGTCATCGTGAACTCGCCAAGACGCGTGATGGAGGTCGAGGAGCACAGCAGAATCCGGGCCGCTTTGCGCGCGGAGCTCGAGTTGGGCGAGGATCCCAGGGGCTACGCATATCAATATGCCGTCTACGAGGTGCTCTATCCGCAAGCGGAGCGCGTCTTCGAGCGTGCTCCTCTCCTCAAGAAGCACCACCTCTCGGTCTACAGAGACTGAACGCCCGTCGGTTTGACAAAGAACCGCGAGAGGCATAAGATTTACCGGGTCAAGCCGCACTCCGGATGGGCACCAGGGAGTCTCACTGTGGACAAGCAGGCAGCCGCTGCCAGGATCGAGAAACTCCGGCAGCAGATCAACTACCACAACTATCGCTACTATGTCCTCGACTCGCCGGTGGTCTCCGATGCAGAGTACGACCGGCTGATGCAGGAGCTTGCAGAACTCGAGGCGGAGCATCCGGAACTGGTCACGCCCGATTCGCCGACCCAGCGAGTGGGAGCTCCGCCCGCCGCCGCGTTCGAATCGTATACGCATCGCGTGCCGATGCTCAGCCTGCAGAACGCGTTCGGGATAGACGAGCTGGAGGCTTTCGATCAGCGGGTGAAGCGGATGCTCGGCATGCCCGCCGACGCGGATATCGAGTACGTCGCGGAGCTGAAGATAGACGGCCTGGCGATCTCGCTGACCTACGAGAACGGGCTTTTCGTGCGCGGAGCGACTCGCGGGGACGGGTACTCCGGCGAGGACATCACCACGAACCTGCGCACGGTCAAGGCGATTCCGCTTGCACTGCTCGACGCGGAGACGCGGCGACACGGAGACGCGGAGAGCAGGCCAACCGGAAGTCCGCAATCCGCAATCCGCAATCCGCAATCCGCAATCCCGGAGTTGATCGAGGTGCGGGGCGAGGTATATATGCTCCACGAGGAGTTTCGGCGCATCAACCGCGAGCGCGAGCAGGCCGGAGAATCGTCCTTCGCCAATCCCAGGAACGCCGCCGCCGGGTCCGTTCGCCAGCTCGATTCGTCCATCACCGCGAAGAGGAACCTGGACATCTTCGTCTATGGGGTCGGGTTCATCCAGGAAGTCGAGTTCTCCACACACTGGGAGACGCTTCAGGCGCTGAGATCGTGGGGCTTCAAAGTCAACCCGAACGTGCGACAGTGCGCGAGCATCGAGGAGATTCGCGGGTATATTGCGCACTGGACCGAGAATCGCGAGACGCTCGGATACGACATTGACGGCATCGTGACGAAGGTGAACTCCATCGAGCTTCAGGAGCGGCTGGGCTACGTCGCGCGAAGCCCGCGGTGGGCGATCGCGTACAAGTTCGCCCCGATGCAGGAGACGACCGTCGTCCGCGACATCATCGTCCAGGTCGGCAGAACAGGCGCGCTGACCCCGGTCGCGGACATGGATCCTGTGGAGGTCGGCGGCGTGACCGTGAGCCGGGCGACTCTGCACAACGAAGACGAGATTCGGCGGAAGGACGTCCGGATCGGCGACACGGTGGTCATCCAGCGGGCGGGCGACGTGATCCCGGAGGTCGTGCAGGTCATCAAGGAAAAGCGAACCGGCGCGGAGAAGCCGTTCAAGATGCCGGAGAGATGCCCCGTCTGCGGCGGCGGTGTGGAGCGCCTCGAAGGCGAGGCGGTCGCCCGATGCGTGAATCTCGCATGTCCCGCGCAGGTGAAGGAGCGGATCGTCCACTTCACGTCGAGGAATGCGCTCAAGATCGAGGGAGTCGGCCCGGGGCAGGTGGACCAGCTCGTGGAGCGGGGACTCGTGCGCGATCCGGCGGACCTCTATTCCCTCACGATGGAGGACCTCCTCACCCTCGAACGAATGGGCGAAAAGCTCGCGTCGAATATCCTGTCGGCCATCGAGGGGAGCAAGCACCCCGCGCTCTCCAGGTTGATCTACGGACTGGGGATCAGGCATGTGGGCGAGCACGTCGCGCAGGTTCTGGCGGACCATTTCGGGTCGCTGGACGCGATCGAGAAAGCTTCGGAGGAAGAGCTTGCGTGCGTGCCGGAGATCGGCCCGGTGATCGCGGAGAGCATCGCGGGCTTCTTCGCGGAGGAGCACAATCGGAGCATACTCGAGAAGCTGCGGGGGGCCGGCGTGATCCCGAAGGCGGGGAAGCGCGCGGAGGGCGGCCTCTTCAAAGGAAAGACGTTCGTGTTCACCGGCACGCTCAAGTCATCCACCCGCGAGGAGGCCGAGGAGACGGTTCGGCGACTCGGGGGACGGGCGGCGTCGAGCGTGAGCAAGAACACCGATTTCGTCGTCGCGGGAGAGGATGCGGGTTCGAAGCTTCAGAAGGCGCGCAAGCTGGGAATCACCGTCCTGAGCGAAGACGAGTTCCTGCGGATGGCCGGACAGTGAGCGAGGGGTGGAGACGAGTGATCGGCGCGTGGGGACCGGCGGTCGTGTATATGGCCGTCATCTTCACACTGTCCGCTCAGTCGAAGCTCCCCGCCGCGCCCGGCATACTCGGCTGGGACAAGCTGCAGCACCTGATAGCGTATGCGGTCATGGGGCTGCTCCTGTTCAGGGCTGCGATTCTGAGGCCGTTAACACGGCTGGGCCCGTACTTGATGACGCTCATCATCGGAGCGCTTCACGGCGCGGCGGACGAATACCATCAGAGCTTCGTGCCGGGGCGGAACATGAGCGCACACGATTGGGCCGCGGATGTGCTCGGCCTCGTACTGGCACTCGCGATCCTGAGAATGGCGACCCATCGCACGAACCAGGGAGGTTGAATTGGCGGATTCAGAGGAAGAATCGGGCTTCAAGGTAGTGGACAAGCGCAAAGTCACGGTGGACGAATCCGGCGAGGTGCACGCCAAGCCGGAGAGCGAAGCGTCGAAGGAAGCTGGTGAAGCGACTCCCGCGGAACCGGTCGAAGTCCCGGCGATAGACGTCTACTCGCTTCTCGCGTACTTCATCGGCGTGCTCGGCGGGCAGGCATGGCAGTGGCTCGGCCTGGCAAAGAACCCGCTTACCGGCAAAGTCGAGCAGGACCTTGTGCAGGCGAAGATCGCCATTGACTCCATGGCGGCGCTCGCCGGCCAACTGTCATCGGAGCTGGGGCCGGGGGAGCAGGCGGATCTCGACGCACTGATGAGCGACCTGCGCATCAACTACGTCCAGCAGAGCGCGAAATCGTCATAGGGGAACGGGCACTTTCAGCTTCGTTTCCGATTCGCGGGGCTTGTGAGGCTTCGAGGCGCCGGCGTTCTTCACCATGCGCACGGTGGTGCCTCGTTCCGGCGTGCTGTCGAGCGAAACCTTGTCCATGAGGTGATGCATCAGAAGCAGCCCCAGCCCGCCATCCCTGTCCAGATCGTACGCGGGCGCGATGGGATTCGTGAAGCCGCAGCCCGAATCGGCGACCTCTATTATCAGCCGACCGTGAGTCGTGATGCAGCGAACCAGTATCTCCGCCGACCCGCGGTCGGGATCGGAATACGCGTGGCGGACGACGTTCGTGCATGCCTCCGAGGCCGCGACCTGGACGTCCTCCACCGCGGAGGCGGGCAGCGACGTGCGCCGGGCGATGTCCGTCACCAGCGCCCTCACGATCGCAACGTATTCGGGCCTGCTCGGCACCCTCAATTCAACGGCCCGGCCGAACATCGAGTTCATCGGCGCGAACCTCCATGTCGGAGTCAACGCTGAGTTTCAACGACCGCATTCAAGGAAAACTTACCCCCGCGGCGGAGTCCGTGAAACGGACGTGAGCGGAGGGTGGGAGTATGGGAGTGTGGGGGTGTGGGGGTGGCCGGCCCCATGGTCCTCTTGCGTGGAGACCGCGAAAGCTGGTAAACTCAGTAAGCGGATAGATGGGAGAAGCGTACTATGGAGCGATTGTGGGCGCCGTGGCGCATGGAGTACATCAAGAAGTGCGATGAATTCCCAGGGTGCATCTTCTGCGTCCTCCCGGCCCAGGATAAGGATCGCGAGAACCTCATCCTCCACCGAGGGAAGACGTGCTTCATCATGCTCAACACGTTTCCCTACAACACCGGCCACCTGATGATCGCTCCGTTCAAGCACACGGCGGACATGTATGCCCTGAGTGACGAGGAGCTTCTGGAGATCAGCCGCACGGTCCGATTCGCAGTCAAGCTGCTCGCGGAGACTATGCAGCCCGATGGATTCAACCTCGGCGTGAACCTGGGCAGGACCGCCGGCGCGGGGGTCGCGGATCACGTCCACTGGCACATAGTCCCGCGATGGAACGGCGACACGAATTTCATGCCCGTGATCGCAGATACGAAGGTGCTCCCCGAAAGCCTTCTCGCAACCTACGACAAACTGAAGGAGAAGATCGCCGAGCTGGGGGTGGATTCGGGTGTCTGAGTCGGGGATCATCGAGCGCATCGAGGAATTGAAGGCTCAGGCGATGGACTGCCGGAAATGCGGTCTGTGCGAGACGCGCGCGAACGTGGTCTTCGGCGAGGGCAATCCGGTGACGCCGCTCGTGCTTATCGGCGAAGGGCCCGGCGCGACGGAAGATGCGACCGGCAGGCCGTTCGTCGGACGAGCGGGCCGGCTTCTGGACGAATGCCTGCTCGAGAACGGGATCACGCGGAAGCACGTCTACATCTGCAACGTGGTGAAATGCCGGGCGAGCATGATCGAGGACGGCAGCGTGCGAAACCGGCCTCCCTCCACATCCGAGGTCCAGGCGTGTCTTCCCTGGCTTCGGAAGCAGCTCGAGATCATCCAGCCGCTCGTGATCCTGTGTCTGGGCGCGCCGTCCGCGAACGTCATCATCCACAAGGATTTCCGGATGACCAGGGAACGGGGCCAGTTCTTCGAGACGCCCTACGCGAGACACGCGATCGCGGCGCTCCATCCGGCGTATGTTCTGCGGCAGGATTCGGAGACATCGCACGAGGCGCGCGCGTCGGTGGTGCAGGACATCGCCGCGGCCCGGCTGAAGGTCATCGAGGCAAAGAAAGAGCCGAAGCTCACACTGTTCTAATCCGCCTTCGCCGAGGCTTCGGCGGACTGGAAGGACGCATGGCATCCCGGGTGTCAAGTCGCCGGCTCGACCGTTGGGCGGAACCAGCGTCGGTCTTCGCTCGGGCGGCCTCACTGCCCGGATCGGCGCTGCTGGAAAGTCAATCACGCGTGCACGGCGCGCATTTCTCCATCATATGCGTCTTGCCGTTCGGAACGCTCTGCACGAAGGACGGGACGACCACCCTGACGCTTCAGGGGACGCGGACGCACACCACGGAATCGCCTTTCGATCTCATCAAGAAGCTGCTCGCCGAGCGTCGAATCCCGCCGATCGAGGACGTGCCGTTCGCCGGTGGACTCGTCGGGCACTTCGGCTACGAGCTTCGGGTTTTCGCGGAGGAGTGCGAGGTCCGCGCGCGAAACGACCTCGGAATCCCGGACTGCCGGCTCGGATTGTACGATGCCGCGGCGGTCTTCGATCATGAGACACGCACGATCTGCATCAACTCGATTGACCTCCCCGGCGGCGGGAGCGGCGGAATCGCCCCGCGGGCACTGGAGAGTCTCATAGCAGAGGCGGTGGACGGCGCGCCGGAAGCCGAACGCCCGCCGATCCGAGGCGGCGGAATACTCTCGTCGAACTTCACGAAGGATGAGTACCTTCGGGCCGTGCGGCGGGTCAAGGAATACATCGCGGCGGGCGACGTCTATCAGG
>Ga0315284_10006797_pt1 | contig 16300 bp, 28 predicted proteins | sample YL17G09_16_MG_FD_203696 | JGI IMG/M metagenome (GOLD analysis project Ga0315284, IMG submission 203696) | Sediment microbial communities from Yellowstone Lake, YNP, Wyoming, USA - YL17G09_16 | ecosystem: Environmental > Aquatic > Freshwater > Lake > Sediment | place: USA: Wyoming | collected... | reverse complement strand
AGTCATTAGGCAATCGCATCCCTGTTGGTTTTGAGGTTTGAGCGGTAGCGATAACAATATCTTTAGTAGTTATATTCTCTTCTCTTCTCTTCTCTGGTAACGCTTTTGTAACGCTTGGAGCGTTACATTCTGAATCATCGCTAGACCTATGTTTTTTAACCCTTTTACTGGTTAGAGCGCGTGATTTTGCAGTGTTTCCATTGTGCCTATCGAAGTTTGGCAGCGATAAAAAGCGACCATCGTCAACCATCCATCCAGCCTTTATGACTGAATCGCAGAAACCCGTAACGCCAGCGCAACGGTCAAGTAACGCTTTTGTAACGCTTGGAGCGTTACCGATTGTCGATTGTTGGTCAAACCATGACCATACGCGCAATAGCTTTCCGATAACAGCGTCAGGGTCAATTGATAGGTCTTGAGCGATTGCCCATACCTCAGGCTTATCGAGTGTTGCAGTTTCAAACTTTAGCCAATCTCCGGCCATACTTCTAACCCCTGTATGTAAACAGCGGGCAACAAAAAAGGCGTTTTGTAAATGGCCTGTTGCGCGGGTAGGTGTTGCCACTTTCCCCAGACCATCTACAAAGCGCCTTTCTTGTCACGCGCAACCATGACGCGCTCAATATCTTACACTTTCTACCTTATGTCAATACCCTGTGGTATAATTCATTTCTGTTGTTTAGTTTAGCGACATGCAACAGCATTTTGATACTTTGTTACAGGCTGTATAAACACACCCGCCACGCCTCTTAGCAATGCGCAACCTTGGCGGGTATTTATAACGTGTACCATGCCACGGTAAACTTTTCGCCGTAGCGGTTAAAGACTACCTTCGATGTTTTACGGATGTTTGCGCCATGCTCTTTAGCGTCAAATATGCGGGCTGATAAACGATAAATTCCAAGCTCAGTCCAAGCCGTTAGCGGGTCGATACCTTTACCGGATTGCAGCCACTCTAGCAGACGCTTTTCCTGCGAAATTTTCATAACGCGCCCCGCAGGTAGTGATTCATAATCGGATTCAATCCCTGCATGTGGTTTGCGCGTTCCTCAGCGGTTGCCTTGGCTCGCTTTTCAATCCCCTCAGCCGTACACGTTTTGCACTTGTTACAGCCGCGCTTCTTTGAGAATTGATCGCGCGATTGTTCCACGTCACAGTACGCGCAGATTTTAGGTATCTGGTTGAGTCTAGCTACCTGATAGCTTGCACTACACGGCTTGCAATATCCTTGCGCTGAAAAATTAGCGCGGTTTTTATGCTCTTTACAACGCGGGCAGACTTTGAATAGCGGGTTAATCATCGCTGCTACCCCATACGTCACGCTTGAGCTTAACAAAGCCATTCAATACCTTATCCTCGTTAGCGTTTCGCTCGTTGTAATGTGTTAAAATCAATGGTTCAAGCATGGCTTGTACTCGCTGCATAATTTCATTGGCCGACAAAGCGGGGGGGGGTAATTGCGTTGATACTGATTCAATCATTGGCTTGCTCATACTCTCCCCCCGCGCTTATCCATCTCTGTCATAGCCTTGCATATCGTTTTCTGGCTGCATCCCCAGCGTTCAGCTAGATCAGCCTGTGCCGGTATCAGATCCAGCTTTTTAGTGAGCCGCAATCGTGCTTTGCGGTACTTGTAAGCGAGCCGCTTTTGGTCGTCGGATAAGAAAGTCATGCAAAAGCCTCAGGTCTGCGACCTATCAAGTCGAAAATGTGCGCGTTGTAATGATACTTAGCTTGTGCCGCTTGTATCGTGTGAATAGCAGCTTCAAGCCGCGTGTGGCCGCATCCCATTACAGGCTTGCCGTTGACGTGGATAACCGCGTGATAGTCGCCTGTGCGTTGTCCAGCGGGGCGCATGTTGGCTTGCGCGTCTGCCATTGCGTTATGATTGTAGAATAAGTGGCGCATCAGTAGTCCCAATCCCCGTTTTTGTAATCAATTTCAATAGAGTCTTCGATGTGAGTTGTGCCAGCAAAGGCGGCGGTAACGTCAATCCCTTTTAGCTTGATGCTTTCAATTTCGATTCCCGCGTCAGGATCAACGGTAAAGACGCAATCAAAAATCAGATCAGGATTGTTTTTAGACTCGACGATGTGTTCATAGCTGCGCTTAACGGCCATATCAAAACCCACCAGTGAGTTGAACAAGTGAGAAATACATCAGACTGTAAGTAGAAGCGCACAGTACAAACGCGCCGCCGATGTACTCTAGAATGGTCGGCTTGCGTGGTGTAGCTGGCTGATTAGAGCGGTGCATTGCTTTGAAGTCGTGCATGATGTTTCTCCTGTTTTGGCTCGCTTGCTGCAAGGCCATGTGGCTAATATATGCCTGATTAGGGTATAGTGCAATACCCAAAGCAAAGTATTTACTAAGTACAAACCACAGTATAACTATCTGATTTTGCTATATACTATCTATCCAAGCGCCACTATCCGGCGCATGGGGGTTATATGGATGAGATAGAGCAGATACATCACGCGCTTAGTGATTGTGATAAAAACATGGGCAATATCATCGCGCACCTGCAAGTAGTTGCAGATGCGATAAAGCTGCCGCAATGTCCAGATGTGTTAGCAAATCTGCTAACGGGTCGAGACACTATGCAGAAAGCACTCAAGGGCGAGTACGACAAAAGCCGCCTGTTATACTCACAGCTCGCTATACTTCAGGGATGCGATGATGTATGACCCACAAACAACAACAGCAGATAAACAACGGTTGCTAGAGTACACAACGACACACAGACAGGACGAAGCAATAAAGTCGTGGATAAAGCACGATAATTACAGGAAAGCATCGGATGCTATCAAAATGGATCACGGATCATTCTGTAAAATAATCAAAGTGTGCAGAAATCGCGCCGCATCAAAAGAAAGGCTAGACCATGTTGGAGCTAAACAGCCCGATGGCTACGCTATCAAAGGCACAAGCTCGCTAATTGACTACAGAGAGAATCCAGAAGGCGACACGCTGCTACAGTGGGTGAAAACAGATAGGGATGCAGAACGCCAGCTTGAGCTGATGCGCGAAACCGTATCCGCCATGTGTGACGATATACCGCGAGTAAAGGCCGTTAAATCGCCATCTGTTGCGAATTACAATCTACTCAATCTATACGTTATCACTGATTATCATTTTGGTATGCTCAGTTGGGCAGAAGAAACTGGCGAGGATTGGGATGTACACATTGCAGAGTCATTGCTTGTCAAGTGGTTTGAGCAGGCAATCGCATCAAGCCCTAATGCTGAGACTGGCATACTGTGTAATTTAGGCGACTTTCTGCATCAGGACGGCATGGAGGCACTAACGCCAACAGGCCGCAACCTGCTAGACGCTGACTCACGCTTTGCCAAGATAGTACGCATCATCATTCGCTGCTTACGAAAAGTCATAGATATGCTGCTGCACAAGCACAAGCAGCTAATAATTATCATGGCAGAAGGCAATCATGATATGGCATCCTCTGTATGGCTGAGAGAGATGTTTGCGGCCATGTACGCTGATGAGCCAAGGATAACCGTAGACGTTTCACCAGACCCTTACTACTGCGTAGAATGGGGCAAGACTAGCCTTTTCTTTCACCACGGCCACAAGAAAAAACCGGCCAGCGTAGACGATGTGTTTGCTGCAAAGTTTCGTGAAGTTTTCGGGCGCACTAAGCATTCATACGCTCACATGGGACACATGCACCACGTATGGCAGAAAGAGACAAATCTGATGATAGTGGAGCAGCACAGGACACTAGCAGCCAAGGACGCATACGCAAGTCGAGGCGGTTGGCTATCAGGCAGAGAGGCAAGCTGCATAACGTACCATAAAGAGTACGGCCAAACCGGACGTATAACCATTACCCCTGATATGGTGAAAGTATGACGGATAAACCAGAGATTAAACCGGCCACGCAAACGGCCAAAATTATCCAGATGAAGCCCAAAGAGTCAGAGTATGAGCTGACATGCCCTGAATGTGACCGCTCAATGTGGATTATACACATGACAGACCTAACGCCGCACCATGAGTCGATAGCGGAGTTTATCTGCGCTGTTTGTGATTACTCGACCAAGGGGAAGCTACACATGGGCAGCGAGCATTATGAGTGAGGCGTTGGGTAAAGTTTTGGATGAATGTTACCCAATTGGAGACCGATCAGACCCAAAAGCAGACCTGCACAATTCCCATGTATATCTGTACTTTCGCTATTTAGGTTGGGAAAGTGAGCAGCAGAATAAGCACATGGCTGCATTCTTCTATCGTGACTTTGCAAGGCAGGAATTAGGTATTATTCCTTAATGTTGCAAGCCTGTTTTGCGCTATAATTGCGTTGTTGTGAATGCGTAGGCTGATACGCAAATCAGTGGAGCCGGAAAATCCCATTTATGGTTGGTATCCCGTAGTTGCGCCGCGAAAGCTGGGCAAAAAGCCGGAAATCAGTACCGGCCACAACATTCTAATTAAGGAGTATTTATGTCAGAGCATGATGAGCAAGTAGATAACAAAGTGGTTGAGCTTGCAGACGCAATACTTGACTTTGCAAAGTCACAAAAGCCGGATATTGGATTCAGTGATGAGGACTTAACGTACTCGATATGCCTAGTTGTTGCCAAGCTACAAAAAGATGAAAAGTTTGCCAACGATGTATTGGGCGAGTGCTACGCAATGGTTGACGAGCTAATGGCGGGTTAGGAGTATTTATGTCTACAGGCACGATATTGATTCTAGGCTTTCTAGTCATGTGCGCTATTGTGCTGGTATCGTTTTTCCTAGCTTTTATGGATGGCGCAAAGGTGTATCAGGATCGCGAGATAACCCGCGACTATCACAGTGGTTTAAAAGAGCGCGGCAAGAATGTTATTTACGGTCGTTTACAAAGTGGAGATGAGTGATGAGAAAATATTGTGATTTTTGTCTTTTTATTGTGTCAGTATCCCTTGCTGCATTTGGTGTTCACTATGCTGTTGTGGGTGGGAATATATTTTTAGGTAGCTGGATAGTAATCTGCAACTTAGCAACTATGCACATGCTGATTCGGTAATCCACAATTGCGCCCATCACCCCACTAGCCACAATGGGCAACACACAACAGAAGGAGTTAGGACATGAACGCACCACTACTCAGCTATCACAACGATGTAAATGTAAAGAACAAATACGTCGAACGTTTCAAACAGCACATGCTTGCGGATCAAGTAATTCAAGGAACAGGCTTTGCAAACGGTCGCGGATGTTTTATCGGCTGCACATTTGACGCATACGAAAGCCGCCGTTTTCCGTCAGAGATTGGCTGGCCGGAATGGATGGGCAAACCTGAGCGCGATGATTTGCTGGATATTTTACGCAACCTTAAAGCAGCCTGATGTTAATACTCAGCCGCAAGCAGAACGAGCGCATCCGTATAGTAACGCCATGCGGTGCGGTTATCTGGCTGACTATGCAAGTGGATTGGATAGACTGCGATGATGGTTCAGGACTAGAGCCGGTGCGAGCGATACGCAATCACTCGGCCATTTTCAGGTTTGAGGATGGCGAGGTTGAGATCAGTTTACGGCCAGCCAGCGGCACACAACACGCGCACAGGGTCGGCATACAAGCGCCAGAGAATTTTTATATCTTACGTGAAGAGCTTATCAACCAAGGGGGATACACATGAAAAACCTACTGCTAACCATCACGCTGCTTATCTGTGTATCAGCGATAGCCAGCGAAACACCACAACAGACTAAACTATGGGCAACTGATTATCAGTGCATGTCCGACTGTAGCAGCCGTGGCTATATGTACCAATACTGCCGTAAGCTGTGCAACTATTGAGCAGCTCTGCGCTGTTGTTCTTCTTTGATGGTAACGATAGCATCTAGATAGTTGAGCGTTTCATCCTCTAGCTGCTCGTCTGACCAGTCTTCGATCATTGCAGGCAATGGGGGCGCTTCTGATACAGCATATACATCTACGATACTGTAGTGATAGCCAGCAACAGCACCACAAAGGGCAATCATGATAAGAGTGATAGATAATAGCGTTTTCATGGTTAGCTTCCTTTTGTGTATGGCTTATCGTAACGCCTAATGGTTTACGGTTGGCAAGTATTTAATAGGTAATTGTACCTACGTATGCCTAGCTTGGAGATGTATTGTGCGCAGGAAAGATAAACTAGATAAAATAGATCGGCTTGTGTTGCGATTGTCCGAGCTTGGGCAGCGTAATGTTTACTTAAAGTTTTGCGATGACCAACGCCGCCGCCTTGCCAAAAATCCTAGAGATATAACTGGTGTTTTCATCAATGGCTGGACGATTTGGCATTGGATACCAAAACTAGAAGCCTTTACTGGAGATTTAGACGCAATGCGGCAGGATATAGAGCAAGCCGTGATTAAAGCTGATGCCGCCGTTGACGAGCTGGTTAAGGACGCGGCTTACTTTGGGCATAGGCCGCATGACTGCACGCTGAAAGACGTTTACGCAAAAGAGTTCTTCAGATCCAGCGAGACTATAAGCGACATTCGCATTAAATTTCTAGAGCGTGCAATTTCGAACCGCGAAGCAGTAGAAGAGAGTAATGTCAGACTTCTACCTGTCAATAGTTGCCACGTATAAAACAACATGTTACGATAGCAACAGCGAATAGTTATTCTAACTAGCGCGATAAAATCCTTAATGCTTTCAAAGTATTATGAAAAGTAGGTGAATTATGGAAGGCCACGGCAACAGAGCTAATGGCAAACGCTGGAAAGGCGTTATAAGTAAGCGCATAGAAGCACTGCAAGCGATGGATAAGCTGGCAGACGCTCTCATCACTGAAGCTATGACAGGCAATATTGCAGCACTCAAAGAGATTGGCGACAGGCTTGATGGCAAGTCCGTACAAGGCGTTGAGCTTGGCGGAATTGATGGCGAGCCAATTCCTGTAACAGTTATCCGCATAGTGGCAGGCGATGGAAGCGCAAGTCCAGCTACCGCCTAAGCTAGTCCCTGTATTTGCACCAGCTAGAGGTGATCTTAGATACCGTGGCGCTTATGGTGGCCGAGGCAGTGCAAAATCATTCAGCTTTGCAAAGATGGCTGCAATATGGGGCTATGCTGAGCCGCTAAGAATCCTTTGCACTAGAGACATTCAGGACTCAATCAAGGAATCATTCCATGCTGAACTCAAGAATGCTATAGCTTCAGAGCCTTGGCTTGCTGCTGCTTATGATGTAGGGATTGATTACCTACGCGGCAAGAATGGCACAGAGTTTATATTCAAAGGGTTACGACATAATATTAAGTCAATCAAGTCTATGGCTCAGATAGACCTTTGTATCGTTGAGGAAGCGGAGGATATTCCAGAGTATGCTTGGGAATCTTTAGAGCCTACTATCCGAGCTGCCAAGTCGGAAATATGGCTAATTTGGAACAGAAAGGCAATCGGTTCAGCGGTTGATAGCCGGTTCATTACTAACACGCCTCCAAGGTCTGCTATTGTTGAGCTGAATTATAGGGACAATCCATGGTTCCCGCTTGAGCTGGAAGAGCAGAGGCAACACGCGCAAGCTACGATAGACGCTGGCCGGTATGCGTGGATATGGGAAGGCAAGTACTTACAAGACAGTGAGGCGAGGGTATTCCGCAACTGGAAGGTAGAAGAGTTTGATACGCCGGATGATGCCATTCATAGACTTGGCGCTGACTGGGGGTTCAGTATTGATCCAACTGTGCTAATCCGTTGTCACATTGTAGGGCGCAAGCTATACGTTGACTATGAAGCGTACATGGTAGGCTGCGAGATAACGCACACGCCAGAATTATTTATGACTGTACCTGATGCTGAAAAGTGGCCTATGACTGCAGACAGTGCTAGACCTGAGACTATCAGCCATTTGAGAAAGCATGGCTTTCCAAAGATAACATCGGCGGTTAAAGGCGCTAGAAGTTTAGAGGAAGGTGTAGAATGGCTGCAAGCATTTGAGATTATTGTTCATCCGCGATGTGAGCGCACTATTGACGAGCTGACAGAATACAGTTATAAGGTTGACCCAGACACTAGGCGCGTTTTGCCTGTTTTGCTGGATAAGAATAACCACTTGATAGATGCTTTACGGTATGCTTGCGAGGGTGTAAGGCGCGCTTCCCCGTCAAAGCCGGTACAGAAACAACAATCGAGACAGCATTCAGGTTGGATGAGATAATATGGCAGACGCAAGCTCTAAAGAATACGGAAATACCGATGGTGATACGGAGTTGCTCACAGAGGCTCGCGAACGCTTTAAGCTATCCACCGATCATTGGGCTGAGAACCGCAAGGCTTTAGCCGACGATCTGAATTTTATCTATATTGACCAGTGGCCGCAGTATGCAAAGGATGCTTTTGGCACTGACTCGCTAATTACGATCAATAGACAAATATCTTTTAATCGACAAGTCACCAATGACATGCGGCAGAATCGCGCCTCTATCAAAGTGCGCCCTGTTGATGATAATGCGGACGTAGAAACGGCTGAGATATTGCAGGGAATCATAAGACATATTGAGTCAAACAGTAAGGCTGACATTGCGTACGATACGGCGGATAGATACGCAGTGGAAGGCGGGTTCGGTTTCTATCGCGTCATTACTGACTATAAGCCTAATTCATTCGACCAAGAAATATTCATTAAAGAGGTGGACAATCCTCTCTCTGTATTGCCTGATTATAAGTTTTCAGCTGATGGCAATGACTGGGAATACTGTTTTATCCATGATGATGAGCCGCGCTCTAACTTCAAAGATGATGTAGACGTTACAGGCTGGGAAGGCGACGGCCTTGATGTTGGTGGTTGGGTTACTGATAACTCTGTCAGGGTTTGCGAGTATTTCTATAAAGAGCGCACCAAAGATACTCTATTGCGTCTTGAAGATGGCCGCGTAATGTTTCAAAGCGAATATGACGAATGGGGCGAGTACGTTCCTGTATCTGAATCGCGCGAGCAGGAGCGAGTATCAATAAAGTGGTGCAAATTTGCCGGTAACAAAGTGCTTGAGCGGTCAGATTGGGCGGGTTCGATTATTCCGGTCATTCCGGTTTATGGCGATACAGTTGTGGTTGATGGAAAACATATCACAATCAGTCTTGGGCGTTACGCTAAAGATGCACAGCGCATGGTTAACTACTCGCGCACCAAGCAGGCAGAATTAGAAGCTCTAGCGCCTAAGTCACCTTTTATCATGGCAGAAGGGCAAGACGAAGGTCACGAGGATGATTGGAATAACGCTAATACGACAAACTTCTCCAGCCTGAAATACAAGCCGGTTGATCTGAATGGTCAGCTTGCCCCGCCTCCACAGCGCCAAGGTTATGCTGGTGCGCCTGCTGGTGTGATTACGCTAGGGCAGATGGCAGAACAGGACATGATGGCAATTATTGGCATTCATGAGGCCGGATTAGGCCAAAGAAGCAATGAAACGAGCGGCAAAGCTATCATGGCTCGCCAGCGCGAGGGCGATAATTCTACTTTTAACTTTATTGATAACACTACTAGAGCAAGACGCGCTTGTGGTTTGATACTGGTTGATCTGATACCGCATATTTACGACACGGCTAGAGTGGTGCGCATATTAGGCGAAGATGATACGCAGAGAGCCGTCACAATAAACAAAGAAGAAACCGTTATGAAAGACGGGCAGAAAATTCAGCGAATCTACGATTTGTCAGTCGGTGAGTATGATGTTGTATGCTCTGCTGGTGCGTCTTACAATACCAAGCGGGCAGAGGGCGCGGCATTCCTTGAGCGTATCGCTGGAAGCAATCCAGACCTGATGAAACTGGTAGGCGATCTGGTATTCAAAGCACAAGACATGCCTTACGCTGATGAGATTGCAGAGCGTATGCAGAAAACCTTGCCGCCTGAATTGCAGCCACAGAAAGATGGCGAAGAGCAAAAACCACAGCTACCACCTGAAGTCCAGCAACAGATGCAGCAAGCGGATGAGCATATCAAGCAAATGGATGAAGTTATCCAGAAAATGCAGGCAGAGCTTGACGACAAGACGGCGAGCGAGCAAGCGGCACAGCAGAAAGCTGCTACTGAGGCTATGAAGGCTGAGACAGACCGCTATAAAGCTGAGACTGACCGGCTCAAGGTTGAGTATGAAAACAAGCAATCGGCGCGTAACGATCTATCAGAGAGCGAAAAGGTACAGTTTAACGCCGACTTCGAGCAGCAGAAAATTGATATGCAGCATGACCACGATGTAGAGATGGCTATCCTTGCTAATCGACTAGCGGCGGGCGGTCAGCCTAGCCCGCTTGAGCAAAAATCTGCTAACGAGTCACTGGTAGACGTGGATGACAAGCAGCCTGTGGATAGTGGTCGCACAAGCATAGAGCGCGATGCCGCTGGCAATGTTGTATCTGTTAATGGTCGCCCTGTTTTGCGTGATTCCGAGGGCAACATTGTAGGGCTTGCGTAATGGATGCGCTGGTATTGCTGGCTATTGAGGCAGATAAGCCAAAAAAGAAGGCGGCTCAGTTGCCCGCATTCCATTGCGATGCAAAGGCCGCAAATAGTGATATTCTTAGCGCAATTGGGGAAATTACCTATTGTGTCGAGAAAGTAGCTAAAGATGTTAGAAAGGTTACGCAGTCAATTCAGAAGCCAACAGACTACCGGATGGACGTTATCCGTGATGAAGAAGGCACAATTTATCAGATAGATGTCAAGAGGGTAACATCATGCCAAAAGGCGTAGCAAGTTGTAATAACATTCTGGCTTTGTACTATAACGCAACTCCTATCGCTAATATTGCAGACAATGCGGCGGCTTCGCCCATTACGACTGTAAAGATTTCACTGGCTACTACTAGTTATGTGCCATCGTCTACTATGTCGAGCAATGAAACGGCGTATACAAATTACGTGCGACAAGATACAGCTAGAACAACGGGCGGCTGGACTGCCCCAACGGGCGGCGCTACAAGCAACGCGGCGGCGGTTGAATATCCTCAGTGCGGCGTAACGGGTGCGACCATCACGTCTGCCTGTACTGGCAAGGCGGCGGGTGCGAGTGATATTTTTCACTATGGCGATCTTAATGCGTCGATTGCGGTATCGAACCAGATACAGCCACGCTTCCCGATTGGTGCGATCACTATTACGGAGACTTGATGATGGCTTTTCCTCCTTTGTATTCATGCTCTGTGTGTGAAAAGCCGGTAAAGGTCACGCCGCAAGGTTTGGGTATTGAACCTGAGAAGGTTTTTTCATGCGATCACGTTGACGCTGCTATATGGGCAAACCGCAAGGTAACGCTCTATGGCAAGGGTAAGGTATCGGTTATCACGCAAGCGCAACGGACTATCAAGCTGACTATCAGGCAGTTATTGTCTGGTTTGACAGGTAGAAGTATCTAATGGCGCTCGGCCATCGTGAGATTAACGCTGCTTTTTTAGAAGGGCGGCGGTTGCTTGCGAGCTTCAATAAAACGCCTTCACAGACTACGGGTTCTGGTATCTGGTACGACTTGTCTATGTCGTCAGGCAATCCGATTGCGCAGTATTATTCCGGCGTGACGCTGACAAGCACGAAACTATCACGCAATGTAGATATAGGATTGAACCACGGCCAGCCGGTTAATGCGTCTGGATTTAAGAAGTACCTTTATCGGATACAGATAGGCGTTGTGTTGGCTACCGCTGCCCCGCTGACTGTGCAATTGCAAGACTATTTGATGTTTTACTCCGGTATTTCTATGGATGCAGGGGTGCAGACGTTCACCAATTCTATTGCGTTGCCGCGCTATCCTACGGGTGATGGCGTGCAAATGATGCTTGTCGAGCAATTCCCGTATGCGGGCGCTTGTCAGGTGCAGATTACTTACACCAATTCCGATGGGGTGGCTGGCAGGATTACGCCTATTTTGACGCTTAACAGTCAGGGCGTTTTCGGCACAGTGTCCACGTCTGCGGCTGCATTAGCCGGTCAGGGTGGATTGTATATCCCATTGCAAGGCGACGATAAAGGCGTGTTGCTGGTAGAAAGCATAGAGATACTGGGCGCTGGTGATGTAGGTGTATTGGCGCTGGTGCTGGCAAAACCGCTATCAATGTTCCAAATTATAGAAACAACACAGCCGCTATTTGTAGACTTTATGCACGATGTAAACGATATGCACGAAATCATTGATGATGCGTATTTGAATTTTTGCGTATTGCCAACGGGTACAATAGCGGGTGCAAATATCACTGGCGAATTAACAACATTCTGGAGCGCAGGCTAATGGCTGGTTTTTCAAGTACCGACAACATGGTTAACAATATGTCCGCGTTGAACAAACGCGCCAGCGCATACTTTTCAAAGCAAATGAACCCTACGGCTGCGGCGGTTGCGAATGAATGGCATACGCTGTTCCGTGGCGGCGGTAATCCACAAGCTGATGCGATTTTTGACGTAGGTACTAACCTACAGTTTCAATCGTGCTTTGATACTAATAACTCAGCGGGTTGTATCCAGCATGGCGGTAATATCGGCGCGGCTGGCGATGATTATAAAACACTGGTATCCGGCTATGCGGTCAGTGCCGCTACTACGGTTGTACCCGCGACCCTAGTGCTGGTTGATATGCTGGCGTTCCACAGGGTTACCACTGTAACGACTACCACTGCACAGAGTACGGTTAACTCTAATACTTTCACTGCAACATCATCCTCAGGCTTGTTACTGACGTTTGCGAATGACTGGAATACATTCCAGAAAGTACGCTTTACCACTACTACCACATTGCCTACTGGTCTAGCCCTTAACACTGACTATTGGCTTGTACGTGTATCTGCTACGACTGCGCGTGTTGCTACAAGCTACGCTAATGCCATTGCAGGCACAGTGATAGCGTTTACCGATGCGGGTACTGGTACACATACACTTACTTGCAGACTTCCACGCTACAGCGATGGTGCGGGTGTAGAAACTATTATCTTTAACCCTGCTGCTACTGCTTTGGGTGCTGGTACGCCTAACTTGACGCTTGGTTATACCAACTCAGCGGGAACAGCATCGCGCGCCACTCCAGCATTGCCAAGCCCGCCTATCGGTAAAACTGCTGCGACTAACTCGCATATCCTGTATTCAGGTGCTACCGGCGCTGGTAAATTCGGACCCTTTGTTCCAAAACAGGGCGCTGATGCTGGAACGCAATCAATCCAGACTATCCAGAACTCCACGTCGTATATATCCGGCACTTATACGGTAGGCTATTGTGTGCCGCTTGCAGAGTTTCCTGTACAGGTTTTGGGACAGGCTACGATAATGGACTTCACGCAAGCCATGATGCCGACTTTCTCGCGTGTTTATGATGGCGCAGCGTTGTACTTTTTGCTCAAGTCTGGCGTTGCTACACCTAACAACAGTGCATTTGATGGAAAGCTAAACTTCGGTTGGTCGTAATTCATGGGCATGCTTGGAAACGGTTCACGCTTAACCTTTGGAACGGGTCGCGCTATGGGCGGCCTTTACTCCACCACGAGTGGTGGAGTGAGAAATAAGGGCGAATGGGATGCGTGGTGCTTTCAGGATAAAGCTACCACGTTCCTAGCGGGTGCGGCGTATCCTACGGGCTACAACGGGCAATCTGCTTTTTACAATCCGATGATAGCGGGCGAAATATCCATGCGCTTTGACGGCGAAGGTGGACTAGAAGCCGACTTGTATCCGTCAAAAAGCATGGCCGTGGACTTTACGGGTGCGGGTGATATGACAGCCGTTGCCGGTTTGATTATTTCGATGCTGCTGTCTACCGGCGGTACAGGTTCACTATCAGCCGCGCTAGTAGGTAATCTGGATATGTCGGCAGACTTTACGGGGTCTGGTGATTTCGATGCGAATATATCCGGCATAGCAAGCCTGCTTTGTGACCTGACAGGCGAGGGAACGCTAGAGGCGGTTATTGCAGCTTACGGCGATATGAGTATCGATATAGTCACGTCCGGCTCTGGTTTGTCCGTGGGCGCGATTGTAGACGGCGTTTGGAATGCGCTCGCTGCTAGTTACGATATGTCCGGCACGATGGGCGAATTACTTAATACAGCTGGCAGTGGTGGCTTGCCGCCTGAGCTGGTGCAAAAGATAGAGGAAGTATGGCAGCTGATGGGGCTAGATTCTGGCAATCCATTATCCGTTTCGACTACTGAGCGATTGACCGGCGCAATAGCGCAAGCCATAGAAGAATCTGGCGGCGTTGTTACGGTGACGCGTGCTTGATCCTATTGCTATTGCTTTAGCAGGCGTTGGGACAAGCCCGCTACTGATGGCTACTGACGGGTTTATCGGCGGCGATCAACCTGATACACCTATGACAGGCACAGGCTGGGGCAACGGTCACAGGTTCAGATTGAGCCACTATCGCGGCGCGCATAAAACCTATAAAGAAATACTGATAGAGAAAGACGATGGCGAGCTGATAGCGATTGCCCGCGCTTTTGTTGAAAATGTACTAATGCACTGATTCTGCCTATCGCAAAACTGTTGACAATAGTCAAATTAGTGATAGTCTACGTATAAGACCCAACTTGACAGGGGTTTAAATATGTCATGTTTGATTGGAGGTGGCGGATGCCCCTTGACCATGAGCAGAACGGCGAAACAGTTACGCCTGAAGTTGTTGAAACTGAGCTTGTCGAGAACCAACAGGAGCCGACACCTGAGACGGATGAGAAAACGTCTAAAGAGCCTGAAGATGAAGCGGAGTTAGCCCAAAAGGGTGTACAGAAGCGAATTGACAGGTTGACGCGCCAAAAATACGAAGCTAGAGCCGAGGCTGATTTTCTGCGCAAGCAGTTAGAGTCAAAGCAGCAGCCAAGTAGAGAAAGTGAGATTGACCGTAGCCAATACTCTTCTGATGAGGATTATGTAGAGGCAATTGTCGAATCACGGTTAGCACAGAAAGAGCAACACCAGCACCAGCAGAGTTTTGCGAAACGGGTCGATGTAATTATTAAAGAAGCCGCGAAATTGGGCGACTTTGATGCAGAAGACTTTCGCGAAGTTCCCATTACTAGAATCATGGCGGACGCCATTGTTGAAAGTGATGTTTCTGCCCAGCTAGTGAAGTTTTTTCATGATGACCCTGATGAAGCAGAGCGAATCAGTTACCTGTCACCGGCACGTCAAGCCGCCGCAATAGGAAAACTTGAAGCACAGATAAATGCTGATGGCAATCCGAAAGTGGTAACAAAAACGGGCGCTCCTAAGCCTATCAAGCCAATAGCGGGAAAAGGTAGCAATTTAGCTGCTGACCCTAGCGATACGGCACGATGGATAGCAGAGCGAAACAAGCAGCAGTTCAAAAAAAGGTAATAACTCATGGCCGATACACTCCTAACCTCAAGCATGATTACAAATGAGACGTTGCGCGTACTGCACAATGAATCTATTTTTCTCCCTATCATTAACAAACAATACAATGACCAGTTCGCCAAACAAGGCGCAAAAGCTGGTTACACGGTAAACGCTCGTCGCCCTGTGCAGTTCACTGTGCGTAGTGGTGCAGCTGCTAACGTGCAAGATGTAATTGAAACGCAAGTCCCTATCACTGTTCAGCCTGAATTTGGTATCGACTTTGATTTCAGCGATGCTGATCTGAGCTTGTCTATTGACAACTTCAGTGACCGCTATCTGATGCCAGCCGGTAAACGCTTGGCAACTGAGCTGGACAGTCGTATCGCTTCTTTGTATTCCAGCGTATACAACTTTTCAGGCGTTTCTGGCACTCCGCCTACTACTCCTGCATTGTTACTTGATCCAGGTGTTAAGTTGCATAACAACATGTGCCCAACTGGCGACCGTACTTTCTGTATGACTCCAGGTGTACAGGCTGGCGCTGTTGCTGGTTTGTCTGGTTTGTTTAACTCTCAATCAGAGTTGAGCAATCAGTACAAGGCTGGCATGATGGGTAATGCTTTGGGTTATGACTTCTCTATGAGTCAAACGTTGCCAACGCATACAGCTGGCGTTCAAGGCGGTACTCCAACAGTCAACGGTGCTGGTCAGGGCATTAGCTCTGGTTACTCTGCTACGACTTCTTTGGTTACTCAGGCATGGTCAAACAGCATTACAAACGTGCTGCGTGCTGGTGATGTATTTACTATCGCTGGCGTTAACCAAGTAAACCAAGAAACCAAAGCTGATTTGGGTACTTTGCAACAGTTCGTCGTTACTGCCTCTGTTAACAGCTCTGGTGCTGGTGCTGCTACTGTTGTGATTAGTCCTGCCATTATTACCGGCGGCGCGTATCAGAACGTCACAGCCTCACCTGCAACTTCTGCGGCTATCGTTGTGAAGACCGGCACCACTGCGCAG
>Ga0315284_10006796_pt1 | contig 16301 bp, 10 predicted proteins | sample YL17G09_16_MG_FD_203696 | JGI IMG/M metagenome (GOLD analysis project Ga0315284, IMG submission 203696) | Sediment microbial communities from Yellowstone Lake, YNP, Wyoming, USA - YL17G09_16 | ecosystem: Environmental > Aquatic > Freshwater > Lake > Sediment | place: USA: Wyoming | collected... | reverse complement strand
TTGAAGAAGCTCGGAGAGATGAAGAAGACGGTGATTGTCTCCAGCCATATTCTCCCGGAATTGGCTGATGTTTGTACTCGAGTGGGCATGATTGAAAAAGGCAACCTGATCGTCGATGGCTATGTGGACGAAGTGATGCGCAAGGCGCGGCAACAGTTGATGCTGCAAATTCGCGTTAAGGACCGACAAGAAAAGGCCGCTGCGTTGTTGTCTCAACACGATTCCATCGACAAAGTGGATATTGTGAGGGGAACAATTGAAGCCACGCTCAAGTCTGAAACAATGGACTACAGTGAACTGCCCACTCTTCTCATCGAAAACGGTTTTCAGGTCACGCTGTTTCGAGAAGAAGAGGTCAATCTCGAAACGGCGTTCATGTCGCTGACAAAAGGGTTAGTACAATAATCGGTCTGTGTCCGTGTTTTGTCTTGGAATGCAGTCTCAATCGGCCTCCGAAGGGATTGACTTCCCCTGCGGATCGATCGAGGGTTGATTGAGTTCTGCGGCAAGCTCAGCCTGTAGGTCAACGCTGAGAAAGTGTTCGATACGCTCGGCTGTTGCATGAAGTTGCTCGTGGGGCAGATCAAAGTGCCTAGCCATGTAGGACTCCCACAATCGATGAGAACGAACAACGCCGGTTGCCAATCGACGACCTGAGTTAGTCAACTCATCACCCGCAGAGGTCACTCGAATCAGCGATCGATGCAACAGGTTTTGACGGCCAAGCCACTTCGCCCAGCCGGCGCGCGGTGATCGCTTTCCGGCAATTTTCTCGATCGATTGGCGAACGTCCGTTCTCCAGCCTGCGATATCAAGATGCGTCCGCTTCGATTCTTCTCGGCGATACAACTGACCAAGAAAATCCTCACTGGCTATCCGTACCTGCAGTCTCAATCGATCAAAAATCGCGCGAGCCAACCCGTGTCGAGGGCTCGCAATAACGGCCAGCAGAAAAAGAATGCCGGTCGTGACCGCCATCATTCCGGCAGTGCTCGCATCTTCGATATTTCGCAGACCAATTCGCGAACAGATGATCGCCGGAAACGTCAGCGCGGCTGCGTGGCCAGCAAGTGCTCCACAGCCGGCGATTAGTGGGGCGAGAACCAAGAGAATCGACAGCCGATCGGTGAATAGCCGAGCGGTGGCTGCCGGTACGATCAGCATCGCAATTACAAGAATGGAGCCGACGGATTCAAATGCCGCAACGACCGTGGCGGCAGTCACAGACATCAACACCAGAGAAATCACAGTCGGTCCCAATCCCATGGACGCGGCCAACTCCGCATCAAACGTTGCCAGCCGCAATTCTTTGAAGAACACAACGACCAGAAAACTATTGCACAAAAACATGGCGGCGTTCACAACGACCCCACGCGGAATGTTGGTTCCCGCGAGAACGTCAGTCACGGTTGTTTCTAAATTGCCGTACAAGACACAGTCGGCATCAATGTGGGCGTTGTGGGCGAATAACCGAATCAGCAACAAACCCAAGGCAAACATTGATGTAAAGACCACACCGAGTGCAGCACTACGATCAATTCGACCGCAACGCTGAATCAATTCTGAGAGGAACGCGGCCACGACACCGGACAACGCGGCGCCAAAAAACAGCATCAATTGACGTCGTGCGACGCGAACCAAATCTTCAGCCGCAACATACTCACTCTGGTCAAAATTCGTTTTCGAGAGGCCGGAATTCGCCTGAGCGGGCGACTGAGAAAACATATTGAAACTCAGAAATGCAACGACAATTCCGGGTAATACGGCGTGACTCAACGCGTCTCCCAAGAGACTCTGTCTGCGGAGAAATAACCACACACCCGGCAAGGCACACGCCATCGCCGCCATCGCACCCGTCAAGGCAATCCATGTATCAAAGGCTTTCCAGTCGGAGAGACGCTGGAGGAATTCAGAAATCATGGGGATGCCTCTTTAACAAACCCGCCACACTTTGTGGATCGTGAAAACGCCGAATAAACGATGCCGTTCAGGCAAGGATTTTCAATTGTTGAGTGCATCGAATGTGTGTTGTGATTCATTTATTCGTGCGGACTCTCTGGAATCTTCACACATGCAATCCGTTGATCAAGCAACGATTCCAGTTGCTCGATCAACGCCGGTTCAAGTACATGTTCAATCTGATCCGCCTCTCGGTCGACACGACTAGGGGCCGTATCGGCAAAGTGGATCAAATACAGTTCCCACAGCCGATGATTTCTGGTGGCCCGTTTTGCTCGACGGGCCCCGGCATTCGTCAGACGAACGTGGTTCTCGGCATCAAGGCGGATGAGGGATTCGCGTAGGGCACCCGCCAACACTCGGGCGAATCGGGGTGCCGACCAGGTTCTACTGCCAAACAACGATTCACGCGAAATCGGAATCGCGGTCAGATCGCGATCCGCTGCCGCCGTCATTGTCGCAGGACTGATTGGCAAATTGTTCCGCATTTCGGTCCGCTCTGCAACGCTCTCAATCACTTCAAAACAGGCACGCAGCAGGTCGATTTGGCCGATGTGAAGATGCGTCTCCCGCTGTTGCAGCCATTGCCATACCACGCCGCGCTGCCAGCCCCAAAGCAGGCTCACCGCGAAGATGGCCGTTCCGGCGAGGACAATGATGGCTCCGGCAGCGAGGTTGGGTACGCAGGCGCTGGCAACGATTCCCACCGCTGCGCTCAAGGCACCGATCAAACCCGAGATGACAACCATCGGCCCCAGTCGATTCGTCCAGAATCTTGCAGCCGTGGGCGGGATGACCAATTGGGCCACCACGAGCAGCAACCCGACGCTAGGAATCCCGATCACTGTGACGACAACGACGAGTGATGTCAGCAAGAGATCGAGCCTGGCCACGGGCCAACCGAGCACGGCCGCATAAGACTCGTCGAAGCACAGCACAGAGAATTCCTTGTACATCGCGCAGCAGACGACAAGCACCAAGACACTGGCGATCACAATCGAGGTCACGTCGCTCTCTGTGAGTGCAGCTGCCTTACCGAAGATGAACTCGTTCAATCCGGCGCTGCCCGTTGGTAATCGCTGTATAATGGTCAGCAAAACGATACCAAATCCGAAGAAAATGCTGAGCACAATTCCCATCGCAGCATCTTCCTTGATCAATCGAATGCGTTGAATGAGCCGTGTTCCTAACAACCCTCCGGCCGCGGTCAGACCGGCACCGGCCAACAGCCAATGCGGTGACTTTCCAGACCCCGGGGTGAGTGACTCCAAAATCAAATAGGACAATCCGATTCCCGGTAATGCGGCATGGCTGGCGACATCGCCCACGAGTGCTTTTTTTCGCAGGAGCATGAATGCCCCGACCACTCCACCACAAACTCCGAATAGAACCGTCCCGAGCAGCACGACGCGCGTATTGTAATCCTGTAACGTCAGGACTCGCAGGAGGTCGTTCGCCGCAATCATCTTCGTCGCTCCGTTACTCTTTCAGGGCGTCTCGCTCGCAACACGCGTTGAACAAGGTTCAAGCATTCCTCACGTGTCTCGCGTTGCGTTTGAGTCAGGACCTGCTGATATTTCAGATGCAACCGGTGGCCGGTTCTCTCGGCTCCAATCTATTTGCCGCTCATCCGATGTCCGACCTGATCAAGCAACGCCAATTTTCCGCCGTAGGTCCGTCTCAGATTTTCCGTAGTAAAGACTTGCTCGACAGGTCCGGAGGCGATCCGACGCATGTTCAGCAGCAACACCTCATCGAAATACTCGGTCACCGTCTGCAAGTCATGGTGGATCACGATCGCCGTCTTGCCAGCCGTTCTGAGATCGCGTAGTAGTTCGACGATGGCCCGTTCTGTGGCGGCATCAACTCCGGCGAATGGCTCATCCATGAGATAAAGATCTGCCTCCTGAACGAGAGCTCTGGCGAGGAAAACTCGCTGCTGTTGACCACCGGAAAGCTGGCTGATCTGCCTTGAGGCAAACTCTGCCAAACCCACTCGCTCCAGTGCCGCGAGTGCTTGTTTCCGGTACCGACGTGACACCGGTTGAAACCAGCCAATCTGACGGTACAGGCCCATGACGACGACGCCAAGTGCGTCAATCGGAAAGTCCCAATCCACGCTTGTCCGCTGAGGAACGTATCCGATTCGCGACCGCATCTCGCGATAGGTTTTTCCGAAGAAGGATACATCACCTGATGCGCGGGGCACCAGTTCCAGAGCCGCCTTAATCAACGTGCTTTTCCCCGCACCGTTCGGGCCGACGATCGCAACAAGTTTCCCAGCCGGTGCGTCGTAGTCCACATCCCATAAGACCGGCCGGCCACGATAGGCGACCGTCATGTCGTGGATTGTAAGAGGCGGAACACTCATTCGACTTCCCTCTGAAAAACAATTGATCGCCAATCGTCAGAGGCAGAGTCGCAGGAACCATATTCGGTCGTCGTCGCTCGAAACTCATGCCGAGGTCTACGAATCTTCTGAGACTCCACCGGTGCGTCACAACATCTTCGGCGGATCTCCGCCGGTCTCCACCCAACGACCTGCGTGACGATTTCATGAACGCGATTCCTCCATGAGCCGGCCACTCCATCATCCCCTGTGGCGCGGTTCATTCTGTGACCCCTTCCGTAGGCACGTTCTGTAAGGAATGGCCACTCAGTTTTCCGTGAAGTCCCCCCGCGGGAGCCGTACCTCCGAGAGCGCGAGTGATTGTCGTCGCATTGTGGTCGATCATGCCGAGATAAGTCCCTTCGTAGGTTCCCTCTCGTCCCATCGCATCCGAAAAAAGCTCGCCTCCAATGCGAACCGTCACACCACGTGAAGCAACCCCCTCAATCACCGCTTGGATATTTTTCGCATTTACACTCGACTCAACAAAGATCGCCGGCAATTTTCTCGCCACGAGAAAATCGACCAATCGATTGACGTCGAGAACGCCTGCTTCCGCGACTGTCGAGATGCCTTGGACCGACATCACCGGAATGCCATAGGCCTGTGAGAAGTACCCAAAGGCATCGTGCGCCGTTACCAGAACGCGATGCTTTTCGGGGATTGAGGCGATTGAAGCCTTTGTGTACTCCTCTAAGCGATTCAATTCCAAGAGGTATCTCGCCGCGTTCCGGTGATATTCAAGGGCGAGAGCCGGATCAAGTCCGGCTAGTGATTCGGCGACATGCTGGACGCACTCACTCCACTTGGCGACTTCCATCCAGACATGTGGATCGGGATGAGTTGGCGACCCGGAAAACGTCCGAAGATCGGCCCGGTCAATCCGCTCAGTCACGGCAAAAACTGGCTTGCCAGCGTGTGCTAACTGCTCGAACGTTTGGCTCATGCGTCCTTCAAGAATTAAGCCGGAATAAAAGACAATATCCGCTTCGTAGAGTCGTTTGACGTCTCCTCGCGTCGGTTTGAACAAATGCGGATCGCCACCCGCTTCAATCAGGCCAGACACCTGCCCGTAGGAGCCGACGACTTGCCGTACGATGTCTGTGACCATTCCGGTGGTCGTAATGATTTTTCTCGAAGGGATTGTTGATTCGGGTTTTTTTTCTGCGGTGGCCGAGGCCGCAGTCCCTTCACGTTGAAACGTGGTTCCACCGCAACCAATGAGCAGATTTAGAAAGAAAATCAGAACAGAAAAAACCCCCGACGCTCGGGCAAACGGCTTCATCAGGTGAACTCCGATGCAGGGTTCAGGGAAACACAGATTGAGCTGCTGAGGAACGTTGTCGTGACCAATAAAAATATTTATTTTTATTGATCAAAATATAATCATAATTCTGTTTTCTGTCAATCAGCACTCGTACTTTGGAACTATTCATTCGCGACGACACCGGTTGCGAGATTTCGGACACGTTCGACCTTCGCGTCCGTAGCGCCCTGGCACTAGAAGTCCGCACTGCGGCTGTTGACATCAATGTCCGTCGTATGATGGAGCGAGGTCGCTCGGCACGACGCAATCCACAACCTCTTTCCGGCACCGAATCCGTTGAAATACTTCCATCTGCGGCGATCGTCGAGCGAATGGGAAGGTGATTTCTGCGGACAGACGTTCAGCAGAATTTCATTCGACGCCATGAATTTGTTTCAAGACCGGATTATTCACATTGTCCAGCCTATGTAAAGCACGCATGTTTACTGATCCATAAATTCTATGCAAACGAATCAAGCTGCCGACTCTTCTCGGTCGATCATAAGTCGCACTCGAAAATTTATTGGAATCCTGAATCACGAATATGGAGCCGTTTCGATGGCGATCGATTTTAATGATTTTTACCAACAATCGACTCAAGTTCTTTGGGCTGAGCAGACCCTAGCAGTCCTTCGACAGCGGGTTGCCACTTTTTCAGATCACCAGTCTCGTTTGAAGCGATTTTGCCACGAATGGCATCAAACAACACTTCAGCTTTCAGAACAACTGAGACAGCGAGTGGACGAGTTAAATTCGCGGATTGCCCCTTGGATGCCTCAAGAAAATTCGCCGCACTTGACTATCGTCTCTGCTGCAGATGAAACGGTATCGTGATTGTGACACTTCGTCGGTCGTCGGTCTCAGTCACTTCTGAGAATCACGTGCAATCGCGACGGCCAAATCCTCAATTGCTTGTTGGTTTAGCTCCGAATTGTGAGACATCAGCCATTCGACGTCTGTGCGAGCCTGATTCCATCGCTGCGTCTGATGACAGATGACGGCGCGAATAAAACGGTCGCGAGCGGATTCGGGATTGAGCAACAAAATCGCCTCAATGTATGGCAGCATGCGTTCGGGATCTTCATCCGTTGCAGCGGTTCCAAAGAGGTTTCTGAGCATTCGTTCGAGGATCGCGCGTGGAGTCGATGTGTTGAGATACGAGTCGGTCCATGGATCGTCACTGAACGACTCAAACTTAGATCTCGCCTGATTTTTGGAAAGTTGTTGGCCGCGTTCAAAAACATCAATCAGTTGGGAATCTCCCTGCTGCGGCTCGTGTCGAACAATGAAGTGTCGTGGCATTCCAACACCGACAACACGCACGTCGAGGCGTCGAGCCAGTTCCATATACAACACAGACAACGTAATCGGCAAACCTTCGCGATCGTCGAGTACTTCGTTCAAATAGCTGTTTGATCGGTTTTCATAGTCCGTTCGGCTTCCATGGAAACCCTGCTCTTCAAACAGATAACGATTGAGCGAGGCCAACCGTTCCTGTTCCGTGGTGTCTTTGGAAAAACCAACCACAACACGTCGGGCGTGACGTTCGACGTCTTGAACATAGGCCTCCACATCCAATTCGGGATTGTCCAGTTTGGAAATCAACAATCCCGCGCGTAGCAAATCAATATTTTTTTCGTCCTCTACCGACAACACCTTCTGCAATTCCGCGAGAGTCCTGCGGAGTTGAAGACCCTGCGCATGTTGTCTGACACGGCCGGCCTGTTGTTCCAGCCTCTGGGCGAGCTGTTCGAACAACTCGATCGCGGCGGGTTCGTCCAACGTAGCGTCCTCTGTGGGGAGCATTTTCGTCGAAAACGGCAGAACCGCAGTTGTCGTCAGTTGGTCGACGACTTGGGAGACACGTTCACGAAGTTCCGTCGAGGGTTTCGCCGAAGCGAGGCTGTCACCACACTGAAAGTTTCTAAACTCAGCCTCCGTCTGCCGAAATTTGCACAAACCGATGCGTCCCGATTCCAGTTTGGAGTCGGTGACATCGATCACTAGTTCCTCATTGAGATAGCACAGGAATCGATCTTTTTCGACGCGTACCTTCAAAGAATTCCAGCCAGACTTGTGGAGTGACGGAGATCGGACCTCCTTCAGCACATTCCAAGAAAAGACATCCGGGCCATCGAATCGACTCAACCGAACGGCGCCATTGCTGGGGTAGAATCCGTAATGCCGGTCTGCACCATCGGATTGAAATACGAGGCCGGCAGCACCCTCATTCGGCGTCATTTTCACCTGAACAGCGATTTCGAAAGTGCCACTGAAGACCGGATGTGTCGAGAGGCACAAAGCACGGCCTCCGAGACCAACACCGATGTCGCTCACGAAAATTCTTCCTGAGCGTTGCCGCCATCGGCAACCGGGAAGAACAGTCCACTCCTCGGGATCGAGGACGCCTATCGTCAGCCAGCGGCTGATCGGAATCGGATTGGGATTTTCTAACAGCGGCTTGAGGGCATTGATCGGCATGGCAAATCCAAGATTCTCAGTTTTCATCGATTTCAACGTCAAAATTCCCTGCACGCGTCCCTTCATATCGACCAATGGTCCGCCACTATTACCCCGCTCAATGGGCAGAGCCACTTGAAACATCACTCGACCTTCAATCTCTCGTCTTGCAGACAGGACGCCACTGACAATACTCCTTTCCAAGCCAATCGGATTTCCCACCGCCATGACGGATTGTCCCTCCTGCAAGTCATTTGAATTTCCCAGCGGAAGTGCGGGTAGGCCGCTGGCTGCAATTCGAAGAATCGCAAGATCATGTGACCGCTCGGTTGCGTGAATGGCGATAGCATCAAATTTCCGGCCATCTTGCAGCTCAATTTGAATGGAACGTGCCTCGCCGATGACGTGCATGTTGGTGGCGATCAGTCCCTCCGAATCGATGATGAATCCCGATCCTAGTCCCTGTCGTTTCCCGTCGCGACCGAGAAATGTCACGACGACGACAGACTTCTTCAACTGCGGGGCCAGTTGTTGTACCGTTTGGTCGATGACATCAGACGGCCCTTTTTTGTTGTCGTCTCGCTCGTCCGCGGAAGCGATCGCAAGCACACAGAATAGACTGGCAAGAATAAAACTCTGCCTGAGACGAATCATGCCTCGACTCCATGGCGGGTGAAGAACATTGAGAGTCAATGTCGATCGACGGTGAAAATCCGCGGCTGTGTCAGGGAAGGCTCTGTCGCGGAGGAAAACAGGCGTAGCGCAAATTTTAGGAATCGCTAACGCCAGCGTCCATGTGGTCGCTGCTGCCGTGTACCGAAAACTACTGGAAGAGCGTCCCCGTTGAGATCTCAGGTCGTAGGCGCAATTCGCCACTCACAAGCATTCGCCAATGAAAACTTGATCGGATCGGCTCGCATTAACTCAGAGATTTGGCCTGCGGGGTGGCTCATGGATGGCCAAAATGATCGTCTACGGTGACCGTTTCCGCTCGATCCGAATGATGCTGCATCGAAGTGGCGGCTTTCTGGTCGCCATTGCCTAGGAATTCAGCCTCACCTACAAAGGTAGCCGATGTGGGTCGGATCGCCGAGTAAAATCGATAGGCTGTGAGTGCAGACCTCTGAATGACGTCACCGAATCGGCGCCTCCGTCTCAATTTTCAAGTCGGCCGATGGCAAGACAAAAGACGGAAATTCGTTTGACCACATGGGGCAAAAACAGAAGCGGGTCGATCTGGCTTAAGCATGGGCTGCGATCTTGTTCTTCACAGACCAATCCCTCTTTCCCTCAGAAAACCAGCTTCTCAATCCCATCGGATGACTCGCTCGCTGCGTCTTGTCTCACCGGAAGAAGATCGGACTCGCCATGGCACATGACCCTCCCCCTCACATACGATCGATTTCGCAAGTGGAGCTTTTCTGGTTGTGGGGCGCGGTGCTATTCGGTTTGATTTTACGACTGAGTTTCCCCACGAGAATGGCCATCGAGCACTTTGATGAGGGTGTTTACGCTTCAAATATTTGGTTCGGATTCAATCAGGGAGGGGAGTATCCCTCGCGGCATCTGTATGCACCGCCACTCCTTCCGATGGCGATTGAGTGGACGATGATCGTTGCCTCGTTGTGCGGTATCCAACCGACGGGATTCATTCCGATGATTCCCTGCCTGATTGCGGGGCTTGCTACCATTCCCTCAATCTGGTGGATCGGCCGCCGCTGGTTCGGACCGAGTGCCGGAATTGTTGCCGCATGGTTTGTTGCAACGAGCGACTTCCATGCGTGTTACAGTCGAGCGGCCCTGACGGATGTCCCTGTTTGTCTCTTCATCCTTTGGGGCGTGTATTTTATTTGTCAAACTTTGCAAACCGGAACGCTGCGCAACAGTCTGCTTGCCGGCCTCTTCACAGGATTGGCCTGGTGGACGAAGTACAATGGCTGGCTACCGCTCCTGATTGGGCTGTTCGGAGGTATGGCATGGCAGATCTCAGGACCACGCCACGAAAGATGCCTGCGATTGGCGGCCACCCGCTGGCTATCGGTCGCGGCCATCGCATTTGCTATTTGGTCTCCGGTCTTGTGGGGACTACAAAGCCATGGCGGCTATTCGGCTGTGGCGGCTAATCACCGGCAATATGTCGTCGGTTTCCGCGGGTGGGGAATGGCAGCGTTGCAGCAACTGACGAATATCGGCCTCTATGACAATTGGTTTAGTTTGTTGACAGAACCGTGGTTACTGCCGACGCCTCAGACTGTTGAAACCAACAAAACAATCCACCAGCCTGACCGTCTCAACAAAATCTGGGTGATCGCAACCCCTCTTGTCTTTCTGCTAGTGAGCGGTGTCACTTACGCCTCTTTGCTGATCAGAAAATGGTCCGAATTAAGGAACGCAGGAGTGTGGACTTCGCTGGCATGGTTCGCCGGAATGAGTCTCTCCACGCCCTTGTACCACCCGTATCCGCGATTGGCCCTGCCTTGGTTGATAGGATGCTGGATCGGTGTCGCATTGTCTCTGCAAATGCTGCGAAACCCCCGTTTCGTCTTGAGATTGGACAAGAGCGGGAGCAACGCGTTATGGACACCAGCACGGGTGGAGTTGGTGGTCATCGGTTGGCTCGTTGTTTGTGAAAGCACCCGCTGTGGATTGGGCACGGCACATGCATGGGCAGACCGTACCCACGTCGCATCCATGGGGACTCAGATTGCATCAAAAATACAGGAACTGACAAAAAAATCGGGTTTTCCGCCCGAGGAATCGATCATCTATGTTTTCGGCGAACCGGCGATGGCCTTCACATTAAAATCCAGAGGATTCCCTTTGGTAGTACCAATTCAACACTTGCGATTCCTTTCGTCATCTCATCCACGTCCGGTGTTTTTCGTGTATTCAGATCGCGCATTGAAATCCGCGACATTTCAGGAAGAATTGATGTGTCACCGAAACGACTTCGAAATCATTGAGACACAAAACTTGAAGAAAAGTCCGCTTGTGCTTTTCGATGACTCAGACACATCAGGAAATCAACGGATCAATCAGGATATACCGGCAAACGTCTCTGTCTGGATCGGACGTGTGACTCGCTGACGTGTTCGGACGTCGCATCTTCATTCGCCAACTATTTGTGTCCGGTCAGCGGACCTTTATTTTCTGTTACGCAACTTCGTCTTGTCGCGTTCTCCTGTTCAAAGTTATAACTCTGGCTTGTTTGCGATCCGGTATTTCATCCTCTCTCGTTCGTTCTTGGATTTTGAATCGAACGAGTCTTAATTATCAAGGGAAGATTGTCATGGACGACTTCGGAACTCAAGAACCGTCACGCCGTCGACTAGGACGTGGTTTGAATGCCTTACTGGGCATGGCCCCGACAGGCCCGTCGACCGAAGCAGAGCCGGGAACCTCATCCACCATCTCCGTTGATTTGATTGATCGCAATCCGTTTCAACCGCGTCACGAGTTTGATCCGGCCGCTCTGAATGAGTTGGCTGACAGTATTCGTCAGCATGGTGTCTTACAACCAGTGCTCGTCAGATCTGCTGGCGGCGGCTATCAACTCATCGCTGGTGAGCGACGTCTGATAGCCGCCAAGAAAGCCGGATTGCAGGAGATTCCCTGTCGTGTTCTTGCACTCACCGACCAGCAGGTCAGTGAAGTCGCCCTCGAAGAAAATCTGAAACGACAGGATCTCAACGTCTTGGAAAAGGCAACGGCCTTTCAGGGTTATCTTGACCGCTACGGTTGTTCCATTGAAGAGCTTTCACGTCGTTTAAGTCTCGATCGGTCCACGGTCAGCAATATGGTTCGGCTTCTCGAACTTCCCGAAGCTGTGAAGGCCGATTTGCGTTCGGACAAGATCTCAGCAGGGCATGCTCGTGCGCTGCTTTCGCTGAAGAGTGATTCTGACCGAGTGACGCTCTGTGACCGGATTCAAAAAGAAGGTTTGTCCGTCCGTAAAATTGAAGAAGCGGTCCGTGACTTGAATGCCAGTTTGGACGACTCTGTCGTATCGATTAAAGGAAAGAAGCCTAAGTCACAGACGACCATCGTCGAATTGACACCGCATGTCCTGAGCCTGCGTGATCAGCTTCGCGATTGGTTGGGCGCATCTGTCGAAATCACGCTGGCGGCCAGGGATCAAGGAAAAATCGTCATTGAATTCCAGTCCAGTGACGATTTTGAACGAATTGTTGGCAAACTCCATCGCGCGGCATAATCCGAGCAGTGTCCTCACCGTTGTCGCGGAATCGATCTCCCGCAACTAGTTGTTTCGACGAGAGACGGCCAGGGTTAAACACTGTCAAAACGGTGTCCCCTTGCAGTCGTCGTCAGCGGTTGTCGGATCAATCCATTTGGTGAATACAACGAGGATTCGGAGGGCGGCACAAGACGCAGGACGTTTGTCGCGTCCGCGATTTTCGATAAGTATGCCCCGAAACATCACCGAGGCCCTTTTGCGGCTGAAGAACCATCCTTGGCCTCATTCGCCACGAGTGGGCCGACGTTAAGATCGCTCCGCATCATTGTCGATCTTGCAATAATTCCGGGCCAAGTCCTCCGTGTCTTGTCGTTTCTTCTTGACGAGAAGGTCATTAGAGTTCGCCCAACTCTGTACAGTTCACCAGCCGTTAAACCTTGTGGAATCCGCGGACGTTTGATCGTCGTTCATGCCCACACGGATTCTGACATTCTCAACGAATTCTGGTATTTAGATACGGCCTACTCCATTTTCTGCCGGTTACAATTTGGCGAGTCCGCTGTCGACGACATCTGCAGAAACACACCGTCATTTTTTCTGGTCGCGGCATCGCGAGTGCACTCAGATCACTTCATGTCAAGAGGACTAGCGAGTTGACATGATTTCGTGCCATGACGGTGCGGCTTATTGCGTCAGACCGTGTTCCCAATCAGAAAACCATCCCCGGGAGGGCTTGAATTCTTATTGGAACCATGTGAAGAAGCCATACCCAACCGTATCAGGTAGGAAACAGTCATGCGAAAGATTTTGGTTTCCGCGATCTTGCTGTGCCATTGGACCACCGCTTTCTCCGCCGATGCGGTAACACCTGTGGCCGGTATCACCGACGCTCAACGCCGTTCTGCAGCGGTCGCCCTCAATTACAGTCGCGCCTCTTTTCATCGCATCCGCCGCAACCCGTCCGTTCGGGTGATGGTCGAAGAACAAGAGAAGATTCTAAATCACCTGAATTTGAATGGAATTGGCGACGAAGAGGTGATGAAACTTTACTCTTCGGTCATTGATGACATCGCACAATCCCAAATCGCTGATCGCGAACGAGAGGTGCTTCGCGAGAAATTTCGGCGGGCGTTTACTCGCGATATGAGCATCAATGCCTTTGAGATCGCGGCGCAGGTGGCGACTGCTCGATACGCCTCCGCCGTGCGGACGGGAGCCAACAGTTGGTGGGACCACCGGAGTCAATCGGCATCCAAGGACCTCGATCTCTGGCAGGTCGATAAGAAGCGGATGTTGAGTGTTGTCGACAAGTCCAACCAATTTCTCGACACCTCTTGGAAGATGGCTCGCTCCAAACAGATCCCCGACAAATGGCTCGTCAGAAATGATGACCTCGACAAACTCGAAGAGGCGTGGAGCGAAAAAGATACGACAGTACGTCTACGAGTTCTCAAGCGGATGGAATCATTCATGGAGTGCTACCCGCCGTATTTTTATTACGTCGCACGAACACAACAATCGATGGGACAGTTTCTGGCGGCCACGGCGACCTACGAGAGGTTGGCCACTCTGGGAGACGGCCATTTTCGCAAGGATGAAATGCTGGCGGCGGGCTTGGCCAACCGCGCTTTTATACAGGCGTTTCTCGGGCAGTCGGTCGCCTCGGAAACGGCGAAGAAGGCCCTTGAATATTCGACCGATGCCTGGGAGGCAAATCTTGTTTGCGCATCCGTATTGGAAAAATTTGGCCGACATCAGGAGGCCGAGGACGCGATCCTCAGGAATATTGACGTCAATCTTGAACGGACGCAGAGTCGTGTTGCTTTACTCGGGATCTACTATCGCACGAACAATCGCCCAGAACTAGCCGCAAGGCTGACAGACCCCGAATGGGTGAAAGACATTTCCGCCGCCCAACTCATGGTGTGTGCCGTCAAGTTGTCACCCGCCATTCCTCAACCAGTCACGGATCAACTGCAATCGTCATTGCAAGGAACACCCCGCTTGGTGTTCGGCAAGGATGACTTCGTGCTTTCCGCCAGTCCCTCGTGGCAACTGCATACCGCGACAGTTGCACTGCACATTGGGGACAAGACATTCACAACTCCACGAATTGCAGGCGGTCGCGATGCGGTACTTGTCAGCTTCGACGGCATCGCCGAATTTGGCGGTCCGTTGTTGCATGCTCACGATGACTATGAAGTGGCACTGACGATTAAGTATCCCGAGTCCGCCCCGATTAAGTTGATCCTTAAATCGAAAGAATATGACCTGCGATCAACGCCCGATGGTTTAGGAAACATGAACCTTGCAGGACGCCAGCACCCGATCTACCGAGTCTCCATTCTCGAACGGAACGACGTGAAACTTTCGTTAAGAAATGGCGCCTCAGTCGATATCGGTGACAGTTTGCTGACCGGTTCACGTTCCGCAGCCAAGCTCAATCTTGATGAAGAAACTTCGGAACTCGATGCCGATGAAAAAACTCTTGTAACCCCTTCGCTGCAGATACCGTAGAGCGTCATTAAATCGGGATTGGAGAGCGAATCGATTGAATTTTGAGAGAATGTGTTGGATGCTGAACGGCCAATCGCATTTCTCGGGCGTGGTCGTTTTTAGAGGACTTGGCGGAGATATCCCTAGGCCCTCTTAGTCAATTCGCTGAGGCGTGGACCTCGCAGGTATTGGCTCGGCAAGCGGGACGGACCGCATGATTCAAAAGTCGAGTACGAGCACATCGGCTTGAGGAAATTCTCGCAGATCGACCTTCATTTTTGTTCTCTGCGAGTTTTTACCGGAACTTCCGGAAATACCGTCATGTCAGGTCGATCGTCGTCCGATAAAATTCCGTTCGGTCTCATGGTTTGAGTCGTGGCGATGGTTCATTTGACGAATCGCGGACATCCACTGCCAACGCATTTTTGAGACGGATCGCGAACTCCAGATGGTCTCGGATGTCACATGATACTCCATGTTGCCGCTTTTCGAGTTGTGAACCAGACGATATTGCTTGCGGTACTTCTGCCCTTGATCGTCTTTTGTGCCGCGCACGTGAGACAACGCCAACTTCAATCCACGGCGAATCCCCGATGGATGGAATTCACGGCAACGGATGGGCCACGCGGTGACCAACCTCGAAAGGCATCGGAGTCGTTCAATCCGCCGCCGGATTTCCCGAACGGACAAATGCGATTAAAGCGGCAAGACCCGCATTCGTCGTTCCCGACAGGATCCGGGATTGAAATTTCATCGATCGAAATACCGGAAACTTGGGATGATCCGGCGACGATTGGTCCGAAATACGTGTCGCTCACCGAGCGACAATCACCTCCGATGGCCAACAAACCTGCTGCTTTGATTCAAAAATTTGAAACACCACAAAAACCACACATGATCAAGTTTCGAACCGAGGATGAGATTTGCCAATCCCTTCTCGACTCAACGCATCATTTCGAAATGATGTTGCCGCAAACCGGGCCGGAGAAGCCTGATTTGCCTTGCCGTGAATCACAACTCGAAGATCGTCTTTCGAGCCTGCAGCGGCAACTCGATCAATTGTCCAAATCACAGATCCAGAGTCAGCGATCGGAATTGGACATCGCTATCAAGATTCTTCGGCAACTCGAACAATCGGAACCACGGCCAAGAGAAACCGGCCACGTCCCGGCAATCCCCGATGTTTCGGAGACACTATCGGAAGTCAATCAACCCTCAAAATCGTCTCTCGATAAAATGGCCAAGTCTTCTGGATTTCCCAGTGGTAAGGAGGGGGCAATCCATGTTATTCCCCAGGAATGCCTATGCGACTGCAGACTCTATTCGCTGGAGTTTCATAACGCAGAATTGACACAGGTTTTGGCAACGCTGGCACGAGAGTCCGGAGCCAATCTGATTTTCAGTGCTGAAATCCATGGAACCGTTTCGCTGAAGTTGCAGAGTGTGACGATCCTTGCTGCCCTAGAAGCGGTTTTAAAGTCCAGAGGATATGTTCT
>Ga0315284_10006795_pt1 | contig 16301 bp, 21 predicted proteins | sample YL17G09_16_MG_FD_203696 | JGI IMG/M metagenome (GOLD analysis project Ga0315284, IMG submission 203696) | Sediment microbial communities from Yellowstone Lake, YNP, Wyoming, USA - YL17G09_16 | ecosystem: Environmental > Aquatic > Freshwater > Lake > Sediment | place: USA: Wyoming | collected... | reverse complement strand
TTTTTACTTTGTCAAGTGGTTGTCTGACAAAAATTAGTCACAATTTCGATAATGCCACGGCATGCGAGGATCAATATCGTCAGGGTGAGGAAGATTACTTCCGGCAGGATAACCGGGACAATACGGAAAACGGTATCGTTGGAATGAGTCACGATTCTTTTTGTGTCGAATGTATTGTCCAGTCTCGCTGAAGTGATACCATCCAACGTGGCCCTCAACCGGGCGTTCATACGCTGTATGGTCAAATTCAGAGGCTAATAACACCCTTTCTTGAGTGAGTGCTTGAATTTCCAAGTCTCCGCTCGTTTTAATGGCCCACAGGTCACCACGGATATTCAAAGCGAGAAACACACCAGAAAAATCAATCGTTTCAGAAAACTTCTTTGGTCCAACGACACCGATTAGATGAGCAGCAGCCTCACTATCGGTATCACCAATGAAAGTTATACGACTGCTGAGTGCCAATTTGACAATCTTATATTCGGAAAAAATTCCATTGTGGACTATGGCCCACTTATTATTGACAACGAATGGATGCGTGTTTTCCGGTTTATTGTCGCCGTGAGAAGCGGCCCGAAGATGAGCAATAGTCCAACCATTATGGGGCATATGGTCAAGAAAATGCCGGCGTCGAAGAACTTTCGTCAATGATTTCGGATATTTCTCTACCTGAAATTCTCCATCCTTAATCCAAGCTGCTCCCGTGCCATCCGTATTGTTATTCTCGAAATTCTTGAGAATGTCAATCGCGTCTTTGCGAGGGAAGCCCGGCGGGAAGGCTGCAATTCTGCACATTAGGAATTACCTTTCTTATTCGTATTTTTTACATCACTCATATTTTTCGTAATTCTATAATAACGGAGTTTTTTTATTTGTCAATCCCTGCGTTCTCGGGTAGTAGTAAACCGAGGAATTCCAGCGATTTTATGGTCCCCTCTTAAGACCAATCGGCCTTCCAGACAATAAACGATGGTCTGAATGATACAGCAACAAAAGACCGTATGTTCACGTAAATCTTTTCGTAAACCGATACAAACCTTTGGTGTGCCGCCGCCGGCTTCATACACAAAATCAATGTTGTTTCTCTCAAAGAATCCAACAAGAGTTTGCAAATGATCGTTAAATTCATCGTCAACCGTATCGTAATTATACGATAAATGGATCAAAGGATTCCCAGCATTTTTCAATCCATACACCCGATATGGTTGACCGGTTTGAAGATTGAACAGTTTTGATTCCCGACGAACCGTTTTCAACTGAAAATCTCTTTCATTGAATTCAATCATATTATCTCAGTGTTTTAGATTAACGATAAACAGTTACCGGAACAATAGCCGTAGCAGTTCTCATGGCATGTCCATTCAGGTTAATTTCTTGTTTAAACCGCTCCCAAATAACATTCATTTGAATTTTGTCCAAAGTATTTTCCACATTGATAAGGCCCCAGGCTTCTTTCATGCCGGTATTAGGGAACCACGTTAATTTTTTCGTGACCAGCATATACAACAAATCAATATATGGTTTATAAACTTGATACAATTTCATTGAAGTAATGTCTTTCCAAATTTTGGGGAACGATCCCAAAATTCGATCCACATCCATTCTGTAAAAATCTTCAGCACTAACAACACTTTTGGGTTCAAAGTGAGGATTGTTTATAACTTCATACATCACCGCTTTGGATAAACATAAAACGCCAGCGGCTATGTAAGGTGAAGTAATCCAACTGGAGCAAGTTCGATATTCAAATCCCCACTCCTGGGTGCGAACATCACCCATACGGCCATACGCTTCTCTCCGTCGTAATCCTTGATTCTTGTGTTCGATCAAAACCGTAATGGCACCCACATAATTATCAAGAATTCTAGCAGCGTCTTGAAGAGGAAGTTTCCGGGCAGAGATACCAAAATGAACGTGGCCACCAAGAGGACAATCGGCATAATAAGAACCCGCTTTCCAATTAAACCGAAGGAATTGTTTATCGGCGTGGCACTTTCGAGCGAAAATATCGTGAATGTTTCCAACGACTTCCAACGGACAATTCGATGGTTCAGGTCTGACTTCAAATGTTATACCGTTTCCATCACAACCAAATTGATCGTGATTATTAGTGTAGGCTCCGCTTTCAATCAAAGTTCTGCCATCCACACAACAAAACTCTGGATCAGCACCAATCGTAAAATCAAATTCGTTCTTGTCGGCCATAAAAGAGAGTTTTTATGTTTTATTCTTGTTCCACGGTCAGAACGTGATGCGTTTCTTTTGGTTGTGGTTCAAAGGCTTCGTCATCGGTCAACATTGGAATAACCATTTTTGGTTGTGTTCCGCTGATTTGAACTACTCCGTTGACGACGGTATAGAAAATTTCATTTCCCGTCAGGTTGATATGTTCAGCCAGTTTTACCGGAAACGTGATTTTCATTTCATCCTGTTCAACAGTTACAGGCGCTTTGAATACTTTAGCAATCGATGTTTTTTTCTTACTCATAATTGACGATTAGTATCTTATCAGTGGTTTATAAAATGTCAAGTGATGGCCACGTTTTTTCTCACAGGCCAAACGTAAGGAAGATTATCAGGTTCTCCCCAACCAAATTGGGTATAATGATTAGAAGGAATTTCTACTTTATTTTTAAATAAAAAATCTTCTATTTGTTGTAATTCATTTGAAGTAATCGATCCAAAATTTTTAATAGTAGAATGATTAAACACTAATATAGTTTCATCACATGCCATCCAATGTTTAATATCAATACCTTTAGGAAGAAAGGACTTTAATGCTTTTAAGGCAGCATCGACTCTACCCTTGAAAAGAAGACGAGAACGGTGTGAACGATGAAAATCTATATTGCCCATCCAAGGCGGGAGAGTAGGATGAAGAACTTCTTGGGTAGGTCCGGGAATAGTTAAATCATCTAACTTATCATAAATGGTATCTTTAAAACCACGTTCTTCTTTCCATACAAGACAAATATCACAAATATAATCAAAAAGGGACCACTCATATCCCTTCCATTGCAAAAGAGCCGGGTGGTTATACCAGGCAGGGGGTTTGTCAGTAATATCATTGAATGAAAGAACCTTTAAAATCTGATAACCCTCAATTCTCTGTTTAGATAAACGCCGATTATCTAATATCCGAGCACTATTTTTATACGAGTAGTGCCCACCCTCAGTAAGAGGGGCAGTTAATTCAGGAGGCAATGCTAAAAAGGTTTGCACAGAATTATTATCAGTTTACCATCAATTTCTTAGCCTGAACACACGACCACGCTTTTATCAATGCAGCGTGTTTTCCAGCCAACCTACGTTCTTTAATCATTGTCAGTGCTGCCGATTTAGTCATTGGATTTGTGGTTGTAGGGAATGATTTAGACGTTTCCACTATCCATACAACATATTTACATTGTGGAGATATCTTTGGCCATACACGTATTGGTTCAATGCCTTGATATTTCATAGAACAATCCTACCACACCTTTTTATATTGTCAAGTCCCTACTTCGCCTTCAGACATTAAAAAGTCTCCTATCCCTAAATGCTTTATATTTTCATCCCACATATAACCAACGGTTTTCCAACCAGGATGTTTTGAATCCAAAGCATCAGCACAAATTATATTGTGTTCCAAGATTTGTAATATCTCAGGTGCATCTATATCCATTGAAAGACGGCGCCTACATTCAAGAACATTGTTATTATCTATGTCAACACCATAAATGGTTCTTAAAGCATCTATTAATTCAATACCATTTGCGAGTTTACGTTCTAATACGGCAGCTAGAAATTGTCCGTTACCACAACTATTATCCAAAAAGGTTTTAGTCTTGTCCTTAAATGTTTCAGGTGCAGTTTCTTCTAATTTGTCTAACATTTCATTGACCAAGGGCGTAGGTGTGAAAACTTCGCCTCTTTGGTCTATGGCTTCTTTTGTATGTTCTTTTTCGTATTGAGACTCGTTATTCATTAAGGAATTCTTTCCAAAAGACTTTTTTAAGAAGTTGAAAAACTTTATAATCTACATGATAACCTGAACAAGTCATCGATTCAACAAACTTTTTAAATTTTGGATTTTTAATAGCTTTTATTATTAATTCTCCCTCTTCATGTGAAGATATTTTAATTCCAAAACAAAATTTATTCATTCCAAAATTCCCGTCAAAATCATTAATTGGATAGAGGTTATATCCATTACAATTACATATAACTTTCGGTTCTCCAAAATGATCTATCCTACGGGATGAATAACAAAACGTATAATTTCCGTCTTTTACATTTAATGTTACAGGATGTTTAAATTTTTTAGTTTTTTCTAAAGAAATCCACGGTTTGTCTGTTCTATAATTATTAGAATGTATTATAGAACATTTTTCATCTTCTTTAGAAGCAACAAGTCTATTTAAAATATCAATGGAAGAATTTGGAAACCATTTCCAATGTTTTAAATTAATTTTCTGTAATATCCCCAACTCATCTAAAATAACAGTTTCACCATCAGCGCCATCTTTTTCTAAAATATACCAATCATATCTAGTCAATTTTTTGAATGTTTTTTGACCGTCTTTGAGACTGTGTATTTCTAAATAATGAATTCTATTTTTCGTAATTATATCCCACAAATCAGATTGTATTTTTCTCCAACCGGAAGGATGCACAAAACATAAAAACCCACCCGATTTTAAACGGTTTATGGATTCTTTAATAAATAAATCCCATATAACACTCCCGTTGTGAACATCCCGAGGGGCATTATAAGGAGGATTTCCAACTATTACATCAAATTTCATATCAGAATCATTATCATCTATAAATAACAATTCTTTAATATTTCCAACGAAAGAACTATCACTATAAATGAGTTTTCTCGTAAGTATGCAACCAATTTTTGTGTAAGCATACCCATACACCATATTTTTTATAATATGATTATACCTTTTATTTTCATCAGGTTCCCACCATTTAAGTCCAACCATTAACCTAATGATAATCTCTGATAGAAATATACCACTTTTACAAGCAGAGTCAAGAAATTTCAAATTGGGATTTAACCAAACAGAAGAAGATAGTTTATCCAACATATTTTTTACCAAATATAATGGAGTAAACACTTCATAGTTTGAAGCATAGAATAAATAAGGAACTAAAGATTGACGATGTTTTATTTCTGATAAAATATTCATATACTTATTTTGTTTGCCGACTAAATAGAATCCCTGAATTGATCTATCAAGTCTTTCTTCCACTAAAAATCCACAATCCACCATCATTTGAAATTCACTTAGATTTATTGTGATTATATCTTCAAATAATGTAGATTGATTTGAATTGAAAATGTCTTGAATTGATTCTATATTTTCATTTGAAGCAAACAAAAACGATGGAAGACTTTTGACCACGGTTAAAGCCTTGTTTATAAGAATGATTAAAGGATCAGTTTTACTTCGTTTTTTTCCATTTTCGTTTTTCTTAAATGTTTTACCTTGATTTAAATCACTCTTAGATATTTCCAATGGAATTTTTATACCACTTGCTTGTTCAACCAAGGCAAGAATTTCTTTAACTCTATCATTTACATTATTTACATTAACCATATGAACAGATTCAAATCCTCTACAGTTCTTAGCAGAATCAATAACACTTTCTATAATCTTTTCAAGATTGTCATTCGTCATTTGAATTAATTTATTTTGTTCGTAAGAGAAAACTTTTACAACATCCAAAAATTCACGAATGCAATCAGTCGTTCGCTGCTTCTTTTTAGCAATTTTTTCACAATATTCGTAAATGAGTTTTAACGTCCGGTTAGGGTTAAAATCAAAAACATAACAATCAGTTTTTCCTATCCTTTTACAAGACGACTGTGGCCTAAAATTCGTTTGCCAATAACTCTCAGGTGATTCTGTATCAGTCAACCAAAATACACCAGTCCATTCTTCAATGGTAACGCCGGTATTTAATTTTCCACATGATAATGTTATAGTTTTAACATTATCTTTGATGGCAGTTCTCACTAATTTTACTGTATCTCTTCCCTCTCCATCATTATCGTCAGAAGCAGTTATGATTCTATATTGTTTGAAAAATGGATGCGACTCCATCAACCTTCTAGTTGCCTTAACAGAATTCACACTTGGAAGCATCCAAAAAGTATGATTTAATTTATTAGCCAAATCGTGATTATTAAATGGAGAATTCCATATACGACCATCTTGAGCAGCGAGCAAATCTAACCAACGACATACAGAAGCAGAATATAAAAATGATTCTCCGTCATCAGAAGCAAAAAATTTATTTAATCGTAATCCTTCCTCAGAATTATAATATTGTTCAGCATCTTTAATTACATCTGGGTGTGGTTGATATGTATAAAAATTTAAAGAAGGAAGCCATCTATAAATTTCAGTTTTATATCCATTTTTTTCTTCTTCTCTACGTTTTTTCTGTTCATTTACATAAGTCCAAGTGTAAGTGTTTTCATCGGTGTAATTTCCACTCATTAAACTCTCCAACGGCGTTCCACTCAAATTTAATCTATAATGATAGTTTAATTCCTTAATGATTTTTTTAGCATTATCTGTATTAGAGCCAAAATGTTCTTCATCAATGATTAGAAGATCGATACCTACTTTTTTAAAGTAATTTAAGATGTATTTCCATTTCTTTTTAATGGAACCGCCTTCGTCTTTTCCTAAAATATCTTGAAAAGAAGCAAAAAATACTATTTTTCCACGTTCTCTCCCAAACGTAATTGGATTGTCTCTATCAAAATCCAAGGCATGAAAAAACTTATAATCTTCAAACAAAGTATGTTCGTTTAAATTAGTTTCCCATTCTCCTCCAACTGCTGGTTTGTATGTAAGTATTACAGTAATTTCCGATCCTAATCGTTTCATTAGGTTGTAAGCAGCAAATGTCTTACCAAACCTACATTTACAATTCCATAAAAATTCTACGAAACTTTTTTCTCTGTATTGAGAATAAAAATTATAAGTTTTATCTACTGCCTCTTTTTGTTCTTCTCTCATTCCCCAATTATGGGGCCTAGCAACGTCATACAATAAAATATTTATTGATGTGGATACATCTTCAGTCGAACATTCAAACCATTCAGTTCCCTGAGGAAACTGTGAAAATTGAATTTTTCCATTTTCTTCTTTTTCTTTAACCACTCTTCCATCGTGAATGTATATTCTTTTCTTTCCTAAACGATTTTCAAGAATATTATGAATATCACGATCATGGAAACAATCAGGTATCTCCCATGTATTTCTTATTATGAGAGTCTCGGGGTTTGAGGCAGTAATCTGTTCTGCTACGCGAGTATATTCATCCCGTGTAGTTTCTCCTATTTTCAACCATCCATTTTTACGGTAGGTTAATGTATCGTAAGCGTAAATTATCATTGGTCAATGATCCTTTGCCCAATGTCTTGCCATCTTTAATGAAGGAAATACAAAAACTTTGCCCTTATGATATGTTTGCCAGTTAAATCCTTTGTTCAGATCAATGTCTGAGTGTTTAGGATGATCTATCCTATCAAGAATGTGGCCATTAATTGTGACGGTATCTCTCTTAATCATAAGAGTATGATACCACCACTTTTTATATTGTCAAGTCACACACTGAACAATTCACTTACACTTTGATTTTCGTGAATACACCGAATGGCTCGGTGTCATTGAGACATCAACGGAAGTAATATATAATAGATTTTTTGCTCTTTTGGTTGGTTTAGATTTTTTGAAATATATACATCCCTCACTATCGTCCTGTTATGGTGCCTCCATTTAGGAGATCATAATGGTACTGGAATCTTTGTAAAAGTGTTCTGCCGTCGAACACATTTGTTTTTTCGTGAATGCGTCTGGTGCGTATTCGATCAAATGTGGTGGCTGCCCACGGATATCCCCACGACCAGGTGTCACAGGTTGCACCGGCCGCAGTAATTTCTCGGTTGACGGGAAACGCACCAATTGTACCGCTTGATGGTATTCCTCCAGCGTCTTGTTCGGTGCTAGTTAAAAAACAAGGACCAACCCAGTGTCCGCCGAACTGGTCAAGCAGTTGGTAGTTAATAACATTTGTCATTGATCCCTGCATTGCTACTCTCAAAAAGCCAGTGGGCATTAAGCTGGTTGGGTAATGAATAGTTACAGCTACGCTGCTGGTGATATAAGTCATACTGCAGGCGATTCGGTATTCGGATGTAACCCAATCACCACGCAGCGATGAGCTGCCCCTATTTGGTTTGACCGTAACGGTCTGCAGGTTATCGTCTGTTGAGACGATTTCCATTGAACTCGTCCACCTAATATCAGATGAGAACCGATTAAGGACATAAGTATAAGTGTTGGTGTATGGTGAACCAAACCACCATATATCGCTTTGTCCTGCAGGGTTGGTTGGGGCGGGGATAGCCGCACAAGTGAGAATAAGTGAAATACCATCCCGGTTGTGACCGGAGGTATTCACATTAGCGTATTTTACTTGGACTTGGTTTATTCCGTCCCGCAATCGGCAAACATAGTCAACTGACTCGTTTAAGTCATCCCACGAAGTGGGATAACCGAATTTTGAGAGTTCTTCTGTTCCGTTGATATCAACGGAACAGCCATCGTCTGAGTGAATACGAACCTCCATGCAGTTTGAGGCGATCACTATGCCGGCCCAGGCCTGCGTTTCAATTGTTGTACTAGCATACTTCGGATCTCCATATTCAAGTTCGTGCCTTAGATCCCTAACGTCTCCCTGGGTTAGGTCAACCACAATGTCGTTTAGTCGTTCTCTTACAAGGAGCGAGGTTGCCGGGTCAGGTGGCATCAGCACAAAGCTGAAAAAGGTCGGCAATGTTATGATGATAGGTGCTACTGGCACACCAATCAATTCTCCGGTAGATTTACCAAATGATTTGGTATAACTTAACGTTGTTGCCGGCTCGGCAAAATTAAGTAAATTGGTAACAATACCTCCCGGCATAATTGCCACAATTGGTCGGATTATTCGGTTTGTCCGCATAACTTCGGAAGATGTGTTAGTCCACGTTGTTATGTCGGTTGTCATGTCGTGAGAAAAACTTATACCCATAAGCGCTCCTGGCGAAGTTTTAACATCCACCCAAAAGCAGGTTGTGTAGCCCAGTTCGGCCAATTCGGCCGGAGGAGAACTATAATATGTGACAACTTTCGGTTTGTTCACCAACAGATAATTGCCGGCATAATCTGGGTAGTCGATAATGTAATCTTGGGAAAATACCGATACAACATCAACAAGAGCAAAAAGCCATAATGAGAATAGAGATTTCATATTCATTATTTTTTATATTTTTCGTGTCATATGATTTGATAGCGGGGTAAGTTATTGCTGAATTTTGTGGCGTGAAACTGGCCATATGTAAGGATTGGATTGGTCGGGGAACGACCAAACTAGGTAATTTAAACCATCCCAGGTTTGATAATTTGTGCCATTCCAAACTAAGTAGTTTGACCCAGTTGGAATCAGTTTAGCTGATGGGTCCGGAAATATACGGGATACGCGAATGGTGGCGACCAGAGACCCGGTGAAAGAATCCGAAACCAGAACATAGACGTTGCCGGTTGGGCCAGTAGAGAATGACCCAAAACCATTTGATTCATTCCATGTTGCTGGAGTGAAGTGCGTCGCGACAATATTGTTAGTGGTTGGTGGCGGTGGAAATGTGGTTGTTGAAGTTGAGGATTGCCGATGGCAGCCTGCCGAAAGCAAGACAAAAGCCACAATAGTTAGATGTAACAGTAGTTTTTTCATAATTATATTATATATTAAATAATTCGCTCACACTTTGATTTTCGTGAATACATCGGATAGCTCGAGCAAAAATAGGAGAGACATCAACTTCTGTCATTCCCTCACAAAATCTAAAATCTTCTAACATAGTTATCGGCACGGCTACACTGTTTGAATAAAATAATCCATTAAGGATTTCCGTGCCTCGGAATGCTTCAAAAATATTTACGTGGCCGTCATCGGAAAAACAGGGATGAGTTATGGCAGCACGAACGGTTATGGCTCCACGTTTACGACACTCTTCTCCTGCTTCGATAAGAGTTTTTCCCGATTCGGTAAGGTCATCAACAATCAATACGTTTTTACCATTAACATCACCAATGAAATTGCTTACTTCAACATCGGTATCACTAAGACGCCTTTTATCAATAATTGCCAATGGCTTTTCTAAACATCGAGCATACTCATTATTACGTTTGATGGCTCCAACGTCCGGAGCAACAAATACATCAATAGGCAAATCTTTAATGGCATATAATAAAGCCGGCATGAAGTAAAGGTGATCCAGCGGCAAATCAGTCATACCACCGATTTGAGCAGCATGTAAATCCATCGTAAGGATTCGGTCAAATCCGGCTGCCTCAATCATATTTAGAACAAGTTTTGCTGAAATGGGAACCCGGCTCTTTTCTTTTCGATCTTGACGAGCATAAAAAAAATAAGGTATAACCGCAGTTATTCTTTCAGCAGATGCTCTTCTTGCTGCATCAGCCATTATTAATAATTCCATTAAATGGTCGTTTGCTGGATTATTTCCGGATTGAATTAAAAATACATCAGATCCTCTTATATTTTCTAAAAACTGACAATGTTTTTCTCCGGAAGGAAACGAATGAAGTTTTACCTTACCACGTTGTAAGGATAATCTTTCACAGATTTTGTCAACCAGCGCCGAGTTTGAACTGCCGCCAAATATTTTCATTATTCAATTTTTTTAGCCGCTTTAACAAACTCATTAATTTCACCTAATATTGCTTCAACCCAATGAAAGTGGTGCCGAACCATTTCAAATGATTGCTTCCAAATGGGTTCTTTGGTGGATTTGGTTTTCAAATTGAATCCAAAAGACATATATTCAGCGATTGAATCGGTTCCGTCCAGACGATGCCGGAATAAGAGATTTGTTCGATAATGAGATTTGAAATCTTTATCCAGATGCCCGTGAAGACCAGCGTGAAGTCTCATTACAAATCCAGGAACGAGAATATACGGAATGGAACTTACATTGATATGTAATCCGGCCCCGCGATACTTGTTGCCTACGCTCTCATACTGTTGAACGGTGCCATTAACGATTGTTTTAGTAAATTTCTTAATCTTTGTTTGACCATCCTTGGGATGATCCAAATCGTACTGGATTTTCTTGTGTAACTCTTCGGGGATTTCTTCTTCAGCCCAATTAATTACATAACCGTGATGCTTGTATGCTTCGTGAGTTTTTGCCAATTCAGTAAACAAAGTATAAAGAATGTCTCGGGCAGTCAAAATTGTTATTGGAATGGTTCTGACTTCTGCCAAACAATCATAATTATCACAGGGATCCTGAATACTATTATGGGGAGAACCATAAGAAACCATTCTCTTGATATTTTTTCTAACTTCTGGGATGATATCGGACCAACGAACAATGGCTCCTGTCTTTTGACAGTGAATGACACCCTCATATTCAAGACCAATTTTCATAATAATAGTTTATATTCTATTCTTGATCCATTAAATCCATTACTTCATCTGATTCCTCTTCGGTGATGTTGAAAATATCATTCACCGTGAACGCCGTCTTAAATTTCACATTGATTTGTTCAATGGTATCTTCCAATACCAACTTTGTTTCAATCAACTTGATACGTCCTTGAATAGCACGTTGCTCGGTAACAAGATGATCTCTGGCAATTCTCTTCAGCCAATCAGGCTGACGTTTTGAAATATCAGTTTTCTTAGACATCTTGACTTATTATAGGATAGGTTTTGGAATTGTCAACCCGTTGACGATAAAAAGATTTTCTCCTAAAGGCAATCCATTTGGTTGTAAATTTAACAACTCCTCTTCGGTCATCCATGCCTTTACTTCTACCCGTTTCCAAAGCCGTGGCAAAACATTAACAGTATGAGGAACTTTATTATCAATGAATAATCGAAACGATTTTTCTGGGTAACTGGATATACAATTCTGAAAAGCGTGAAAATCATCTATATCACTTGGAGTTGCTTCGGCGTGTAAAGAGTATTGAATGCCATCCACATATTCAAGAACCCATTTTAAATCTTCATTACTTTTGTTGTGGTATGCCGTGTAAAGGTAAATTTTGCAGTGAGAATTGTATTGACGAATTAACCTAACGTATTCAATCACTGAACGGGCAGACAACATCGGTTCTCCACCAGTAATCATTATAACATCATATTCCTTAATAATGTTGAAATCCGAAAGAGTTTGAACATGAGACATGATGGAATTGTAAGTATTACAACACCCCGCACATTTACGGAGACATTTAAAGGTAATGACGATTCTGGCAGATTTCATACATTTTCAACTCTTTAACCGTTCAAACTCATAATAGAGTAGGTTTTGAAATTGTCAAGGGGCCATCAGTTCATAAGGGACTTCCGGCATAGTCCCTGATAAAATAGCATTACCACAAGTTATTCTTCCTAAATCTTCTTCTACCGAAGCAATGAATACCAAAACATCATAACCGGCTTTTTTCAAAGTGATTTCATATTCTTTATATGGATGATATTCCGTATAATCTCCATCGGTTTTAATTTCATTCTTCAATGCAGTATTCGTTTTGTGCATTGGAGTCAGTTTGATAATGTAATGTTCCGGATTGAAATATCTTAACAAAACATCAGGGTCTATTTCATAACCAGCCACAGCAAAGTTTAATGTAATTTTTCTACCAAATGGAACAACATCATTCATAATGGAAGCAATTTCATGTAATGATGAAGCATTTCCACAAAACATATACTCTCTCTCCTTTTCGTTTGTGGAATTGATTGAAAGTTGTAATCCGGCATTTCCTTCATACACTCGGTTTTTAATCCGCATCCAAGTATGAATAAATGTTTTCAACCATTCATTTTTTCGAGGCATCATTGTAGATACCACAGGATGAATGTTATATTGAACTTCTCCGTTGTCATTTCGATACAAATGGGTTCTTAACCATTTGGCAGCATCCAACACGTTTGGATTCCAAGACGGTTCTCCCATTCTAGCGAAATGAATATTTAAATGATTGCTTCTTTTTACTTCAGGATGAAGATGAACGCCTGTGAGAACCTGTTGGATCAGATCGTTAAAAGAACAATTTATATCGTTCCAGTTATTTGGCTTGACTTTCGGAACGTCACAGAACCGACACGCAGTTTTACAGGAATATTGAGTACTAATAGTTATAACCCATTTTTCTTCTAATGGAAGCATATCAGTATGTTTTACTTGATTTAATTCTCTATTAAATCCTAGAAAATCGGCCTTTATGTTATGCTGTTTTCCATAATCGCCGAGAGACAACGTTTCGAGATTTCCCTTGCTACCTTCAACGATAAGAATGTCGCCGGTAGGAACTTTAATTCTTTTTAAGATTTTCACAACATTAATTGACCTTCTCTTAATACATAAGCTGGCGGTATTCTTCTCCAATCTCCATCCTTGAAAAACGGTGAACTATTGGCCCACTTACAAAGATGCAAACAATGAATATTTATTTCCCATAAATATTGAGCAAAATCCCATTGATAAGGTTTCTTGAATCCTTTTTCTAACATTTGATCATAAGAAACTGCAGGTAAATCCCAAAAGGATGTCCAATAATCTTTTTGCCACTGTCTTCGGTCATCGCCGCCTTCATAATAACTCGCAAAAGGAAAATGAATAAACCAACGTTCTCCGAGAAAACGTTCCACCCGCATTATTCCTAAAAATGTGTTCATTTCATTAATTCTAAAGCAACGTTCAACGATTCTTCTCTTATTTTGAGTAATTCTTTAAGTTTGACTATTCTTTTTCGAATATTTTCTTTCTCCTCTGCCGTTGGAAACCGATAACCTTGATAACCTGTACCACCGTTATCGTAAATGTTTATCCATTTCTTTGCCCATGACGCCTCCATATATTGAATAGGTCCATCAGGCACACACGCGAGAAATTTAGGCTTTTTATTAGTTTTTGTTTTCATTACCAATAACTCTCTTGTAAATAATTGTTTTTACAAAATTCTCTCAGTTGCTCTTTGGTAGGACAAGCGTATTCTAATTCAATCAAAAACTGAGCAAAGTTTTTCAAACGTTTACGAGACTTTTCAACATCTTCTATAGGTCCAAAGATAGAAACGCCTGAATCATCAATACTACGAATACAAGCAAAGAAAGCGGGACCAGTTCCATCACCGTGAAGATTAGCATAAACAAATAATGCTGGTCTGCCATATGAAAATATTGAACCGATAGGATAAAGCAATCCAGAAAGAGAATCGTCATTCACTTTGAGAGCAAATAACTCCGTAGCTATCTCTATAAGATCAAATCCTTCTTTCATAACCAACATTTACAATCTTCTCCCCTATATTTTCCGCATTTATGGCAAACGTGAGAAAAACAAATTTTTCCTATTTCACCGCCACACTTTTTGCACGTGTCTCTTAATACAATAACATCATTTTTCAATCCATATTTCTTTAAATCTTTACGGTTAAGTTGACGTTGAAGCGTGATGGTGATAGAATCCCTATTAATCCATCGCCAACTCAATGAGATATTTTTTCTATCGAGAATCATTCTATCTCTGGGGCCTATCGACTTACAATCTCGGTAACGTGGTCCGACGCACGGAACAGCCAGCCGGCCATTAATACGAACATAACCAATATCATCAGGCTTGTTCACTTTTGTTCCAACACCCAATTTAAAATCGTGTTGTTCAATAGTAGATTCTTTTATGTATCGGTAATGAAGTCCATTGATAACAACGTGTTTAGGTTCCCGAGGGACCGCTTTGACTTCATACCAAATACCATCAACCTTCAATAATTGGTGATAATCGTTCAAAATCTTCATGGTTTTGGCTTCTTCTTTGGCACGATTTTTAGCCCAGTTGGTAGGTTGATGTTTGATGAAACAAAGTATTTTCGTTTTGGGATGAACATAATACGTGTCTCGTTTCCCATAACGGCAACCACCAACGGGATATTCCCCGTTATCAATGTGCCATACCTTTCCATCTTTCATAAAAGTATTCATAATGACGTTTTTTTCACCCCACTCACGATTTTTGAATACTTTGTCAAGCCACTCCAAATGACAATATTTGGAATAAACTTCATCCCAAGGTTTCCCAACGTTTGATTTGAGAAATCTATCGATTTTCTTCCACGGAAAACTGCAGTAGAGTCCTCTATCTCGTTGAAAAATGCGATCTGCGAGGGCAGCCTTTCTCATTCCAGAATGGGAAGGAAGTTCTTCCAACAAATTTTCGTCTTTAATAGCGAGATTTTTCATCGATGTAAATCACATTTACAATCATAGTGATGAATAATTGATGGACTACATAATCTTTCTACTTCTTCCAAACAAACTTCATCGGAAAGGAATTTTGAAATATCAGACCTAATGTTGTCAAAAACTGCTGCTAAAATTTCAGTGTGGTCTAAATACCACTGAAAACTTTCTTTTGGTTGACTACATTTCACAAAAATTTGTAATTATAAACCGAATTCTGAGTATGAAACCGATTTTTTGTGACTTTGGTTACGGCACTGGTAGAAAACCATCCAGGCATTTTGACATCATTTCTCGTATCCCGCATTACAACAACGGAATTACCTTTCAAAATCTCACCAACCAACTCACCTTCGATGGTATATTCCAAAGGCAACGAGTAGGTTTCATCTTGTTCTTGTCCATCTATATGATTCTGTTTTTGGTTAGCTGGCAAACCACCTTTGACTTCTTTAACTTTTTCAATTTTTATTCTCATATTGAACATATTCTACCACAGAAATAAAAATAGTCAACCCCCATATAAAAAATAGACATCAGATTAATTTTAATATATAATGTGTGGTATGGATGAAACAAATTTTTTAAATTATCAACCACCGAGTTGGGATGAGTGGTTTATAAGAGGAGTTTATTGGGCTGCTACTAAATCTAAAGATAAAAAAACTAAAATAGCGGCACTAATTGTTAAAGATAAAAGAATTATTAGCACAGGTTTTAATGGTATTCCTACAGGAGTAAATGATGATATCATTGAAAGAAATGAAAGACCTACAAAATATTTTTTTTATTGCCACGGAGAAGAGAATGCTATATGTAACGCTTCCAGAAATGGAATTTCTATAAATGAATCTACATTATATACCAATGCTAATCCTTGTAGTTCGTGTTGCAAATCAATAATACAATCAGGCATAAAAAAAGTTATTATTCATAAACAATATAATGATTTATGTAAATTATCAAATAGA
>Ga0315284_10006794_pt1 | contig 16302 bp, 21 predicted proteins | sample YL17G09_16_MG_FD_203696 | JGI IMG/M metagenome (GOLD analysis project Ga0315284, IMG submission 203696) | Sediment microbial communities from Yellowstone Lake, YNP, Wyoming, USA - YL17G09_16 | ecosystem: Environmental > Aquatic > Freshwater > Lake > Sediment | place: USA: Wyoming | collected... | reverse complement strand
GTCCAGACCTTCATAGTAATCAAGCTCTGGACGAGCCGGGTCTTTTGGTCGCTTGACCAACTTGAATAAACCACGATTCTCCAGAGACACGATTTCAAACATGAACATGAACAAGCCATCTCCACTGATGGCAAAATTCTTGTCGCCATAACCCATGCTCACGGCATGTTGGGACGGGCAGCTTAACCCGTATATCCCATTTTTGGATGTGCTTTTCAAGACATCCAGCATCTCTTTGAAAATCGGAGGAAGAGCGGCAATGCGAGCATTTTCCATCGCCTTGCTGTCGTCCATAAATTTTTTGAAGACGAGCTTTTCCTTAGCTCTCTCGCCGTATACAGGGTGATCCTTTATGGACTCAAGGATGTCGTATCGCAGATGGCACTCTAAGGCGTCCACCAAATCATTTGGATCAGTCTCGCCGTCTTCAAGAGCAGATACTCTCAAAAACTCTTCAGCCTGAGCCATGTATTCTTCGGCGGTGAGACTACTGTCTTCGGCCAATTCAAAAAGAGACTGAAAAAGCATCTTGATCCTCACACGTCTGATGTATTTTTTCGAGAACAATGGATGAATGCCACTGCTCATCAATCGGGTGTCAGATTCTTGGATTTTGTCGTGCAACCAAATTGCACAACTGAATGAAATACTCAGAATCGTATCTGCCACGAATCATATAATACATGAAGTCAACTAACTTTGGGGCGACTCTCAATTTCTAGGAGCGTTCCGGGAAGATAATAGATCGTCACCGACAAGCCTTTACGAAGCCAGCAATCTTCGATCAACTTCTCAATGATAATCCAACTTCCACCGGCAAGCCCTGCTCCAAAAGCAGGACAAACTATTCGTGAGTTGTGTTTCAGTGCAAATTTTGCAACAGTGTCCAAGCATCGAGCCAAGTGATTGTAAAACAATGGCCGGACACCCCCAAGCGTCTGGGCAATCATGTTGCAAACATGGATTGATGGCTGAGGATTTGTTGGAACCTCATGCTCACCCATGACATGCAATCGTGTTCCAATTGCCTCTTGAACCTCCACGATTTGCGTTTCTCCAAGACTGAATGTCACAAGCTCCGATGGCTCATCTCTCTCGCCAGAGAAGATGGCGACTGCCTTTGACCAGTCAATGTATTCTTGTCTGGCCTTTGGGAATGTGCGACCAAGAGGCACCACGAAGCCTGCACCCCATGCACCGTGCGAATTGGCTACATGTGGCACGACGATTGAGCCGGGTTCTTTATCAGCCAACAAAGGACCGAACAAATCGCCCTCAACATACTTGATTTGATTCATGATGCTTCTCTGCTACGAGGCAACAAAGCTCAACAAACCTTTCCTCTGGCATGTTGAACTTTATCTTGTTGATGTCTTTGTGAACCCATTGCACATTACTAGGGACGTAACCCAAAGTATGATCCCATTTCAATTTTGTAACGGGATATTTGTCTGCCATCTGGGAGTGTTCCAACGAAATCACCTTTTCCTGCCAATGTCACTTTGTTGGCAGACATTACTGTGGGATCGTCGTGTTTGGTGCAACCAACCACAAAGCACAGCAATAACACCACCATTAGAAACATCCGACGATTCATCTTCATCCTCCTCATTTCCAAAAACCATCTTCCATCCTTCTGGCGAATATCCAGAGATCAAAAATTCACGATCTTCGGCAGACAGGTTAGGGAACGCAGCTTGGATTTTCACCCCTTTATTGTACTGAAACAAACCAGCACCGGGCACAGTCACACTGTAAGGCTTTCCGGTCTTCAAGCACGGGCCAGTAAACGTGTAAGTGTGTTCCGGCTCGTACTGTTCGGTATAGGTACAAGCATCTGACAAAGCATATCGCATGTTGTTGATCCTTTCAACTTTCAAGCGGGTGTCAATCTGATTTCCCATGACATGTTGGACATGGACGTGTAGTGTCCTGCTTCAGAAACATTTGCTGATCTGAGTCACCTTGAGAGAAGTCGGCATCGTGTATTGTACCTTCTCCCTCACAGGTTGGACACACCGGTTTTTTACCCACCGTTTTGCAAATGAATTGCTGAGGCTCAAGACGAACTCTGACACCCTTCTTGCTTGAGTGAAAATAAATGGCTTCAGCAAATTCTTGGGCGGAATATTCGCCCTTGGTGCCGCCCGGCATTTCGAGATAGTTACGAGCCATTGCCAACGGCAACATCGGTTCTTTTTCTCCGCTGCTCGCCAGCAAACACACGATCTCCCAATCACAATCGGTTGATCGAGTGCCGCCATTCTCAAGCAACGCTTCAGCACTGTAGCAAACAACATCTACCCGCTTGGCCGGAACTCTGACCAATGCGTTGTGTCGAGTAGCTTCAGCTTCTTCGACGAATGTTTCGAGGTATGGATCTTCCCCGTCCTGACGGAATTTGACTTCCGCCTTAACTTCCATCCCCTTGACCAAATTGGCACGAGGAGGACAGAAGAATTGTTCGGGATCAACCGGCACCAGAATTTTGCGATCCAAACCAGTCTCGCCTTGACCGGGGACAGCTTTGCTCCAGTTTTTCAACACCAGAGCAACAACATCTTCTGGAGTTTTGGTACAGTAAGAATTTCCACTCTCACGAGCGTTGTTCTTGAGACCGAAGGCACTCCAGCCAAGAAGATCACTCATCTTTGCACCACCGTTGCTCATGTGTCACTCCAAAATTTGCACTACAAGTTCTTGCCAAACATTCAGAGCCTCTGTAAGAATCTGTTCGTCTGACCAATTATTTTCTTCAGCGTAACTGGCTTGATTTGAATGCAATTTGAACCAAGCTACGAATGCGTCATCTGCTGTTTTCCCATCGGGGATTTTAACAACAGCGATTGGCCAATCATTCCCGTGTTCGTTGATCGCTATGACTTTCATTGCTTTCTCCTCAAGCGGGTGTCACAATCACAAATCATCATCGTCCATCGGAGCGTCATCCGAATCATCGTCCATCGGAAGTTCATCAGATTCTCCTGACATCCAGTCGATAGCCGCCCTGATTCCCTCTTCATAGGTCATTCCGGGATACTTAGAAATCCCTTTGTTGATGTTTTCACTCGCTCTGTCGATTTGCTCATCCACTTCTTCTTTTGTTCTTACTGTCATTTCCAGCCTCCTTAGCGATCTCGACGGGAGTCGAACCCGCAACCTGCAAATTTAGAGTTTGCCGACTCTGCCAATTGAGCTACGAGATCAAAAAAGATGCGACACGACCTTGCTCGCCCCTGTGGACACCTCCCGAAAGGGTGATGATTGGAGGATTGCAAGAATCGTGTCGCATCTATCGACACAGTGGTTACGCAGCTTCCTTGATCCGCTTCTGGAGTTCGAGGACGGAGTTGACAGCACTCTCCATCTTGTCGGCTTCCGCACGCAGTTCTGCGATGCGATTGCGAACCGCCGAAACTCCACCGTGCTTGGTGACGTATGCGAGATCATCATTGTGGCTGACCACCGTTTTCTTGGGATGACCCACGGACTTTGCAACCACAACATCATCACGACGATGCTTGGGTTGTGGCAAAGCCGCAGCCGCCTTAGCCTTGGTGTTCTTGCTGGTCTCCGGCTTGCGACTGGGAGATGGCTCACCTGACTTAACCATCTTGGACCAGTTGTACTTGGTCACGTCGAAGTTATTGCGTTCGGCCTTGAACGCCGCACGAATCTTCGCTTCACGCAACACGGTCCTCTGCACCTTCGGATCGAATTCGCACGCCAACATCGCCTTCGCCACACCATCGGCGTCGGACAACTTAACTTCGTACTGATCGAACTTTGAAAACGCATCGCTCATCGAAGGCGGTTCGGCAACGATGTCGAAGCCGAGCTTGGCCAAGAGGGGACGAGCCTCAGCATGGGTTAATTCTCCGTTCTTCTCGTCAAGAATGGTTCGGATCGCCTGAGTGTACTCACTCGCTGGTCGGGACATGGGGTTCTCTCCAAAAGCAGGGGTTGTTACTTGGTCTCACACACGGAGACCAACATCACGTCTATCAAGCGGGTGTCATTCTTGTGATTTACACCCAAACTTCATTATCATTGTAGGGCACGGATTCTTAATGTCAAGCAGTCCTAAGAAGATTTCTCTTAATTTCTTGTGACGACTTCAAGAAGGTTCTCGATTCCGTAATCAAAAACACAATCTCGAATGGTGGCTTGAGCCTTCTGTTTCATGAAGTAAGAACTGACCGTACCACGCAAAACCACTTTCTTTTCTTCAATACTGAACCTGATTGATTTCAGATCGAAGTATCCACTCGCTAACAGTGACATCCGCACTGCATCCAAAACATCTGCATCTTGCATTCCGTGAAATCCCTTTTCCTCATGTTGCCATAAAAAACGGCCTTGGTCCTATGTGGGCCAAGGCCGTTTTCCAAATTTTGCATTAGGCTGTGGCCCGAAGTTGTGGAGGTTTGGATTTTTCGGACACCTTGTCCGCCACCTTGTCCGCCACCTCTTTGCGATGAACGGAAACATCTCTGGGGGCTTCAATTCCCAAACGAACTTTGTCACCTCGAACATCAATCACCGTTACAACGATGTTTTCATTGATGACAATTTGTTCGCCTTTCTTCCGTGATAAAACGAGCATCCTGCGGTTCCTTTACTAAGAGACTTACATTTCCCAGCGATTACGTTGTCACTGGTCTTGGTTTTGATGTAAACCAAAGTTTCAAACAGTATAGAGAGTCCGGCCATCTGTGCAATACCGATTATGGTTTACAGCACAAAAATTTTCAATCTCGTTCGAGAATTTGAAGAATTTCGGCCTCTTCCATGCGGAGCAAAGGGAAGTCATTCTCAAAGTCATCGAACATCGAAAAGCAATCTTTACAGGCGTTCCAACGTGACTTTAGATAGCTGGTACTGAATTTGATTCCGACGTAAGTACAGAAGTTGTCAGTGGTTACGTCGATGACCTTGTTTGAGCCACGTTCGACAACCCACGCATGAAGAAGCGGTATTCCCAAGTTCTTCATCACGCCGTATCCTTCGACGTAGATCAAGTTTTTCTTACGCATTGCCAATTTGGCACTGTTGGCAAAGCACTGCTTGGGAGTCCCTTTTCTGAAAGATTTGGGCCTTGGTGCCGGTTCATTTTGCACCCCAAATTTCAGAACAAGTTCCTCAAAGCAACACCACTTGAGATCAGATGCGGAAGACACATTCATGGTCTTCCGCATCTGAACCATGCTTTTCAGATAGCCTTCGATTTCAGTGTTCATTGTTTCCTCCGCTCATCAAGCGGGTGTCATATCAGTAGTGTTCACAGAATAATTCTTGAAGGCGATTTTACAGATAATTTCTGGAGACTCCCGCCACAATTTTTTCAAATGGTCTAGTGTCTGATTTTCTCCATGCTGTTTCCTTAATTGGAACAAAAGACTCGCAAACGGAGTTTGTCCAATGATCGCCAGTGCAAAATCTTTCTGCACTGGGATGGCATGATGCACCTCCCACGCCTCGACCAAACGATCAAAGTGTTGATTTACAATCTGTTCCGATTCGACAAACGTCTTTTCGACCTCTGGGAAATACGTGAGCAATTCTGCTTTCTCGCCGGATAAAATAAATGGCAAGAGATGCTTCGGATTGAATAGATTACTCCCTTCTCCTTTGAGGCGGTGCAGAGAAAGGTATGTCACCGACTTGATCTTCCAGCGATTGCCATGTCTGTCACGAATGACAACGCCCTCAAAGGTAGCATCATTCGCCGCTTGTTCCTGCAAGAACGATTGAATCTCTTCAATGCTGCAAAAGTTGTAACGCTCTGGTCGAATGAACAAGTCGCCAGTCAATTCATCAACTTCTTTTGGCAGTAGCTCTACGACACCCCTAAAGGCAGTCAACAAATACATCTGTGGTTGGTCATATCGACGAACGATCTTGTTCCACGGTGAGCAGAACTCACAGATGTATGACACTCCTTCATCCAGCTTGCCTTTCAACTCGGACAAACCAGTGATGCCCAAAGCCTTGCAGAAGGCGTCTCTCCATGTGAAGCTCTGGAACTTCATGTTGTCTACAGCGAATGAGCCACGAGTATTGGCGTGCCACTCCCCATCGAAGAAGTACAACACAACCAGCGATCCATCTTCTTTAGACTGGACAATGAAATCCGAGAAGTCGAAGCTGCCTTGTTCATCCTGAACTTCTCCCCAATTGAAGAAGCGAGGAAATGAGCGAGCAACAACTGACCAATCAGTTGTGTTCAATACAAGGGCACGAGACTCTCTCACCAAACTATTAGTCTTTGGCGATTCAATCTGGTCATAGTTAAGAATCACAAGTGGCAAACCGTGAGGATGGTTTGCCGCTTTGATTCCTAGCTCTTGTTTCAAGTCGTCTAATGTCTTCCCTGACTTCAGGTATTTTTGTACCTCTAACATCGCCCTCCTTGGCGTATAACAGTATTGCTCTACACAATACTTTGAGTCGATCTTCCGTGAACGACTGTTTCATGTTCTGAACGTCTTTATGAACCCACTGGATGTTGCCAATTTCGTATGGCTTGGATGAGTCTATCCTATCCAATGAGGCAACTACAGTTTCGATAAGAAAATTTCGATCTGGTCGGATGTGAAGAACTTACAGTATAGGGGAGTGGATGCTTTAAGACAAGATCATCTAACAGGTCGCCAATCTTGAGGCGGATTTGGTTTCGCTGGTGGTTGACAACTTGGCCCAGAGCATTGCTTTGGCCTTGCTGGTGGCTGACCGAAGCGTTGAACATAGGCAGTATTGTCGCCATCGGCTCCATAGTTGCAGTTCCAACATACGTCGATCTGTTTCTCGACTCTGGCTCCGCAACTAGGACACTGGTATCGCCAACTGGCTGGTGGTACAAATGTTGTATATTGCGGCTCCGGTATTCCGGTCTCTCGTTCGATGTCAGTAGCAGTGTTGATCGGCCACCCCACAGTGTCCCAGAATGGCCGACCACCACGCTGCTTCCAATTCTGATGTCCCGGATCATTGTTAAGAAAAATTTTGCTGCCAACTGTGGCCCCAGCCCATCCAGCGGCTGTGAACATGATTGTCAACACCACTGCTACCCAGAAAGCAACAGTCATCGGAAACATGTCTCTGCCGCTCAGCGTGTTCCAGAACATAGCGATCAGGCACACGATGATGAACACAGTTGCGAACATTCGCAACACCAATAATACAGGATGACGGTTAGTCATTTGGGAACTCCTTCATTTGCTCCATACGATGCCACTCGATCCTTGGCAGAACCAAACTGCTTCCGGGACCATTGCCGTGGTTTGTGGTGTCAATAAACAACCGAGCAGCTTGAGAAAGATACTTGGCTACTTCTGCTACCTTGACTGGTTCGTGACTGTGTACTTCAACAAACAATGGAACGACGTACTTAACAGTCTCGACTCCCACAAAGTTGCTCTTGAGAATGCCTTGAACGTCAGAGCAAGCAGCGTTGTGATCGGCGTACAAAGTTGGCTTCAGCACTCTGCTGAATCGTTCGCCAGTCCACACACGATTCTTTTGGTCTTCGATCACAAATCGGTTGAATGGCCCATCTGTCTCAACCACTCGCAGAATTGGCAGTTTCTTGACGTTCATGTTATGTCTCCGAGAATTGTTAGTTTCTTGACGTTCATGTTATGTCTCCGAAATTCACGAATTGACATGAAAAAATAATTCATGTATGATGCCTACATAACATGGAGGTTATGATGGACAAACAGTGTGCTCAGTGTAAAAAATTGCTCTCAGATGATTATGTGAAGATTCGATGTGAAGAATGTCTTGATTATCAACGTGACCGTCAACAAAAAATCAGAGATAGTCAACCGCCAAAAGTGTGTAGAGTGTGTGGCACAAATAGCCCCATAAAGAATCGCAAAATTTGCAAGGATTGTTTTCAACCAGTTCCGAAGAACAATGCTCGACTTCAACGCATAGCTGCCAATTTGTGTATTGATTGCGGAGAACCGAGAAACGGAAAAACATTTCGTTGTAATAATTGTGTTCTGAAAATAAAGGAAATGGACCGACTCACACGAATTGCTATGCTCAGCAATAACATTTGTCCAGTCTGTAAAGAAAATTCCATTGACTTGGAACTCCAACAAATGATGTGCCGTGAATGCAGGAATCAAATTAACGAACAAAATACCCGACGTAAAGCCACTCGTTTGGCAGCAGGTTTGTGCCGCATTTGCGGCACAGAACCTGCCAATGAAAGAACGGCATGTGAAACTTGCATGTTGAAAAATAACGCCAAAAGGTATCTCGGAGACCGAAACAAATGGATGCAATTGAAAGACATTCTCGAAAAACAAAATTACAGATGTGTGTACACCAACATTCCACTTGTTGTAGGTCGCAACGCCAGCATTGACCACATTATAGCAAAATCCAAAGGCGGACAAGATGCAGTAGAAAATTTTCAATGGGTTCACCTGTGGATCAATAAGATGAAGAATGACAAACCTCACGATGAATTTGTTGTGTCTCTGCGTTTATTTCTTCAAGAATCGTCTCAGTTTGTCCTAACAACTGATCTGCACACTTGCTTGCTTGACTAGCAGCATCAAAGATATATTTGGGATCATTCTTCATACTCAACAACCATGATGCCACATAACTTTTAGACTTCTCAAGCATCTTGTTGGCATGTGGCACATTGAGTGCCATAAGAATGAAGCAAGCTCCAATCTCAGCAATCAATTCGCCCATTGCATAGTCGCCTTTCCATCCATTTTGTGCAAGCTGGAAATGGACCAATTCGTGAAACACAGTTTCGTAGAAGTCTGCAATCGACTCAAACTTGCGTTTATTCGGCACAGTTACTTCTTTTTCGATGATGGAGTAAAAAGCTCGATCTCCAGCATATCGAATGTTGGCTTTCGTTGACTTGATGAAGTGTTCTGCCGGGTCAAAGTCTGGTTCGCTGTTCAGGTCTTGGAGAACCACCAAATAACCATCCAGACGAACTTTAATTTGCTCATGGATGGCACCTGCGATCTTCTCACGAGTCCATGTCTTTTTCGGCTGAGACTTGCGAGGCAGATACTGCAATGCGATCTTCAGAAGATCATCCTTAGATGTTGCAGATTTGTCTTTTCGTCCCTTGTGTCCCAACATGGTTTGGACAATTCCGCCGCCGCCAAGCAAGGTTTCAACTGTAGGAGCTTGCAGTTGCTCTGCATTGAAGATTGGAAACTCACGCAGCATCGGAAAGAGGATGTCTTCCCCTTTTCCGTTCTTCATGATCTGTTTGGTTTTTGGATCACGTTTCGGCATCATCCGAAAGAGCGTGATTGCCACGGCGTGTTGCTCACGCATCACATGAGCACCAATGTTTTTCAACCAAGCCGAAGACGATCCCCAAAACTTCGAGCTATAGTTGAAGCCCAGCGACCAATACATTAGGATCAGAGGATTGATCCCTGTGTATCTTCGACCAGAGACAAAGTTGCAAGGCGAACCGCTGTTCGGACTGGCCGACCACGGCTTACGCCACGGCGGCACTCCTTCGTTGATTGCCTTAACCATCATCTCGGTGATGTTTTTGCGAATGTCATCGGCTGATTTAGTCACGATTTTGTCTCCTGTTGATTTTTTCCACACGCTTCTCAAGCGGGTGTCATTCTAATACTCAGCAGCTTGACGATCCTCTCCGCTGTAGAGGGATTCAATGATGTTGCACACCTTTCGGTACTCTGGATTCTCTCCACGAACAGGATCGTGCATGTCGTAAAATTCATGCACGAAATACTTTAGAGCGGCAACTGTGAGCCAACTCCCATCCCGATCCATGAACGTCTTGCGAACACGCTCAGCCCATTGCTCAACTGCTTGTTCATCACTGGAATCCAAACGATGCGGACATGCTCCAGCGGGAGTATGGATTCGCATCCTTGAGCCACCTTGTGATTGACGACGAGCAGGTTTTGGCTCCTCTGGTTGAGATTCTGTGGTGTCAGCCTCAACCACTTTATCGACTTTGGCCTTGCTGACAAATTGATGTCCGCACGCACACACAGCCACTCTCAGACCGACATACTTCTTGCACGAAGGACAAGACTTCTTACCCTTGCCGCCTTCATCATAGGTCTTTATGATCTTGGCTTCATCGTCGGCTGGTGCTTCAGCCTTGACCACTGGTGCTTCAGCCTTGACCACTGGAGTCTCAGCCTTGACCACTGGAGTCTCGGCCTTGACCACTGGAGTCTCGGCCTTGACCACTGGAGTCTCGGCCTTGACCACTGGAGTCTCGGTTATGCCATGATGAGCAATCAGTTTTGCAACCGTAGCTGCATCCAATTCAAGCGTCTTGGCCCATCCAGTATCGGCGACTGCTTTGCACATGTCGCTGAATGATGTGAACGGTTCACCAGATTTCACATCATTGACAATCCGTTGCAATCTGCTTGGCATGATCTTGGGAAGCATTTTGTACTCCTTGAGTTTTTGGGTATTACGTTGTACAAGCGGGTGTCGCTATCGTCGGGACTCGAAGTGTTCAGCCGTAATACGTTTACCCTTGTGTGGCAAGCCTCGTCGTTCCAACTCACGCAAACCAGCTTCTGTAATGGCCATGCCTTTGCCAGACACAACCACAACCAATGGACCACCGTTGTCATACGCCATCAAATATGGCAATTCAAAGCGTTGGACCTGTTCATCACGACATTTGGCAACACCAGCCAAACGACTCTCTGCAATTGGTCGCTGTCCCAAAGCGGACAGAATGGCCACTTGCTTGAGTGTAAATCCATGCTCATCAATGCCGATGTCCTTTGCTACACGATCCACAGCATCTTGCCAAGTGTCAGATGGCATCATATCTTTCTGTTGCACCACCTTCTGTGCAAAGCTGATTGCCTCACGAGGAATGCGGCGGTACTTTGCCACATATTCGTAAGCCTCATCTGGCATACCGAAAGACAATTCGCCATCGGCCACATACTGATTGATTCTCAATTTCACGATGGCGGCAACTTCATCTACTGTGGCTGGTTGCCACTCAATAGCAGTTCCCAAACGATTTTCCATCGCATCGAACAACCGACCACGCTCAGTAGTTGCAGCAATCCAACACACGTTTCGCATGTTCACTGTCAGCAGATCAGCTTTAATGCCAGCAGGCCGTATGGCCATGATGCCGTCATTGTGCTCCATTGCATTGAGCAAACCGCCTTGCATCATCTTTTTCGGAATCAAGTGAGCTTCATCAAAGAAGACGATACAGGGCGGAATTGTGTAGTCCGTACCAAGTGTATCATCGTGCCATTCCACGATCTTCGGAAACTTGGTATTGCCAGTAGGGACATGCAACGTATCCCCACGAAATTCATGTTTGTCAACTGCTGTGCGGATTTGCTCGAAGAGACTCCAAGTATCCGTAATCGAAGCAGACTGAATGAACACAAACGGAATGCCGATTGTCTTGGCGAATTGCTTGACAATGTACGTCTTTCCTTGACCGCTACCAGAGTAGATGCCAAAGTTACATCCACGACAACTACGACTGGCACGCTTCATGGCAGTGAACGCAAATCGTCGCAGAGTACGCATGTTGCCCTCATTTTGAGGACTGACAATCACATCGTTCAGAGGACAGCCCTTGCTGTTCTGAGAAAGTGCTACACGAATCTGCTCCTCTGTCGGAGGAAGAGGAAGATACGGCATCTCTCGACTTGCGGTATCATCAAAAAACACTTTCTCGAATTGCATGTGTATGGCTCCCGTTCCAAATTTTACATTGATTGACACTCATCAAGCGGGTGTCAGTCTTATGCAGCCACTGGCTCCATGAGTTCACGAACTTTGTCGCAAGCCTTGTGCCAGTTTTGACTTAGAGCTTGTCGGGTGTACTTATTGCCAGTGTTTGGATTGATTTTGTCATACCAATCCGTATCAGGTCGCTCTCCGATCCTGAGAAACTCTTCGATCAATTCTCGCTGCAAATCATTCAGTCCGGCATTCTTGACAGCAACCAAAAGTTGCTCCACTTGTTCCGAAGGTTCCTCCGCCACTTGCGAAGTACGCAAATCTTCGTCACGGTCCCTGTATCGAATATTGTAACATGCAGCACGAACATTGGCCTCCATATCAGCGGAGACTTCTTCGTTCTGACGAATCTCTGCAATCGCCTCATCAAAGCCGCAAAGTCGCCTTGACATAATTTGTCGAAGTCGTGTACGAAGAGCTTTGGTCGGCCTGCCGATCCCAGCATGAACTTCTTCAGTACGGACGAAATTCGTGAGCCGCAACTTGACTGTCGAATAACAGTAAGTGCTCAGTTCCCTCGATCCATCATAGCAGTACATGCAATCGAAGATTGCCCAACTGGCTTCTTGAATGTAATCAGATTCATCCAAGTGTGGACGTTTGCTTCTGTTACTCGAAAAGAAAGAAGCAGCCAGCATACTGGCCATCTTGCCATAAACAGACAAGACCAGTTCTTCCAATTCCAACAGGATGTCGAAGTTGACGCCAGTCTCTTTGTCAAGGAAACGTCTACCATTCTTCATGTATTCCTTCCGCATATCTCTCACGCCTCGGAAACCGAAATGCTCGGCCTTCGACTTGAGGATAGCTGTGGCGGCAGAAATTTCCTCGGACAACTCTCGTTTGTCTGCGTCACTCATGTCTACGACTTCGATGAATCCAATCATTGCTTTCTCCTTGGTGCGTGAAACTGTGCGTGTGTCTCTCAAGCGGGTGTCAATCTCTGAGAATCACATTCTCCATGATGATTTTCAAAAACTTTCTCGCACTAGCCCAATCGTCGATTGCGATAATGAAATTTTGTGACCCCACAGAGTAAAGGGGAGGTTCTTTTTCCCATAGACTGCTCATGCCTTCTGCGAAGCAATGCTCACAGCGGAAGAACTGAGTATTTTCGTTGAACTCAATGTCAGCTTTGGCCCGATTAACTGATTCTTCGTCAACGATGAGAGAACTACTGCTCCAATCTTTCTTGTACCACTCCGTAGAAGTCATTCGCTTCGACCAACGGTCTTTTTCATCTCCAGAAACCATGCTCCATCCGTTTCCGTTTTTTCTCCTGACTCGAAGGATTCTGTCGTCATTGATTTCATCAATAGACCAGTCTGCGTAGGTATATCCTCGGCAACTGTCGATCTGGCTTTTATACCATGCGAAATCAATTGCAGGAAAAATTTCACTGAGAGGCACGGTGATCGGCCTATCAGACTCTACCCACACATTCAAGCCGTGAAAATTGTCTCGAATGACAATTCTAAGGTGTGGCACAGAAAATAGTGCCACTGGTAGCGTGATGCTCTTGCTGACATGTGAACTTACAACGATTGGTTCAGGTGAGCCGATCTCACCGGCAAGAGACTTGAAACTCTCCAATTGTGATAATGCGGCATTTTTCCAGAGCATCGTACCACTGATTTTTTCAAATTCAGACAATGTTTTCATTTTTGCATCCTTAAAGAAGTCAGTGTTTTGGAAGCGGGTGTCAGAATGACACATAGAGACATTGAAGGTTCAGTCTAAAAATTGTATTGCCAAACGAAGAGAGCCGTGCCATTGCTGGCACGGCTCTCCTGTAGTGGGGTTCTCACAACGCTTGTGAACTTAGGCGGCGGCAGTGGCCTTCTTGCCTTTGCTCTTATTCTTCTGATGCTCAGCAGCCATTTGACGATCCTGATCCTCGATCCGCTTATCGGATGCGGCGATGGCCTGCTTGAGAGTTTGACCCATACACTCAGCAATGGCCGTCCGACGCTCGATCTGCTTTTCAGGAGTCTCATCGAACAACTTCTGCATTTCGGACAGAGGCAGACCCCGGTTCCGACTCACAGCCGGTACTCCGGTTTCGGAATAGTGATGTTCGCCCAAAGCCTTGCGACTGGCAGCGGTGACGAGCATTTCTCCCAATGCCACCTTGCGACGTTCAGCATCGGTCAAGCCCTTGGTGATTTTCCCGGCATCGTCATAGACGGGATCACGCCACAGAGCTTCACGATTACGGTAGGTGCCGTATTCCACTCCCAGCGTGGCAGCAGCTTCCTTATAGGTGTAGTTTTTGCCGGTAGCCGGGTTGGTCTTCTTCGTCATGTCGTGATAAACACGACCTTCCTGCAACGGCGTGAACTGCTTGCGGCTCAGATTGATCTGCACAGCCAGCACGAAATCATCGCCACTGGCCTTCAGATCAGTTGCCTGAACCAGAGCCGGGAACTCTTTGGGAGTCCCTTCTCCGAACAGTTCGCATTCCGCCTTATCGGCACGAAGCACACGACTCTTGGCGTGCAGATACAGAACCGCAGCGATTCGGCGTCCACCGTCAATGACGTGGGTCTTGGTTCCATGATTACGCACTTCGATGGGATCGAGTTGCGTATACAGGAAAATGTCTTCCGCCAACTGGACAATGGATTGCGGAGCGGAAGGATGCTCTTCAATCTTCCAGCCGCTCTTATCGGCCTGCGTCTTGAGCTTGGCCTTGCAAGTCTCTTCGGTGCCGGTATGGACGGCCTTGCCCTGCGGATTGAGAAGCCGCATGATCTGGCTTTCGTGCTCTTCGATCAAAGCCACATACTGGCGAACATGCTCCAAGTCTTCGGACAAAGCAAGGTGAACCAGAGACACGAAATCGGTCTCCGTCGCCTCTTCGACCTTCGGATCGCCGATCAGAACGTATCCCTGTTCGTACAGGTTTTCCGGTTCATGACGGGGATTGTCATACTTGGCGATGTTGCCGATGGGGAGCAAGAAAATTCGACCAACGTCAACGCTGATGTTGTCCTTGAGAGCCAAAGCCGTGGCTTGGGTCATGGTCAGCATCCCGGCAGGCTTTTCTGCGGCAGGCTTCTTCTCGGCCTTGGGTTTGGCGTTCTTGGCCTTGGTGTTCTTCTCAGCGACAGGTTGACCTTCAGTGGTCTGGGTGTCGTCCTTGACAGTGGCTTCAGCAGAAGCAGTGACAGCATTCATCAGAAATCTCCAAAACAGGGTGTTAAACTGACAGAACGACACGTTCTATCCACATGGTAGGGTCCAGAACAAAAATTGTAAAGCACGCAAATACAAATTTTGTTCTGGAACCTGAAACTCACACACTCACACTCATCAAGCGGGTGTCAAACTGGCGTCCCGCTTTTTCAACTTGGCCAAAAGATGCTTTCGTTCCAACGGGTGCATGGTTGCCTCAAAATCCTTCTGATAAGCACCAGTCATCAGTCGATCACGACCGCAAGACAAAATCGTGATGATGTCACGAGGATCGTCCATACCCCATTTGTCTACGGCAAATTCAAGTGCTGGTTCGACCCATTTCAGATCGCCCTTGATTTCGTTGATTTCACGCAGCATGATCTGCCGCATGATTTCACGATCTGGGGGAGCACAGTAAATCTTGTTCTGAAATCGACTGTACAATGCTCCAGCCATGACCGTCTTGAGCAGTTGTACATCGTTGGCAGTGGCAATCACCACCATGCGAACATTCTTGGCCTGATTGCCAACACGGTAATTGGTGCGGCGAATTTGACCACGAACATCCATGATGCCCAACAGCCAACGCAAATCGTTTTCTGGACACTTCTCGATTTCCTCAATGAAGAGGACGCCGGGAACTGTATCGTTCTCCATAATGAGTTCGATCACTCCAGCCTTAGTCATGCTTGTGGCGTCGAACCACAACCAAGACTTGCCTTCTTCGCCAATCATTTGCGAAGTGGCCAGCATGATTTCGGTCTTGCCACATCCCGGAGGTCCATCCAACAAACTATGGGTCCGTTTCATCCAATCGGTGGTTTTCGCCAAACGCAAAGCATCCACAACCCGATTGATATGCGGCTTACGACCATAGATTCTATCGTAATGCCCATTCAATACAAGGTTAAGTTCTCCAAGTTTCTTTGGAGCATCAGCCAATTCCTTCAATTTGACAGCCTTGACTGCTTCAACCTTGGCATCGGCAGCCACGCTCTCAAACCCTTCTGGCTCAACGACTTTCCAAGGAGAGCCTTTCAGGTTGCCTGAAGTACCAGCCTCAGCAAACCGCTTTACGATTTCTGGCCACTTCGTTACGAGCGATGCTCGGTCGGAAGTAGTTGAAAAATGCACCGTGATCCGATACACCCACATGTCGTTGTCTTGTGTGGGTGGCAATGGACGTGACGGCATCGTGAATTTCCACCCCTGCCCTCTTGATCCTTTGAGGGAGATGGTAGTGCAGCGTTGTACTTGTGCCAACACGACACTGGGTTGCAATCTCTTGCTGGTCTTGCGTTCCACGACGATTTTTCGGTTAATCATTGTCTTCCCTTTTCTGCG
>Ga0315284_10006793_pt1 | contig 16303 bp, 11 predicted proteins | sample YL17G09_16_MG_FD_203696 | JGI IMG/M metagenome (GOLD analysis project Ga0315284, IMG submission 203696) | Sediment microbial communities from Yellowstone Lake, YNP, Wyoming, USA - YL17G09_16 | ecosystem: Environmental > Aquatic > Freshwater > Lake > Sediment | place: USA: Wyoming | collected... | reverse complement strand
GGCTCACCCCCGCCGGGATGAGCACCCAGTAAGCCCCCGGCACCGCCGGGGGATGCCTCAACCCGGTTCATCCCCACGCGGTGCGTGGGGCTTGTGAAACATGCCCAAAAATTCGTCCGTGCCGTGCGAGCGTGGCTTGATTTAACAGTGCACTTCGGTTAGACTGAAAGTGAGACAGGTATGAAGTCCGCGTGGGGGCGATCGGTATCGACGGGGCCTTAGCGGGCTTGAAGTAGCGCGAAGAGGTCGTCGGCCACCTCTTAAAACTGCCGGCAAAACCAAAATGCCGATACTGGCATGAGAATGGCCGCCTAATAATTTAGGTAGCCACGTCTGCCCGGGTTCGCCCGTGGGCCCGGAGCGGACGTCACAACATGGGCTGGCCGGCTAGTCGACCGGGTGCGACGCCGGCGAGAAACAGTCCCGGTTGGGCTTTCGGGAATCCTGTCGATCGGAGTCCCGGGGGCCGAGACCCAATAGATCGACTACTCGCGTAGACGCTTCAGGTCACGGGCATCCGGACGTGGGTTCGATTCCCACCGCCTCCACCATTTCTATATCTACATCCGCGTTTTTATTGGCGCCGTGGCCGATCCGCCCGCCAGTCTGTGCCTGGAAGTGCCCACGTGAGCCACGAGGTGTCGTACTTTTCGGTAATACTTTCGGCTTCGTCGATATGTCCGCAGGCGCACCGTCCGTGCCCGTGAGAAGGGCCGCGGCGGCCTTGGGCGGGCGGGTCAGGTCGGGCAGGTCCTCGACCGCGCCGCCCGTGTCTAGGATGCTCGGGTCGGTGTAGACGTTCATCGTGAGCCGCAGGTCCGTGTGACGCATGAGTTCCATCGCCGTCCTGGGCGCCGCGCCGCTCTTGGCGAGCATCGTCGCGAAGGTCATGCGGAGCGCGTGGAAATCGGCCTGCCGCCCGTTGGCGTCCTTGTACGGGATCTTCGCCCGATCAAGGTCGGGCTTCAAGTCTCTCATGCGCGGGAAGCGACCGAAGACCTTGGTCTCGGGCGTCACGTCCGTCGGCATCTCTCGCCGGAGTTCAGCGGCCACGTCATGGCGAAGCGGCACAGTGTCCGCGCGCCGGGCCTTTGTCGTCTCGGCACGCAGGGCGATGAACGGCCGGATGCCGTCCAGGTGCACGTCGCCCCACTGGAGGGCCTCCAACTCGCCACGCCGGATGCCGGTGGTCACCGCTACGAGGTAGAGCAGACGCCGAGGACCGGCCACGGCCAGCAACCGCTGGATTTCCTCGATGCTGAGCGCCCGCCGCTTGCGCATCTTGATCGTCTGGTCCGTCCGTGTGACGTTTGCCAGAGGGTTCGCCAGGAGCCTTCGCTGCTGGATGCACCAGTTCAGGAAGGCGTTGGCGGCGTTCAGGTACTCATTGATCGTCTTCGGCGCGAGGCCGTCGCTCTTCAGGGAGGCCAGGAAGGGCGTCACGGTCGAGGGCTGGATGGCCCGTAGGGTGTGCCAGCCGCAGGCATCCTTCATCTTGGTGATGCGGCTCTCAAGGATCTCGCGGTACTTGTCGCTCCGGCCTGCCCGCTCCTGGTCGGCCAGGAAGGCGTCGAGGTGTTCCCCGAGAGGGGCCGTCAGGTGCCTTTCCTCAACCTCGACGAAACCGGCGGCCATGCGTGCCGCCTCGCGTTCCCGCCGGGCGGCCTCCTGCTCGGTAGCCGTCCTGTCCATGAAGCCCTTGGCCTGCCGCTCGGTGCCGTCGGGGAGCACCCACCGCATCCACCAGCGGCGCTGCTCGCAGACCGTCTTGCCGGTCTCATTGCCGCGCTTGTCCAGTTGAATCGGCCAGACGTGAACCTTGCCCCGCTTGTCGGTGAACCGCGCGGCCGGTCGGCCCTTCTGCATGCACCGCGCGGCACCTTCGGGGATGGGGCGGTAATACCTGGGTCTGTAGGCGCTTGCCACCGGTCACCTCCGCTTTCTGCTCTGCCTTCTGGGCCGAAGTTCCACCCCCAAGATCGTTGCCACCTTCGCGGCCGTCGTCAAGGTCATTGACCTCTCGCCCCGCACAAACCGCGAGAGGATGCCCTTGTCGACGCCGCAGAGGTCCGCGAGTTCGTTCAGGCTCATGGGCGCTTTCCTGATGGCCCCCCTAAACTGGCCCTCGATGTCCGGCTGCCGCCGAGCCATACGGAATTCCCGACTCTAATAACCATAACGTGACAGGATGGTATCATCTTCTTCATCCGTTGTCAAGTAGCAACAGAGCGGCCCAGGGCGGTCTGGCCGTCCGGGTGTTCTGCATGGATGTCCTGCTGCTTCTCGGCATCCTTCGTACCAACATCATCGCTGTCATGGCGCTTCGTGTCGGATTCTCCGACAGGTCGTTCGTGTGCCGCTGGTGCTTGACCTGTCGGGATTTCCGGCACGTGGGTCGTGTAGTGGTTGGCCCCGCCTGTTGTGGGCGTGACCGTCAAAAGCCCGGCGGTTTTCAGCCGCCTGATGGCCTGGTTCACGGTATCGCGGTTGAGGCCAGTATCCTTCGCAATCCTGGTCTGGCTGGGAAAGCAGTCGTGCTTGTCGCGCTGGCGGGAGTCGAGTGCGCCCCAGACCAGTTTGTCGGAGGGCTTCAGGTCCTGCCGCTGGGCGATGCACCGAGGAATCATGTAGCAGGCCCAGGGATCATCGGCCCCTCTTGCGGTGCGGCGGGGCCTGCCGTAGGCGCTTGCTATGGTGGGAAGGGCTTCCTCAGGTGGATAGGGCGGCTGGCATCGAGCGCAGGCGTCCAGGAGTTGCCGCTCGGCCTCGTGGCGAGGAATGCGGGAGGCCGCCATGTCGCAGGCGGCACAGAACAGTTCGCGGTTGCGGTGTCCCTCGACGGCGCCGGTCTTCAGAAACCGCTGGGTGCGCTGTGTCAGGCGGCTCTCGGCCCGCTTGGGTGGTGCGGCCTCGTCCCGCCGGGCTCGGGATGCTGAGGTCGAGACGGGGGCCTCGGGCAGCAGCCCCGACTTGACCGGATCGACGAGGGGAACGTCCCCCGTCGGCGGCGGTACGAGCCAAGCATAGCGCACCCCGGTCGGGTGCAGGCTGGGCGGCAGCAGACAGTAGTTCCCGTTGGCCCGGTACTCGCCGTCGGGGAGTTTCTGGCTTCGCAGCGACTCGGCCCGGAAATAGACGTGCCGACCTCGCGCCGTGGCGACGGTCGGCAACGTCCTGGCTAGGTCCGGGAACTTGGTGGCCCATGTCTTGTAACCGACTGCCTCATCGAAATCGCGGCAAACCAGGCCGCCGCTGACCTCTCCCAGGACCACGGCCAACTCGAAGCCGCTCCCGGTGCCGAACCACGCCTCCAGTTCGGACCGCTCCGGGCGGCGCTTCTGGTACTCCCGCCATCTCCCGGCAGCCTTCTTGGTGCCGAGCCGGATGGGAATCACGCTCCAGCCTCTCTGCACGCAGGCCAGGGCCGCTTCCAGAATGTCGCCGTTGTCGCAGTTCATCCGAGTTCGCGGAACTCAAAGAGGGGGCACGCCGGCGCCTTGCACAGGCGGACCTCATTCTCAGACCACCCCACGCATTCCAAGCAGAAGGCTCGGATGGCCGCCTTGCGGCTGTTGCCTTCCCACGCCTTCTGGTACAGCGCTCGGTATTTCGCTGAAACACCGGCCAGCCGCTTTTCGCGGGCTAGACCCCCTATTGAAGTGGGGGGTGGAGACGCTTCCTGCCCCGCAGAGGCGCGGGGCGGCTGGGCAGCCAAGCCCAGCCGCACTTGGCTTGTACATGGCCGCATCGGCGGCACTTGGCGCGGCGGCAGCCTGAGACCTTGACACGGCCCTACACAGGCGGTAAGAGAGGACATGGTTGCAGTACTCCGTTGGCCCGGCCGGATGCCCCCGGCTGGGCCGTCCTAATTCAGCCGGGGCGCCGGCTTTGGTGCGCCGCCCATGCGTCGGCGGGCGGGCAGCCCGCTTCGATCCATGCCAGGAGGCGACTCCGGTTCCATCGCCGTCCGCGAGCACCGAATCCCAGGTTGACGTCGGCGGGGGGGAGCCGCCCACTGGCAAGCAGACGATGAACTTGCCGCCGGGAGATTTGCAGGAGACTACCAACATCACCAAGTGTCAGAAGGGCGGCGGCCGCGCGGGCGTCCAGGAGAAGCGGGGCGAGGGGTGGGGCGGCCTCATTCATGGCGCGCTTCCCTGGGCTTGCGATACTTGACCGCTACGCCAAGACGTTCCAGTTGGTGCAGGGCTTCGGCCGCTCGTTTGAAGTCGCGGTCTTGCTTGGCGCGCTCCAAGACCACAAACCAGGCGACGGGAGAATCAGCAGCCTTGCCCTCGAAATGAGGATGTGACTTGACCATTGGCCATTCCTCCACGGTTTGCTACGGCCTCCCGTGGAATGGCCGAGGGTAACAGGCGGGTAGCGCTACTCTGTACGAAAGAGCCTGATTTTATTACCTGGAATCGTTTTCAGGGTAGCGCAAATGGTAATGGGAGAAATCTGGCGCTACCTGGATTTGTCTTCGCCCCACGCCTCAAGATCGCCCTCTTGGGATTTCGTGCCCCTTGGCACTTCGTATTTCCCCTCTTTCATGGCCGCCCTTGCATCCTTGAATAGTGACCACTTCGAGAGGGTCTTCACGTGACAGCCTGCGACTTCGGCAATCTGGGCATTTGTCCAATCGGGATGGTCCTTCAGGGTGGCTAACGCTCGGGCCTCTTTGCTCAGGCTATCGCCTTGTGACACATTCCCGCCACGGCTTGCCGGTGCCAGTTTCCCTTGATTGCCGGCTTCGGCCCTGACATGCTTCAAACACCAGCGCTCCAGGTTGTTCAGGTCCGCTTGGGGGTCCGGGCCGCGTTCCGGCGGCAGGGACCAGGACGGATCCGCGGCGCACAAGGCAAGGGCGCGCCCGTAAGCGGCGGCGCAGGCGATCTCCGGCGAAACCCCACCCGTGGGTATCAGCTTACCCGTTGACTTGCTGATAAGGGGGTATATCGAGTTTCGTTGCTGCCGGATGAACAGTAGGAGAGCCGCGGCGTTCGGGGTAGGCATGATTCGGACTCCCGTATCCAGTCCCGATGCTGAAAGGTTGGCGGGGGCAGGCGGACGGGATTCCGCTTTTCGGAAGCGATCCTAGCCCCCGCGCCGTCATTAAACCGCGCCGCGGCCAGCGGGTCAAGCGCGCCGGGGCGTCCCCGGCGCAGAGTGCCAGCCGCACGGCCAGCCCGCACCGGATACGATCCGGCGGTCGCCGCCCGCGCCGCCGTGCCCAGTCCAGCACCTTCTTCAGGTGGGCGGCCCGCGCCGCCGCCGCTCGGCCACCGCGCGGCCCATCCGCACTCGTCAGCGGCCCCGTCAGGCCGCCCACCGGCCGCCCGGGCGCCCGGGTCAGGCGTCGGCCTCGCCAAACAGCACGGCCGCCAATCCGCCGCCCTCCGCGTCATGGCGACGGTGCCCGACGATCGCGGCGCCGGCCGGGCACCCGTACATCGCCTCAGCCGGCGGCCGCGGCTCGTACTCGTCATCCTCGGCCGCCTCGTAGCGCCCACCGCTCGCCGCGTACTCCAGCGGTTACCGCGAGTCCGGGGCCCAGGCAGTCGCTTGCACGTCCAGCCAATAGCGCGTCATGGTTCATGCCTCCTAATGGCATGGCCTCTGAAAGGGCGGGGCCGCCTGACGCGGTGTGCATGGGCCTGCCATGAAGGCGGGGCCGCCGCCGAGGCCGGCCCCCGGTCCGCCAGGTCCGCCAGAACCGCCTGACGCACCGGGTGCACATCCTGGAGGCCAACGGCGAGAGTTACCGGCTGCGGGACTCCCGAAGGCGGATCAAGGGCAGGAAGGGCTGAGATAAAGCAATTGACGCCCCACACCGCGTGGGGTACATAGGCGCCGGGTGCCGCGTTCTTGCCCCGCCACCCGCCGCAGTTTTGCTCCGCCCTTTACAAACGACGGCCATGCGGTCAAAGAGGGTAAGGCCCGGGGAACGAGGTACCGGACACCATGACGGGGGGATTAATGCGAGTATTCCTCAAGCAGCTGCTGCTCCGCGAGAATGTGTACTGGGCCTGGCAAAAGGTCCGGAACGCGTATCGCTTTGACCGAACCTGGTACGACGAACTGGAGCTGGCGGAGTTCGAGGCGACGCTGGACGAGCAGGTCACGTTCATCCTGAATGCCTTCCGCAAGGACCATTATCGACTTTCGCCCGCAAGGCCGGTGCCGTTTCCAAAGAAACCTGATGCCGAGGGAAACAAGCCGACCCGGCAGATGTTCTGGTTCCGCGTCCGGGACCAGGTCGCGTGGATGGCACTACTCAACGTAATCGGCCCGGCCTTGGACTCGCTCATGCCCGTCTGGAGCTACGGGGACAGGTTGTACCGGTCGGTCTGGATCGACTCGGAAACGGATCTCCTCAAGGTTGGGCCGTACCGCCACACGAACCGCCTGACCTATCGCGCCTTCAAGCACTCCTGGCCCAGGTATCGTCGGCACATTTTCCTGACGATCCGGGCCATGGCCAAGAGCCATCGCCGCGATCCACTGGAAGAACCAGATAGGGAGTTCCTGACCCGGGAACAGAACCTGAGGGCACACCTCCGCGTGCCGTATCTTGCCCAGACCTATTGGCCTGCCGGGAACGAGGAGGCTTACTGGGCAGGCCTCGACCTGGAGAAGTTCTTCCCCAGCACACCGTCTAACTTGATCGAGAGGCAGATCCTGACCGGCCTCTGCCAAGCCGACAGAGACTATGACGGCCAGTTGGACCAGTTGATCTCGGGTATGCTCAAGTTCGAGGTGGACTGCGAGGGATGGACGGCGAAGCAGCGGCGGGACCACTTTGACCTCACTGGCGAGAGGCGTCAGCCATACAGGCAGTTGCCCACAGGACTGCTGGTCTCGGGTTTCCTGTCTAACGTCGCCATGCTTGGCGTCGATGCGGACGTTGATGAAGCCCTCAGAACCCATGAACCGGGCGACCACCACGTAGCGCAGTTCCGGTACATCGACGATCACGTGGTGCTTTCCGATGACCCAGACAGTCTGTTGGACTGGATTCAGCAGTACCAAGGCATCCTTAAGGAACACAATCCGGCGTGGCAGGTGAACCACGACAAAACAGAGCCCGGTGAACTGGGAAAGTACTTCCGAAGCGGCGCGAAGCAGAAGGGCAAACGTCCCGCCTCCGCCAAGAGAAGGGACGAAATGTGCCACGAGGCCGTTGTGGCCATGAGGCTTAACCCCGGGCTGCCGGCGCCATTGCTGACGCAGACCGTGGCCAAGATCTCCACCCTCGCAGCCGCCCGGTTTGAGCTGCTGGATGGTCGGTCGCAACGGGAAGTCCTGGACAACCTGAAGCTCTTGATGCTCGCAGACTTCGGGCCGCAGGAGGCGAGAGAGGACACCCGGGTGTCTTTTGCCGTCGCCGGCCTGGTCAGGCACTTCCCGGAGATGTCTCGTGAAGGACTTTCGGAGGAAGCGAGGCTGCTGGAATGCGAAAGGGTGTTCCTTCTGCTTAAGGAAGCCGTCCGAAAGTACCCGACGAAGCTGAGCCTCCCGCAGAGAGCGATCCGCTTCACCCGATACACGGGGTCCCATGGCCTGAAATCCCTGCTTGAGGTTGCGACGGATAGGGGCGGCCTGAATGAGCTCACCGTCACATACTGCAGAGCTGTCTTCGCACAATGCCTTGCTACGGAGATGCTGCTCGCTCTCAGAGTGCTTCGGGATGAGGAGGCCGCTGACGAAGATCGGGAGACCTCGGCGAGTTTCCTGCGAGACGCTACGTCCGTTGGTCGAAGCCTTTCTGTGTGCGACGAGTGCAAATGGTACGAGAAACGCGCCTGGGCTATGTACCAAGGCGCTCTGGCCGCTGCCCAGGTGTGCTTTGACGAGCTTCAGAAGGAAGCCCTGCAACCCCCAGACAGCGGTGATCTGGCGTCCCGGCTTGTTCCGTACAAGCGCTTCTGGTCCAATGATGGCCCGTCCGAGGCATGGTGGAACAGTCGCACGGGACAGAGTCTTGGCACCTGGGCATGGTGGGTCGAGGGCGCCCTGATGCCTGGGGCGTCAAATCAACCCAGCTTCATCTGGCGGGTTGCTGCCCCACTCGTAACGGCCGAGGATGCTGTTGGCCTGCGTTACCTCGCCAGGTACCCGACGCGTCTGGACGACGCGATGATCATCATGCTCCTAGGTCCGGAGGAGTCGCCGGCTCCCAGGAATCCAGGATGGCTTCTGGAGATCCTGGCCACCCGCAAAGGAAGGGACTGGCAGCGGCTCTTGGAGGATGTACTTCCGGCTCTTGAGGGCGAGTGCCTAGCCGGGGGAATGGCCCCGCAAGATCTGGCCCAGTCCCTGCGGCCCGTTCGGAATCGGTTACGGCTCACCGAATGGGTTCAATGGCAGCAGTCCTACTTGGCGAAGGCCAAGACCGAACGGGAGTTCTTGGAGCGCGCCAGCGACCCGCGATTCAGCGAATGGTCCGCGGTGAAGATTGCCGAGAGGATTGTGTCCTCCCTGGCAGATGTTGATCCCCGTAAACGTACCCCCATACACCCCTTGAACTACTTGATACCCAAGCAGTGGTCGAAGGGAAGACCGCCGATCCCGTGGGAAGACTGGCGCCCCATGCTTGAAGAGGGGGCGGCAACCCAAGTGTCGGGGCAAGTCTGGGACCCGCGCTATATGGGGCTGGAGAGCCCCCAGATGGCGCTCCTCGCGCCCGACTGGCCTTGGATCCAGGGAATCGGATTGCTGCTTCTCGGGCTTCTCCGCAGAGAGTTCTCCTGGCCGGGCTTGTGGAACCGCAACGATCAGCGACTTGCCTACGCCTACCTGACAAGGAGCCTGGTGGAGACATTGCCATGCTCGTCGATGACGATGGCTGCCGTTGAGGGATGCCTTCTGCCGCGGAGTTCTGAGACCGTACTGCTTGCCGACCCTATCAAGGAAACGCAGATTGATGCGGATACGGTGGCAGACCCCCCTGTGTTCCCCGATCTGCGGTCGCTCTCCGAGTTTCTGTCGGCGTCTCTCAAGGTGCTGGAAGAACACCAGCTCACCGGGCATGGGAGGCGACCCTGCCAGCTCGTACCGATGTCGATCAGGCAGCTTACCCGGCCGGCATGGTCTACCCATCAGCCTGTTCCCAGGGGGGATGAGTCATGAGTCTGTCAAAGAAGGTTGTCCTCCTTGGGGGACCCGCGGAACACGCCGAGCCGTTGCGGGACACACTCCGCGTGGGAGTCGTCCAGACAGTCATCAAGGGGAACTCGTGGAAGCAGCATGGATGGCGGATGGATGGAGAGGCAAGGACCTCAACCTGGCAGGCTATCGAAAGGGCCTTCCAGCAATTCCACGTGCTGGACAAGCCCCCCGAGGTCGTCCTTCTGCCCGAGGTCAGCGTTCCACGCTCCAGGATTCAGCGTCTGAAGAAGATGTGCGCGGGGCTTCCCTGTCTGGCGGTCGTCGGCCTAGACTTCGACATTTCGATTGCTGGGCAGGTAGCCAACCGGGCTGCGCTGATGGTGCCAACCAGATGGCCTGAGGAGAAGCCTTCGGGGAGCTGCAAGGTCATCTCAATCGGGAAGACCTACCCTTCTGAAGAAGAACGCACGATGCTGAAGGATAACAAGCCAAAGCGGAGATTCGCGGGTGACCCAACGCTCTGGCTGTTCGACGCGGATCATCTTGGGCGTTTCGGCGTGTGCCTGTGCTATGACTTCATGGACGTCGATAGGCTGCCTCTATATCGGGGCGAAATTCATCATCTCTTCGTACTTGCTTACAATCGCGACGTTGTCGCGTTCGATCACCTTGCTGAGTCACTGTGCAGAACCTTGTACTGCAACGTTGTCGTCTGCAACACCGGCTTCTTCGGTTCCTCCACGGCGATGACTCCCTACGCTCGTCACTACCGACGTCCCACGTACCGCATTCAAGGCCAGCACCTGGAAACGTCGCAGATCATCAGCCTGCCGGTGAAAGCCATCGATAACGCCCAGAGAACAGGTGACCTCGCGGACGGCTATGACGAACTGAAAGCTCTTCCGCCAGGGCTGCCCAGGAATATTACCTGACTCGCAGGAACAGTCACGACGGGGTTGACATGGCGCTGCATCCAATTCTGGCACTCGATCACGTCATCGAGGAGTATCGCGACTACCTTCGCACCGAGTTCCGGGCCAAGTGAACTAGTCCACCGAAATTGCGTTCGCCGTTCGTTAGGCTGTTCGAAAGGGCGAGAAGCAAATTTTCCGTCGGATTTGGCGTTCGCGTGGCGTGGTATGGCGCATCAGGAAGGCGAACCGGGGCTCTTTGGCATCACGATTTCGGCAGGCAAGCACACCGCGACCACAGCCCTGAACGAACGGGCCGACATGCGAATCGTCAAGCCACGCGTCGCAGCGTGACGACGGGCAGATGCCTGCGCCCCGCCTCGAATGTGACGGTGAGTTCGATCCGCGCGCCGGGCTGGCCCATGACGAGTGTCTGCGGCTTGGCGCAGGGCGACCCCCGTGGCCAGTGTGGTCGCGGCTCGAATCGCGGCGCTCGGTTGGCAGGCCGAAGTCCGAAGTACCTTTCATTCGGCGTGGTGCCGCGGAGGGCCGTGTGAGGGCGATGCTCGTTGTACCAGGCGGCATAGAACGAGACCTCTTGCAGGAACGTTCTTTGACAAAGTGGGATCAACAGCCTTCGCATGCCTTCCTCTTTCATCGACCGGATGAACCGCTCGACGACGGCGATGCTGCCGTGCTTGCCGACGGCCCCGAATCGTGGCCGGATGCCCCGGCTTCGGCACCACGCCTTGAATCCCTCGCACCAGAATTGCGGGCCTTTGTCCGAGATGATGTACTTGGGCTTGGCGCGGGTCTTGCGAATGGTTCGGCGAAGGAAGGCCGCCATTCTGTAAAGGGCGGAGCAAGACCGCGGCGGGTGGCGGACGGCTGATTCGAGGTTTCACCCGCCAGCACGGAACCTCCGGGAAATCACTGTCGCCTCTTCCGGCCTCTGGCCCTGCCTTTGGCTTCCGGCCGCACGTCTTGGGCCTTCTCGGAAGTGAGTGACCGGTGCTTGACAACCGGTGGTGTACCGGCTTGCGGCCAACCCGCAAGACCAGTATTCTCTAAGCCCGTCGCCAACGGTTCTCGATGGCATGCGGGGGGCCTATGGACGTCTTCGATCTTCGCAACCGGCTTGTCGCCGACTACGCGTCCTTCGTCCAGAGCTTCATCAGCATTCGTGACGACAGGATTCGCCAAGAGGTCCACGAGCGGATGAGCGAGGGCCTCCTGTGGCCGGACCCGCTGATCCAGCTCAACCCGTGCTTTGAGCCGGGTGAGACCATCGACGAACTGGCGGACGCCGGCGTTCTTCACCCTGAATGCCGTCGCATCTTCCGCCTGAAGTCGGAGCCGGCAGACGCTGGCCGGGTGTTGAGACTTCACCGGCACCAGGCCGACGCGATCAAGGTAGCCGCCACCGGCCGGAACTACGTTCTGACCACCGGGACCGGATCCGGCAAGAGTCTGGCCTACATTGTTCCTATCGTGGACCACGTCCTCAGGAACGGCAGCGGTCGCGGCGTTCAGGCAATCATCGTCTACCCGATGAACGCCTTGGCAAACAGCCAGCTCAACGAGCTGGAGAAGTTCATCAACTTCGGATACCCGAACAACCAGGGCCCCGTGACGTTCCGCCGGTACACAGGCCAGGAATCAGGCGAGCAGCAGGACGAGATCGTCGGCAACCCGCCAGACATCCTGCTGACTAACTACGTGATGCTGGAGTTGATGCTCACGCGGCCGCGTGAGAGGCCGCTGATCCGCGCCGCTTCTGGCCTCCGCTTCCTGGTCCTCGACGAACTGCACACCTACCGTGGCCGGCAGGGCGCCGACGTGGCGATGCTTGTTCGCCGCGCCAGGGACGCCTTCTTGGCCGACAGGCTGCAATGCGTCGGGACCTCGGCCACACTGGCCAGCGGCGGGACCTGGGCCGACCAGCAGTCCGAAGTGGCTCGCGTGGCGACCTTGCTCTTCGGGGCCGAAGTCAGTCCCCAGTCGGTCATCGGAGAGACGCTCCGGCGTGTGACGCCTGAGGAGGACATGGCGAGTCCGGGCTTTCGTTCTCGGCTTGCCCCCCGTGTGGCTGCCGCGCATACACTTGTTCCGTCTGATTTCGAACAATTGCGTGCCGACCCGCTGGCCTGTTGGATCGAGAGTACCTTCGGTATCCGACGCGAGCCGGCGACCGGGCGCCTGGTCCGGCAGACGCCTCGCAGCATTACGGGCTCAAACGGCTCGGCACAGGAACTCGGCGAACTGACGAGCCAGCCGCTGGAGCGGTGCGTCGAGGCCATCCAGCAGATACTCCTCGGAGGCTACGCTTGCCTGCACCCCGAGACGGGCTTCCCTGTCTTTGCCTTCCGGGTCCACCAATTCATCAGCCGCGGGGACACGGCCTACGCCTCCCTTCAGCCAGAGGCTGCCCGGTACATCACGGTCCACGGCCAGCAGTTCGTCCCAGGCGGCCGGAATCGCATGCTGCTTCCGCTCGTTTTCTGTCGGGAGTGCGGTCAGGAGTACTACTGCGTCCGCAGAGAGCCGGACGAGGAATCGGGCGGCCAGCGTCTGCTGCCCCGCGACCTGACGGACACGCGCCCCGAGCCGGAGAGCGAGCCCGGGTTCCTCTACGTGAGCACGGAGTCCCCCTGGCCGCAAGACGGCGATGAACTCCTCGCCCGACTACCCGAAGACTGGCTTGACGCCGATGGGCGAATCCCCTCACGGCGCCGCAGAGAGCTTCCGCAGGCCGTGCGCGTCGCACCGAATGGTGTGCTTGGTGATGCCGGGCTGGAGGCGTGGTACGTCCCGGCACCGTTCCGGTTCTGCCCTCGTTGCGGTGTTTCCTACGGTTTCCGGCAGCGGTCCGACTTCCAGAAACTGAGTTCCCTAGGGTCGGGCGGCCGTAGCACGGCGACGACGATCTTGAGCCTGTCCGCGATCATCCACCTGCGAGAGATGCCGCTGGCCGAGGATGCTCGGAAACTGCTCAGTTTCACGGACAATCGCCAGGACGCCTCTCTTCAAGCCGGCCACTTCAACGATTTCGTGGAGGTCGGTCGCCTGCGCGCGGCGCTGTACCTTGCGGCTGCCCGCGCGGGCACGGCAGGCCTTCGGCACGATGAACTTGCCATGAGGGTTTTCGATGCCCTCGGCCTGACCTTCGAGGATTTCGCGAGCGACCCCGGGGCGCGCTTTCAGGCCCGTGAGGAAACCAACCGAGTCCTGAGAAGTGTCTTGGGGTATCGGTTGTACCGCGACCTTCTTCGTGGCTGGCGCGTCACGGCACCGAACCTGGAACAGGTGGGGCTGCTGATCATCGACTACCCGTACCTGCGGGAGGCCTGCGAAGCCGCCGACATCTGGCAGGATTGCCATCCGGCGCTCGCACAGGCGTCCGTCGAACGGCGCGTGGAAGTGTGTCGGGTCCTTTTGGACCTGATGCGCCGCAGCCTGGCCATCAAGGTTGAGTACCTGGACCAGGAGTTCCAGGAACGTCTGTTGCTTCAAAGCAGCCAGCGGCTGAGGCCGCCATGGGGGTTCGACGAGAACGAGCAGGCTCGCGACCTCGAGCACGCGGCCGTCCTCTACCCGCACTCACACCGGCGCGGTCAGGATTACGGGGGCGACCTGTTCGTCTCGCCGAGGAGCGGATTCGGGCAGTACCTGCGTCGCCCCCGAATCCTCGATGCTGGCCATTTTTCGCTCGATGATACAGGCCGCATCATCGCGGACCTGCTGAGGGCGCTTCGGGCCGGCGGCATGGTCACCGTTGTTCGTGAACCCCGCAACGAGGGCGACGCGCCCGGCTACCAACTCCTGGCCGACTGCATGGTCTGGAAGGCGGGGGATGGTAGTCAGGGCTACTATGATCCCATCCGCCAGCCCACGATGTCTTCCGAAGGCAGACGTCCCAACTCGTTCTTCCAGGAGTATTATCGCGAGGTCGCCACGCATACCAAGGGCATCGAGGCCCGTGAGCACACAGCCCAGGTCTCTTATGAGGATCGTCAGGCGCGAGAGGATGCATTCCGCGAGGGCCGGCTACCGATCCTCTACTGCTCGCCCACGATGGAGCTGGGGATCGACATCGCGCAGCTCAACGCGGTGAATATGCGGAACGTGCCGCCCACGCCGGCCAACTACGCCCAGCGAAGCGGCCGGGCAGGCCGGAGCGGTCAGCCTGCGCTTGTGTTCACCTATTGCACGTCCGGCAGCCCGCACGACCAGTACTTCTACAAGCGGCCGGAGAGAATGGTCGCCGGCGTCGTCTCTCCTCCACAGATTGATCTGGCGAACGAGGATCTCTTGAGGTCGCACGTCCAGGCCGTCTGGTTGGCCGAGACAGGCCTTTCGCTGGGCACATCGCTTCGGGATGTGCTGGACCTCGGCGGCGCCCCCCCGCTGCTTGCGCTCCAGCCGCACGTACAGGCATCTGTGAACGACGACAACGCGAGACTGCGCGCTCGCCGTCGGGCCGAACGCATACTGCATACTCTACGGAGCGATCCCGAGGCCGCCGCACGCTTCGACGGGCCGTGGCTGGATGCGGTGTTCTCGCATGTCGCGGCAGAGTTCAACCTCGCTTGCCAACGATGGCAAGGTCTCTACCGCGCGGCCTACACTCAGGCCCAGAGGCAGAACCAGATCATCCTGGATGCCTCGCGAAGCCCGCAGGACAAACAGGAAGCGCAACGGCTCCGGCGCGACGCGGAGGCGCAACTGCGGCTGCTGACAGACGCGGAGAACATCATCCAGTCGGACTTCTATAGTTACCGGTACTTCGCCAGCGAGGGCTTCCTGCCGGGGTACAACTTCCCGCGCCTGCCTCTCTCTGCCTACATCCCGGGCCGGCGGCTGAGGGCCAACCGCGACGAGTTCGTCTCGCGGCCCCGGTTCCTGGCGATCTCCGAGTTCGGTCCCCGGGCCATCATCTACCACGAGGGCTCCCGGTACGTCATCAACCAGGTGATCCTGCCCGTCCAGGAGGAAGGGGAAGACCTCCAAACGCGCGTCGCCTTCATCTGCCCCAGGTGCGGCTACATGCACATGGGCGCGGAAGGTAACGGCCCGGACACATGCGAGCGGTGCAAGTCCCCACTTGGCGCCCCCATTCGTCAGCTCTTCCGGTTGCAGAACGTCGTAACAAGGCGACGCGACCGGATCAACTGCGATGAGGAGGAACGCCTGCGGCAAGGGTATGACCTGCGAACCACCATCCGCTTTGCCGAACGTGAGGGGTCGATGTCGTGCCGGACCGCCACGGTCGAACTGGACGGACGCCCGGCGGCCACGATGTACTATGGCCATGCCGCAACGCTGTGGAGGATCAACCTGGGGTGGCGGCGCCGCAGACACCAGGACCAGACGGGGTTCGTTCTGGATGTCGAGCGCGGCTACTGGGCCCGAAGCGACGACGAAACGGCCGGCGACGAAGACCCCATGAGCCCTCGGAAGGTGCGAGTCATACCATACGTGGAAGACCGGCGCAACTGCTTGATCTTCGAGCCTTCGGAGAACTTGGGGCTGGGCGTGATGGCCTCCCTCCAGGCGGCGCTCAAGAACGCCATTCAGACGTGCTTTGAGTTGGAGGATGGCGAACTGGCCGCCGAGCCGTTGCCGAGCGATGAGGATCGCCGGTCGTTGCTCTTCTACGAGTCGGCCGAGGGAGGTGCGGGCGTCTTGCGGCGGCTTATCGAAGACGAACGCGCCATGAAGCAGGTCGCAGAGACTGCCCTTTCCCTCTGCCATTTCGACCCGGCAACAGGCCAAGACCTGCGCCGTAGCCCCACCGCGAGAGAGGACTGTGAGGCGGCGTGCTACGATTGCCTCTTGAGTTACACCAACCAGCCGGACCACGAGGTCCTGGATCGGAAGTCAATCGCCGATCTGCTCCGGAAACTGGCCTCCAGTACGATCCGGGCGTCAGCTGGTCCACTCACTCGAGCCGCCCACCTCGATCAGTTGCTGCGCCGTGCCGAAACGGAACTCGAGCGGGACTGGGTGCGGTTCCTGGATGAGCGGAACTGCCGACTGCCGTCGCACGCCCAGAAGCGGATCGAGGAGTGCAACACCCGGCCGGACTTCCTGTATCGAGACCTGTACTACGCGATCTACGTGGACGGGCCGCACCACGAGTTTCCGGAGCGAGTTCAACGCGACCGGCAGCAGGAGTCGCTGCTGGCCGACCAGGGATGGACGGTCGTGCGGTTCAGCCACAGGGATGACTGGCAGGCCATCCTTGACCGCCATCGCGACGTGTTCAGGGGGCAGACATG
>Ga0315284_10006792_pt1 | contig 16305 bp, 14 predicted proteins | sample YL17G09_16_MG_FD_203696 | JGI IMG/M metagenome (GOLD analysis project Ga0315284, IMG submission 203696) | Sediment microbial communities from Yellowstone Lake, YNP, Wyoming, USA - YL17G09_16 | ecosystem: Environmental > Aquatic > Freshwater > Lake > Sediment | place: USA: Wyoming | collected... | reverse complement strand
TCCACCCGGTCGTCCTGGTCGCAGACCCCCTTGGCCTTGCCCACGTCCCGGGAGACGAAAGCGTCCAGGCTTTCCTTCATCATCCTGGTGGAGAACTCGGCCATCTGGAACAGGTCCCGGTTAAAGGGCAGGGGCGGCTCCTGGGCCAGGTTCCGGGCGCACTCCGCGATGTTCACGGCATGGTCCCCCATCCGCTCCAGGTCGTTGTTGATCTTGATCGCGCCCACGATGAAGCGCAGGTCCACGGCCATCGGCTGGCGCAGGGCCAGGAGGGAGACGCAGAGGTCGTCCACCGCGATCTCCAGCGCATCCACTTTCTTGTCATCGGCATAGACTTCCTCCACGAGGGCCGCGTTTCGCGTCTGGAGGATCTTCACGGCCTTGAAGACGGTTTGCTCCACGAGCCCGGACATCTCCAACAGCTTGATCCGAAGGCGTTGCAATTCCTGATCGAAATGGCGCTCCATGATTATTCCTTTTGACGGATGGCGATCACCCGAACCGTCCCGTGATGTAATCCTCTGTCCGCTTGTTCCGGGGCTTGGTGAACAGGTCGTGGGTCACCCCGAACTCCACCAGGTCGCCGAGGAGGAAGAACCCGGTGAAGTCCGAGACCCTTGCTGCCTGCTGCATGTTGTGGGTCACGATCATGATGGTGTACTTCTTCTTGAGCTCGAAGATCAGCTCCTCGATCTTGGCTGTGGAGATGGGATCCAGGGCCGAGGCCGGCTCGTCCATCAGGATGACCTCGGGCTCGATGGCCAGGGCCCGGGCGATGCACAGCCGCTGCTGCTGGCCTCCGGAGAAGGACAGGGCGTTGCGGTCCAGGTGGTCCTTGACCTCGTCCCAGATCGCGGCCCGCTTCAAACTCCGCTCCACGATCTCGGCGATTTTGCCCCGCTCCCGCATCCCGTTCACCCGCAGGCCGTAGGCCACGTTCTCGAACACCGACTTGGGGAAGGGGTTGGACTTCTGGAAGATCATCCCGATCATACGCCGGAGGTCCACCACGTCCATCTCCTGGGCGTAGATGTCCTTTCCGTCCAGGAGGATTTGCCCTTTGATGTGGCAGGTGGGGATGAGGTCGTTCATCCGGTTCAGGGCCCTGAGGAAGGTGGACTTGCCGCAGCCCGAGGGGCCGATCAGGGCGGTCACCTTGTTGGCCTCCATTTCCAGGCTCACCTTATTGATGGCCTCAGTCTTGCCGTAGAAGACCGAAAGACCCCTGGCCTCCATGCGGATCGTCCTCGGAGCCGCCTCCTGGGGCCTCGAGGCCTCCACCGTCGGGGGCGGAACGGCCTTTTCTTCAACCATGGATTGCCTCGTTTCTTGTTCTTCTGTTGCCATCGTGATCATGTTCCAGCGAACCTCCGCCTGAGGACGCTGCGCAGGGCGATCGCCGAGAGGTTCAACAGGAAGGTCACGGCCAGGAGCACGAACACGGTGCCGTACAGGATGGGCTGGGTGGCCTCCACGTCCGGGGACTGCGTGGCCATCACGTAGACGTGATAGCCGAGCTCCATGAACTGATCCGACAGGGCCTTGGGCAGGTAGGGCAGATAATAGGCCGCGCCGGTGAACATGATCGGCGCCACCTCCCCCGCACCCCGGCTGATCGCCAGGATCGCTCCGGTCAGGATTCCGGGCAGGGCCTGAGGCAGGATCACCCGCCAGATGGTCTGCCACTTGGAGGCCCCCAGAGCCAGGGACGCGTGGCGGTAGTCCTCGGGCACCTGCTTCAGGGCCTCCTCGGTGGACACGATGACCACCGGCATGTTCAAAACCGCGAGGGTCATCGCCGCCCAGAGGAGGCAGGGCTGTCCGAAAGTCATTTCAAAGCGGAAGGCGCGGTCGATCCCCGTCCCCAGAAATTGGATGAAGAACCCCAGGCCGAACAGACCGAAAACGATGGAGGGCACCCCGGCCAGGTTGCTCACAGCCATCCGGACCGCCCGGGTTAAAGGCGAGGTCTCCCGGGCGTATTCCGAGAGGTAAATGGCCGTGACCACCCCGATGGGAACGACGGCCACGGTCATCAGAAGGACCAGGGCCACGGTCCCGAAGATCGCCGGGAAGATGCCCCCCGCGGTCATGCCCTCCCGAGGGGCCGTGGAAAGGAACTCCCAGGAGAGGTGCGAGTGGCCGAACCAAAAGATGTTGCTCAAGATAATCACGACCACCAGAACGATGATCGCGGTCATCAGGCCGGTGATCCCGATGGGCAGCAGGCTGCTCAACCTGGGTTTCATTCCCAAACTAAAAGGACCTCCGTTCCGTTAATCTCAGATTCACCGGTTTCACAGCTTCCCGGCCAGCTTCCGTTTCAGCCGGTCCACCATCAGGTTCGCCCCGAGGTTGACCAGAAAGGTCATCGTGAAGAGCAGGGTCCCGATGAAGAACAGGGTGTTGTAATGCGGGTCGCCGAACACGACCTCGCCCAGCTCCGCGGCGATGGTCGCTGACAGACTGCGGGTGGAGTCGAACAACGAGGCCGTGACCAGGCTGGCGTTGCCCGAAGCCATGAGCACGATCATCGTTTCCCCAATAGCCCGCCCCAGGCCCAGCAGAATGCTGGCCAGGATCCCGGCCTGGGCTGCGGGCAGGGTCACACGCCAGGCCGTCTGCCACCGGTCCGCTCCCAGGGCCAGGGAAGCCTCGCGCAGGGACTTGGGCACGGCCGTGAGGGCGTCCTCGCTGATCGAAAAAATGGTCGGGATCACCGCGAAGCTCAGTGCGATCCCGGCGGTGAAGGCGTTCAGGCGTGAATCATAACCCAAGGTGTTCTGCAAGAACGAGGCCAGGACGATGAGCGCGAAGAACCCCAGGACCACCGAGGGGATGCCCGCCAATATCTCCACGATGGGCTTGAGGAACTCCTTGGTCCTGCGGGGGGCGAACTCCGAGGTGAAAAGGGCCGCGCCCACCCCAACCGGAATGGCGAACAGCAGGGCCACAAGGGTTACTTTGAACGTCCCCAGGATGAGCGGGGCGAACCCGTAGCGCGGCCATTCCGAGACCGGTTGCCAGATCGTGGTGTTGAAGAAACGCACCAGGCTGGCCTCTTGCTGGACCTTGGCGCTGGTCAGGATCGGCAGGGCCTCCTTGATCACGAACAGGAAGATGAGCAAAATGCTGGCGATCGTGCTCGTTGCTACGAGCGCAATCACCAGTTCGATCGCCTTCTCCCCGGCCCGGCCTTTTAAAAGGGATCGTTTCGCGGCTTGGCGAACCCCGGGGATCTCTGCGCTGGCCCTGGAAGACGGTTCCGCCGTCACAATCGGGGCGTTCATCGCGTCATCAGGTCGTTCCGCCCCATGATCCAGCGGAGAAGGTGGGAAAGATGATCCGGCAAACGCGAGGAGGTCTTAAAGGTTCGCGTTCATTTCGGCGAGGGGGGCAGTTCCCCGCCAAACCAGAGGTTCCCTCAAAGGAGCTAGAGGGATTGTTCCTTTGCCTTCTCACCTTCCCACCTTCCGCAAAAGTGAATGATATAATGATAAGTGTTTACTTGACGGGAAAATACCCCACCTTGGTCACGATCTCCTGGCCCGCCGGGGAGAGCACCCAGTCCACCAGTCTCTTGATCTCGCCCGTCGGGCTCTCCTTGAGATACCAGTAAAGGTCGCGGCTCACCGGGTAGAGTTTGGCCTTGACGTTCGCCTCGGTGGGCTCGTACCCTGGGCTCTTGGCGTCCTTCTTGACCTTGGTGTGCTTCACGCCCTTTGCGTACCCCGCCCCGCCATAGCCGATTCCATTTTTGTCCTTGGACACGGCGTTCACCACGGCCGCGGTCCCGGGCAGGGTCTGGGTGCCCGGGGCGAAGTCTGCGCCCTTGAGGATGTTGTCTTTCACGAAGACGTAGGTTCCGGAGCTGTTCTCTCTTCCGTAGGCCCTGATCTTGGCGTCCTCGCCCCCGAGCTGCTTCCAGTTCGTGACCTTTCCGGTGTAGATGTCCTTGATCTGGTCCAGGGAAAGTTCGCTCACAGGATTGCTTTCTGCGAGGTAGAAGGTCACCCCGTCCTTAGCCACGGCGATCTCGGTTCCGGTCGTGAAGAAGCGCTCCTTGAGCTTGTCCTTCTCGCTTTGTTTCATCGGCCGGGAGGACTCGCAGATGTCCGTGGCCCCGTTGATCAGGGCTGAGATTCCGACCCCGGAGCCGCCCCCGGTGACCTGGATGGTCACATCCGGATGGGCCTTCATGTACTCCTCGGCCCAGCGCTGGCCCAGGATCACCATGGTGTCCGAGCCCTTGATCGTGATCCGCTTCCCGGCCCATGCCCCGGTTGCCGCCAGGGCCAGTGTCAGGAGGACAATCATCGTTTTCTTCATCTTAGTGTTCCTCTCGTTTTATTTTGCGATTCTTTTTTTGCAGGTTCTCCCCTGCCTCGTTTTCATTAGAATTTGTACTGCACCTGCAGGGTCGCCGTGTGGTTGCGGGTATCCCAGTCCTTGGTATAGCTGGAGGAGAGGGGTGGGACCATGTCCTTCCGGTGCGAGAAGAAGAGCACGTCCAGGGCCGCGGTGATCCGCACGTTGTCATCCCAGAAGTAGTTCAAAGCGCCTGCGTAGGTCTTCTGCCTTGCCTTATCCGAAAGGGCTAAAGTGTCCGCGTCCGAGACCGGGTCCCAGAAATCGTAGCGGGCTGCGAACTGGAGCTTGGAGGAGATGTTCATCACCCACATCGCGTAGAACCCCAGCTCGTTCACCACCCCGAAGTCGTTGTTGACTCCATGGGCCAGGGTGTCCTTGACGATTCCGTACTGGGTCGCGTACTTGGAGTTGTAATCCTTCCCTTGGTACCCCTCGAAGAACAGGGCTCCGGACTTGCAGAACGGAAGGGACAGGGTGTAATAGAGCTGGGCGTCGCCCCCGAGACGCTCCTTGGTCGTGACGAGCGCCGGGGTCGCGGCCACGTACCGGGTCGTGTAGGGTTCCCCGGTATCCCAGCGCCCGTTGCGGTTCGTGTCCGTCCAGCCCGTGACCTGGTAGGCCGCGGACGTGGCCGGAACGTAGAAATCTCCGAAGTAGCCCGAGCCGCCAAAGTCCAGGTGCAGGGGTCCGAAGGTGGGCAGTTGGACCTTGGCCCGCCCGATGTAATCCTTCCTCCGCGTGGGGTCCTGCCAGGTGAAGATGCTGTTATCGATCCCGGTCCCGTTGAACGCCCCGCCGTTTATCAGGACTCGGAAGCCGTTATGGTCCACCACGGGGATGGTCAGGTTCGCCCCGCGGTCGCGCTCCCCGGGGAACAGGACCCTTACCGCTCTGCTCCGCTCCGGCACCTCGCGCACCGAGGAGGAGCGCTCGATCTCGAATCCGAAGGGCCAGTTGAACTGCCCGAAGAGCAGGCTCAGGTTGTGCTTTGTCCAGGGCTCGGTGAGCTCCACGTAGGCTTCCTTCATGGATACCGTGTTCTTGGAGCCGTCGAAGTAGAGCACGTACCGGGAGGTTGGTCCCGCTGTGTAGGTGAATTTTACCCGTCCCCTGCGGATGTAGAAGTTGTCCTGGTTCCGTTGGCTGGACGGCACCGCCGTTCCCGTAAACCACGGTTCCACCGGGGTGATCGCAGTTGTTCCGGTCCGGGAGGGCCATTGCCACTCGTACCGGGCCTGGATGTAGCCTGAGACCGAAAGCTTCTTCACTTTGTCCACGTCGGCCTTGGTCGTAAGGAAGTCCGTCTCCAGGCCTTCGAACTTCCCCTCCAGGTTCTGGATTTTCTCTTCGGAAGCGCCCTTTTCTTCGGCCTTGGCCGAAACCTCCTCGAGCTTGGTCTTGAGGCCGGTGATCTCCTGTTTCTGGGCCTCGGTCTGAGAGGAGAGCGTGCCGACTTTCTCCTTCAACTGGTTGAACTCCTCGATGGTCAGTATCGGCTGGGCCGGCGTCTTTTTCTTCCTCTGGGCATTGGCATTCGGGGCCGCGAAAGCCAGAACGGTCAATCCCACCACGAGCCAGTACAGTTGTTTCTTCACCGGCTATCTCCTCTTTGATAGGGTTTCGATAAAGTAATCTTCGCCTTTCGCTCATATAGGATAACACGTGGGTTATTTCTTCAGCGTTACGCCCATGTTAAATTTTTGTTAAGAAATAGGCGGCCTTCAACAAACAAAAAAGCGAGGGGTTCAGCCTCGCTTTTTCACAAACAGATTTTAATACTATAAAAGGTTCTTACGGGTTTCCCAAGGGCAGGGTTTTGCCAGGAGATCGATGGTTAGCGTAAACAAGGCGAGGCAACGGAGAAAAACTACAAAATAAGTCTAACCGGTTGCCTTTAGTTAGGATACGTTAAAAAGACCGTTTCAACAACATCCCCTCCCCATAGGGGGGTAGGTGGGAGGTAGGGGTGAGGTAGGGGTGAGGTGGGTGTACTCTGGGCCACCCCAATGAGGGTCTGGGTGGCCCAGAGGTGGCCTACCCCCCTTTTTAGAGCCGTTCAGCCTATTTCTCGTAAGTCCTGTAAGGTGGCCTATCTTATGATGAAAAGGCTTAACCAGGGGGTCATTCTTACTTTCGTCATCTGTTTCACGTTCGGAGGCTTAGACCTCTACCCAGTCTAAACCCGAAGAACCACTTTAAAATTACACCCCCACCTCGAACCAGAACCGGCTTCCCTTGCCCGCCTCGCTCTCGCTCCCGACCCTTCCCCCGTGGCGTTCCACGATGTGCTTGACGATGGAGAGCCCGAGGCCGGTGCCCCCCAGGTCCCGGGACCGGGCTTTGTCCACCCGGTAGAAGCGCTCGAAGACGCGTGGTAAATCCTCCCTGGGAATGCCGATGCCGGTATCTTCGACCAGGACTCTCACGCCCTTTTCGCCGGCGCGGGTGACCGAAAGCGCGACCTTTCCCTCCGGCCGGTTGTACTTGATGGCGTTGTCCAGGAGATTGCCGACGGCCTGCTCCAGGAGCTTTGAGTCGCCCTGGATTCCCGGCAGGTCGGGCTCGACCTTCGTCTCCAGCGCGAGGTTCCGGTCTGCGGCTGAAGTCCTGAAGGTTTCCTCCGCCTTTTTGATCAGGGCCGGCCAGTCCACGCTCTCCACGGCCAGGGCCACCTCCCCCCGCTCGATCCGGGCGAGGGACAGGGTGTCTTCGATCAGCACCTCCAGCCGCTCGGCCTGGGCTTTGATCCGCTCCACGAAGGAGCGGTTGTTCGCTTGATCCTCCAGACCCCCCTCCAGGAGCGTCTCGGCAAACCCCCGGATGGCGGTGAGCGGGGTCTTCATCTCGTGGGAGACGTTGGCCACGAAGTCCTGGCGCAGGCGTTCCAACCGCTTGGTCTCGGTCACGTCGTGCAGGACCATAAGCCCGCCCCGCGGTTCGCCCCCCCCTCCTGGAAGCGGCACCCCCACCACCTCCCAGACCTGTTCCCCGGGCGTGAACCCGGAAAGCTCTTTGTGGATCTCCCGGCCTTCCGCGATCACGGCCTTGGAAAAGGCGTGGAGCTCCGGGAGGCGGCAGACCTCCAGGAACGGCTTGCCCGGGACGGCGGCGGGTTCGAACCCCAGGAAACGGCCCGCCGCGCGGTTCGCGAAGAGCACCCGGCCCGCGAGGTCGAAGGCCACCACGCCCTCCGCCATGCCTTCCAGGATGGCCTCTACCTCTTTCCGCTCCGCCTCTGACTCCGCGATCTTCTCCCTCAGGCGGTCCCGCATCCTGTTCAGGACCCCCCCCATGGTTCCGACCTCGTCCCGGGACCAGCTCGGGGCCTGGGCCGCGAAATCCCCGGCACCGATCTTCTTGGCCACTTCAGCCATTTGGCGCAAGGGATGGGACACCTGGCGGGAAGTAAGATACCCGACCAAGGCTGCAACCAGCAGGACGAGGAGGCTTCCCAAAAGGAGGAAGCCGTGCACCCTTCGGCGGACGCCCTCCATCTCAACCAGAGGTACCGCCAAACGGAGGTAACCCATCAGACGACCGTCGTGTTCGAGACGTCGAGCCCCGTAAAGGAAGCTCACGCCGACCGTGCGGCTTAAACGGGTGTCCGTCCCGAACCCCTGGGCTTTGGCCACGAGGACCTCGGGGCGTGTCGCATGGTTTTCCACGGAGGTGAGATCGGAAAGCTTTACCTCGGAGTCCCCCAGCACCGTGCCGTCTTGGGCGATCACGGTCACACGGACCCCCAAACGAGCGCCCGCCTCATCGCACCAGGGATCGAGTGCCGCTATGTCCCTGGCTTCGAGAGTAGGCAAATTCACCTCGTTGGACACCGCGGCATCCAGGCGCTTTAGCTCCGCGACCCTCTGAGAGAGGAGGAAGCGGTCCAGGGAATAGCCCATGAACAGGTTCAGGACGATGAGACCCCCGAGCAGGGGCAGGAGGAAGGCCAAAAGGATCTTGTGGTGTATGTGCTTCATGGGTCCTTTTCCCCGGCGAACTTGTAGCCCACGCCCTTCATCGTCAGGAGCCACTTGGCCCGGGGTCCGAGCTTCGCCCGCAGATGCCGGACGTGCACGTCCACGGTGCGCGTGCCCCCGAGGTATTCGTAGCCCCAAGCCTGGTCCAGAAGCTGCTCCCGGGTATAGACCCGGCCTGGATTTCGGACGAAGAAGGCCAGGAGATCGAACTCCCTGGGGGTCAGGACGAGGGGCTTGTCTTTAAGGCGAACCTCGTGTCGTTCAAAATTAATGACCAAATCCTTCCACTCCGTCTTCTCGGCCTGCACGGGTTCCTGTCGCCGGAGCAGGGCCTTAACCCGGGCCACTAGTTCCCGCGGGGAAAAAGGCTTGGTGAGGTAGTCGTCCGTCCCGGCCTCGAACCCGGCCAGCTTGTCCATCTCCTCGGATCGGGCCGTGAGCATCAAAACCGGGACCGCCTTGGTACGGGGGTCCCTTCGCATTTCCCGGCAGACCGCCAGGCCGTCCAGCTTCGGGAGCAGAAGGTCCAGGACCACAAGCACGGGAGGGGAAGACCGGATGCGCTCCAGGGCTTTTTCCCCATCCGCGATGGTGGCCGTGCGAAAACCTTCCTTCTCCAGGTTGTACTTGATGAGGTCCGCGATGTCGGCCTCATCCTCGACGATCAGGATGACTGGCTTCATTGTCCTAAGAGTTTGATGCGCTTATAGATTATTCCGGCAAAGACTGCAGGCGAAGAGATTGCAGCGCCTTTCTAACCCTCGAATAGTCTTCCTTATACGATGCTTTAGGCTTTGATGATACCCGATATAAAAAGAGAGTCAAAAACCAAAGAGTTACAAGGGTCGGAAAGAAATCAAGTAATGGTACCTTCATCGAAGTGGTGCTTGATCACCCGGGCCTCGGAGATGTAAATGGTCTCCTCGCAGATGTTGGTGGAGAGGTCGGCCACCCGCTCCAGGTTGCGGCTGATCAGGATCAGCTCCATGGCCCGAGAAGTGACCTCGGGCTTCTCCGCGATGAAGCTCAGGAGCTCACGGAAGATCTGGTCCTTCAAGTCATCCACCCGGTCGTCCCGCTCGCACACCGCCTTGGCCTTGCCGGGATCGTTGTTGACGAAGCCGTCCAGGCTATCCTTGAGCATGCCGGTGGCCAGCTCCGCCAGCCTGGGGATGTCGATAAGAGGCTTGATGTCGGGCTGGCCGGCCAGGAAAATGGCGCTCTGGGCGATGTTCTCCCCGTGGTCGCCGATCCGCTCCAGGTCGTTGTTTATTTTGATCACGCCGATCAGGAAGCGCAGGTCGCCGGCCGCGGGCTGGTGCCGGGCGATCAGCGAGATCGCCTCATCCTCGATTTCGATCTCCAGGGCGTCAACCTCCTTGTCCAGCTCGAAAATGGACTCGGCCAGGGCGGCGTCTTTCTTCTTGAGGGCTTGAACGGCCTGGTTGATCAGCGCCTCGGTCTTGCCCGCCATCAGCAGCAGCTTCTCTTTGAGCTGCTTCAGTTCCTTGTCGAAATGCCTCTGTTCCATGGTTTGCTTTCTCCCCGTTAAACCGCCTCAGGCCTCACGAATCATCCGTAGCGTCCGGTGATGTAATCCTCGGTCCGCTTTTCGGATGGGTTGGTAAATATCCGATTTGTTTCGGCGAACTCCACCATCTCGCCCAGCAGCATGTAGCCCGAGAAGTCTGACACCCTGGCCGCCTGCTGCATGTTATGGGTGACGATCACAATGGTGTAGCTCTTCTTGAGCTCCAGCATCAGCTCCTCGATCTTCAGGGTGGCTATCGGGTCCAGCGCCGAGCAGGGCTCGTCCATCAGGATGACCTCGGGCTGCACCGCCAACAGCCGGGCCACACACAGCCGCTGCTGCTGCTCGAGGGGCAGCTCCAGAGCTGAATGGTCGAGCTGATCCTTGACCTGGTCCCAGAGCCAGGCCGCCCGCAGGCTCTTCTCCGCCGTTTCCTTGAGCCGGCCGCGGTGGCGGATTCCGGCCACCCGCATCCCGTAGACCACGTTGTCATAGACCGTGAGGGGAAAGGGGTTGGGTCGCTGGAACACCATGCCCACCCGCTTCCTCAAGTCGGTGACGTCCAGGCCCGGACCGTAGATGTCGGCGCCTTCCAGAAGGACGCTGCCTTTGATCCTGACGCCGGGGATCCGGTCGTTCATCCGGTTCAGGCAGCGCAGCAGGGTGGACTTGCCGCAGCCCGACGGCCCGATCAGGGCGGTGATCTGTTTTTCCTGGACCGGCATCGAGACCGCTTTCAGGGCCTGGAACTTGCCATAGTGAAGGTCCAGGTCCGCGATGTCGATTTTATTGGGCATGGCCCTCTATCTCACCCGAACCGGCCGGTGATATAGTCGTTGGTGCGCTTATCGCCGGGCCTGGTGAAGATCCTTTCCGTTGGCCCCGCCTCCACCATCTCACCCATCAGGAAGAACGCGACCTCGTTCGAGATTCGGGCGGCCTGCTTGGTATTGTTGGTCACGAGAATGATCGTGTAACGTTCCTTCAAAAGGGTCAGGGCCTCCTCGATCTTGCCCGTGGAGATGGGATCGAGGCCCGAGCAGGGTTCGTCAAGCAAGATGACCTCGGGCTCCAGGGCCAGGGTCCGCGCCAGGCACAATCGCTGCTGCTGACCGCCTGAAAGCCTGAGGGCCGAGGTCTTTAGCCGGTCCTTGACCTCGTCCCATAAAAATGCGGCCTTGAGCGATGTCTCCACCAGCCCGTCCTGCCGGTGACGCTGGCTCCCGGACAGCCTCGGCCCGTAGACCACATTATCGTAGATGCTCATCGGCAGGGCGACCGGCAGGGCGAACACCATGCCCACCTTCTTCCGCAGCCCGACCACATCGTACTTCGGATGGTAGATGTCCCGGCCGTCCAGCAGCGCTGCGCCCTCGACATGGGAGTCCGGCTCCAGCTCGTTCATCCGGTTGAGGGCGCGTAGGAAGGTGGTCTTTCCTGAGCCTGACGGGCCGATGATGCCCAGGATCCGGTTAACCGGCACTGTTAGGTGCACGCTCCGCAGATACGGCACCCTGTGGAAGTAAACCGATAACCCTTGGATGTCGAACTTGGGTTTCATGACCGTTCGGGCTCCTTAGGACCGTTTCGCCATCACCCGGTGCATCAGCCAATAGGCCAGCAGGTTGACAGCGAGGATCAGGATGACCAGGGTTGCAGCCGTACCGTAAGCGTTCTCCGTGGAGATGCCCTCGCGGGCCAGGATGTAAAAGTGGACGGCCATGGTCCGGGTCGAATCAAGGAGCGAGGTCGGCATCCGCAGGGCCGACCCGGCTGTGAAGATCACTACCGCGGTCTCTTCGATGGAGCGGGCCACGCCCAACATGACGCCGGTGACGATGCCCGGCAGGGCATTGGGCAGGACCACCTTCCGGACGGTCTGCCACCGGGTGGCGCCCAGGGAGAAGCTGACCTCGCGGAACGATTTGGGCACGGCCTTGACGGCTTCCTCCGAGGTCCGGATGATGGTCGGCAGGATCATGAACGCCAGGGTCAGGCCGCCCGAGAGGATCGACCAGCCCATCCGCAGGGTGGTGACGAAGAAGATGAACCCGAACAGGCCGAAGATGATCGAGGGGATCCCGGCCAGGCAGTCCGTACCGAAGCGAATGAGCCGGGTGACCCGCGACTCCCGGGTATATTCGGTGAGAAAGACCGCGGTGCCCACACCCAGTGGCGTGGCGAGGGTTACGGCAAGGACAGGAAGGAGCACCGTGCCGACCACCATTGGGAGGATGCCCCCAGCCCGGCCCATGTCCTGGGGGTTGGTGAATAGAAACCGCAGGCTGAGCACCGGAAGCCCCTTTTGCAGGACGAAGCCGATGATGAAAGCCAGGACCGCCAGGGTCAGGAGTGTAGCGCTTCCCAGGATGACGAACGCTCCGGCCTGGGTGAGGCGGGGAGGGATTCTCATTTCTTGCCCACCCGCTTCCGGATGGCCAGGCCGGCCACGATATTGAGGACCATGATCATCACGAAGAGCACCACCCCGGTGGCGAACAGGGCCTGGCGGTGCAGGCCCGTGGCGTAGCCCATCTCCAGGGCGATGTTGGCGGTCAGGGTCCGTACCGAGTCCAGGGGGGAGTGGGGTATCTTGACAGAATTGCCGGCCACCATGATCACGGCCATGGTCTCGCCGAGAGCCCGCCCCATGGCCAGGATGATGCTGGCGATGATGCCCGAGCGTGCCGCCTTCACCGTCACCATGTGGACGGTCTGCCAGGTGGTGGCACCCAGGGCCAGCGAGCCTTCGCGGTAGGACTGGGGCACGGCCAGTATCGAGTCGATGGAGATGCTGATCACGGTGGGCAGGATCATGATTCCGAGGACGACCGAGCCGGCCAGCACTGACAGCCCGGGTCCGCCAAGATGCCCGCGGATCAGCGGGGCCAGGACGATCACGCCGATGAAGCCGTACACCACCGAGGGGATCCCGGCCAGGAGCTCGGTAATGGGCTTGACCACCCGCATTACCGACCGGGGAACGAATTCGGTGAGAAACACCGCGCCAGCCACTCCCAGCGGCCCGCCGATGGCCATGGCCCCCAGGGTCACCCACAGCGAGGACACGATCATCGGGAAGATCCCGAATTTCCCGATCTCAGGCTGCCATTCCGAGGAGAAGAGGAACCCCTTGAGCCCGTACCGGAACATGAACGGCAGGCCCTCGCTCATGATGAACAGCGCGATCAAAAGCAGGGCCGAGAGGGCCGAGAACGCTATCCCCAGCAGGATGCCACGGACGCCCTTTTCCCCTATCAGTTTCATTCTCGCAGAGCCTGGAGCAGTATAATAACGGTAACTGCGGCCAATCCTATCCAAATTGCGATGATTATCGTAGCTGCAATATAATTTTTCGGACCTTTTTGTATGATCTCTGCTTTTGCCTTCTCTCTGCACTGGCACAATACGTCATGTGGAATCAGCCTGATTGCCAAAGAAAGCCCGGCAGGAACGATCACTAAGTCATCTAAATAACCTATCACGGGTATAAAATCCGGGATAAGGTCGATGGGGCTGAGCGCATAAGCAACGGTACAGGCACATATAACTTTCGCATACCAGGGAACCCGTGGATCGCGGTATGCTAAGTACAACGCATATGTTTCACGCTTGAGATTCAAAGCGCGTTGTTTTAAGCTTTCGAGTTGCTTTTTCATGCGCTTCCCTTGCAGAAATTGGAGCTATCAGTGCGGTGACATTTTTCCCACGGCGCTTACTTAGCCGGTATCAATCCGCTGGTCTCGATGGTCTGCTGGCCTTCGGCCGACAGGATGTAGTCGATGAACCCCTTGATCTCGAGAGTGGCCTCGCCCTTGACCAGGAGGTAGATCGGCCGTACCAACAGGTACTTTCCACCGAGGATGGATTCCGTGGAGCAAACCTGCCCGTCCACCTTGACCGCCTTGATCTTGTCGTTCAGCATCCCGTGCGACAGGTAGCCGACGGCGTTGGCGTCGTTGGCCACGGTCTCCCGGATGGTGCCGTTGGAGTTCTGGATCAGGGCGTCCTTGGTGAGCGTGATGTCCCGGACGATCTGTTCGAACGACGACCGGGTGCCGGAGCCCGCTTCGCGTGAGACCACGGTGATTTGGGCGTTGGCGCCGCCCACCTCTTTCCAGTTTTTGACCTCGCCGTTGAAGAGGTCGCGGATCTGCTGGGTGGTCAGGCCGACCACCTGGTTGGCGGGGTTGACGACCACCGCGATGCCGTCACGGGCCACCACCGTAGTGGTCAGCGCCTTGGCCTCTTCAGGCAGGATCACCAGGTCGGCCATGCCGATCTGGGCCGCTCCGGACAGGGCCGACTGGATGCCCACAGCCGAGCCGCCCCCCTGCACCGTGATGTTGACGTTTTTGTGGGTCGCCATATACTGCTCGGCCAGCTTCTCGGCGAAGGGCTGGAAGGCGGTGGACCCGGCCAGGGTAAAGGAGACCTTGGAATTCTCGCATCCCGATAACAGGAACAGGGACATGGACGTGAAAAGAATTGTGCATTTTCTGAACATGGTCTTCTCCTCGGTATGGTAATTAGTTGTGTTAGAAAAATGGTCCGGTTTGCGCAGGGCATGGAAAACCTCATGATCGCTCTCCTGGAAATGGATGGGTGATGCGAGAATTATATTACAAAACCGCCGTCACTGTCAAAGGGATGAAGGGAGAAGAGGATTGACAGGGGGTGAGGGAAAAGAACCTGGAGCGCAAGGGTTGCGCCCCAGGCGAATTGCAAGGGAAGAGCGGAGGTAGGAAGCTTAGGCTTTGCCCGCGCTTCCCAGGACGGTTTCGTTCTTCGAGATGTACATCTTGACCAGCTCCTCCCGGGCCGGTCCCAGGTACTTGCGGGGGTCGAACTCACCGGGCTTTTCGGCGAAGACCTTGCGGATGATCGCGGTCATCACCAGCCGGCCGTCGGAATCGATGTTGATCTTGCAGACCGCGGACTTGGCGGCCCTGCGGAGCTGCTCTTCCGGGACTCCGACCGCGCCCTCCATCCTGCCGCCGTACTTGTTGATCATCTCGATATACGGGGTCAGGACCGAGGAGGCCCCGTGCAGGACGATGGGGAAGCCGGGGATGCGCCTCTCGACCTCCTCCAGGATGTCGAAGCGGAGGGGCGGCACGGACTCCCCGGGCTTGACCTTGAACTTGAAGGCCCCGTGGCTCGTGCCGATGGAGATCGCCAGCGAGTCCACCCCGGTGCGCTTGACGAAATCCTCCACGTCCCTGGGGTCGGTGTAATGGGATTTCTCGGAGGAGACGTGTTCTTCGATGCCCGCCAGTACTCCGAGCTCGCCTTCCACGGTCACGTCCCGGGGATGGGCGTAGTCCACGACCTTCTTGGTCAGGGCGATATTCTCCTCATAGGGCAGGGCCGAGCCGTCGATCATCACGGACGAGAACCCGCTGTCGATGCAGGACTGGGCCAGCTCGAAGGAGTCCCCGTGGTCCAGGTGCAGGGCCACGGGCACGGGATTTCCCAGTTCGTTCATCATCTGGATCGCGCCCAGGCCCATGTAACGCAGGAGCGTGGCATTGGCGTACTCCCTGGCCCCCTTGGAGACCTGCAGGATCACCGGAGACCGGCTTCTCACGCAGGCCGTGATGATGGCCTGCAGCTGCTCCATATTGTTGAAGTTATAGGCCGGGACTGCATAGCCACCTTTCATCGCCTTCGCGAACATATCCCGGGTGTTGCTGAACCCGAGTTCCTTAAAGGATACCGTCTTTCCTGACGTCGTCATCCGCTTCATCCCTCCAGACAAAAAGCCAATCCTTCATCCATTCGGCACATTTCCTCCCGATACGTAATGGTAACACAGCGAAACGAAAAAGTCAAGCCGCGGAAAGCAGGCCCCGGATCGAGCCCCATGCCCTCCAGGATACGAAACAAGCCCCCTTCCCAGTGACACAAGCCCCAAGACAGGGAATTACCCCTCCCCCCTTCTTTTCAGCCTCCCAGCCCCAGGAGCTACCCTCCCCCAAAGGGGGAGGGTAGAAGCGTTCATTTCACGTCTTCAAGTCCGCTACAACTACGCTTGCACGCCCATTAAACGCCCACCTATGCAGCACTCCAGGAACACCCCCATAGGGCCTCCCCAGACCTTCTTGAATGCCATTAGCCCGGTGACGCAACGCCCCAGGCCCCTTTCTAAAAACCAGCAGAACCACGGGGACAAGCCGTTGCAAACCTTAGGGTTGTCGGATCGCTTCTGACCTGCCCCCATTCTATGTACCACCCTGAATGTTACTCATGCTGCTTCAACTACCTGGGGATGTAGCGGAGCAGGACCCACGGGCAACGGTTCGAACGCCTCGGGAGCCGGAGGGCGGTAGTTCAAAGCGCTGTGCGGACGGACTGTATTATACTCCTGACCTGCCCCCATTCTATGTACCACCCTGAATGTTACTCATGCTGCTTCAACTACCT
>Ga0315284_10006791_pt1 | contig 16306 bp, 10 predicted proteins | sample YL17G09_16_MG_FD_203696 | JGI IMG/M metagenome (GOLD analysis project Ga0315284, IMG submission 203696) | Sediment microbial communities from Yellowstone Lake, YNP, Wyoming, USA - YL17G09_16 | ecosystem: Environmental > Aquatic > Freshwater > Lake > Sediment | place: USA: Wyoming | collected... | reverse complement strand
CTCATGTGAAGCGTTTCTGATGAAAGTTCAGAGCAGCTCGCACCAATTCCCGAAATAGTGGGTGCGGGCTCATGGGCTTACTTTTCAATTCGGGATGAAACTGACACGACACAAACCAGGGGTGGTCGGTAAGCTCCATTACTTCTACTAGGCTGCCATCTGGAGACAAACCGCTGAAAACAACGCCATGCTCGGCAAAAGCTGCGCGGTAGTCGTTGTTAAACTCAAAGCGATGACGGTGGCGTTCCGAAACTACCTCGTCATTATATGCCTGCCTAGCCTTCGAATTAGCCTTAAGCACACACGGGTAGCCACCAAGGCGCATGGTTCCACCCTTTTTGGTGACTGCCTTTTGATCTTCCATAATGTGGATGATCAAATCTTTCGACTTCGGATCGAACTCCTGACTATTAGCGTTTGTTAGGCCGAGCTTATTTCTAGCAAACTCAATTGCCGCTAATTGCATCCCCAGACAGATGCCGAAGAACGGCTTATTACTTCTTCTCAGATAATGAATCGCGGCCATTTTACCTTCTACGCCACGTTCGCCAAAACCACCTGGTACAACAACTCCGTCACAGCTATCGAGTAGATCTGCGACATTGCTTTCATTCACCTCGGAGGCGTCAAATAAAGCTATTTCGACCCTCGCGTGATTGAAAATACCTGCATGAATTAAAGATTCCGTAATCGACTTATAAGAATCCCAAACATTGACGTATTTACCAACAATGCCGATCTTTACCGAATGGCGGGGATGATCAAGAGAATCGACAATCGCATGCCACTGGGACAGGTTGGGGGCGCCAGTCCAAATATTCAGGCGGTCGACAACCACTTGGTCGAATCCCTGATCGTGCAAAATAACTGGTAACTTATAAATACTATCAACGTCCTGCGCTTCAAATACACATTCTGGTTTGACGTTGCAAAATAGGGCGATTTTTCGTTTAAGGTCCTTCGAAATCGGCTGGTCTGACCTGCACACCAGAAGATTTGGCTGAATGCCTATTTGCCTTAGTTCCTTGACCGAGTGCTGGGTCGGCTTAGTCTTCAACTCCCGAGCAGCTTTAATGTAAGGAACCAACGTCAAATGTATATAGAGCACATTCTCGTCGCCTAAATCGTAGCGAATCTGACGAATGGCCTCTAGGAAGGGCAGCCCCTCGATATCGCCCACGGTGCCACCGATCTCGACTATTGCGATGTCAGCATCGGCCGCGACCTTATAGATATTCTCTTTAATCTGGTCGGTGATATGGGGGATGACTTGTACCGTTCCCCCCAAATAATCGCCGCGGCGCTCCTTACCAAGGACCGCATCGTACACCTGCCCAGCCGAGAAACTGTTCTGCCTCGTCAAAATCGCCGAGGTAAAACGCTCGTAATGGCCGATGTCCAAGTCTGTCTCGGCGCCGTCCTCGGTGACAAACACCTCCCCATGCTGGAAGGGGTTCATCGTGCCTGGGTCGACGTTGATGTAGGGGTCGGCCTTCATCAGGGTGACCTTAAGTCCACGGGTCTCTAATAAAGCGCCGCAACTTGCCGCAACAATACCCTTGCCTAGCGAAGACACCACGCCACCCGTAACAAAAATAAACTTGGTCCGATTTCGGCTTTTCATCAACGCCTCAAAACTGGTTTTGTTAAGGATATCAGGTGGTTGCGAGCGTAGTTTTGCTACTGCTGGACGGATCTTGATCCTAGTGCCGGGTGGGCCGTTGGTCAAGAACGAAAGCGCGGTAATCTGGCGATATAACCCCCGGGATACGCTGCTTGATCCGCGCACGTCTTTGCCCCGATTCTACCTTGCCAGCCCATAGTCTGTTAAAATCAATATCAATCCACCAATCACAGGCCTTAGATGAATCATCGCAGCCATTCGAGCTTAGTTTCTCGGCGCCAGCGCAGCTTAGCCTTGGCAGCACTGCCGTTATTCACAGCTTGCCATTTAGTTAAGACACGAATCTCCGATCAACGACCCGCCGTCCAAAATAGCACCTTAGTCAGCAATAGTGTCTTCATCGACAGAGTGGGCAACGGTGACACCGCCAAGGTGCAGTTCAAAACCAACGCAAATGCGGTCTGCCGAATTTCGATTTACTCGCAGGACCCTAACAAAACGCCAAACGAAGCCAACCCAATCGTCACGCCATGCTCCAACCCTGAGCAACCCCGCCAAATATTTCTCGAGAGAATCGCTGGACTCCGTCAAGACACCCTTTACTATCTAAATATTTATACCTGGATTCCGCCACAAACCGAAAAAGAAGCGATACCGGTAAAGGTCCGCGAGACGGCGGACATCCCTAGCATGATAAACGGAGACGCCAACGCGACGTTCCGCGACCTTTTAGTCGCTCGCTTAGATATCCCCCTAATGACCGCCGAGGTGTTTCACCACAAATCATCTGAGCCTATTGCTGCTGCCACGGTAAAGACGCAGCTGATGCAGCCCCTAGGCTGTCATCAAGGTCTTCCAAACCTACCGACCAATTTCCGCTCCGCCGATCCCGACATTGGGGTTCAGAACCTATCAACGCGCGATTTTGCGGCCAGTAATGCCAGACCACATCCCGAGAATCCAGGGCGACTGCAGCTAATTTACCCGACCATGAACAACGGCATGAATCAGTGGACTCTGATTTATCAGTCTGGCGGCAAAGACGTCTCTGTCCCGATCCAACCCGTAAACCAACTAGTAAGTTTTGAGATGGAGTCTACCACCATCACCAGCTTTGAGACTCCGCAACTAATCAGAAACCCCGACACGACTCCACTGGATCCAGCAAAACCGCTGAAGTTTTCCTGGACCGTGGCCAACACTCTACTAGACCCATCCTATCTGATAGTTCAAATTGGAAATCTCCAGAGTCCTAGTGCCGTTTACTGCGTTTTTAACGCAAATAGCGGTAACGGCACCATTGACGCAAATTTCATTCAAGGACTAGAAGACGGTCCTCAGACCCTCCAGGCTCGGCTAATCACCAACCAACTTTGGGTCAAAGACGGCTGGCTTATCACTATCACTGACTGGCGCTCCGGGCGGGTATCTAAATGAAGTTTTTTTGCCGTTTTTTTATTACTACGTTTACACTTTCACTGCTGATTATTGAGCCTAGTGCTAATGCGGCGACGATCAATGCTATTAGCAGCAAAAAGGGCATGGTCTCGCTCAAGACCTCAGCCGACGAGACCTTCAAGGCTAAAGACAAGGTGTGTATTTTCGCAAAAAATCAAGAAAAGCTCGCTTGTGGTGGCGTCTTAAAAGTTAAAGATGAATCCAAACTGATTATGAGGGTCGCTGATCCACAAGAGTTGGCGAAGCTAAAAAAGGGATCTAGCGTTACGCTAAAAGCAGACTCGTCCACTGAGGGCGATGACTCGCCCAGCGACAGTTCCGCCAAGATGACCAACACCAAGTCTAAACGCTCACCATTTCGACTAGCTATTGGCTGGGATTCATCCCTTTTACCCTTCTCGTATAATCAAATTTCCTATTTACCACCGGAAACAACTCCTCCGACCACCTTGTGGCAGTCCACCAAAGCGGTGTCAGCTGGATTGATTCCACCTCCGTACCTAGGGATCACCGCCGACATCGGCATCCCCATTGGCGCGCGAGGCGTTTCGCTAGGGCTTCGTTACCAGGTTTTTCAACCTAGCCTGGTCTCATCTAACTACGACCCGACAACCTTCGAGCCCTATGTCAGCACCGAGGTTAAGGCGAAGGCCATCGGTTTCTGGGCCGATTTTCTCGCCATTCGCAAGCAGCTATCACAAAGGTTCGCACTCAACATTCTAAGCGGCCTAGACTTTGATTCGGTAGCCGTTAGCGTTGCCGCGACCAAGCTTACCGATGGCCCTCCGGCAACGTCTGCGCCCCTTGTCACAGCTGAAGGTAAACTAAGCATTATTTCTCTGCGAGCCGGCGCGCGAGCGGACATCAAATTGTTTTCTGTCGTCGGGGTTTCACTTGGCGCGACCGCATTAATTCCGTTAGTCGCCCAAAACACTCTGACAGCCAATTTCGCCGACGGAGAGGGAAGGGACTTGGAAGATCCCATCATTGATCTCAAAACATCTTTAGGTTTAAAAAAGAAGTCCTTCGGCATCGAAGCCCTGATAACCACATATATCAGCTTCTAAAAACCCATAGACCGAAATACCTACCGGTACATTCGCACGCAGCCTGTGCGACTACTCGGCAACTCAAAAACACTGAAAGCTAGCACTGTCTCAAGCGTCGGCAAGACGTTTATTGCGCGAGTACGCCCGGGCCAATTTTGGCATGTGTGCAGCTCCGAAAATTACGCAGTGACCAGTACAATTCAAACCGATTTCGGTTTAAACTTTAGAACATCGGCATCATTTTTGGGGAATTACCAAGGAGACCGGGCTGGCTTTTCGCCTGAGGCGAGGTCCGCGTTGATTTGCAGTAGGCCCAGATAATGATTCTGGAATTTAAGGATTTGCCAATAAATGCCTGGGTGCGGGCATTGGTGATTTGGTATTTTGCAAAATACGCTAATTATCGAAACTTGGACCATACGGTACAAACTAAGCGGTACAAACGGAATGCCTGACTTCATTCAATTGAGCAAAGAATGCACAAAAAAGCGTAGGAAGGAATTGCCCACACAAATCAGGAACCGCGCAAATGATCCACAGGGTATGGAAAAGCTGTGGATAGAGCTGTGGGTTTGTCCATTAACCTGGCTAAATTGTTAGCAAAAAGATGACCAAGCTGTAGTCCATTCTTATAGAACCCGAGCGCCAGCCAAAGACGATGAGAGGGAAAACCAGGGAAAAAAACCGAGCCAATCCCTGGCATTCGATTCTTAAAACGCCCCCGAACACCCCAAACAGTCCGGTAGCTGTCGAATTTGATGAATCTTTGAGCATCTTGACGTAGGAAGGTGGCCGTTTCAGGGCAGGGGCTGCATTTCAAAAGATCAGATTGACGTCGAGAGCTAGAACCGGCGCGCAGAATACCGTCATGAACGACGTAATTCATTTTTCCGACTTTCAGATTCAACGAATCAACGCCGAAAAGCTGAGCAATCAAAGTTTCACCCTCGACTGGCTCTTGAGATATGCCCGGAATGCCAGAATTAACTAGGACCTGATTGCTAAAAATTCCGGCCGCTAAAACCGCCTCAGAAACTCGAAGACCATGCCCAGCAAGCCTTAGCTCGAGACCACCGTCCACCTGCGGGACCACTGCATCAACTACATCGTCCAAAAAAAGCGTACCTTGCCGCCGAAGCAAGGCCTCTAGCGCCTCCAAACATTGCTCGGGGTCGAACCAAAGATCGCGGTAATAGTGATAGGCCCCAAGCGACTGGGACGTAAATTGCTCGTGCCGAGGAAAGCGGGCCTTTAACCACTGCTGCTCAACGACTTTAGCGTCGCGACAGCCTGTGAATTGCCTGTGGAAAACTCGCTCCCGAACGTAGCGATACTCGTCGACATCAGTAAACGGCTCGAAAGCACCCGTAAAACTTCGCGCTATTGGTCGCTCAGACTCCCGCTCTAGCTTATCTAGCCAGGCCTCCAGGCCTCTGTGAGCGGCAATCTTTAGAGCAAAAAAGGGGTTTTGCGCAGAAATATTCCCCTTTAAGTTAGAGGTGCCCACCGCAGCTCGGCTTGCTGTGCCGTGCAGAGCTTGGGGGCCAATCACAGTCACCTGCCAACCTTGCTCAACAAGGGCCTGCGCCACGCACAGACCAATGATGCCGCGACCGATGACAGCTACCTCGCGCCTATTCATAGCGTGTTCACGATATTAAAAGTCCTGAGAATACAGGGTTCTACGTGTTGCGGGCGAGTTCCGAAAAGACCTCTCGCCGCATTTGAGCAATCCCAGGCTGGTTGCGCCCACTGATTACCCGATTGGTGAGCAACATGGCATACTCCTGGGTCTCAGGCCAGAGCCAAAAACCCACGCCGGTAAAGCCCCAATGCCCGATCGCAGCACCTGCACCGAACGGACTAGAACTTGGGTCGGCGCCCTGTCTCCAGCCCTGCAAACTAGCATTTGGCGGTTCAGATACCGGCAACAACCTCGCGGCGGCGTTCGCGCTCAAGAGCGTTTTCCCTACTTGAGACGCTGCTAGCGCGCCCAAAAATCTAGCGATCGCTGGGCCCGTGCCGAAAACCCCAGCATGACCCGCGACTCCGCCTAGACTCGCACAGTTTTCATCGTGAACTTCACCGCAAAGCGCGCGCTGCCTTATAGAACAAAACCCCGTTGGCACTATTCGCGACGTACTAAATTTATTGCCGGCAAACTCTAGGTCAAGATCTGATAGCGCCAACTCCCGACGCAAAAAATCTGCAAACAATTTATCTAGGTCTTGTTCATAAATTTTCTCTAAAACATAGCCCAGAAGAATAAAGCCAACGTCGCTATAAACATCGCCTTGTTTTTCATTGATTACAGAAGCCGTTCGATTAAGAACATCGAAAATTCGCTGTGAGCGAAAAAACTGGTCGGCAAGTTCTGTAGATTTTTTCTTACCTAAATTGCAAATCCAAAAATTACGCCATGCGGGTAATCCTGATTTGTGTGCGAGTAAATCCGAAATTTTTAGATTATTCAAACGATCATCTAAACCTGACACCCGCCCATCCAACCAATCGCCGACCGTTCCCTCGGCAGGCAAACCACGACGAATAATCGCCGCGAAAACAAGAGCGGTGGTAACCAGGGCTTTGGTCAAACTCGCCAAATCAAACACATCTCTGCCCTCTGGCAGATGAGCGTACTCAACTAATGGAGTCTGATTGCTGATAGATCCGCGCGCACAATAGGCGTGAGTCAAGAGTTTATTTTGCAAATGGTGCTGGAAAATAGACGCTAAACTCATGCCTCTGTTACTCCCGCCGCCGCGCTAATTTCTCGGTAAGTATGCTATTAACTAAAGCTGGATTCATTTTTCCATGACTTAGCTTCATCACTTGTCCTACGAAGAAACCAAATATCTTTTCTTTACCTGACAGAAACTGGCGCAGCTGATCCGGATTTGCCTCAATCACTTGATCTATTAGCGCTGTGATCGAAGACTGATCGGTAACTTGAGTGAGGCCCAATCGCTCCACAATATCTGATGCTGATTCGCCATTTTTTACCATTTCCTCGAAGACATTTTTGGCGATCTTACTAGAAATGACATTATCGCCAAGAAGTTGGAGAAGGCCCGCCAAATGAGCCGCATCTATATTTGGCTTTGTAAGGTCCCAGTTTAGTTCGGTCGCTACTGGCAAGAATTCGCCGATTACCCAATTGGCTACAATTTTTGCCGCCACTTTGCCGTCGACCTTGGAATTTACAGATTCAAAGTATGCTGCCAAATCCCTGTCAGAGGTCAGCAATGTCGCTGAAGAGTCGGGGAGTGAATAAGTCTCGATAAAGCGCGCCGCCATTGCCTGCGGCAATTCGGGCAAATCCTTGCTGATTTTCTCAATACGATCTGCCGAAAGACATAACGGAGGTAGATCTGGGTCTGGCATATAACGATAATCGTGGCTTTCTTCCTTAGCGCGCATAGGCGCCGTACGCCCTGAGTCTGCATCGAAGAGAAGAGTGTGCTGCACTATTTTCCCACCTTTCTCGAGAATATCTCCCTGCCTCTGAATTTCGTAGTTGATCGCTCGCTCAACGTTTCTAAATGAATTTAAGTTTTTAATTTCGCAACGGGTACCAAGCTTACTTGTTCCCTTTAAACGCAAAGAAACATTCGCATCACAACGAAATGAACCCTCTTCAAGATTACCATCGCTGATACCGAGGTGGCGCACGAGAGATCTCAAGCTACGTAGATAATCTGCGGCTGCTACTGCTGAGCCGATCTCTGGCTGACTAACAATTTCTACAAGTGGCATGCCTGCGCGATTATAGTCGCAGTAACTCGCATCAGGCCCATGCAGATTTTTCCCCGCGTCCTCTTCTAAATGAATACGGGTCAATCGCACTCGCGTATTTTGATCGACCGTTATCTCACCGCCTTCACAATACGGTTGATCGTACTGAGTGATCTGATATCCCTTAGGTAAATCTGGATAAAAATACTGCTTTCTCGAGAAAATACTGCGCGTATTTAATTTAGCTCCGACGGCTAAAGCCAACCGTACGGCGTAATCGACAGCAAGAGTATTGATGACCGGAAGTGTGCCAGGCATGCCCAGACACACCGGACATACCTGGTGATTAGCCGCAACGCCAAATGTAGTGGCGCACGAGCAAAATAGCTTAGACCTAGTGGCCAACTGGCAGTGCACTTCAAGGCCAATGATCGGTTCAAATTGCACTGGATCTCCTCTCAAAACTGCGGAATGCGGCTGCCGATATGCTTTGCTGTCTGCTCATAAGCTAGAGCGCCCTTGAGCAGAGCCTCTTCACTGAGCGGTGGCCCAATCAACTGCATGCCGATCGGTAAGCCCTTTTCATCCCAACCGCATGGCACTGATAATGCCGGTAAACCAGCAAGATTTACTGCCAGTGTACAAATGTCGCTTAAATACATAGCCAAGGGATCATCGATCTTTTCGCCAAGCCGAAAGGCTGTCGTCGGCGAAGTCGGCGAGATTAGCCAATCTACGTTAGCGAAGGCAGAAGTAAACTCAGTTGAGATTAGACGTCTGGCGGCTGTTGCTTTCGCATAGTAGGCATCGTAGTAGCCTGCAGACAATACAAATGTTCCGAGCATGATGCGCTGCTTAACTTCCGTTCCGAACCCGTGGCTCCTGGTTTGCTGATAGACGTCACGCAAGGTGGCTCCGGCCTCCTCTTGCCTTTGGCCGTAGCGAATACCGTCAAAGCGGGCAAGATTTGCCGAAGCCTCCGCGGTGGCGATGAGATAGTAGGCCGAAATACTGTATTTAAGGGAAGGAAGACTTACTTCTTCGATTTCTGCGCCGAGATCTTTGTAAACGTCGACAGCTTTACTCAGGGCCTGACGCGTAGGTTCATCAAGACCTGCGCTGAAAAACTCCTTAACGATACCTATGCGCTTACCCTCTAGACTGATATCCGCGGTACCCAAGCCGTTACGTGTCTGAAATGGAGGTATCGCGCGACTGGTGCTGTCCCGTCGGTCGTGTCCAGAAATCACGTCAAAGAGTAAAGCCGTATCGGCTACCGTACGCGCGAATGGGCCGATCTGATCCAATGATGATCCATAGGCGATTAAACCATAACGACTAACGGTACCATAAGTAGGCTTGAGGCCGTAAATACCGCAAAATGCTGCCGGTTGACGAATCGACCCCCCTGTGTCGGTCCCAAGAGCAACCGGCGCTAAATCAGCAGCCACTGCTGCCGCTGAGCCTCCTGAAGAACCGCCCGGTACATAGTCGATGTTCCAGGGGTTACGCACCGGTCCATATGCCGAGTTTTCACTCGTACTGCCCATGGCAAACTCATCACAATTGGTTTTTCCAAATATGAGAGCTCCAGCAGCGACAAGCCGCTCAACCACATGGGCATCATAGGGGGGGCGGAAGTTTTCGAGCATCTTTGACGCGCAGGTTGTTGGCACACCGCGCGTGCAGATGTTGTCCTTAATCAAGACCGGCACGCCCGCTAGCGGCAGCTTCAGACCCGATTTTAACTTGGACTCCTGATCTTTAACTTGGGCTGCAATGTTAGATGCATTCCAATAAAGATGAGTGTTTAGCTTGCTGGCGTAAGCCTCGGTCCGCTGCACATAGAAATCAGCTACTTCACGGATGCTGATATCCCCAGCATGGACACGCTGGCTGATCTCCGCAGCCGACAGCGAAAACGGCCGTAAGTCGGACACTTTTGTAGCCCCCTAGTCAATGATCCGCGGTACTTGAAAGGTAGTACCAGAGGTCTTAGCAGCATTGACTAGGGCAACTTCAGGGTCAAGCGAAGGCTGCGTCTGATCCAGCCTTTCTTGCGGCTTTAGCGCAAAGGCTAGGGTAGTGGAGTCGAATTCCCCCACATCTTGGCGAGGAATACTTGCCAATTCCCCGACGTAGTCCAAAATCCGCGACAGGTGACGCTGGTAGTAACTAACTTCTTCGTCGGTAAGGACCAGATTTGCCAATCCAGCAACCCTCCTCACCGTGGACGAATCAATCGAAGCAGCTCTACCAGCAGCATCACCCGACACGTATTAAACCTCTTCGCCTTCTAATTTTTGTACCTTACAGAGGCTAATGACCTTCTCACCGGTTTCCACCACCATCAGGCGGACACCTTGGGTCAACCGGCCGATAACACCAACCTCGTTGACATTGAACCGGGTAATCTTCCCAGACGACGTCATCACCATGAGGTCGTCATTTTCATCGACCTGAAGGATGCCAACGACCGGACCATTACGCTCAGTCACCTTGATGGTGAAGATCCCCTTACCGCCTCGAGACTGTGTGCGATATTCCTCAAGCGGTGTACGCTTACCGTACCCACCTTCGCATACCGATAAAATCGTGAAATTGCCGCGAATCACTTCCATGCCGATAACACGATCAGACTCGTTAGCCAGGCTGGTGGACGGAGTTTCCTCGACGGCGCCCTCAACCCCAGCTTCAGGCACTTCACCCTCGCCAAAGCGAATACCGGTAACACCCCGGGAAGCCCGGCCTGTAGGACGAATCTCTTCCTCATTGAAGCGGATCGCCTTACCCCAACGAGTAGCGATCAAAATCTCGTTATCTCCGTTGGTGATGGCACAGCTCACCAGCGAATCACCTTCGTCTAGCTTCAGTGCAATAATCCCTGAAGACCGAACATTGGAATAGGCCATGAGGTCGGTCTTCTTGACAAAGCCACCCGCTGTCACCGAAACGATGTAGTGACCCTCTTTGAACTCTTTAACCGGCAGTACCGAGACGATTTTTTCGCCCTCGGTCAATTTGCAAAGACTTGCAAAATGTTTACCTCTAGAGCGTAGCGGTAACTCCGGCAACTGGTAGACCTTGATTTCAAAAACCCGGCCGATGTTTGAGAAGCAAAGTAGAGTTTGGTGATTACTCGTCATGAAGACGCTGCTAACGACGTCTTCTTCGCGAGTCAGCATTCCGGCTTTGCCTTTGCCACCACGACGCTGCGCACGAATGTCTTCTAGCGGAGTGCGCTTAACGTAACCCGTGTGAGAAATCGTCACTGCGACTTCTTCATCAGCAACGAGACTTTCCATCGTGAACTCATCGGCAGCAGATGCGATGATTTCCGTGCGGCGACCGTCACCGTGGGTCTCGCGGAGGAACTTAAGTTCGTCCCGGATCAGTCCGGTAACCCGCTCTGGATTTTCCAAAATATGCCTAAGATCCGCAATCACTCCGAGTACTTCTTTGTACTCGGCAATGATCTTGTCACGTTCCAAACCAGTCAGGCGCGCCAAACGCATCTCGAGAATGGCCTTCGTCTGGATGTCCGAAAGGCCGAATTTTTTAGTCAGTTCTGCGGCAGCCAACCCTGGGTCGCGCGATTTTCTGATTACCGCTACAACTTCGTCAATACTCTCAACTGCGATCTTCATACCAGCGAGGATATGTCCACGCTCTTCGGATTTACGCAGCTCGTAAGCCGTTCGCCTGAGGATGACCTCGCGACGATGCTGATAGAACACCTCTAACATCTGCTTCAGATTGAGAATCCGTGGTGCTCCGTTAACCAGTGCCACGACATTCACCCCGAAGGATGTCTGCATCGGTGTTAATTTGTAGAGATTATTAAGGATGATATCGGCGTTTTCGCCTTTTTTCAGATCAATGACGACCCGAATACCGTCCTTATTGGACTCATCCCTAATGTCTGAGAGGCCTTCGATCTTTTTGGCATGCACGAGTTCGGCAATCTTCTCAATCAAGCGCGATTTGTTAACTTGATACGGAATTTCCGAAATAACGATGCGTTCGCGGCCTTGTTTACCGGTGTCTTCAACAGAGGTCCGAGCCCGCATGATGACCGAGCCGTGACCGGTGAGATAAGCTGAGCGAATTCCCGCAACGCCATAAATAAGACCAGCGGTTGGGAAATCTGGACCTTTAACGTAATCCATTAAGCGATCAATCGAAATCTTTGGATCTTCGATGAGGGCTTCTAGAGCTTGTACGACTTCGAGGACATTGTGGGGCGGAATATTGGTAGCCATACCGACAGCAATGCCGCTTGCACCATTGATCAAGAGCTGAGGCAAGCGTGACGGCATGACAACTGGCTCTAATTCCTTGCCGTCATAGTTCGGCACGAAATTGACCGTTTCCTTGTCAATGTCAGCGATCAATAGGTCTGCAATCTTTTCAAGTCTGGCTTCGGTATAACGCATCGCGGCAGCACTGTCGCCGTCGATGGATCCGAAGTTACCCTGACCATCGACCAGCGGGTAGCGCAGACTAAAGTCTTGAGCCAGGCGCACCATAGCTTCGTAAACCGAAGAGTCACCATGAGGGTGAAAGCGGCCTAAGACGTCCCCGACAATACGGGCACACTTAAGATGTGGGCGGTTATGAAAATTGCGCAGCTGGTACATCGCGTACAAGATCCGGCGCTGCACCGGCTTCAGGCCATCTCTCGCGTCCGGCAGAGCACGCGAGACAATGACACTCATCGAGTAATCGAGGAATGACGAGCGCATTTCCTCTTCGATTTTGATCGGGATTACATGCTTAATCTGGTCCATGCGTGCTTCCTTAGACGTCCAAATTGCGGACGTTTAGCGCATTTTTTTGGATAAAATCACGACGCGGCTCAACATCGTCACCCATGAGGGTGGAGAAGATGTGATCGGCCTCCATCGCGTCATCGACTTCAACATTAAGGAGAGTCCGCTTGGTAGCGTCCATAGTGGTCTCCTCTAGCTGTTCGGCATTCATTTCCCCAAGGCCTTTATAGCGTTGGATGTAAGCGCCTTTACGCCCTTCCTGCTCGATAAAGACTTTGAGGTCGTAAAGACTTTGCAACATGCCTGAGTCCGCATCGAAGGTACTGCCGGCCTCTTTGCTGACCGCATTTTCGGTGGCTCCCTCGGCTGTAGCTTCTGCCTCAGCCTCCACGGATTCTTTTACTGCTGACTTGCTCTTTTTTAAGCGGGAGTAAGTAAACGGCGCTACTGCGACCTCGTGCATCTGTCTGTTGATGCGCCGAAGTTCGACGATTTCGCCGGACGCGAACAAACTCGAATCAATGATTGCGGTTTGCGGTAAATCTCGGATTCTTGTATCTAAAATCACCTGGTAACGGCTGTGCTCGGCATCAAAGACGACTCGGTCACTGATATAAAGCCTTTGGCCAGCTAGCTTTCTTTCCAAATTAGCTCTGATCTTCACGATCAGATTTTTAGCAGCTGCTTCATCTGCAAGATCTTGCGGGCCGATGTCTTCGTTCTCAACGAAGAACTCCAATACCTCGCGCGGTTTACGTCTAGTGCTCATGTCCATCAGCTCGTTGAAGCGAGACAATTTAGCAATGAGACTGGAGATAACGCTGCGGTCGATGTCCTTGCCCTTAGCATCGTTCAACTGCAAATTTGTCATACCAGCGTCGATCAGAAAGGACAGTAGTGCCGACTCGTCCTTCAGATATCGCTCCAGTTTGCCCTTGCGATATTTGTACAGCGGAGGCTGCGCGATATAAAGGTATCCGCGTTCAATAATCTCAGGCATTTGCCTGAAGAAGAAGGTCAGCAACAGAGTTCTGATGTGGGCGCCGTCAACGTCGGCGTCCGTCATCAGGATGATTTTGTGATAACGCAATTTTGTTATGTCGAAGTTGTCTTTACCAATGCCAGTTCCCATAGCTTGGATCAAAAGCTTGATCTCTTGGGAAGAAAGCATCTTGTCGTAACGTGCCTTCTCGACGTTGAGAATTTTACCACGTAGCGGAAGAACCGCTTGCGTTCGTTTGTCTCGCCCTTGCTTGGCAGAGCCACCTGCGGAATCACCCTCGACCAGGAACAATTCACATTGTTGGGGATCTTTTTCCTGACAGTCGGCCATCTTTCCCGGTAGGCCGGCAAAATCCAAAGCCCCTTTACGTTGCGTCAGCTCGCGAGCCTTCTTCGCGGCAAGTCGAGCTCTTGCAGCATCGATGATTTTATTGACGACGCGACGTACAACTTCCGGATTCTGCTCAAAATAAGAGCCTAATTTCTCACCAATAATAGTCTCTACCCAGCCCTTGACCTCGGTGTTGCCAAGCTTGTTCTTGGTTTGACCTTGAAACTCTGGGTTCTTAATTTTTACTGCGATAACTCCGGTTAGACCCTCACGGATGTCGTCACCGGTGATGCCTTCTTTGAAAGTCTTCAGCAGTCCCGTCGACTCAGCAAACTGATTGACTACACGAGTTAGTGCGGACCTAAGACCAGTGACGTGCGTTCCGCCCTCACTCGTATGGATGTTATTCACATATGAGTAGAAACTCTCTGTGTACGCATCAGTCCACTGCAGAGAGCACTCCATCACCGCTTCAATCTTGCCGTCGGCATTTAACTGGCTACCCGTAATGTAGACTGGCTGGCTATGCAGTGGTGTGCGGCCCTTAGATATGTACTCGACGAATGAAAGTAATCCGCCCTCATAATAGAAGTCTGCCTCTTGATCAGTGGTTTCGTCTTTCAGGGTAATTTTCAGGGCTTTATTTAAGAAAGCTAACTCGCGAAGGCGTTTTGTTAGTACTTCAAAGCTGAATTTCGTTTCGGGGAAAATTTGTGTGTCTGGTTTAAAGAAAGTTTGCGTGCCGCGACTGTCTGTAGCCCCGATAACTTTAACATCCCCGTCTGGTTTACCGCGCTGATAGGACTGCATATATACCTTGCCGTCCTTGCGTACCTCGACCCTACACATTTCCGATAAAGCATTAACTACCGATGCACCAACGCCGTGCAGTCCGCCCGAAAAGGCAAAGGCCTTATCATCGAATTTACCGCCGGCATGCAGGACAGTCATGATGACTTCAAGCGCTGACTTACCGCCTTTATGCGTATCTACCGGGATGCCGCGACCGTTATCTTTTACGCTGCAACTTCCGTCTATGTGGAGCACCACATTGATTTCGTTACAGTGCCCACCCATAGCCTCATCAATTGAGTTATCGACGACTTCGTAGACTAGATGGTGCAAACCATCTAAAGACGTCGATCCGATATACATTCCGGGCCGCTTACGGACGGCCTCCAGTCCCTCGAGAACCTGAATGTTCTCCGCAGAGTATTCATTGGTAGGCTTGTCGGTCATATTATCGGCCTTCCTGCACTCAGTCGTTTTGTTTAATAGGCACTAAAACATGCTTGGAACGGCACTCAGTTGGTTCTTGCTTCGGAACAATGACGATCGGATCTTCATTGCTCTCTTGATTAAAGTGAAGCGCCAACTCTTTGCTTTCCGTGGTGGAGAAAATATCCGTCAGGAACTTACCATTGACTGCAATATCAAATTGCGGCCCATGATAGTCCATGAGGGGAACTGTCTCCCGCCCTTCCGAGCTACCCATCGTCTTGGAGTTCAGGGTAAGGGATGAGTCCGAAAAGCTCAACTGCAAAGCGCGGCTCTTATCGGCTGCCAACAAGACGCGCTTTGTGACGTTTTGAAAATGACTTCGTGAAACGACAACTCCCGACAGTTTTTTATCTGGTAGTACCCCCATATAGTTGGGATATCTGACCGACGACAATCGAACGAAGATTTTGTAACCAGGAACTTCCGCGACCATCGTGTTTTCGTCTTGAGTAATAGACAGGCGTATTTTCCCGAACCCCTCGCTGCACATACGGTGTAATTCGACCATGGTGCGCTTGGAAAGACACACCCCGTTATCCAGAAAGCCAGCCGGTAGGGGGGTATCCACCTCACAATAGGACAATCTGAAGCCATCGGTACCGACCAAGCGGCAGGTGTTGTCGGTAGGCTTGTGAAGATAACCGACGGTGCCGTAGTTGCGCGGTGAATCAGGGACGATACAAAATTGCACCTGATCGATCATGTAGGAGACTTTTGCCGCTGGTAGCTCGGCCGTGCTGTGACACTCGATATTCGGAGACTCGACCCAAACAGCATCATCAATCACAGGAAGTTTCATCACGAATTCGCCTGAATGCCCGGCGGTGATGACTAAATACGATGATTGCCGCTCTAATTTGACCACGCCGTCTGGAAGTTCTTTGACTAAGTCTGAGAATAGACGTGCCGGTACAAAACAAACACCTGGCTCTTTGAGATCGCACTCAAGAATGCTGTAAACAGACAAGATTCTGTCGGTTGCGGCTACTTGCAGCGAGTTACCCGTGGCATTCAAGGCGATCTGACTGAGGCTTCGTTCGGCGATAGCGCCCTG
>Ga0315284_10006790_pt1 | contig 16306 bp, 15 predicted proteins | sample YL17G09_16_MG_FD_203696 | JGI IMG/M metagenome (GOLD analysis project Ga0315284, IMG submission 203696) | Sediment microbial communities from Yellowstone Lake, YNP, Wyoming, USA - YL17G09_16 | ecosystem: Environmental > Aquatic > Freshwater > Lake > Sediment | place: USA: Wyoming | collected... | reverse complement strand
TGACCACCAGTAGAGGCTGTTCTCGACGGGCTCGCAGGTTGACCACCCGTAGAGGCTGTTCTCGACGGGCTCGCAGGTTGACCACCCGTAGAGGCTGTTCTCGACGGGCTCGCAGGTTGACCACCCGAAGAGGCTGTTCTCGACGGGCTCGCAGGTTGACCACCCGTAGAGGCTGTTCTCGACGGGCTCGCAGGTTGACCACCCGTAGAGGCTGTTCTCGACGGGCTCGCAGGTTGACCACCAGTAGAGACGTTGCGCGCAACGTCTCTGTCACGCGAGCGGCATCGCCGGCATCCACGAAACCCGGGGGTTCTGTCCGGCAACAAGGGGACCGCGAATCACCCGGGCTGCGAATTCCCGAACTCGGTGAAGTACTCGCAGCTCCCGCAGTCTTCGTTGACATACTGGAACGACACGCCCTCGATCACACCCTCCACGATCCAGCACGGGTCGCTACTGGGGTTGATCTTGCGGAAGCACTCGTCGCACACTGTGGCGTTGCGCGGGTTGTGATTCTTGAAGTACTCCCAGCACGGCACCCGCTTCCTGGGAACCGGCTTGGCAGACGCGACCTCGGCTTCCTTCGTGACTGCCTCAGCCGCCTGCGAGGACCGCTTGATCGCGTCGAACACCTCGCGCGCTTCGGCTGCGTCTCCCACAATGCGCATCAGACGCGAGAGCTTGGTAGTCTCGAACGTGGCCATCACATAGCCCTGAGCACCCACAACCACCAGTTGGCCACCCATTTCCTGGGTGTCTTTGTGGATCTTCACAATCACGCCCAGGCCGCATGAGTAGATGTTGTTCACGTTTGTGAGATCCAGCACAACCTTCGACCTGTTGCTCTTGCGCAGTTGCTCCCAGATGTCGGAGATCGCCTTGGTGCGCTCGTAGTTGACCACACCTTCGCACTTGATGAGCGCGATCTCGGGGTCGAAGTCCGACACCAGCCCGGTCTGCTTGTTCATCATCATGTAGTAGTTGCACTTGAGGCACTTGCGCAGCAGTTCCCGGTTCTCCGGCAGGTACACGTTTTTCAGAATCCAGCACTTGATGTTCTCAAAATCGTCGGAGTTCTGGCGGAAACTGTTCCACACATAGCACGATTGACGCTCTTTGTCGGTGCATTTGGTCACTTCGCAGCATTTCACGGCGCAATCCTTTCCCGCTGGTGTTGGGGCATCTCATAGTCTGTGGAGATTGAGCCCCAGCCAAGACCTGAATATCGCTCATGACGAAAAGCAGTGGCAAGTTGAATCGGGACAGGGCTCCTCTATGATATATTTTGTGGAAGGAATAGTCGATATTGTTGGCATCGCGGCCGGAATGCGGTCCCCGGGGTAGTCCCCAAAGGCACTGCGCGGGCCGCCGATTCGTCTCCGACCCACTCCCCCGCAGCAACCTCCTATGTCGCTAGCCTGGCTCGCCCTCAATTCGGTGAGAGGACTTGGTCCAGCCCGGATCAAAACGCTCCTCGATGCGTACGGTTCTCCCGAAGAGGTCTTTCGTGCCTCGCCTTCCGCAGTCGCGCGGCTCGACGGCATTCCATCCGATGCGGTAACCCAATTGCAGGATGCGGAGCTTTTCCGGCAGGCCGAGAATCAGCTGGCTCTTTCGGAGCAGCTTGGCGTGACCATCCTCACGCTCACTCACGATCGCTACCCGGCACTCCTGCGCGAGATCTTCGCGCCGCCCCCCGTCATCTTTGTCAAGGGCTCCCTGGATGCGTTCGGACGACACGCCATCGGCATGGTGGGAACGCGCCACCCCTCCGACTACGGCAGGTCGGCTGCGGCCATGCTCGCGCGCGATCTGGTGAAGAGCACGGTGACGGTCGTGAGTGGCCTGGCAGCGGGCATCGATACCATGTCCCATCAGACTGCCATAGACAACAAGGGGCTGACCATTGCGGTCTTCGGATGCGGCATCGACACCATCTACCCGTCCACCAACCGACGACTCGCCGAGTGCATCGTGACGGAGGGAGGCGCCCTGGTATCCGAGTTTCCCCCGGGCACACCACCAGAGGCGTACAACTTTCCGCGACGCAACCGCATCATCAGCGGGCTGTCCGCCGGCGTCGTGGTTGTGGAGAGTGCGGCCAAAGGCGGGGCGCTCATCACTGCGCACTACGCGCTGCAACAGGGGCGAGAGGTCTTTGCCGTGCCCGGCTCCATCTTCTCCGACCGCAGCGCAGGCACACATGCGCTCATCCGCAATGGCGCCCAGCCGGTGCGATCGGCTCGCGAAATCCTCGATACCATTGCGGTGGTGACCAACCCCCGGATCGTGGACACCGTGAGCCCCACGGTTTCCCGCATGTCACTGGATCTGCTCAGTCAGTCCGAGCGCGACGTGTTCGGGTCTCTCTCCGATGCCCCGGCGCGCATCGATTCCCTCACCGAGAGAACCGGCAAGCCCGCCTCGGAGCTTTTCGGCGTGTTGCTCAACCTCGAACTCAAGGGGCTGGCGCGACAGGTGGCGGGGCAGCAATTTGTGAAGGCCCTGCCATAGATGAACCTGAAGTTGCTCAGACGCAAGGGCATGGGCCGCTGGGTGATCGGGATCGCCGCCGCTGCGCTTCTGCTGTTCCTGCTGACCGGCTCGGATGGGCTCATCAACGTCTACCGGCTCCATCGGCAGCTCTCCGACGCAAAGACGCAGATCCGGGTTCTCAACGGCTCCATCGACTCACTGCACCAGGAGATCCGGCGCCTCCAAACCGACACTCTCTATATAGAGCGGATGGCGCGGGAGCGGTTGGGTATGGCCCGCCCCGACGAGCGCGTGTATAAATTCTCTGATGTGAAGGAGTGACGGACTTTGAAGCAACTGTTGAAGCCTGCTGTGCGCAACATTCTCTCCGGCATTCTGATCATTCTGCCGCTCATCACCACGGTCTACATCTTCATCCAGTTCTTCGACATGGCCGACTCGATCCTGCCGTCGTTTGTGCATCGGGTGGCGCCATCGATTCCGGCAACCTGGATACCGGGGTTGGGGCTTGCGGCTATTGTGGTGGTGGCCTTCTTCACGGGGCTGGCTGCAAAGAACTATCTTGGCCGCAAAATCATCGAGGTGGGCAACCGGACCATTTCCGGAATACCTCTTGTCAACAAGGTGTACCTGGCTGTGCAGCAAGTGCTCGACAGCATCACGGGCCAGGCAAAGATATTCGACCGGGTGGTGTTGGTGGAGTTTCCCCGGCCAGGCTCGTACACACTGGCGTTTCTCACGGCGCCTGCCACCGGCGAGATCGCGCAGAAGGTAGGTGAGGACACCGTAGCGGTCTTTGTGCCCACGAGCCCGGCGCCCACGCAAGGGTTTCTCATCTTCGTGCCCACGTCGTCGGTGATTCCGCTGGCTATGAATGCCGAAACCGCGCTCAAGGTCGTGCTGTCGGCGGGTATGTTGACACCGGAGAAACAGCAGCGTACCCAGCACCTGTACACCTCGACACCGAAATCGCATCGGAAGTGGAATTGGCTTCGATTCTCACGGCGCGAGCAGAACCCCGACGCATTCCGGGATCCGCGCGACTAGCCGCCCGCGGGCGGCCAATCGCGCGTCGGATGTGACGCGGGACAGCCGACGACACGACGATCCACGAGCACTCCCTCCATGGCACCACAGCACACACGCGCCATTGTCCTGAGAGCCGACCCCTACCGCGAGTCAAGCTTCCTGCTGCACCTGCTGTCGGAGCGCCACGGGCTCATCCACGGCATTGCCAAAGGAATGCGCAAGGCCAGGTCGAGCGCGCCTTTTGTCGAGCGTGGCATGCTGGTTGAGGCGGTCGTGTATCTTCGCGAGCACCGCGACCTGCACACGTGCGGAGGCATCCAGGTGCTCAACTTCTATCCGCCAATCCGTGCCGACATCGCCACCGCAGCGCTCAGAGACGCAGCATGCGAGATGCTCTCACGCACGGTGCGGCAAGTTGAGCCACACCCCGAGCTCTTCGAACTGGTGTCGCGCTATCTCGACGATCTGTGCCGGCGCGGCCCCCTCCCCCGTGTGCTGTGGGGTTTCTACCGCGAACTGGCAGCGGCGATGGGCTTTGAGATGAATCTTCGTAGCTGCGTGGAGTGCGGAGTGGAGCTGGGCGCGGGCGGCGGTGCGTTGACCAACGCGAAGGGCGGCGTCACGTGCCGGCACTGTCGCCCGGTGCGAAGCCCGGTGCTTGACCTGCCGGATGAGGTCGCCCAACTCCTGCGGGGGGAGTGTGTGGATCGTCCCGGCTCGATGCCCGCCGCGGAGGTCCGGCGCATCACCCGCATGCTGGCAGGCTACTGCGCCTTCCACTGCGACATCACGCCGGAATTCAAGGCGCTGGACTTTCTTGACGACGTGTGGTGCGTTCGGTAGAGCCGGGAGCCCTCGCTCTCGGTGAGTAATCGCGCCGCACGTTCCGCCCGACAGCGAACCCACCACACCAGACACTCCGGTCCTCAATGCCTCAACGCCGACCCACGCGTCGCTCCACGCTGAGTGCGTGGTGCACGAACGACTCGGCGCGTGCCAGTCGCGACACGTACGGTGCGGCCAGGGCCAACCCCCGCGCGCTCGCCTCAGCCACCGACATGCGCTTGACAAAATCGTCGACTCCCAGCGGCGAGGCAAACCGTGCCATGCCGCCGGTGGGCAGCACATGGTTTGTGCCGATGAAGTAGTCACCCAGCGCAACCGGCGTGTGCGGGCCCAGAAACACGGCGCCGGCGTTGCGGATGCCCTTGAGGTCGACACGCGGAGAGCGCGTCATGATCTGCAGGTGCTCGGGCGCACAAGCGTTGACAAAGGCAATGCTGGCACTGCGACTCGGCGTCACCACCACTGCAATGGCGCCCGGGGCCAATCGCCGGATAACCTCCCGCACGGGCGACGCATCGATCTCACGCGCAAGTGCATCGCGCACTGCACGGGCAACCTTGGCGCTCTCGGTCACACACACGGCCATCTCGTCACCGCTGCCGTGCTCTGCCTGTGCCAGCAGGTCCAGCGCAACGTGCGTGGGGTTGGCCGAGTCATCGGCCATGATCGCCACTTCGCTGGGCCCGGCAATGGAGTCGATGTCGACCGTGCCGTACACCTGGCGTTTTGCCTCTGCCACGTACGCGTTTCCGGGACCCACGATCTTGTCGACAGCGGGCATCGAGCGCGTGCCGTAGGCAAGCGCAGCAACGGCCTGCGGGCCGCCCACCTGATATACTTCGTCAATGCCCAGCAGCTTGAGGGCGGCCGCCACAGCCGGGGCAAATCCCTTGCGGGGCGGAGTCACTGCAACAATCTGCGCAACACCGGCCACCTGCGCAGGAATGACGTTCATGAGCACGCTGGAGGGATACACGGTGTATCCGCCGGGAACATACACGCCCACACGGTGCAGTGGCTTGACCAGTTGGGATAGCGTGCCTTCGGCAGTGACCATCGAGAAACCGACCGACCGTTGCTTCTCGTGGTAGGCGCGAATCCGTCTGGCCGCCTGCACCAGGGCCGTGCGCAGCGCTGCGGGGGCCTCCGAGGCGCGGGCATCGATGGTGCGCGAGTCAACACGAAGCGTCTTGGATGTGAGAGCAACCCCGTCGAACTTCCGGCAGTACGCGCACACTGCCGCGTCCCCCCTCGTGCGCACGTCGGCAAGAATCGCACTCACATCGCGCGACACCTCAGCCTTTCGTCCCTCCCGACTCTTGCGCAGTGCAGCAAGCGTGACTGCGGGATCGGAGCCGCGCATCCTGATGACCGGGATTGTGCTGGAGACCGCCATGGGGGCTGCCTTTCTCGACTGATTGGTCGCGACTGGGGTTGGACGGAACTGACCGGCCATTCCAGGATCGCGGCACGCGCCGGATCACGCACAGAAAATACGTCCGTGCTTCGCGTAGCTCCACCGGGGCCAATCGGCCCGTTGCGCCGGAACCCCAAATCAATGTATCTTTTGTTGCTTGACCGTGTTACTTCGCAGGCAGGTGCGGCGCCGGGGAACCGTCCGCGGGAAGCCCGTCCAATGACCAAGCAACGTGTACTTCTGGTGGACGATGAGCCGGGCATCCGCAAAATTCTGCGGCTATTCCTGGAGCTGGAAGGGTTCGAGGTGCTCGAAGCGGTCACCGCCAGCCAGGCGCTTCTGGTCATCAAGAAAGACCGGCCGCACCTGGTGATTCTCGACGTTATACTGTGCGGGCAGACCGGTTTCGACGTGTGCGAATCGGTCAAGAACGATCCCGAAACCCGAGACATCATTGTGTTTCTGTTCACTGCGCTCAATCAAGAGCACGACTTTCACGAAGGCAAGCGGGTCGGGTGCGATCTGTATCTCACCAAGCCGCAAAACCCTACCGATATTGTCAAGAAGGTCCGCGAATTCCTTAGAGCCGAAGTGCCGGCAAAGGGATAGTCAACCGTGGGTTTTCATAGATTCTTGGAAAGGAATTGGCTGAAGGCATGAAGAAGGTAAACCCAGTTCATATTGTGATCATTCTGTTGGCGTTCGGGCTTTCGGGGTACTTCCTCAAAGACTCGATTATGTTCTACTCAAAAAACGCCCAGCAGCGCGAAGAGCACATCAAGAAAGATCCTAACATCTTCAAGCGCATCATCAACCTCGGGTTGGATCTGCAGGGCGGCATGAGCCTCATTCTGGAGATCGACCGCTCGAAACTCGACGCCGACGCGCAGAAGGATGTGCTCGATCGTGCGTACACTATCATCGAGAACCGTATCAATGGTCTTGGTGTTGCCGAACCTTCCATCCAGAAGCAGGGCACCGAGCGTCTCGTGGTTGAGTTGCCTGGCCTGCGCGACGAAAAGATGGCCACCAACGTGATCGGTTCGACGGCGCAGCTCCAATTTCATCTGCTGCGGGAACCCACCGAACTCACCAGAGCCGTAACTCTCATCGACGATGTGCTTAAGGGCAAGGCGCCAGTGGACTCGACCGACACCTCTGCAGCCCAATCCGACACAACCTCCGAAAAGAAGAAGGACCAGCAGGTCCAGGCTCAACAGCTCTTCCAGGGGCAGGAGTCTGACTCATCTGCCGACTCAACCGGTGACTCCACGGCCACGGTCAAGAAGTCGCGATCGCTGTCGGGCCTGTTGGCAGCAAACGGCGAGCAAATTGCGGTGCTCGACCAGAACAAGGCCGATGTTGACGAAATCCTTGCGCGCAAAGACGTGACCGACGCCCTGCAGCGAGCCGGCCTGGCCGGCAACCTCTTCGTGTGGGGCCACGAGACCAAGCGCACCGGCGCATCGGTATACCGCAGCCTCTACTACGTGAAGGCGCGGCCGGAGCTCAAGGGAGATGCCGTCAGCGGCGCACAGGCCAGCATTGCACAGGGCGGGATGCAGCAAGGGCAGGCCATTGTTGAGCTGCAGATGACGCGAGCGGGCGGCATTGCCTTCTCAAAGGTGACGGGCAGAAATGTCAACAAGTTCCTCGCCATCGTGCTTGACAACACCGTATATTCGGCGCCCGTCATTCGGGCCAAGATCTCGGGAGGGCGTGCTCAGATCGAAGGCAGTTTCTCCATGGAAGAGGCCAAGAATCTGGCGGTGGTGCTGCGTGCAGGAGCGCTACCCGCGCCGGTCACGATTGTTGACAAACGTACTGTGGGTCCGTCGCTTGGCGAGGATTCGATCAAGCTGGGGTACACGTCGTTCATCGTGGCGCTGATTCTGGTGCTGATATTCATCGTCGTGTACTACAAGCTGAGCGGATGCATTGCCGTCGTTGCCATGCTGCTGAACTTGCTGCTGGTCTTCGCGATCATGGCCGGTATCAACCAGACACTGACACTGCCGGGTATCGCCGGACTGGTGCTCATCATCGGTATGTCGGTCGACGCCAACGTGCTTATCTTCGAGCGTATCCGCGAAGAACTCAAGGCCGGCAAAACTGTTCGCAGCGCCATCGACGCCGGATACCATCGAGCGTTCTACGCGATCTTCGACTCCAACGTCACAACGCTCATCACCGGATTCATCCTGTTTGAAGTAGGCAGTGGCCCCATCAAAGGCTTTGCCATCACGCTGATGTTCGGCCTTATCGCGAACTTCTTTACTGCCGTGTACGCAACACGCGTGATCTACAATCTCATGACCCAGTACGGCAAGAAAGAAACCCTGAGCATCTGACAACACAAAGGACAGGCACATGCTGGAAATCAAGTTTCCAAAATTCAACTTCATCGGCAATCGCAAATGGGGATTCATCGTCTCCGGTTCTCTCACGTTCATTGCGCTGCTGTCGGTCGTCCTGCACGGCGGGTTCAACTCGTCGGTCGACTTCTCGGGCGGTACGGTGATGCAGCTCAAGTTTCAGAATGCCATTGCGGCCGACATCGGCAAGGTGCGTGATCTTGTCACGGAGCTTGGCTTCGGCGGCGCTGAAGTGCGCACTGTGGGTGCAGCCGCCGACAACGAGATTCAGATCACCGTCAAGAAGAAGGGCGAAGGCAACATTATTGGTGACAAGATCCAGAAGGCCCTCCAAGACAACTACAGCGCAAACCCTTTCGAAGTCCGACGCACAGAGCAGGTGGGACCTCGCGTGAGCCGCGAACTCTTCCGCAACGCCATGATCGCGGTACTCCTGTCGGTGGTGGCCATCATCATCTACATGGGCTTCCGGTTCAGCCTGCCCTTCGGCGTTGCCGCTGTCATCGCACTGGTACACGACATCATCATGACACTCGGGGCATTGTCACTTATCAATGCCGAGTTCTCCATGTCCATGATCGCTGCACTCCTTACCATTCTCGGCTACTCGCTCAACGATACAATCGTGGTGTTCGACCGTGTGCGCGAGAACATGGCCGGCACTGCTCTGCGCAAAAGCTACGACGACAAGGTCAACGAAAGTATCAACGAGACTCTCTCGCGAACGGTTATGACCGGATCCACCACGCTGCTGGCTCTGGCTGTCATGCTCCTATTCTTCTGGACCCGCAACGATTCGATTCGCGACTTCTGTCTTGCCATGCTGGTTGGTGTGATCACCGGAACATACTCCTCGGTCTTCATCGCCAGCCCCATCGTGGTTCTGTGGAACAAGAAGTGGCCGATCAAGGCTTGACGGGCATCGTCGGGCTCAGCGCAAAAAAAGAGTCCGGCACCTTGGTGCCGGACTCTTTTTTTGCCCGCACTCCGCAGAGAGACCTCTCACCGCACTATTTTCTCAGAACTGTTGGCGCGACGCAGTAGTGACACAAGCACGTCCATCGGAGAGGCACCAACCATGAGCCGTCGGCAATCCAATGACAACCCGTCAGCACCGCCTCCGGCGACTAACGCCGGCGCCGGCCCCATGCAAGACACGCCCCGAGTCGCACCCGTCGCGGACGAACGCATGCCGCGGTTCAACGAGACTACCAGCATCCCTCGACTGGCGCGGCGAATGAATCGCTGGGTGCTCGTGGGCTTGCTGGCAGGTGCTGCGGTACTGTTCTTCATGGTGGTACGCATCTTTCTGGTGCCGCTGGTGGTTGCCGCGACGTTTGTGGCGCTGCTCTACCCCCTGTATCAGTGGATGCTCGAAAGACTGTGGAAGAATCGGGCACTCGCATCGCTGTCATGCTGTGCGCTACTCACACTGTGTGTCGTGGTCCCGCTATTTCTTGTCTTCCGCATGATGACGCTGCAGGCTCTGGAGTTCGGAGGATCGGCGGGACCGCAGATCCGCATGCTCGTGCAGAAGCTGCACGACGGCGCCCACGCCCTGCCCTACGCGCAGACCGTGCTCGACAGCGGTTTTGACTGGCAGTCGTCGCTCATGGACGCGGCGAAGTCGGCGACCTCGGCCGCTGCTCATTTCGTCAACAAGGCATCGACCGGGTTTCTAACACTCGTGTTGAATCTGGCGGCGATCCTGTTTGTCATGTTCTACCTGTTCATGGACGGTGGCGGTCTTGTCAAACGGCTCCGCTATTTGTCTCCCCTGCGCGCCGAGTACGAAGAGACCATCCTCTCGCGGTTTCTCATGATTTCGCGGGCAGTCATCAAGGGCACGCTTTTCATCGGCCTACTCCAGGGAACACTCGGAGCGATCGTGCTCCTGATCTTCGGAGTCAAGTCCTGGCTTCTGTGGGGCGTGGCCATGATTGTTCTCTCGATCATTCCACTGGCAGGTGCATGGACCGTACTGATCCCCGCCGGACTCATTCAACTGGCGCTTGGGCACACGGTGCAAGGTATCGGCATCCTCGCGTGTTCGCTGCTGGTAGTGTCGCAGATCGACAATTTCATCCGACCGCGCCTGGTGGGCCAGGAAGCCAAGGTGCACGACCTCATCGTCTTCTTCTCCTCCATTGGCGGCATTGCCATGTTCGGCCCGCTGGGCTTCATTGTGGGCCCGGTCATTGCATCGTTCTTCGTGGCAGTACTTGACATATACGGCAAGGAATTCGAACGCCAGCTCACCAGTGAGTTGCCCGCATGACGACCCTTCGCGAACTCAGCCGTTCCGACCCAACGACACGCGCCGGGCGATCCCGCACTGCGGTGTTGCGCCTGCTCTGCCTCTGCTCGCTGGCAGCCACACTCTCCTGCATGCGTCAAACAACCACGCAGCAGGTACTGACGCCACCGACAGCCCGCCCGGTCGTGGCCATTGCCGGCGACACTATCACCTACGTGGTGGGCATCGAGAACTCACGCGAACGTCGCCGGTTCCTCGCCGAGCTCGAAGAATTCATCCGCACCTACGCAATCGGCAAGACGCTCACCCGCGACACCGTCGACGGATACGTGCGCGTGCAGATTCTCCAGCCCGTTGACCAGGAGCACCGCGACACCATCGTGACAACTGCGGCCACGGCCATACTCACGCCACTTGCTGGACCGGGGCAGCCAGAGGCCGCGAGCGCGGCTCCGGTCGACACAGTTGCCGCGATGGCGGGTGGCACTGTCACGGTCTTCTCCCAACGCGGATGGGATGACGAGCCGTGGCGTCCGATGGTCTCGCCGCTGCCCTTCGTCATGTCCGAGGCCAGGGGTTCGGCTGATGCCGCAGGAACCTTCTTCACCGCTGAGGTCGAGTCAGACCGACGCATCAAACTCACTTTGGTCGGCAATCCCCTCAACGCTGCGGGCGGCGCGCCATCGGCGTTTGACATTGTGCAGGCATGGACCGATGCGGTGCGGAAGCACCCCGCCGAGGGGCTTGCTCTCTTCCGTAATGTGAAGGGCATCGAGGGATTCCTGCGCGGAGAAGAAGCAGTGATCCCGGGCCTGCAGAGCGTGGACAGCCGCACCATCCTTGTGGCGCTCGCCCGCCCCGACCCGCACGCGGTGGAGCGTCTGTGCTCGTACCGGCTGTTGCCCGCGGAGCTTGGGTCGGGGCCCTATCGCATGGCCGACGCCTCGACGCCGGTGACAGCACTCACGCCAAACCCTCGATTCGCGGGAAACCCTCCAGTGCTTGATAAGTGCATTTTCAAGACCGGCGACGATGCCAATCCGTTCGTCGGGTTCTCTCTCGGCAAGTACGATGTAGTGACGCTCAGCGCGGCCAAAGACGTTGCCTACGCGCGGGAAAAGCTCCAGGCATCCGCGCACATCCGGCAGTACTCCGAAGACTACTACTTCCTGGCGCCGGCGCACGAATCACCCGGGGTGCGCCGGTTGCTGCGGTCGCTGTGCAACCCCCGCGATCTGCTGACGTCGGTCATTCGCGCGGAGGGTTCGGTGCTTGCTGCTCTGGAGACGCCCCCCGTAGTGCTGCCCGAAACGCCGTCGGTCGCTCCGGAAGTGGTACAGGTTCCCCCGGGCACAAAGCCACTGTCAATCATCTACCGGAAGTCCGACCCCATCTCAACACGCATTGCACAGAAGCTGCTGGCCGATGCAGCACGGGCCGGCGTGTCCTGCTCACTCCGCGCATTGGACGAGGGCGCCTACGAGCGGGCGTTGCTGGCCCGCAACTACGCGGCCGCCGTAGGATGGGTTGCTGCCACAATCACCCAGAGCCCGTCCGAGAGGCTTCGTCTCGCCACCATGTGGTTTGCCGACGAGACCGACGAGGATGCCCGCGTCGAGTCGGCGCGGGAGGTCCCGCTCTTCAGCGTGCGGCGCTTTGTGCTCTGCAAAAAGGGCATCGACTTCTGCCGGGGCACACCGGCCAGTCTCTGTCGAACTGCCGGACAGTAGCCACCCCTCGGTATGGAGCGACGCGCAGATAGATGCCCCACACCCCCGCACAACCATGGTCGGTACACCAGAGTTGGCCGAAGCTGCACGTCGAGCGCCTCGTGCACGGCGGCATGGGCCTGGCTCGCACTGCCCAAGGGGTCGTCTTCCTGAGTGACGTCGCGCCCGATGACACGGTCGAGGCCGTGCAGACAGGCCGCCTCGGCGGCTGCCCAGTGGCTCGCACCACTCGCGTGGTTGAGGCGTCGCCTGCGCGTCGCACTCCGCCATGCCCCTACGCCCACGAGTGCGGCGGATGCGACTGGCAGCACATCGAGTACGCGGCTCAGCTCGACGCAAAGAAGGCGATCTTCCTGGACTGTCTGAGTCGCGTCGGGAAGGTCGCGACTGTTCCGCCAATCCAGGTGCACGAATCTCCCGAGTGGGGCTACCGCGCTCGTGCCCGGTTCAAGGTTGACATGGCGCGACAGCGGGTTGGGTTCCTCCGGCGAAGCAGTCACGATGTTGTTGACATAGACGCATGCCCGCTGCTGATCGGCCCGCTCAATCGCCTTCTGTCCAGTAGGGCGCAGATCCTCGACGCCATCCGCACCGGCGCCACCGCCATCCAGGTCATGGCAACCGACGACGGCACGGTCGTGTCCACCCCCGTTCTTGACGGACTCTCCACCGCGAGCGGAACCATCGACGTCGGATCGAAGCGATTTCTCGTGGGCGGCTCCAGTTTCTTCCAGGGCAACGCTTTCCTGCGCGAGGCCATGGCCAACTGGGCCGCACGGTGGCTTGCGCCCGGCGGACGCTGGATCGACCTGTTTGGCGGCGTGGGGCTCTTTGCCTGTTGCCTGGGCAAGGGATGTGCGCGCGGGACATTGGTGGAGCTTGACGTTGAGCAAACGTTCCTGGCTCGCGACAATCTGCGAACCAATGGCTGCACCACATGGACTGCGGTGGCGCAATCGGGGGAGGGGTTCTTGCGGGAGATCTCCGCTGCCGGGGAAACAGTTGACTGCCTGATCGTGGATCCACCGCGTGCGGGACTCTCTCCTGCGGTGCGCACCGGAATCGCAGCCATCATGCCCAAGCAGATACTCTCGGTATCCTGCGACGCGGCAACGCACGCGCGTGACATCGGGTTCTTCGTCAACCAGCACGGCTACGCGATTGAGCAGGCGGCGCTCTTCGACCTGTATCCGCAAACGCATCACCTGGAGACGGTGATGCTGCTGTCGCGCGGGGAGGGGCGCCCGAGCCCCGCACAGACGATTTGTGCGTGACTGCGACGGTCCTCGCGAGAGTATTTCTGTCCGAGGGGATGCTGCTTCGTCCCATGCACACGCAGGGTGAGGGCGAGGAGATTACTCCTCGCCCTCACCGCCCAGCAGCAGCGCACGTCGGGCGAGCTCTTCGCGATCGACGTCGGTGATGAGTTCGTCAACCAGATCGGCGCCCTCAACTTCGGCAGTGGCGCGGTAGGCAGCATCTTCGGCCGGTGTCTCGGGCGGCTCCGCGCCGGCAACCGTGAACCAACCTGCCGCGCCGTAGCCCGAGTTGGTGGTGAAGTCGCCTTTGCTATGGTCGACGAATGATGATGGTCCCTCGATACATCCATCGGCAGAGGCGCAGCCGTCTGCACTGCGGTTGTCGGTAATGAAGTGCGCCGAGCTGGTGGCAGTGTCGCGAAGTGCCACAACCGGCGCCCCCGGGCCGCAGAGAAGATTCCTTCGCACAACGCAGGAAACGCCGCAGTCGATGGTCACGCCCACCGCACGGGGCAAGGGCTCGCGTGCGGACGGCTCGGAGCCTCCGCAATCGACACAGGTATTGTTCTCGACAATGAGATTGCGTGACGGGTCTGCACCCGGCAGCGATGGATGCAAGAGCCACACCGCGCGCTCGGTACACCGCTCGATGCAGTTGTTCTGCACGGTGTGAGCGCTTCCCGCAGCCATGATGCCGGTGGCACAGGCGGTCACCCGGTTGTCTTCGACCACGGTGCCCTGGCCTGCCACCACCGCAATCCCGCTTCGCCCGCAGCCGCGCACCGCATTCCCCCGCACCTGCGAGTCTCCGCTCTTCACCACGATGCCGTCGCAACTGCAGCCATCGACGGTGTTGTGCTGCACCACATGCCCGTACTCCCCGGTCGAGTCGTCGTGGGCGCCCACCATGATGCCGTAGGAGTAGTTGACGAAGTGGTTGCGACGGAAGAGGTAGCCCTTGTTCGCACTGTCGCTGCCCGCCTCACCTTCGGAGACCATGAGACCGATGACCACGTCGGTGGACCCCGCACTGGGCATGGGGCCTGGCGCCGAGCGCTCAAACACACAGTCTTCGACCAGGTTGCAGCGGCCCTCGGCGCCGCCCAGAAACAGTGTGCAGGAGGTGCCGCCGCCGACCCCGCAATCGACGAACCGCAGACCGGAGAACCGGTTCCGCTGGCATCTGCCCACTGCGGAGATTGCGCCCTGCAGTGCATCGACAAAAAGGAGGTCGCGCACAACTACGTCACACACGTCGTAGAAGTACCAGCACGATGCAGGTATGCGCACGCCGCCATGCTTCTCGGCAACAATGGTGATGGGATGATCGATGGTGCCTGACACCTGTATGGTGAGGTCTCCGGGGTAGAGCCCGTTCTTCATGACAAGCGTCTGGCCCGGGCGCACGCAGTCCAGCGCGTGGCTCATGCTGCGGAATGGGTCGTCGTAGGTACCATGTCCGGCGCTCTCGTCGCCAGGGCATACCCAGAGGATGTCGGTGTGTGATCGGTCAAACGGCATGATATGGAGCGGGGTATTGGATGTGCGCTATGCGCAGGGACCTGCGGGCTCCGACGCCTCAGCATCGCGCTCGGCCTTCTTGCCGCCCAGGAATTCCGAGACCTTCTTGATCATGCCCGGCGCAACCGACAGAATGCGCGCGAGTTCGGCATCGAGTTTGGAAATGGGGTGCACCTGCACTTTGTCGTGAGTCACGGCGATGAACGCAATCGGCACGATGTTGACTCCACCCCCGGTTCCCGCGCCGGAGCTGTTCTTGCCGCCCACATCGGCGCCGCCTGCGGCAAAGCCTATTGACACACGCGATACCGGGATGAGCATGACATTGCCCGCCTGGATCGGCTCACCCACCACGGTTTCCGTCCTGGCAATGTGGCTGATCTGATCCAGAGCGGTTTTGATGACATCGGACAGCGACATGTGAGGCTCCCTTTGTGCCGAATTCAGGGCAGATCGGACTCGTGGTCGTACACACACACCACTCTATCGACCAGCTTCATAACGGTGAGGGTGTTCCTGACCTGGGCTCCCGGCTCAAGCAGTCCGAAAAGGCCGCCCTGTTCCTTGACTATACGCGAGCAGGCGACGAGCAACGCGACAATTTTGGAGTGGAGGTGCGACTCCTTGTCGAGCACCAGCGCAACATTGCGTCGATCGGTTGTGCACACGTCTTTGACAACCTGCTGCACCCACTTCGTGTCGGTCTGCCAGTCGATTTCCTGCGTGACGTTCACGATACTCCACGCGCCTCTGGTACGCACGGAGTACAGTCTGGCGCCGGCGTCTTGTTTTTTGCTGCGCATCTGCCGCCTATCCTTCCTGCAAGCCAGTTCCGCATTGCCGCCGTCGCCGCTCGGACCAGCGGCACGACCCTGGTCCCGTTTATTGTAAAAAATGCAGCTACTCTGGTCCTCGATGCTCGTCTCGATACACCTCAGCCGGTGGCCGGGCGCTGCACTGAGCCCAGTCGAAGTGTGTGTGGTCCGTCGACATCTCGACAAGCTCGATGCGGCGCTGAGACGGGCTGTACCTGCACTGAGCCATGCAGAAGTGTCGAGGCCCCCGGCTGAGGCACTCGAAGTGGTCGTCGGGGGAACCTGAGCAATTGCAGAAAAATAGATCAGGCTGCTGTGGGGTGCGCAAGAATATCGACCGGCCCGCGCCTCGAGCCGCCTGAGGCCGGAATGGACCAGTCGGAATCCTCGGTGATCCCGTATTGCATAGCGAACGGGGTAGCAGGCAGGCACGACAGTTCAGAGTCTCTGTCGGTGACTGATACCCGTTCGACAATGCTTCGACCCCGCTCAGCACAGGTCTCAGGGCAGGCCGTTTTTCGCGTAGACCTGTGGTGAGCGGTGTCGAACCATCTTTGTACC
>Ga0315284_10006789_pt1 | contig 16307 bp, 15 predicted proteins | sample YL17G09_16_MG_FD_203696 | JGI IMG/M metagenome (GOLD analysis project Ga0315284, IMG submission 203696) | Sediment microbial communities from Yellowstone Lake, YNP, Wyoming, USA - YL17G09_16 | ecosystem: Environmental > Aquatic > Freshwater > Lake > Sediment | place: USA: Wyoming | collected... | reverse complement strand
AGTGATCCCAGCCACCACGAACAAAGGTTGGCCGTCACCGCACCAATCCAGGCGCGGCGCCAAGGCACCTCAAAGGCCGATAATAGAAGCAGCGCCTCAGTCACCGGCGCAAAGATCTCCCCACCCAACATCGCCTCGCCCAGCGGTCGCCCATGCGCAGCAAATAGCGCCGGAAAGCCAAAAACCACCATCGGGTGTGTCGCCAGATTGATCGTGACGATCGACATCAGCATACGGCGCAGCGTCATGGGCGCCGACTTTTTGCCGAGGATCGTGTTGGTGAGACAAAAGGCAGCCAGATAAAACGGGGCTTCCACCATACAAGTGAGGCCAAGGGCCGACAGATATGTCCAGGTATCAAGGGGCGCCAGCGTCAAGTCGCCAAGAACATCGGCACAGACACCATCAACCTGCGTTGGACGAAGCGTGTATGTAAGCAGGATGATGGGCTGAAAGCAATCCATCATGCGACCTCTACGTTTGCATCGCGCGTCCCTTTGCTCGCCCAAAACACCAAGAGGCCTGCAAGCTCCAGGTAGCCGTGGCCGGATGCTAAACAAAAATACGTTGTTCTTGCCGCAGTGAAATGGCCGAGGCTCCAAGCCAGTAGCCAGGCAGCGCCGAGTCCCAAGCATGCCGTCAGTGCGAGATGCGCGCCGCTTTTGCCAAAGTCCCGGCGCAGCAGTCCTAAGCTTTGGCGCCAGGTCACGGGGCTGGGACGGAGCAGATGTTGTTCAGGGATGGCGCGCAGCCAAACGATATAATGCACCGATTGGCCAAAGGCGTAGGCGGTGAGGGCGTGACGCCATAGGCGCGGGCTGAGCGCCCAAGGCTCGAGACTGCTTGCGACGTCATCTAGTGATAGCGCGGCAAAGGGCTGCCAGCCGTGGCTTACCGCCCAAGCTCCGAGAGCATCAAGATAGCCTAAGAAGATCAACACGTGGGCCGCAGTGAAAAGTGCTAGCCCCAACTCCGCGATGCGCTGTTCACGTCGGTTCCGACATGCCAGGCGCCAGTAAACAAAGGCTATAAAATGATGTCCCAACAGCAGGGCCCCGAGGACGTAGGCGGGATAGACCAGGGAGACAAACGTAAACGCCACAAATGGACCTGCGAGCTTGGCGAGTTGCCTGGGTGTGTGACACCGCAGCAGCGGTGCCATGAATGCCAGGCAAGCCAGGGACATCATCAGCTCAGGGCGGTTGTCCTGCAGCAGCAGCGTCCACAAAGAGTCGCCTGGGCTTGCTTCAACATGAAGGGTGGCCAGACGCAGGGCGGCCAGGCCAACGAGCAAGCAAGCCATGCTTAGGTAGAACCGCGGCTTGAGCTGGATCGGATGCATCCTGGCGCGCAGCGGCAGGTAGCGCACGCTACTGACCAGATGCGGGAGGCCGTAGCAGATTGGGCCAAGCGCCAGCATGAAGAGTGGGGCCAAGCCAGCTAGGATCAAGGCCAGCCCCATGCTTACACTGCAGAGGATGCCTAGGCGCAAGGCCCGGTCTTGAAATAGGCGACGGGCGACGGACCCATGCAGCGTTTGCCGTAGGAGCCGGCAGCGCCACACATCAAGCTGAAAGCTTAGGTCACCGTACCAATCGGACCGTGCGTCCACTTTGTCACCCGATTAGCGAGTGAAGATAGCGCACACTTGAAACCTGCCGTTTTCAAGCTTGGTGATTTCCGGCGTCGAAGCCGCTTTGTACGCGGCATTGCGCAAGAACTCGCCAACCTTAGCTGGGTCTGCGGCATTGCCGGTGGCATCGGCGTCGACCTCGGCACATTTCATCACCTTAACCCCGCCATGCGGTCCGCGGCGCGGGATGATATCGGCCATGGCCATCGTGCCGTTGAGGAGCAAGCCCAGGATTGTTGCCGTGTTGTATACTTTCCAGTTGCTTTTCATGAGAAACTCCGACTCAGGGGTTAGACACAGCCGCGGTCATACCTGAGTTTGTTCACGTCGCCAATGAAAAGTCCTAAAGGCCTACTGATTATTTCTTGCCGCCTGCGGTGGCAGGATGGAGCAGAAGTTGTTCAGCTTTCTGCAGGCCTTCTTCGAGGTAGGACCCTGCGCCAAGGGTGACAAAGGCGATCTGCCCTTGCTGGTCGATGACCACGACTTCTGGAATGGCGGAGACCAGGTAGCTGGACAACGTCGTCTGATTTTTGTCTCTAAGGATGGTGAAAGCAGGCTTTATAGCGGCGGCGTACGCCGTCAGTTGGGCCGGCTCCTCATCGGAGATCGCCAGGACCGCGAGCTTGTCTTGGCGATGGGCCGCAGCGAAGGCGGAGAGCCGCGCGTGGGTCGAGCGGCAGGCTGGGCACCACGTCGCCCAGAACTCGAGGATGGTGACCCGGCCGAGAAGCTGCTCGCTGGTGGCCGGCGCCTCGCCATGAATGCTCTCGAGCTTGAAAGGCGGCGCTTTGTGGCCAAGGAGCTGTTGCCGGATCAGGTCTTGTTGGTCTGGCCGTGCGACGAGCTTAATGGCCTGGGACTCGGGCTTTCCAGCGCGGATAAAGTGCACTGTGACGGTGTTGCCGACGCCTTGATTCTGGACGGTTGTGATCATTTCCGTCGGGTCTCTGACGCTCACGCCGCCGATCGCGGTGATCTCATCACCGAGCCGGAGGCCAGCTCCCTCCGCTGGCGTGCCGGCGATGACCCGGTTGATGCGGACACCCTTGGGGCCCTTTTCGATGCCGACACCGAGCCATGGTTTCGCTGACTCTAAAGTCGCAGCAGTGGCAGGACGCGCCACCATCAGCGAGGCCACCGCCAGGAAGACACCATACGTCACCACGAGTAGCCGCTGCAGCATGCTGGTTCCTTTACGATCCTTCGACGTCGGTCGGCATTTTGCTCTATGAATGCTAGTTTAGCATATCTGATGGTGCCTGAGCTGGGGGCTGTTTCTTCATGATGTTAGTGACTTAGGAGTAGAACTGCGCTATGAGCCAAGAGCTTTTGAGAGACGACCCTCATAAGCCGGAGCGAATCTGCCGATAAGCTGGTGGTGACGATTCTTTTCCAGGAGCTGGTTATGGCAAAGTTCTTTATCTTTATCCAAGACGACCCTGATAAAGCCGGGAGTTACCTCGGCTACATTCGTCCGATCGGCGTACCGGACCTAAGCGCGGCAATGACCAAGGGGCTCGACCCTCATGCCATGACGATGAGCTTGAAGAGCCTGTTTTTACAGGACGATCGCTACGGCTGCGGGGACGAGCTCTACGCCCCCAATCGCAGCTCGAGGCTGTGCACCAAGCTGTGACGACGCGCACGGCGCCGGTCCTGTTTGGTGGCAAGGCGCACGTAGCATCGGACTAAACCTTGATATCCGCTCCCAAAAGGATGGTCTGTTCACCAAATAGTAACAGATCCAGCCGCAGGTCGATGGACGGGTCTGCGGCAAAGGTTGCGCCCAGGCGCAGGTTCAAGCGGTCTCGGCGGCTATTGTCACTGTCCCCACTGCCACGCGACGTGGTGGTCTTTACAGTGCCTTTGTCGAGTAAGAAGGCCTGCAGGCCGCCGAACAGCGTCAGTTTGTTCAGATTGTGCCGTACCATCAGACCTAGGATGAGGTCGGTTTGGGTCAGCTCGACTTTGACGCCGTCGCGTTTATAGTTAAATGCGTCGCGGGTTAGACCGATGGAGCCGATCAGCTCGTTCTTATCAAAGTGCGTCAGGTCGATGTCGGTATCCACTTCAAAGCGAAAGCCAGCGCCGTTTTTGACTTTGATGTCGCCCGTGGTCTCGCCGTCAAAGAGGATGCCGATGCCGCCGCCGAGACTGAAGCGTGGATTGATTGCGGTTTTGTAGCCGCCAAACAGCATGGTTCCAGTGGCGTCAAAGTCGACGTTGTCGTCGGCCGAATATTTGGTGTCGACCAAGATCAAGGCCGCGGTCGCTCTGGCCTGACTCGGCAGGACTGCGGTGCTGGCGGTGGCCAGCGATGCGGGGGCCGATAGGCCAATGATCCAGAACATCCAGGAAAGCTGTCGCCACTTCATAGGTATCTCCACTTAGGTTCGGACCGGGTTTTTACTGCAATGGCTTCCGCCGACAGTAAAAGACTGGACGTCGGGCGTCAATCCGAGCTTCACGACGCCGGTCGTCTCAGGGCGATGGCTGCATATTTAACCTTGCGGGCGCAGGGTGGCTCGGCTGGATCAACGGCCTGACCGGCGCTAATCTTCCGCCTTGCGGGGGTTGCTGCAACGTGCAAAAGTTGTGGCAAGACATTGACATCACGTGAGCCGGGGGAGTCGCCATGGATTTGCAGGTGGAAATCGATTCGAGCGGCGATGCCCTACAGGTCAAGCTTCGTGGCAGCCTCTCGGAGTTCTCGGAAGAGGCGCTCAGCGTTCTGCACAAGTATGCGCAACAGGCCGTGACGATCAACTTTGCCGACCTCGAGCAGCTCAATAGCAGTGGCGTCCGTGTCTGGACCTTTTTCATCGGCCCCTTCGCCGCAAAAAGACGCGTGACGTTTACCCAGTGCCCCGAAATCATGGTGTCGCAGTTTGCGATGATTCCCCAGGTGAGCAAGGGTTGTGAAGTCATTTCGGTGATCGGACGGTTTCGCTGCGATCACTGCCATAAGGTCTATAAGCGCCTCTACGACCTGCGCTCGCTGCGTCAGGCCGGCGAGCTCCTCGACGCCGATGCGCCGTGGCCATGCAGCGTCTGTGGCCAAGCGATGGAAACGCTAGAAGACGAAACCTTCTTCGACTTCATCAACGAGGGACTGGATCCCAAAGGGATTACAGCCTGAGTCGGGGATGGGTTGGTTGCGTCCGCTAGCACGGTACGCGTGCTAGTGGGCAGCCAAATCGTCCTAATGCCTCTGGTCGGTCGCTTTGGCACCAAATACGACGTACTGGCCCTCATCGCCCTTGGTGTTGCTCAAGCGGCAGGGCAAAGGGGCCGCTGCACCAGTAGGACATTAGTCTATGTGCTGACTAGCGGGTCGACGCAGGCTCATGGTTGTTAGCTGCTGAGCCTGAGGTAAGCCGGTGGCCGAGGCGGATCATCGGCTTTTCAATCAGCCGAAACGATGCTTCCGACGTCAGCCACACCAGGACTAGACCAAGGGGAAAGCTTTGTATCCAGCCCAAGGGTAGGGGGCGAGCGACTTCAGGTCCGACCAGAAACAGCGACTGCCACAGGTAGATACTATAGGACCGGTGGCCGATATAACGCAGCAGCGGATGCTCTAAACACCGGCTGAGCCAGCTGCTTGGGTGGAGGACGGTGGAGACGATGAGCAGCGAAGGTAGGAAGGCGATCCACATATGCCGCAGCGGCGGCTCCCAGACGATGGCGGCAACCAACGCAGTCAACCAAAGAGGCACCAAGGCAGGCCTAGTGACCGCATTTAGCCAGCCACGCCAGTCCGGCTGAAGGTAGGCCGCGGCCATCGCCACGCCCCATAAAAGTCCGTCGCAGCGAATGTCGGTCCGCTCAAGGAAATTGCCCATGGGCATCAAGCCCGCAAGGATCTGCAGACGAAATTCGACAAAGCGCCAGGCGGCAAAGATGAGCGCTAATGCGGCAAAGAAAAGCCCAGTCCTGCGTCCTTTGAGCAACGCCAACAAGGGTGGCATCATCAGATAAAAGTGCTCCTCGACCGATAACGACCAGAGGTGTCCAGTGAAGCCGGTGCTGTATCCCATGCCGATCGGCAAATAGTTGCGCAGATAAGCCAAGCAGCTGACGGCCTCCTGCCAGCCCAGCAGCGGCCAGCCTGAAACGGTCGCAATCCAGAGTACGGCTAGATAGACCCAGTAAGCCGGGACGATGCGAAAAAGGCGCCGCAGGTAAAAGCGTCTAAAGTTCACTTTGCCAGCTGCGGCTTGTTCGGCCAAAAGCTTGCCGCCGATCAGAAAGCCGCTGATTGAAAAAAATACATCGACACCGTACGAGCCAAAGCGGGTCCAGAGAAAAATGCCCGGAGATGGCCATGGACCGGCGGGGCAAAAGGGGAAGGAAGCACCGTGACAGATGATGACGGCTAGGATGGCGACGGCGCGCCAGCCGTCTAGGGTAGGCAGGTAGGACGTGCGTTCATGGCGTGGTTGCATGCCTACTCCCAGGGTTAAGCCGCCGATGCGCCGGCTTGTGCCGCGAGCAAACGTTCGATCTGCTTGGCGATGGTCTCTAGCGAACACACGGTGTCCGCGGCGCCGAGACGAATGGCTTTTCTAGGCTCGGTTTAGTGCCGCGAATCGCTCTTCTTGGTTCGGTCGCTCCGGAATAAAAGTGAGCTTAGGCGGATCGCTTATCTGTACCAGGCTCGGGCCTTGGACGTGACCAATGAGAAAAGAGGTCGGATTTTGCCATTAGCCAAATAGACGATGGGTCGCTCGGTTGCCGACGGCACGGGCGGGGCATCGCCTTCAAGATGGAACCATTCAAGAGTTTTGGTGTTTGCGCCGAGAGAACACAACCAGGGGTAGCGGGTCAAAGCGAAAAGATATCAGAACTTTCCCAGAAATGTTCTGTTATCCGTATTGGCATCAACTCCGGTGAGGTGATCTTCGGTGATCTAAACCCGACCTAAAATGTTTTGCGTCGATGTTGCCGCGCCTCAATGGACGCATCCTTCGACTCTGGATGTCTTGAATGCGCTGATGCCGATGCCATCGTGTGCACGGGTGAGGCGATCGATCTGTTGCAGAGCATCCGGATTAACCTCACTCAGCGACCTCTTGCTAAGGAGAACGGTGCCGTAGTCGTAGCAGATCGACCCAGCATCGATGCAGACATGTGCCAGTAGGGTGTCCGGCGTCTGGTCCAACAGATACCAACGCTCGTGATAACCCGAAAAGTTCTCATAGGCTACCTCGACGGCACCGGAATTTAGTGGTGTAAAGGTGCCATGGGCGCCGGTGAGGCGCGTGGATCCGTTTAGCGTCAACGGCACCGAGAACGTCACCTGCACAGGTCCACCTGTTTGATCTGCGTTCGTAAAATCAAATCGTTGGCAATCATAGTCGAAGATATGTGTGCCTCCATGCGATGCGGCGAACCAGTAGGTGCCAGATAGCTTTTGTAGGGGAACCATCGGTCGGTTGTCATGTTCGTAGTTTGGCAGACTGCCAAAGCCAAGGTCGACGCAGCGACTGTCAAACACGCACTGGCTGGTCTTGTTGATGCGATCTGACTGATAAAAGAAGCCGCAGGTCGAGGGACATTTAATCTTGTCGTCGCCGCAGCTGCGGACACAGCCAAGCCAGTTGCGGCATTCTTCGTCGATACCGCATTGGAGCAATGTGACGGCGCAGCTCTTTAGTAAACAGATCGGATCGTCTGCGGCCGGAGCGAAGGCAAGGGACTGGGTGGTCATGAGTAGTCCGAGACTCATGACGAGGGCTCGTAGGGTGTTCATGCTTTGCCTCAAAAAGTCGCTTTAGTGACCGTGCCAGTGTGGCCGGGCTATAGGATGTGCAACTAGCATCCTGCCTGTCTTTCCTGTAGTTGCAAGACCCATTTCTGACAGATCCCCAGATTCCAGGGTCGACCCTCAGCAGGGTGCAGAGCCGGATTCTGCGCTTGGAGCAAAATCGATAAAATTGTCAAAAATCACCTAAAACGCGTTGGCAACCGACCGTAAGGATTGGGGAGGATGAAAATGCTTAAGGTTTAGTAAAAACCTGCCGATAGGTGTAGCAGGTCATGTTTAACGATCTCGGATGCACCGGGATTGGAGGTCAACAGTCATGAATTCACCTGCATCGTCGGTACCACGTGATCAGCGCCCAGACATTCAGCCGCGCAATTTTGATATGCCCATCGGCGATGATACGCCGAGGTATTTTGCTAACAATGATCCCTATTTAACGCACTTTATGAATGCTTTGTCGTGCATTTTTCCTGGCGGTGAACGCTTTTTCGTCAGCAGCGTTCTGGCCTACCAAAAGCAGGTGACTGACCCGGAGCTTAAGCGTCAGGTCCGTCAGTTCTGTGCCCAAGAATCGATTCATGGGCAGCAACACGAAGCTTTCAACCTTTGGACTGAAAGGTATGGGCTTGGGATGGCGGAGATGACGAAGAATTACGAAGCGACTCTGTTAAAGACCTCCAGGCGAGAATCAAAGCTGTCAAAATTAGCGACGACTGCGGCCTTGGAGCATATGACAGCGGTGTTGGGTAATGCCTTGCTATCAAACCCAGAGGTCCAAAAGATCTTGCATCCCAATGTGCTGCAGCTCTGGATGTGGCATGCGATCGAAGAGATTGAACACAAAGCGGTCGCCTTCGACGTCTACCAAGAGATGGGCGGAACTTATAGTCGGCGTGTGGGTAAATTCATCGCTGCGACCATTGGACTCGCTTTAAGTGCCATCATCCTGATGACCATTCTGCTGTGGCGCGACCGGCAATTATTCAACGTGCGCTCCATGGTCCGTTTTGTCAGAATTTTCTGGGTAACGGGCTATGCCGCGACCGCTTGGCGCGGATACCGCGAATATTTTCGCCGAGACTTTCACCCGTGGCAAACCGACGACCGCAAATTGCTAAACAAATATTTGCCTGACGTGACCAAATATGTTGGTGGCAATCAGGGCCGGTTGAAGGAAGCTTCGGCATAATGTCCTAGGGTCAGTCACTAGCTGTAACTAGCTGATCTCTCAGTCGGGCGAATGTAAGAGTGTGGAGTTACTCACCGACTCTAACAATCGAACGATCCGCTTGTAGGGCCAGGTCATCCTGGCCTAGTGAAGTGGGCTTGCGCAAGCCATAGGGTCGAGGGCGACTTGGTTCTACGAGTGGGCTAGTAGTACGCGTATCAGTGTGCTGCTTGGACTACAACTAGGCCACTAATGAACTACTCCCCCTAATCCTCACGCTCTCTTACGAGAGCGCTCCGGTATAGGCGGAGTTTCGTGCTTCATAGGTGGGCATCTGCCCTCCTCCACACCTAAGGCCAGTTCCTGACCCGTTGCACTTGCGTACAAAGCAAAATTCAACATGACGCGTGCCGCATTGACATCGCGGCCTAACTCTAAACTGCATGCCGAGCAAGAGTGCAGCCGCTGCGAAAGCGGCTTCTTTTCCACGCGGCCACATCCAGAGCAAGTCTGCGATGGCTTCAGCTTCCTAGTGGGTACTTCCACATACTTGATACCAGCATCTTCCGCTTTGTATCTAAGCAGTGAGAAAAACTCAGCAGGCGAGGTGTCTAAAATGGAACGGTTAAGTCCCGCCTTATGAGCGCCTCCAGCAACTGTCATATTTTTAATGTTAAGATCCTCGGTCGCAACGAGCCGAGCCATTCCGACAATCCTGGCGCTTTCCTGATGCAAAAAATCTTCCCGCTTAGCCGCTACTTTTTCGTGACGCCGCGCCAGTACACGCTTTGCTTTCAGGCGATTGACGGAGCCCTTTTGCTTGCGCGACAGCTTGCGTTGAGCGCTCCGCAGCCCACCCAAAGCAGCTTTCATAAGCCGAGGATTTTCAACCTCGATGACTCCCCCATGCTCAGTGACCATGGTCATAAACTTGGTGGTGCCCCAGTCGAGGCCGACGGCCACATCCCCGCCCTTGCGGAACGGTATGGGGGTTTCAAAGGTAACCGAGGCGAACCATTTGTCGCCCTTGCGAATAATCTCCATGGTCTTAGGCACGCCTGGATCACGGCTAGTTTTTGCCTCGTCTACAAAGCGGGCGCGGCCTCTGGCTTGCAGATTGCCAACACCCGACAAACGCAGAGTCCCGTTGATGAAGTCGGTGTTGGGTGAGAATTTCCACCCGTCACCATGCGCTTTATAGCCCCAACCTGGGTATCTATCGAACGCTTTAAAACGGGGGAATCCCGCCGGACCTGCGCCACCTTTGACACGGCGAAAGAAGGCTTGAAAGGCAAGATCCAACCGCTTTAGCGTGACCTGACTCGACTGGGCATTAAGATCGGCATATTCCGGCATCTCACCGCGTAACCTGGTCAGATCGGCGCACTGTTTAGAGAAGGATAAGCTGACGGCGCAGCGCTGGTAAGCGTCAATTCTTTGCTCTAAGGCACAGTTATAGAGGCGTTGGTGAAGACGCAGCATTTCCGTCATCTGGTTCGCTTGCCGACTAGATGGATAAAGACGGTATGTGACTTTTCGATTGACCAAGTCCATGCGCAAAAGGTAAATCAGTTCTGATGAACATGCAAGTCTTAAAGACTCTACATCACTGCACCTACGATCTTAAGTGCCACTTAGTTCTGGTGACTAAGTACCGCCGCAAGGCGATCACAAAGGAGATGCTTGCTTGGCTTCAGCAGCACTTCTCACGACTTCTTTTGAATTGGGAATGTGAGCTTTTAGAGTTCAATGGTGAGGCGGACCATGTCCACCTGCTCATTTCCATAAACCCGAAGGTTCAACCGTCGAAGCTCGTGAACAATTTAAAGACCGTAACATCGCGTCTTTTGCGCAAGGCCTATGCTGACCATCTAAGCAGGTTTTACTACAAGCCTGTGTTTTGGAGTCGAACTTATTGCCTGTTGTCGGTTGGCGGTGCACCGCTTGCGGTGCTTAAACAGTATATCGAGAATCAGGCGGAGATTGAATGATTGGGCCGCTCATCCTCGCTGTTAGCTCAGACTCACGGCGGTTGGCTTTCACCTCCAGCCAAGCTGCGCTATGGCTGGAGCACTTGCCAACAGGGTGGTAGAATTGATTTTGTCGCTTAAAACATTGTGCTTTCAGATGCGGAAAGTGTGCTCAGTTGTCGGAAAGATCTAATGTTTTGAATGGAGCGAGCAGGCCATGCTCTAAGCGCGGATGGAGAAAAGTGCAAGTACCGTGTTTTATCGTGATGTTTTGTTTTGCATCTAGGTCGATATGCCTAAATAAGTCCGGCAAAAAACCGTGAGGCCGACACCACCCGAGTCTTGCCGACTAGCCGATCGATGCCTTCGGCGTTGACGACCTGTATTTTTGGTAGAACCAGACCAAGCAAGGCTTCCGCAATCCGAAAATTTGGCGACACATCACCGTCCGACGTCTTGCACTCGACGAGCGCAATGGGCATGCGATTCAATGTCACAACAAAATCCAGCTCGCGCTTTTGTTGATCGCGCCAATAGCAGAGGTCATAATCGCCATAGCCGAGATCCCTCCAAGTTTGGACTGATTTTAACAAATGACCGGCCACCATATTTTCAAAGCGCGCTGCTGGATCTGACACGCTGGTCCAGTCCCACAAGTAGACCTTAGGCTCCTTTTTTAGACTCCGAGCTAGTTTGATGACGAATGGCTTGATGGCATAACAAAAGTACAGCCCAGTTAAGACTTCCAGCCAGGTCTTGGCTGTATCGTGGGAAATTTCCAGATCTTGGCGAAGCTTGTTCAGCGAGAATGGGCTGCCGACTTTGTTTGGCAGCAACAATGCCATCTGCTCAAGCACCGCTAGGTTGCGAATCTGAGTTAGGTCTCGAACATCTTCACGGATCAACAAATCACGGCGACGGCTCGACCACCGGTTGTATTGTAGGGGATCGTCTAGATGGTATGGCTCGGGAAATCCGCTGGTGCGCGCCAGCCGCGCCCAAACATCTGGACCTCTTGCGTCCGCCAGTCCGATGGTCAACCAGCCCTCCGGTGGCGGCGGCGGCCTGATCTCACCGTGAATGATCTCGCCCACGGAAAATGGGTGGAGGTGCAGCAGCTCATAGCGACCAAGAAGACTATCACCACCTCGTTGGTAGACGTCGAGGCGCGCACTGCCGGTGACTAGCGCTGTAAGTTCATGATGCCGCGCATCGTACAGACCTTTCAGCAAGGCCTTCCAGCGCGGATATTTGTGGATCTCGTCAAACACATAACGTCCGTTACTTAACTCTCGAACGAATGTTTTGCTCAAGAGTTGCGCCCGGTCCTCGGCGATATCCCAACTGAGGTAGCGTCCCTCCGTGCCACCCCAGGCTTTGGCGAGCGTGGTCTTACCCACCTGCCGCGGGCCTGCGATAAAGACAAATTTGGCTTCAGAGAATTTGCCTATCATTGTGGATAGATAGCGCATTAAAAGGGCCTTGGTGAGATTTTTCCAGTACGGTAGAATATTATCATGATTTTATTCCAGTTGCCCTGAAATTTATCACGACAGCAGCTTCGGTGGGCCCTTTTTGGCCTTGCGGGGAGCCGTCATCTTCATCCTCTATGGTGAGTCTGGCGCGAATACACCTGCCACAGGCTTTAGTGCGCTGGGCAGCGGAATGAGGGCCACGACACACTGGCTTATTGAACGCGCTCGGCCAGCGGTCGCAGCGACCGACGCCGAGCAACCAGGCGGCATCCCCGTAGGAGACGACACGGTCGCACCGGCCGCGCGGTAGTCAACGTCTGCTCACGCAGTGAACAGCAACTGGGCGTCAACCTTGGAATCTGGGGATAAGTGGGAACTGTGTGTTGCCACTACAATCTGTAGGTTCAGGAATGGAGGCGCCGATCGGATTCGAACCGATGTTGACGGATTTGCAATCCGCTCCCTAGCCACTTGGGTACGGCGCCTTGGAGGTAAGTCACTGATAGGCAAAGAATCTTATGCATGAGCCAGGCGCCACTAGCAAGTGGATTTCAGCGGATTTCGCCATCTGCCAGATTTCCATGTGATATCAGCGACTCCACTGACTGCAGGAACCCTCGCTGGAAGCTAGACGCGCCCGTATCAAAGCCTGCCCAGGCCGCCCAATTGCGCTATACTCGCAAGTTCACAGCAGCAGACCGCCGCTAGCAGCCAGGACGACCGTTTCATGTCTGAACTCATCTATGCGATCGATTACGGCACCTCCAACTCCTTGCTGGCTGCCGCCGATGCCTCCGGCGTCAAGGCGCCGATCCCGCTTGATCCGTCGGCTGCGGACCCGACGGTCCTGCGCAGCATCCTCTATGCTCCGTCGTTGGACCAATGGTACTTCGGTGCCCAGGCCATCGATCAGTACATGAGCCATCTCGCCGAAGGGCGGCTGCTTCGCTCGATGAAGAAGTACCTACCGGAAAGCTCGTTTAGTGGGACGAGGATTCACGATCGCTTTTATAATTTAACCGAGATCATCGCGGTCTTTTTGCGTGAGATCCGGGTGCGGGCGAACAACCATTTTCAGCAGGATGTGAGCAGCGTCGTCATGGGGCGGCCGGCGGCGTTTTCGCTTGATGCGGGTCCGGATGAGCTGGCCGAGAAGCGCCTGCGCACGGCGGCGCAGCTTGCCGGATTTAAGCACATCGAGTTTTGCCCCGAGCCGCTGGCGGCGGCGTATGAATTTCGCCATCAGATGACCGGGCCGACGATGGTGCTGATTGCCGACTTCGGTGGTGGTACCTCGGACTTTACCGTTCTCAGGATGGACCGAGGTCAATTTAGCGATAAAGACGTGTTGGCGATCGGCGGCGTGCCGATTGCCGGTGACCGCTTTGACGGGGCGATCATGCGCCACCAGATTTCGCCGCATTTTGGTGCCAACGTGGTGTACCGGATGCCGATGGGGTCGAATGACCTGCATTTGCCACATCACCTGCTCAACCGCCTGTGCACACCTGCGGATATCTCCTTTTTGGCTCGGCAGGATATTCAGAATCTGCTGCGTGATGCGCAGCGGTGGTCGATGAACGCAGATGATGCACTGAAAATGGAACGCCTGTTTTTGCTCGTTGAGGAGCACCTAGGCTATAAACTCTTTCGCTCGATTGAACAGACGAAGATCGAGCTGTCCGACAAGAGCGAGGCGACCTTTGTCTTTGATCATCCAGAGATTGAACTTAAAGAACAGGTCTACAGCGCCGACTTCAAAAACTCCTCGGCAGATCTAGTCAGCCGCATCACCGACTCTTTGGACCAGACCCTGGCGCGCGCTGGGGTCAAGCCGGGTGAGATCGACATCGTTTGCTGCACCGGTGGTACGGCGAAATTGCCGGCTTTGAGCCTGGAGCTGGAACGTCGCTTTGGCCGCGACAAGCTGCGCCAGCACCGGCACTTCCACTCGGTGATCGGTGGGCTGGCCGAGAAGGCGCTGACGCTCTTTAACTAGTTGTTGCTATCACGGTTAGGTTGATGAAACATCCGACGACGGTCAATAATGGTGCGCCCACAGGCGTTGGACAAAGGTCTGCCAATGCAGGCACGTGACACCTTCGAGGATCCGATCGAGAGGATCTTGACTCACTAGGATCAGTTCCTTCCAGTCGGCTTCATCGCGTATTTTAAGGAGTCCGCGCAGGTCTTTGATGCCAACCTTTTGGGTTGATTTGATTTCGATCGCATGGCTGTCGTCGACGATGAGGTCTACCTCTTCGCCTTGTGATGTTCGCCAATAGGTGAGGTCCCACCTGCGCCTGGCATAGCTTTGATAGGCTCGAACTTCTTGGATTAAAAAATGCTCAAAAGACCGACCATACAGATCAGAATTGCGGTCGATGGACTTGGTACCGGCGAGAGCATGGATGACGCCGCAATCAAATAGGTAGTACTTGGCGGTGACGGCAACCTTGCGTTTTCGGCCGGACCTCCAGACCGGGAGTTGAAAGCCAAGCAGCGTGTCGTCGAGAATTTCGTAATAGTCGCGTACGGTCTTCGCCGAAAGTCCAACGTCGTTGGCGATATTCGCATAGTTAATCTGCTCTGAGCTGGCGAGTGCTGCCAACTTTAGAAAGCGGGTAAAGCTAGGTAAATTCCTGACGAGCGCTTCTGCTTGGATCTCTTCCTTTAGGTATAGATCGACGTAGGCAAACAACTCTTCATCTGGGTCATCTGCGAGGTAGACTCTGGGAAGCGAGCCATAGCGCAGCATGCGCTCAAGATCGAACGGTTGCTGTCTGCTGATTTCATGCGAGGTTAACGGGAACATGAATGCTTGGGAGGCTCGGCCGCCGAGCATGTTTGCATGGTGCCTCTTTAATTTGCGAGCACTCGATCCCGTAAGGAGGAAACGATAGGATTTTTCCTCGATCAGGTTGTGAACTTCGTCGAGGATTTCCGGGAGTTTTTGCACCTCGTCGATGACAATCAAGGTCTTTTCCTGAGCCTCGATCAATGCAGCGATGAGACCTGGGTCTTGGCTGAGTGGTAGGTAGTACTGTGACTTGAGTAGGTTGATGTTGAAGGCTGCATCGGCGAGTTCACGCTGGATGAGCGTCGTCTTCCCGGTGGACCGAGGGCCGAACAGGAAACACGATTTTTTCTCAATTAATTTAGCTAGATCCAGCGATCTCTTGAATTCTGTAGGCATAGGTCTGATTTTCTATAAAAATCGGGAGTGACGGTTCCGATTTTCATAGTATCTAATAAGTCGCGTTATTTCAATAGGTTTCAGGTCACTCAGGGCTTTGTTGCATAACCCTGCCCTCCAGCCTTCCTGCCCTCCCAGTTGCGCGGAATAAAGCCTCTGCTCAAAAACTGGGAGGGCGGGAAGGCTGGAGGGCAGGGTTATGCAACAAAGCCGTTTATTCGAGTTCTTTTACGACAAACGACGGGTGGGTGATCCAAGTCTGGACGATGTAGCGCTTGCTCGTCGCTTTGACCACCTCGTGCGGGTGAGTATAGCCGACGGGAAACATCAGGGCCCGACCTTGCACGGGCTTGACCTTAACATCTTGCATGGGAAAGCAGGTCTCGCCGCCGCTCGGCACGTCGTTTAGGTAAATCAACAGCGTCGCAATCCGCAGCCCATTGTGCGGCTCCTCGGTGGTTTGCCCATCGATATGCATGATGCAGGTATCACCGACGTCGTAGCGCGAGACGATATAACCATCGTCACCCCATTCGTGATAGGTGCTTTGCTGCAGCTGCGGCGGACGCGCAAAATACGTCGCTGTGAGTTCATTGGCGACACTACACAATTTAGTGTTGATAGATCGCCATTCGCGGCACAGCGAAGCGTTGAGGTAATGTCTGGTGCTGTAGTCCGGTTGTGGGTCGGGCTGCACCCTAGGGTCCGCGTCGAAGCGCGCAATGATCTCGGCGCAGAATTCAGGACTTAGGACGGCTTCAAAGGTCTTGATATGCTGGGACATGGCGGTGGTCTTTGGTTGGCTACAGGGGGCGTCATCGTCCCAGCGGCTTATAGGATAGGCGGCTGGGGGCTGCAACTAAATCCGCTAGCCCTTAGACGCCAAGCGGCAGTAGCCGACGCCTCAACGCTCGTTCGCCGCCGTCTTCTGCAAACCGCTAGGTGCCGCCAAAAACTCCGCCAGAATCTGATTGACCAGCACTGGGTCATCAAAGTGCGGGCAGTGGCTGCCGTGCGGGATCACGGCTAATTGACCGTTGCCGAGGTGTTTGAGTAGCCGCCGACTCTCGCTGGGCGGTACGACCAGATCAT
>Ga0315284_10006788_pt1 | contig 16309 bp, 9 predicted proteins | sample YL17G09_16_MG_FD_203696 | JGI IMG/M metagenome (GOLD analysis project Ga0315284, IMG submission 203696) | Sediment microbial communities from Yellowstone Lake, YNP, Wyoming, USA - YL17G09_16 | ecosystem: Environmental > Aquatic > Freshwater > Lake > Sediment | place: USA: Wyoming | collected... | reverse complement strand
TCTCCGGCCTGGGCCTGCCCATGGTGCTCAACCTGTCCACCCGCGAGATCAACGCGCCGTTGAATATCAAAAACGGCCACTCCGACCTAGTGGCCACGCTGGGCTTCGGCTGGCTCACCTTCATGGCTCCGAACGTGCAGGCCGTCTACGACATGAACATCATCGCCATCAAGGTTGCCGAAGCGGTCGGCCTGCCGGCGATCGTGGCCTACGACGGATTCCACACCAGCCACGCCAACCGGCGCATCGAGACCTTCGCCGATCCTAAGGACGTGCGCACGTTCGTGGGCGAGCGCCCGCCATACCGTCAAAACGTCCTCGAACTCGACAAGCCGACCACCTTCGGGCCGTACATGAACGATGATGTAATCAACACGAAGGTGCAGCTCGAGCGCAAGATGGCGCAGGCCTACGAGTTGATCCCGCTGATCTTCGAGCAATTCGCCCAGCTGACGGGCCGCAAGTATGAGTTCGTGGAAGTCTACGGCGACCCGAACGCGGAGACCGGCATGTTCGCCATGAACACCGCCGCCGAAGCGGCCAAACTGGTGGTGGACGAGCTGGCCGAAGAGGGCAAGAAAGTCAAGCTCATCTCGCCCTACGTCATCCGCCCCTTCCCGGCGAAGGAGATGGTGGAGGCGGTCGGCGGCATGAAGCGGCTGGTGGTCGCCGAGCGCGCCATGCAGTATGGCGCGGGCAACTACATGGAGAACGAGATCGGCGCCGCCCTGCAGCGGGCCGGCAACAGCACCACCGAGCTCATCAGCCGCGTCTACGGCATCGGCGGTCTGAACTTCCGTCCGGATGAGGACGCCCGCCCGCTGTTCGAGCTGGCATTGAGCTGGCCGAATGTGGACGAGAAGGAAAAGACGCTGGAAGGCCGCTTCTGGGGCGCCTGGGCCGGCGATCCGAGCGTGAAGGCGCCCGTCACGCTGCCGCCGCTGACTGTGGAAGAGACTACGCTCAACGCCCGGTTCGCCGATGCGGCGAAGGTGGATCTGAAGCAGCTCCGCGAGCTGTCGAAGATGCCCTCGCGCTTCGAGAAGCAGTCGGCCTGTCCGGGCTGCGGCATCTTCACCAACCTGAACCTGTTCATGCGCGGCATCGACGGCCCGGTGGTGTTCTTCTTCAACACCGGCTGCGGCATGGTGGTCACCACCCGCTTCCCGAACACCTCGATGAAGGTGTCCTACATGCACAACCTGTTCCACAACGCGTCGTCTACCGCAACGGGCGTGGTGGAGATGTACCGGCGCTTCCGCGCCAAGGGGCTCATCCCCGACCAGGAGATCACCTTCGTGTGCGTCTCCGGCGACGGCGGCGACGACATCGGCATGGACCAGTTGATCGGCGCGGCGCTGCGCGACGACCCGATCATCTTCCTGGAATACGACAACAAGGGCTACATGAATACCGGCGGCCAGCTTTGCTATACCGGCATCCTCGGGCAGCGCAACTCCAACGCCCCACTCGGTAACATCAAGTTCGGCAAGCAGACCCCGCACAAGGATATCGTGGAGATCCTGCGCGGCACGAACGCGCCCTACCTGTTCACCGCGGCGGAGAGCAACGCCAACGACATGATCATGAAGGCCCGCAAGGCGCAGGCGGCGGTGCGCGCCGGCCACTTTGCCTTCGGCAAGCTCTTCTCCGTCTGCCCGCTGAACTGGGGCTCCGACCCGGCAAAGGGCAACGAGATCGTGGACGCGGTCGTGAAATCCTGCATCCATCCGCTCTACGAGATCGAAAGCAGCGTCACCGCGCTGACCTACGATCCGGAGAAGCTCAACGCGAAGGCGCCGGTCACCGACGCGTTCAAGCTGATGGGCGGCGCCTTCGCCCACCTGGCCTCCGAGAAGTGCGCGCACATCGCCGAGGAGATCCAGCGCGACATCGATTCCCGCTGGGCCCGCCTGAAGGCCCGCGCGGAGAACCCGGTGCTGTAACGCACCGAAACAAAAGCGATACCGTAAACCGGGCACGGGCAACCGTGCCCGGTTTTTTGTAGCACCCATAGGGCTTTAAGCAATGAATTTTCTTGCTCTTGCTCTTGCTCTTGCTCTAAATCCGACCGATCGGACTGATCGGTCGGATCGGTCGGATTTAGAGCAAGAGCATGAGCATGAAAATGTGGCGATTGCCTTATGTTAACGCCGGCTCCGGGAATCGGGTATACTCAGGACGGCATGTTACCGCACTCGCCGTTCCGATTGCTGGTCTGTTTGCTCATCCTGCTCATGGGAACCAGAGCATTCGCGCAACTGGATCCCTGGCAGCAGGGCGTCGAAATGGGTTACCAGGCGCTGCAGGAGAAGCGTTACGAGGATGCCGAGCAATGGTTCCGAAACGCGCTGGGGGAGGTCGAGATGCTGCCGCCGGAGGACGGGCGGCTGAACCAGGCGCTGGTCGGGCTGGAGACGCTCTTCCGCGCGTGGTCGCCGGCGAAGGGGGAGACCTGTTTCCGCGATCTGCTCTCGCGCTGGGAGAAAGAAAACCCCGACGATCCGCGCGTGGCGTCCGTGCTGATCGCCCTCTCCGCGCTGCTGCATCGCGAGCCGATCGACGCCGGTCGGTACGCGCGCATCGTGCCGCTGTACCAACGCGCGCAGCGCATCCGCGAAGCGGCGTATGGGGAGGACGCGCCATGCCTGGTCGAGACGCTGGAGCGGCTGGCCTGGTACGCCGCGCAGACCGGGCGCGACGAAGCGCGGCAAGATTACACGCGTGCCATTGAACTCAAACTGACCGCGGGTGAGCGCGACACCGAGCTGGCATCGCTGTATTATGCGCTGGCCGGCGTCCACTGGGACGCGGGACGGCATGCCGACGCGGCACAGCACTGGCAGCACGCGCTGGAGATTTACAACGCGGTCGATCCCGAAAGCGGGCAGACCGCGTCCACCCTCAACCGGCTGGCGTGGGCGTGCGAGCGCCTGGGCGACTACCCGCGCATGGCGGCATTGTGGGAACGTGCCGCGGCCATCCGCGAGAAGCTGACCCCGACCGGTTGGGAGCTGCTGCAGGTGTTGGGCGAGCTGGCGAATGCCCGGCGATTGCTCGGCAATCTGACCGACGCCGAGCAAACCTGTCTGCGCGACCTGGCCATCCGCCGGCAGGCGCACCCGGGCACGGGGGATCCGGTGCAGGTGGTGCTGGCGGATATCTACCTGTGCCAGGGGCGAATTAACGAGGCGAGGGCGCTCTACCGCGGCATTGCCGATCCGTTCGGACTGCGCGTGCACGTCGCGCCGGCAGGATTGCGCATACTGGCCTGCCTGGGATTGGGACAGTGCGCGCTGGCCGAAGACGACCACGAAACGGCGATGCCGTGGCTGATCCGCGCGCAAGAGCTGCTGGAGAATACCCTGGGCGCCGATGACGATGAAACGGCGATTGCCCTGCATCTCGCCCGGCACGAAAACAGCGCCGCCGCCGACGTTTGCGTGTCCCTGCTCGACGCCGATGCGCGCCGGTACCCCGCGAATCACCCCCGCATCGCCGACCACCTGGCGCTGCTGGCGCAAGCCTATGCCGGAATGGGGGAAGGGGAGAAGGCGAAAGAGAGCATCGTGAAGGCACTGGGCATCTGGGACAAAACCTTCGGCCCGGAGCATCCCACTCTCATCGACCGCCTGCTCTCCGCCGCAGCGATCTACCAGATCTGTGGGATGAAGGAGGAGACGGTCACCTGCCTTGCCCGCGCGGGGGAGATCGCTGAAAAGACCGGCTCAATCGACGGCCTGCTGGCGCTGGCGCGATATTATCGCCGGGTGGGAGATGGGACGCAGGTGCGGCGTTACTGCGAGCACGCCTTATTGCAGGCGGAGCTTCAATACGCGGCGGATGACCCGCGCATCACTTCAGTGCGGCGGCAGTGCGACGCCCTCCAGGCGGAATAATGTCCTCCCCGGCTGTAACGTTTCGGCCTGTTCAAGCGTATAACAGGTAACACGGGGGCGGAATCACACCCATCCCCAATATGTCCAGGAGGTAATCCGATGACATACCTTCGTCGAACAGGCAGACTCGTCCTCGCGACCGCGCTGTGTGCGTTCCTCTGCCTCGCCATGGGCGGGGCGCTGCGGGGGCAGCAGGCCGGCGATCCGCCCGCCGTTACGGACAATCCGGTGCCACCGGGTGAGTCGATGATCGAAGCGGTCTTCGTGCTGGACACCACCAGCAGCATGTTGGGATTGATCCAGGGAGCCAAGGAGAAGATCTGGTCCATCGCCAACGTGATGATCGCCACCGACCCCAAGCCGAAGATCAAGTTCGGGCTGATCGGTTATCGCGACCGCGGCGACGCGTATATCACGAAGCTGACGCCGTTGACCGACGATATCGACGCCGTCTATACCGAGCTGATGGGATTCAAAGCCGAAGCCGGCGGCGACATGCCGGAAAGCGTGAATCAGGCGCTTCACGAAGCGGTGACGAAGATCGCATGGAGCAAGGCAAGCGGCGTGTATCGCGTCATCTTCCTCGTCGGCGATTCCCCGCCGCACATGGATTACCAGGACGACGTAAAATATCAGGAAAGCTGCAAACTCGCCGCCGGCTCCGGCATCGTCATCAACACCATTCAGTGCGGGAACACCAGCGCCACCACGCCGATCTGGCAGGAGGTGGCCAGGCTGGCGGAAGGCCGATTTTTCCAGGTCGCGCAATCCGGCGGCGCGGTGGTGATCGCCACGCCTTTCGATGAAAAATTGACCGTCCTGGCGCGCGAGTTGGATGGGACGCGCGCCTACTACGGCACGAAAGAGGAACAGCTCGCCGGCGCCGCCCAGTTGGCCAAGGCGAAAGATATTACCGAAAAGGCATCGACAGTCGCCAATGCCGACCGGGCGATATTCAATTCTACCGGTGCTGCCGGACCGTCGGGTTCGCTCGGTGCCTTCGGCACCGGCGGCAGTCGAGACCTGCTCAACGATCTCGTCAACGGCGCGGTGACGCTGGACAAGCTGGACGAGAAGCTGTTGCCGGAGAATATGCTGAAGATGACGCCCAAAGAGCGGGAAGCTTATATCAAGGAGCTGCAGGAGAAGCGCAAGGCGCTGACGGCGCAGATTGCCGACCTTTCCGCGCAGCGTGCCGAGTTCCAGAAGCAGGAGCTGGCCCGCATGGGCGATAAAGGGAAGGATTCCTTCGAAGCCGCCATCATGGAAGCCGTCACCACCCAGCGCGCCGCCTTCGAAAAATCCGTCCCGGAAGCGAAGGTCGAAGACAAGGCGCCGGAAGCGAAGACCGGGGAAGAATAGGCGGTCATTATGCATCCTTTCTGAAGGCTGCCACAGTTAAACCACTTAATAATACTACTTACTACTTACTACTCACTTATTACTAATTCTTCATCCCCTGTATCGGCGCCGGAATGCGGCCGCCGCGGTGGATGAAGGGGGCGCTGTTCAGCGTGCTCACCGGCATGATGGGGGCGCGGCCCAGCAGGCCGCCGAACTCCACGGTGTCGCCCACGCCTTTGCCGGGGACGGGGATAAGGCGGACGCCGGTGGTTTTGTTGTTGATCACGCCGATGGCCGCCTCGTCGGCGATGATGGCGGCGATGGTCTCGGGCGGGGTGTCGCCGGGGATGGCGATCATGTCCAGGCCGACGGAGCAGACGGCGGTCATCGCCTCCAGCTTCTCGATGGACAGCGCGCCCTCCTGCGCCGCCTGGATCATGCCCGCGTCCTCGCTGACCGGGATGAAGGCGCCGCTCAGGCCGCCCACGTAGGAGGAGGCCATGGTGCCGCCCTTCTTCACCGCGTCGTTGAGCAGCGCCAGCGCCGCCGTGCTGCCCGCCGCGCCGACGAGCTCCAGCCCCATCTCCTGCAGGATCTCCGCCACGCTGTCGCCGACCGACGGGGTGGGGGCGAGGGAGAGATCGACAATGCCGAAGGTCACGCCCAGCCGCCGCGACGCCTCCTGCGCCACGAGCTGCCCCATGCGCGTGACTTTGAAGGCGGTGCGCTTGATGGTCTCCGCCACCACGCCGAAGTCCGCGCCCTTGATCCCTTCCAGCGCGCTCTTCACCACGCCGGGGCCGCTGACGCCCACGTTGATCACGCACTCCGGCTCGCCGATCCCATGGAAAGCGCCGGCCATGAAGGGGTTGTCCTCCGCGGCGTTGGCGAAGACGGCCAGCTTGGCGCAGCCGATGCCGCCGCGGTCGGCGGTCATCTCCGCGGTCTTCACGATGATCTCGCCCATCTCGCGCACGGCGTCCATGTTGATGCCCGCGCGGGTGGTGGCCACGTTCACCGACGCGCACACGCGCTCGGTGGCCGCCAGCGCCGCGGGGATGGACTGGATCAGCTTGCGGTCGCCTTCCGTGTAGCCCTTGTGCACCAGCGCGGTGAAGCCACCGATGAAATTCACCCCCACCGCCGCCGCCGCGCGCTCGAGCGTGTCGGCGAACTCCACGTAGCGGTCGTCGGCGCTCGCCTCCGCCACCAGCGCAATGGGCGTCACCGCGATGCGCTTGTTGATGATGGGGATGCCGTATTCCCGCTGAATCTCGTCCGCCGTCGCCACCAGCCGGTCGGCCATGCGGGTGATCTTCTCGTAAATCCGCCGCCGCGCCGCCGCCCCGTCGCCGTCCGCGCAATCGCGCAGCGAAATGCCCATGGTGATCGTGCGGATGTCCAGCTTCTCCGCCTCGATCATGTGCAGCGTTTCCAGCACCTCGAATGGATTGAGTAATGGCATGGCAGTCGTCCTATAGAAACCGCAGATTTCGCAGATTACTTAGCCTTTGTGCCTTCGTGTTGATCACACCCGGTGCATGGCGGTGAAGACTGCTTCATGCTGGACGCGGATTTGCACGCTTAGGCGGGCACCGACGGCATTGAGCTGCTCCGCCAGCGCGGGGATGGCGATGCGCTCGCCGTCCAGCTCCACCAGCATGATCATGGTGAAGTAATCCTGCACGATGGTCTGGCTGATGTCCAGGATGTTGACGCCATTTTCGGCCAGGCACGCGCTCACCGCGGCGATGATGCCCACACGGTCCTTGCCGATGACGGTAACGACGGCTTTCATCTTCTGTCGCTCTCCTCAAGATCGTCCCCCCGGTTATTCACGAGAGATGCGATCCCGCCAGTATTCCGGATGACGTTTATGGTGCATGAAGGCGACGATGACGATCTCCTGCCGAACGATTTGATAGATCGCGGAATAGGGGAATCGGTCTGCGGGGCAACGTCGAATAGCAGGATCAATCTTCGTCCAGGCATAAGGATGTGCTTTTATCCGGTTGAGGATTAAACGTATTTCACGCGCAAACTCGATACCCAAACCGGGACGTTCAGCAGGCTTGAGGATACGAACACGCATCAGAGATCATACTTTCGATCGATGTCAGAAAAGACTTCGTCATCGGAGCGCGCAGAGATCTCACCGGTTTCGTATGCCGCTATTCGATCATGCGCCTCCGCAACTCAGGCGGCCTCGATCTCCGCCGTTACGGATGGTTCGAGATCGAAGCTGCGAAGCAACTGCTCTACCAATGCTGCCCGCTCCAACGGTGGCAGTTCCAGTGCTTGCCGAAAGACTTGCTCTTCATGGGGTGTCATCGCTGATTGCTCCTGTCATCATTATACCATACGAATGAGTCGAAGGTACGTTACAATGCGCTGGATGAGCAGGATGTCTATCAGGTTCGGATAATAAAAAATCCTGGGGGGAGACTGACATGCGCATCACCATCCTCACCGTCGGCAACGTGGGGGACGGCCGCGGAGGTGCCGGAAAGCGTCCCGTAGGCGCTGCTGGTGAAAGTGGAGAGGATGTCGTCGCCGGGCGCGGCCAGCTCCACCTCGGGGCCGCGACTGCTGTAGTCGGTGATGCGCCGGGACGCGTCAACGGCGGAGACGGCGATCACCTCGGGATATTTCGCCGGATATTCCACGGAACTGCCGCCGGGGTCGTCGTTGCCCGCCGCGGCCGCGATGACGATGCCCTGGCGGGCCGCCTGCGCGACAGCGTCATGTAGGGCCGGGACATCCGCGTAACCCCCGAGGCTCAGGTTGATGACCTGGATGCCGTTTTCCATGCACCACTGGATGCCCTTGATGATGTCGGAGTAATACCCCTCTCCCCGCCCGTCGAGCACCTTCACCGCGTAGAGCGAGACTTGCGGGGCCACGCCCACCACGCCGGTCCCGTTGGCGGCGGCGGCGATGATCCCCGCCACGTGCGTGCCGTGGCCGTTGTCATCCTCGGGGGGCTGGCCGGGATCGAGGGCGTTGTAGCCGCCCGCGATGTTTGCCGCCAGGTCGGTGACATCCGACCGGAACATGACGATTTTTCGCTTCTGTCCGGCAGGGACGGCACGCGGCGCGCCGCCGGACTGGCAGCCCGCCAGCCACCACAAGGCCAGCGCCAGGCCGCCCAGGATGAGAATAGTCAGCATCATCTGCTGCTCCCGCGGGTAACCGGGGGTGTCGATGGTCTATTCTTACCCAGGCGGGTGGAGAAGTATTACGGGAAAGCCTCAGCTCGTAGTAGGCCCGTCAGGGCCGTGCCCATTTCTGAAGCTAGAGCCCGTAATCGTGTAATAAAAGTAAACCTTCCTCCATAGTTTAGTCACGGGCTTTAGGTTCGGGAACAGGTACGGCGTATTGAGCATGAGCACGAGCATGAAAAAGCCGCGGCCCGGGAACTCACGGACCGCGGCATGGGTGTTCAGGGCAGTTACAGCGTTTCGCGGCGGACTTCCTTGATCTGGAAGCACTCGATGATGTCGCCCTCTTCCCAGGCGCTGAAGTGATCGAGGCCGATGCCGCATTCGAATCCCTGCGCCATCTCGCGCACGTCGTCCTTTATGTGCTTCAGCGAGTCGAGCGTGCCGGTCGTCACCACCTCGCCGGCACGTTTAACGCGCACTTTGGCGTTGCGGCGCACCAGGCCGTCGGTGACGTAGCAGCCGGCGATGGTGCCCACGCGGGTGATATTGAACACCGCGCGCACCTCGGCGTGCCCGAGCACAACCTCCTCCAGCACCGGCGTCAGCATGCCCACCATGGCCTTCTGCACGTCGTCCACCAGGTCGTAAATGACCTGATAGATGCGCACGTCGATGCCCGCTTCCTCGGCGATGATCCGCCCCTGCGGTTCGATGCGCACGTGGAAGCCCACGATGATCGCCTGCGACGCGGAGGCCAGCAGCACGTCGGATTCGGTGATGTCGCCCACGCCGCCGTGGATGATGTTCACGCGAATTTCGCCCTGCTCGATCTGGCTCAGCGCCTGCGAGATCGCCTCGATGGAGCCGGCCACATCGGTCTTGACGATGATGTTCAGGTCCTGCACCTGGCCGGAGGCTACCATGCTGCTGAGGTTCTGCAGGCTGACGTTCGTCTGCAGGCGCTCCGCGCGCGCCTGGAAGTGCCGCTGCTCGGCGATTTCGCGCGCCTTGCGCTCGTCGTCCACCGCCTCGAAGAGGTCGCCGGCGACGGGCACTTCGGACAGCCCGGTGATCTCCACCGGCATGGACGGGCCGGCTTCGCGCAACGGATTGCCCTTGTCGTCCGCCATGGCGCGGACCTTGCCGGAAACCATGCCGACCACCAGCGCGTCACCCACGCGGAGGGTGCCTTCCCGCACCAGCACCGTCGCCAGCGGCCCGCGCTGCTTGTCCAGACGGGACTCGACGACCGCGCCGCACGCCGGCTTATCCACCTCCGCGCGCAGCTCCTGCACCTCGGCGACCAGCAGGATCATCTCCAGCAATTGCTCGATGCCCTTCGCCTGCTTGGCGGAGACGGGCACCATGATGGTGTCGCCCCCCCACTCCTCGGAGACCAACTCGTGGGCGGTGAGCTGCTGCTTCACCGCGTCGGGCTGCGCGTCCGGCACGTCGATCTTATTGATGGCTACGATGATCGGCACCTTTGCCGCTTTCGCGTGGTCGATCGCCTCGATCGTCTGCGGCTGCACGCCGTCGTCCGCGGCCACCACCAGCACGGCGATGTCCGTCAGGTTGGCGCCGCGCGCCCGCATGGCGGTGAAGGCGGCATGGCCCGGAGTGTCCAGAAAGGTGATCTTCTTCTCGTTCACCAGCACCTGGTAGGCGCCGATGTGCTGGGTGATGCCGCCGAACTCGCTCGCGGTTACATGCGTCTTGCGGATGGAGTCGAGCAACGTCGTTTTGCCGTGGTCCACGTGACCGAGGATGGTCACCACCGGCGGCCGCAGCTCGCCCGCGGTGGCCGCGGCGGTGCCGCCCGCCACCAGCCGCCAGGATGCCTGCTCGACCAGCTCGCGCTCATACAGCGCTTCGAAGCCCAGCTTCTCCAGCACGGTCACCGCCTGCTCGGGCTCGATCATCTGGTTCACCGTCGCCATCACGCCCATGCCGATCAGTTGCGAGATGAACTGCGCGGGCGGCGTCATGGTCCGCTCGGACAGCTCCCGCACGGTGATGGGTCCGGAGACGACGATCGGTTCGTCCACCGTGAGCTGTGTGCCTTCGGCCCGCGCCGCGTCGCGCCGTTTCTTGCGCGAACGGATGGTAGTGGAGGTGAACTCCGTGCTGCGATGCAGGCGGCCGCGCTCGCGATCCTGCTCGGAGAAGACCGTCCGCTTCTGCTTTTTCTTCGTTTCCGGCCCGCGCGCCGGACCACCTTTCAAAACGCCTTTGCTGCCGATCTCGGCGGGCGCCGGAGCCGTCGCGCCTCCGCGGGCGCGTCCGCCGTCGGCGCGCGGCGGGGGACGCTCGCCCGGTCGGAGTGGCGGGCGCTCGCCCGGACGCCGTTCGCCTTCACGGCGGGGTGGGCGTTCCGGACGGGTGGGAATGGGCACGGCGCCGGCGGCCTTCACGATACCGAATTCGGCGTCGGGACTCAAGCCGCCGTCGGTTTCCGGGGTGATGAGCAGGTTATGCCGGCCCTTCTTCCTGGGCGGCTGACCCTCTTTCGGCGCTTCGCCGGACGGCGGGCGTGGCGTTTCCTTGCGCGGGGCGACCGCCTGCACGGAGGCGTGCCCGTCGGCTCCCTGCACGCGCTTGATCACCTTGGTGACCGGGCGCGGCTCGACCGGCGCGGGCGCCTCGGTGGGCGGGGTCGGCGGGGTCGCAGGAGGTGTGGGGGCGGCGGGCGCTTCGATGACGCTCTCCGCGCTCGCCTGGGTGGCGGCTTCCTTCCGCAAAAACTCGCGCACCACATGAGCCGTCTCCTCGTCCAGCATGGACGAGGTGCTCGGCACTGAGATGCCACCCGCGGCAAGCTTCGTGCGAAGCTTGATCGGGTGTTCACCCAGCTCTTGCGCGAGTTTATAGAAATGCACCTTCGGCAAAAATCCAACCTCCTACAACATTAAGATCCCGGTCAGTATCCGGGTTATCGACAGGACTGCGGAGATAATGCTCCGACATGGACGGACGGTTGGATGATTCGATGGCATGATATGCACACTCATCGTTTCATCAATTCATCGTGTCATCCCCTTATTTCGACGGCCGTCATCGTGTCATTTCGATATCTCGACAGCCCGTCACCGTATCATCCTTCATCTCTCTCCACGGCCCGCTGAAGCTCCGCGAGGAGCTCCTCGGACACGACAATCTTCAACGCTCGGCCCAGCGCCCGCGGCGCCTTGCGCAGGCAGCGTTCCGCCCGACACAGATAGGCGCCGCGCCCCGGGGCGCGGCACGGACCGCGGTCCACGCTGACCGTCCCGTCCGGCGCCCGGACCACACGAAGCAGCGTCTGCTGTGGGGCGCGCGTCCGGCATACCGCGCAACTGCGCACGGGAACAGCGGTGCTCATACATACGTACCGATAGGGACACCTATTGTTCTCTTTCGCTCCGTGAGGAGCAAATGATGAACAACAGCCGTCCGCATCACTTCTTCGTGAGGACTGCGTTTCACGCAGCCGGCTAGTAGTCTACCACGATTTCAGGCACCAAACAATGTGTGTGTGCCTGATACCATTAAATATGTTCGCGCGGGCGTGGGTGTTCCGCCCGTGTGTCGATCCATCTAAAATAATCATAGAGTCCGAAACGCTCACCTGCCTACTCAACCACCGTACCTGGCGCTATGCCTGGTAAGTCTTCCGCCTATTCCTCCTCGAACTCCGGCTGCTCGATCGCGTCGCTTTCGCGGATCTGCGATTCGCTGCGGATGTCGATGCGCCAGCCGGTCAGTCGCGCGGCCAGGCGCACGTTCTGGCCTTCCTTGCCGATGGCCAGCGACTGCTGGCTGTCGGGCACGATCACGGTGGCGGCGCGGGCTTCCTCATCCAGCCGCACTTCGCTGATGCGCGCGGGCGACAGGGCGTGGGCGAGATACCGGCTCGGTTCCTCGCTCCAGCGCACGATGTCGATCTTCTCACCGTGCAGCTCATCCACCACCGCCTGCACGCGGCTGCCGCGGTGCCCCACGCACGCGCCCACCGGGTCCACGTTCTCCTGCTTGCTCGCCACCGCGATCTTGGAGCGGTGCCCGGACTCGCGCGCGACGGACTTGATCTCCACTACGCCTTCGCTGATCTCCGGCACCTCCAGCTCGAACAGTTTGCGCAGCAGACCCGGGTGCGTGCGCGACACCAGCACGTGTGGGGTCTTCGTTGTTTTCTTCACCTCGACGATATACAGCTTCAGCCGCTCGCCGATGCGGTAATGATCGGTGAGCATCTGCTCGGAGGCCGGCAGCACCGCCTCGATCTTGCCCATGTTGATGTACAGGGTGCGGCCGTCGCGGCGCGCCACCGCCCCGGTGACGATCTCGCCGGCGCGGTCGTTGAATTCGTCGAAGAGGATGTCGCGCTCCGCCTCGCGGATGCGCTGCACCACGACCTGCTTCGCGGTCTGCGCCGCGATGCGCCCGAAGTCCTCCGGGGTTACCTCGATGTCCAGCACGTCGCCGAGCTGAATGCCTTCATCCAGCTTGCGCGCCTCGTCCACGCTCATCTGCACGTGCGGGTTTTCGACCTCTTCCACCACTTCCTTGCGGGTATAGACGGCGGCGCGGGATTCGTCCCAATCGATATCGACGTGAATATCGCCGGAGGACCCGAAGTGCTTCCGATACGCGGAGATGAGCGCATCTTCGATGATCCGCCCCAGCACCTCGAACGGTATATCCTTCTCCTTCTCGATTTCCCGTAACGCTTGTACGAAATCTATCTGCATGCCACCTCTCCTTTGCCGATCGACCCCGGCCTGAAATTACACCAGCCCCCGAACCGTCATGATCCTACGATCCCGCTGCTGTAATACTGAAAAGCGAAAGGCGATCACCAGACTCCGGGATCGCCAGAAAAACGAACATTCAGCAACCAGTGCACCGATCATCAAGAGACAACGAGTGGGGAAACCCCACTCGTTGCACAACGTCATTCCCTGAATCCACATTAGTATACCACAACACCCCGGGACTGGCAAGGAAGAATCCGCCAACGAAAATTGATTCGCAAACCCCTGGGAGCGCCGGCATCCTGCCGGCACGATGATGAACTTGTTTTCGAATTATAGTGTTTGTCGAGCACCGGCACTCGAAAGCACTGATAGTGAGAGCTGGCTCATCATCGTGCCGGCAGGATGCCGGCGATCCCAGGAGATTGTTCTCTTCACCTTTACAGTCCCCGTTCGCACACGGTACACTACAGGCGTGTTTGCGCTTGTCCTCCCTGATCTCGGCGACGCGGCGGTCGATCGACCGTATGCCTACCGGATTCCACCCGAATTGCAGGCCGCGGTGGCCGTCGGCGGGCGGGTGCGGGCGCCGCTGGGGACGCGGCGGGTGAGCGGGTACGTGCTGGCGATCACCGAACAGTGCGATCTCCCGCTGGCGAAGGTGAAATCGCTGCTGGCGGCGCTGCCCGGCGCGCCGGCGTTCACCGCGGAGCAGGCGGCGCTGGCACGGTGGCTGGCGGAGGCCTATCTCTGCCCGCTGTCCGAGGCGCTGCGTCCCTGCCTGGCGGAGCCGGGCGGGATGACGGGCGGTCGCTGGCGGCCCGCGGACTCGCGGGCGGTGACCACACTGCTGCCCGATCCCACCGCCAACGCCGTGCTCGCCTACTTGCGCCAACGTCCGGGGACAAGCAGCCTGCAGATTCACAAGCGCTTCGGCGAGGACGGCAGCGCGGCGCTGGACGCCCTCCGCCGCGACGGGTTGATCCATCCGGTGGGCGGCAAAAGCCGGCAGGAGCGCACCATCCGCGCCGTGCGGCCCGCGCTGCCGCCGGAAAGACTGCTCGAGATCGCCGGCGGATTACCCGCGAGGGCAGCCGGGCAGGCGGCGCTGCTGCGCTGGGCGGCGGAGGAGTGGCCCGCCGAGCCGCTGACCGCTGCCGATGTTGCCCGCCTGGCGCGCGTGACCCCGGCGGTGGTGCGCGCCTGCGCGGGAAAAGGTTGGTTCGCGGCCGAAACGGTGTCTCTGCGCCGCAATCCGTGGGACGCCGTGCAGGGGCGCAAGGCGCAATCCCCGCTGCTCACCGCGCAGCAGCGGCTGGCGGTGGACGCCATCACCGCCTCGATACTCAAGCGCGAAATCCGCTCCTTCCTCCTCTACGGCGTCACCGGCAGCGGCAAAACCGAGGTGTTCCTGCACGCCATCGAGAACGTGCTGGCGGAGGGGCGGCAGGTTATCGTGCTGGTGCCGGAGATCTCCCTCACCGCGCAGGCCATGGCCCTCTACCACGGGCGCTTTCCCGGCAAAGTCGCCGTGCTGCACAGCCATCTCTCCCACGGCGAACGCTACGACGAGTGGATGCGCATCGCGCGCGGGGAGGCGCGGGTAGTGCTGGGCGCGCGCTCGGCCATCTTCGCGCCCTGCCCCGACCTGGGACTGGTCATCATCGACGAGGAACACGAGTCGTCCTACAAGCAGGAGAGCAGCCCGCGCTACCACGCGAAGGCGGTGGCGCTGGAGCGGGGGCGGCTGTGCCGGGCGCCGGTGGTGCTCGCCTCCGCCACCCCCAGCCTAGAGACCATGCGCGAGACGGACCTGGGCCGCCACCTGCTGCTGCGCCTGCCCGAGCGCATCGAGGCGCGTCCGCTGCCGCCGGTGAAGCTGGTGGACCTGAAATACATGACGAAGCGCGCGCGCGTCCTCTCCGCCCCGCTGCGCGAGGCCATCACCGCGCGGCTGGAGGCGGGCGAGCAGGTCATCCTCTTCCTCAACCGGCGCGGCTTCATGCACGTATTGCTCTGCCCGAAGTGCGGCGAGCAGGAGACTTGCCCGCACTGCGCGGTGCCGCTCACCTATCACAAGGGTGCGGGCGCGCTGCGCTGCCACTATTGCGACTTCTTCAGGCACACGGAGATGCAATGCCGCTGCGGGGGCGCGCAGATACCCTTCCGCGGGGTGGGTACCGAGCAACTGGAGGAGGAGGTGCGGCAGTTATGGCCGGAGGCGCGCGTGGGCCGGATGGACCGCGACACCACCGCCCGCCGCGGCGCGCACCAGGCGATCCTCGACCGCTTCGGCGACGAAGAGACCGACATCCTCATCGGCACGCAGATGGTGGCGAAGGGCTTCGACTTCCCCAAAGTGACGCTGGTGGGAGTGATCGCCGCGGATATTTCGCTGGGCGTGCCCGACTTCCGCGCGCCCGAGCGCACTTTTCAACTGCTCACCCAGGTGGCGGGTCGTGCGGGCCGCGCCGATCTGCCCGGCGAGGTGTTTATCCAGACCTGGCAGCCCCGGCATTACGCCGTCCTCGCCGCGGCGGAGCACGATTACGAGACCTTTTACCGGCAGGAGATCATGACGCGCGGCGATTCGGAGGCGTGCTGGCCGCCGCTGACCGCGCTGATCAACATCGTGGTGAGCGGCGAGAGCGAGTCGGAGGTGGCCTCCACCGCCGCTGCGCTGGCCCGCCGCGCGCGGGAATCCGTCCCCGACGGCGTGCCGCTGCCGACCGGAGCGGTGAAGATGCCGGTGCTGCTCGACCTGTTCGACATCGCCGAGCCGGAGGAGGAGGAAGCACCCGCGGAGCCCGACCCCTTCGGCGCGCGGGCGCTGCTCGCCCGCCCGGTGCCCGGCGGCGCGGTGGTGGACGGCCCCGCCCCCTGCTCGCTGGAGCGTCTCCGCGGCCGCTACCGCCATCACCTCATCCTCCGCGGCCAACACCGTCCCGCCCTGCTGAAACTTGCCCGCAAGCTGCAGGAGATCACCCCCCCCAGAGGCGTGCAGGTAATTTTCGACGTGGATCCGCTGAGCCTGGCGTAACCATGAATGGGAGGGCGAGGCTCCTGCCGAGCCGCGATCTCGCCCGCAAGCTGCAGGAGATCACCCCGCCCAGAGGCGTGCAGGTAATTTTCGATGTGGATCCGCTGAGCCTGGCGTAACCATGAATGG
>Ga0315284_10006787_pt1 | contig 16310 bp, 21 predicted proteins | sample YL17G09_16_MG_FD_203696 | JGI IMG/M metagenome (GOLD analysis project Ga0315284, IMG submission 203696) | Sediment microbial communities from Yellowstone Lake, YNP, Wyoming, USA - YL17G09_16 | ecosystem: Environmental > Aquatic > Freshwater > Lake > Sediment | place: USA: Wyoming | collected... | reverse complement strand
AACGATCAATGCTTTTAAAAAATTAAAAGTTAAAAATTCAAATGCAGCTGCATCAATTAAAACCAGTTCACAAGCCTAAGAAAAGGGTTAGGATCGGACGGGGAGGGAAAAGAGGAACCTATTCAGGACGCGGATTAAAAGGCCAGAATGCCAGATCGGGCAGAAAATTCAAGCCTTTTGTCAGAGAGCTGATTAAACGCTATCCTAAATTAAGAGGCGCCCGTTTAGAGATGAATCGCAAAGGATTAAGGCTAAGACCCGTTTCTCTTAATGTTTCAGTTTTGGACAAGAAATTTCAGGCTGGGGAAAAAGTGACTCCCTTGATATTGTTAGAAAAGAAATTAATTCGTAGAATAAAAGGGGAAGTCCCTAAAGTAAAGATCTTGGGAAAAGGAGAACTGACCAAAGCCTTGGAATTTCACAGCCTTTCCTATTCCAAATCAGCAAAAGAAAAAATACAAAAATCAGGCAGCAAAATAAATGAAATGGCTGGATAAAACAATTCAACTTTTCAAGATCAAGGATTTAAGAAACAAGATTATTTTCGTCTTGGCTGTTTTTGCTCTTTTTCGGGTCATGGCCAATATTCCCATGCCAGGAATTGATGCCGAGAACCTGAAGAATTTTTTCAATCAGTTTCAGGCCTTCGGGCTTCTTAATATTTTTACCGGCGGCGCTCTGGACAATCTGTCCATCGTCATGCTGGGACTGGGTCCTTACATCACTGCTACCATCATCTTCCAGCTTTTAACCATGATCTTTCCCCAGCTGGAAAAGATGTATAAAGAGGAAGGGGAAGCCGGTAAGAGAAGGTTTGAACAGTACTGCCGGATCGCTACCGTACCCTTGGCCATGCTCCAGGCCTATGCCATGCTCGGCCTGTTTCAGCGTCAGCATGTCATTGGTGCTTTGCCTCAAAATCTATTATTTATCTCAGTCATGACCATTACTGCCGGTGCGGTCTTTTTAATGTGGTTGGGTGAACTGATTTCTGAAAAAGGCATTGGTAACGGTGTTTCTTTATTGATCTTTGCTGGAATTGTTGCAGATTTGCCAAATAACATCGGCCAGATGATTCAGACCTGGGATACCAGCCAGTTGCCTTCCTACTTATTATTTTTCGGGTCCTCGCTTTTGATTATTGCCGGAGTGGTTTTGGTGAATGAAGGCAGGAGAAACATCCCCATCAATTATGCCAAGCGCGTCAGAGGAACTAAGCTTTACGGAGGAGTATCCACTTTCCTTCCTTTAAACATCAATCCGGCTGGAGTTATTCCCATCATCTTTGCCTTGTCAATTCTCCTTTTTCCGACCATGATCGCCAATTTTTTGGGTGGCGCCGGCGGAACCATTGGAAACGTTGCCAAGAGCGTTGGAGATGCTTTTACCAATCCTTGGGTTCACGGTGTATTATATTTTATCCTGGTTGTGCTTTTTACCTATTTTTATACAGCTGTTACATTTGATCCCAAAACAATTTCCTCCAATCTTCAGAAAATGGGCGGCTTTATCCCGGGCATCAGGCCGGGAGAATCAACAGCCGGATTCATGAGCTATATTCTTAACCGGGTGCTTTTAATCGGAGCCTTGTTCTTGGGAACGATCGCTATTTTGCCTTCTATTATTCAAGGAATAACCGGAGTAGTGGTTTTCAAGTTCATGATAGGAGGAACCTCTTTATTGATCGTAGTGTCAGTTGTTTTGGAAACAATGCGTCAGATTGAATCCCAATTGGAAATGAGAGAATATGAAAACTTCTAAACCATTGAATTTTATATTAATCGGCAGATCCGGGTGCGGTAAGGGCACGCAAGGCAAGCTTTTAATGGAAAAATTCGGTGCGGAGAATTTCTTCTACGTTTCCACCGGAGACCTGTTCAGAAGCCTGAGCCAGTGCGATACGGCTGCCGGCAAAAGGGTTAAAAAGGTTCTAGAAGAAGGAGGTCTGCCTTTTGACGTTTTGGCCACAACTTTGTGGATGCATGAAATTTCTTTTAAGATGAAAGAAGATCAAGGCCTAGTGGCTGACGGTTTTCCAAGAAGACTTGATGAGGCTAAAAACCTTGACAGTTTCTTGGAGTTTTTAGGTCGTAAAGAAAACACCTTTTATCTTTTGATTGATATTTCAAGACAGGAAGCTTTTGACCGATTGACCAAAAGAAGAATTTGTAAGGCCTGTAACAATTTGATCCCTTGGGTCGGAGAATTCAAGAAGCTCACAGTTTGTAATAAGTGCCAGGGGGAATTGGTAAACCGGCCCGATGATAGACCGGAAGCAATCAACAACCGGCTTGATTACTATGAACAAAGAGTGATGGAAGTAATTAATTACTATTCTGATAAAGGAGTGCTGCTTAAGATAAACGGAGAGCAGCCAATAGAAGTTGTTTTTCAAGAGATATTGAATTCCCTTAAGATCCAATGATTTCTCTTAAGACCGAAGAAGAGATTAAAATTATGGCTCAGGGCGGGAAAATTCTGGCCAACATCATGGAGGAATTGAAGCAAATGGTAAGGCCGGGCATTACTACCAAAGAATTAGACAGGGTTGCTGAAACCCTGATTTTTAAATTCAAAGGAGAACCTTCTTTTAAAGGATACGAAGGATTTCCCGCTACACTTTGTACATCCATTAATGAAGAGGTTGTTCACATTATTCCTTCCAATAGGGTTTTAAAAGAGGGGGACATTATTTCTTTAGACATTGGAATGAAATACCTGGGTTATCACACTGATTTGGCAATTACTGTTCCTATAGGAACCGTATCAGGAGAAACCCAGCGTTTGATCAGAGTGACTAAAAAAGCTTTAAAAAGGGGAATCAAGAAAGTAAGGCCGGGCAATACTTTCGGCGATATTGGAAATACCATTGAAAGATACGTTGAAAGCCAAAATTATAAGGTGATCAGGGAGCTTTGCGGCCATGGTATTGGCAAAGAAGTTCATGAGGAACCCCAAGTGCTAAATTTCGGCAAGAGGCACACAGGAGAAGAGATTACAGAGGGAATGGTATTTTGTATCGAGCCAATGGTTTCAATTGGAGACTGGAGGGTTAAAAAAAGCAGTACCGGGTATGGATATGAAACCAAAGACGGATCCTTATCCTGCCACTTTGAACAGACCATTGCCGTAGATAAAAATGGAGCAAAAATATTAACTGTGATATAATTTTCTAATATGCACCTGTCTATTATTTTACCAGCCTATAACGAGTCAAAAAGGATTACCAGAACCTTGGAAGACGTTGACCGCTATTTAAGCGGACAAGACTACGATTACGAGATCGTGGTGGTTAATGACGGTTCCAAGGACGAAACCGTTAAAGTAGTAAAAGACAGCATGACCCGAATTAAGAATCTGAGAATTATTGACAATCAGAAAAACAAGGGCAAAGGAGGAGTGGTGAAACAAGGCATGCTTGAAGCCAAAGGGGATTACCGCCTCTTTGCTGACGCTGATAATTCCACCGGTATTGATCAGATTGAGAAGATGTGGCCGGAGTTTGAAAAGGGTTTTGATGTAGTTATCGGTTCCAGAGACATTGCTGGAGCTGTTTTAGATCCGCCTCAGCCCTGGTTGAGACAGGTTGTTTTAGGAGAAGGATTCAAGCTGTTTAGAAAGCTTGTCATTGGGCTTTGGGATGTTCAGGACAGCCAGTGCGGTTTTAAGTGTTTTAGCAAGAAGGCGGCTGAATCAGTTTTTCCTAAGGCCAGGATTGACCGCTTTGCTTTTGATCCCGAGGTTTTGGTAATTGCCAAGAAAATGGGGTTTAAGATCAAGGAGGTTCCCGTGTTATGGAAGAACTATGCCGGTAGCACGGTCAGCACCATGAACATGGTAAAAATGGCTTTGGACATCTTTAAAATTAAATCGAATTCAATCAAAGGACTTTATGACTAAAAAGCTTCTTAACAAGGATAAATTTTGTTTGAAAAAAGAGAATTGTGTTGATCTCAATTTTCCTTCAGAGCTGCGCTTTGATTTAATCAGCCAGGACTGGGTTGTCATTGCCACCGGCCGCTCCAGAAGACCGGATACATATAAAAAGGACAGAAAAAAAGAGGAAGAGGTACCGCCTGATAAATGTCTCTTCTGCAAGATTGAAACGCAGAAAAAGCCGGTATTAATTTATGCTAAAGGGAAAAAGGTTTCTAATGAGACAATTCCCAGCGACTGGACTAATATCGTTGTGCCCAATCTTTATCCTGCTTTTATTCCCCGTCCAGAAATCAAGAAAAAAATGGAGGGACCTTTCTATCAGACCATTAACGCAGTTGGTTTTCACGAAGTGGTGATAACCAGGGACCACAAAAAGGCTATTGGTGAATTTAGTCTGGAGGAAATCAAAGAGCTGATCGATGTTTACCAGGACCGGTATTTGGATCTGATGAAAAAGGATTTTGTCCATTACGTTTCCATATTTCACAACCACGGGCTGGAAGCCGGGGCTTCCATTGCCCATCCCCACTCCCAGATAATTACCACTCCTTTAATTGATGTTGATTTGAATAAAGCCCTGATTAATTCCAAAGCATATAATAAAAAGACCGGTAAATGTATTTACTGCCAGGCCAGCAAGTGGGAGGCCAAGGTCAAAACCAGGGTGATTTTTGAGAACAAGGAATTTTTAGCAATTTGTCCTTTTGCCTCCAAGTCAGCCTTTGAAATTATTATTACTCCCAAAAAACATCAGTCCTGCTTTGAAAGAGTAAAAGAAGAAGATAAATGGCAGCTGGCTGAAGCCTTTAAAGATGTTTTCGGCAAACTCTACCGGGGACTAGTCGACCCCGCCTATAATTTCTATCTGCACACTGCTCCCTGCGACGGTAAAGATTATCCGTATTACCACTGGCACTGGACAATTCTGCCTAAAACCTCTACCTGGGCTGGATTTGAAATGAGCACTGGTATTGAGATCTCTACCATTGCACCGGAAAAAGCAGCTGCATATCTTAAAGAACAATGAAAAACTTAATTATCGCCAATTGGAAATGCAATCCTTTGACTCTTAATGAAGCTTTAGATATCTTTGAATCAGCTAAGAAGCAGATTACTGAGAAGGGACTGAAGAACACGGAAGCCGTTATTTGTCCGCCTTTCCAATATATCGAATTCCTAAAGAGTGATCTTAATGCGTTAATGCTGGGAGGCCAGGATTGCTATTCGCAAGAAAAAGGCGCTTTTACCGGAGAGGTTTCTGCCTTAATGCTTAAAAACAGCGGCTGCCAGTACGTGATTATCGGTCATTCGGAAAGAAGGAAATATCAAAAAGAGAGTGACGAACTTATCAATGAAAAAATCAATGCAGCCTTAAAAGCAGGGCTAAAGCCTGTACTCTGTATTGACCAGGTGAGCCAGCTGGAAATCGACCTAAAAGATGTTTCCTATAAAGAAGTAGCTGTCGCCTATGAGCCTCTTTGGGCTATTGGCACGGGCAAGGCTTGCGGGATTCCCGAGGCTTTGGACATGAATCAGAAGATTAAAGAAGTTTTGGGAAAAGATGCAATTGTCTTATATGGGGGCAGCGTCAAATCAGATAATGCCCGAGGATATATTGAAGAAGCCGGGTACAATGGGCTTTTAGTAGGAGGTGCATCCCTGGTTCCTGATGAGTTTTTCAAGATTTTAGAGGGCGTTGATTTAATATAGGATTCCTGATATGATTAGGGATCATGGAAAAGATATTGAACGGATATTTCTTTAACCTGACCAAGGGTAATCTCAAAATAGAGCAGGTAATTGAAGAAATTAAAAACTATATTCTCGAGAAGCCGGAAAAAGCATATGACATTATTGTCGGCTGTGATTCCTCTTCCAGCGAAGAGCCTAATTTCCCTTTGGCCGTGGTTGTATTAAGAATAGGGGAAGGAGGACGCTTCTTTTTAAAAAGGATTAATTACAGAGACAGAAAATTCTTTAACTGGAAGACCAGGATTTTAGAAGAGGTTTTTCTTTCCTGCCAGCTGGCTTTGTACTTAAGGGAACAGTTTGATGTAAAGCTTAAAAAAGAAAACTTTAATTACCAATTCAAATACATTCACGCTGACGTGGGAGAGAACGGAAAGACAAAGGATATGATCAAAGAGGTTACTGGTTTGATCAGGGGGAACGGATTTGAGCCAAAAATCAAACCTGAATCTTTTGTTGCTTCCAGCGTGGCTGATAGGTTTACCTAGATTTTATTTAAGTATTAATTAAGAAAACCCGATTATATGTTCGGGTTTTTTGTTTGTACAAAAAATGCCCCTATTTAAATAAAATATTTGGGGCCTTACAGTCCGAGTTGGACTATAGTTAGTACAGTCGTATAGACCATGACAAATTCAACAAATACAAACAACGATATTGCTGCTCTGTCAAGTCCTTCCTGTTCAGCGTAATAAGAACTGAAATTGAGTACATGGTATATAAAGAACAGACAGTAGAACATTAGAGATATGGTAACGCACATCTCGATTATCCCTTCATGAATAAATATGAGGCGGCTTAGTCCTGCTAGGATTAAACCTGAGAGGGCAGCGAAGAAATAATAGAATGCCGTTTTATCATCTTTTCCTTCTGGTCGGCATATTAACATTCCAGCTGAGCAGGCCAGAGCCGTAACTGGAAAGGCCGGGAAGCGTCCCCAGGATGTTCCTTTGAACACATATAGCGTTGCGAAGAAGAACGTAAACACCACGAAGGTGCTAATGACTAACCACATCACTAAGTGGTCGATCGCATCTTTCTGCATACTTCAATCATTCCTTCTTGTGTTACTTCAGTTTGGTAGACAGATAGTCTACAAACATAACTTTATAACATTTCTTAATTTTGTCAAGTAAGCTTTTCTGTATTGAACAAACAAAGCTTTTTGTTCTATAATGGATAAATCATGAATCATCAGGAGATTAGAAACGAATTCTTGGATTTTTTTAAGAAAAAAGGGCATGTTATCGTGCCTTCTTCTTCGCTTGTGCCAACTGATCCCAGCGTTTTGTTTACAACCGCAGGCATGCAGCAGTTCAAACCATATTATCTGGGAGAGAAATCACCTTTTGGATTAAATACTGCTTCTTGCCAGAAATGTTTTAGAACCTCTGATATTGAAGAAGTGGGGGATACGAGCCATCTAACTTTTTTAGAGATGCTGGGCAATTTTTCTTTTGGTTTATATTTTAAAGAAGAAGCCATTTCTTTAGCCTATGAATTTCTTTTTAAAGTCTTGAAACTGTCTCAAGAAAACGTTTTCTTTACTGTTTTTGAGGGAGATAAGAACATTCCTCTTGATCAGGAATCAATTTCCATTTGGAAAAAACTAGGGGTTCCTAATGAAAAGATTAAAAAGTTCGGTAAAAAAGATAATTTCTGGGGACCAACTGGTGATGAAGGACCCTGTGGACCCAATACAGAAATACATATTAATAATACTGAAGTCTGGAACCTTGTTTTTAATGAATATTATCAGGATAAAAACAATAAGCTCACTCCTTTAAAAGTCAAAGGAGTTGATACGGGCATGGGTTTAGAAAGGCTTGCCATGGTTTTGCAGAAAAAGAGTTCGGTTTTTGAAACCGGTTTGTTTAACCCAATTACCGGCGAACTCTTGAAAATGGCTAAAGTGAAGCCTGAAGAGAGAATTGAGAGGATTATTTCTGACCATGTAAAAAGTTCAGTTTTTTTAATCGCAGACGGAATTTTGCCTTCCAATGTTGAAAGGGGTTATGTTTTAAGAAGAGTGTTAAGAAGAGCAATCAGATTCGGAAAGCTCTTAAAATTAGATTCAAACTTTTTGATTCCTTTGGCCCAAAAAGCAATAGAGATCTATCAAGGAGTGTATCCTGAAGTCAAATCAAAGGAAGCAGAAATCTTAACCGTTATCCAGAATGAAGAAGAAAAATTTGAAAAGCTTTTAGAAAAAGGAATCAAAGAATTTAATAAGCTTTCTCAAAAAGGAAGCCTGACTGGCGAAGAGTCTTTTAATCTGTTTGCCACCTATGGTTTTCCTATTGAAATTACCAAAGAGCTGGCAGAGGAACATAGCGTAAATATTGATGTTAAGGGTTTTGAACAGGCTTTTAAAAAACATCAGGAGATTTCAAGGGCTGGAGCGGAAAAGAAATTCGGTGGCGTGGGAAAGGATGCTGGATACGAATCAGCCAAACTTCATACAGCAACCCATTTATTACATGCTGCCTTAAGAAAAGTCCTGGGAAAAGAAGTCAAGCAAATGGGTTCAGACATCAATGCTTTGAGGTTGCGCTTTGATTTTTCATATAACCAGAAATTAACTCCTGATCAGATTAAGGACGTCGAAAGAATTGTTAATGAAATAATTAATGAGGATTTAGAGGCGATTAAAGAAGAAATGAGCTTTGAGCATGCTCTAAAATCAGGCGCACTTGCTTTCTTTAAGGACAAATACCCGGAGCAGGTAACTGTGTATTCGATCAAAGGTTTTTCCAAGGAAATCTGCGCCGGTCCCCATGTTAAAAGGACCAAAGAGCTGGGTTCTTTTAAGATTATTAAAGAAGAATCATCCAGTGCTGGTGTTAGAAGGATACGTGGAGTTTTAAATTGAAAACCTTTTTGCTATAATAATATATTAGCCCATTATGAAGAAAAAAGTTATTGATATTATACCTCCTGAAGGCTATTTCAGTCCTTTTCAAGAGAAAGGATCAGAATCCGTAAGTAAAATCACTAGTCAACCGCCAATAGAGAAAAAAAGCGGCAGTGGAGGATGGTTTTTATTTTTTGTCCTGCTGTTCATTTTAGCCGGTGCTTTTTGTTATTTTAATCTTTCTAAAGCTGATATTATTGTCTGGCCTAAGACCGAACCGGTTGAGTTGGGGACAAAATTAACCGTTGATATTAATACTCAAGCAGCTAATGTAGCTGAAAAGGTTATACCGGGCCAGATATTTGAGAAAGAGAAAACAACCACTGAAAGATTTCCTGCCACAGGCAAGCTTTTAAAAGAGAAGAAGGCTGAAGGATTAATCGCTATTTACAATGAAACAACAGCTGCCCAAACTTTGGCTGCTAACACCAGATTCGTTTCAACCGAAGGCAAGCTTTTCAGAATCCAAAAAGCAGTTACAGTACCGGGCGGAAAATATGAAAAAGGCAAGATTGTTCCAGGTGAAGTTTCTTCAAAAGTTATCGCTGATCAGCCGGGACCGGATTTCAATATTCCTCCTTCCACATTTTCCATTCCTGGTTTTGCCGGGAGCGATAAATACACCAAATTCTATGCCAAATCGTTTACTGCAATGGAAGGAGGCGTGCTCGAGCAATCTTCCCAGGTAACAGAAAAGGATTTAGAGGATGCCAAAGAAGTAGTAACCGATAAGGCCAAGAAAGAATGCGAGGACTCTTTTAAAAACGAGCTGTCAACCATAAAGACGGATGAAGGATACTTATTTTTGGAAAAATCTGTTGAAACCAATATAGTTGAGACATTTTCCCTGGTAAACCTGAAAGCTGAGGTTGATTTCTTTGATTTCCAGGGAAGAGCCAATTCCAGGGATTTCATCTTTAAAAAGTCTGATCTTGAAAAATTTGTCAAGGATTTCATTCTGGCCCAGTATGACGGTGATAGAAAGATATATGAAGAAAGCCTCAAGATCGATCTTGCTACCGAAAGCGCCAATTACGGATCAGGGAAAGCAGTCCTTAATTTAAAGATCTCCGGCAAGGTGTATTCCAATTCCAACTTCAATGCCTTAAAAGAAGAGCTTAAAGGCAAGAATCTCTTGGAAAGCAAGGCTTTCTTGGAGTCCAACCCGGATGTAGAAAAAGCCAGGGTGGAATTATGGCCTTTTTGGGTGACCAGGATTCCCGATGATTTGAATAAAATCAGTTTTAATCTTAACTTTCAATAACCTGCTAATCTGTTGACTAAAAAAACTATTTCTGATATATTTAAAACTACCCTTAAATGGATACCAAGAAAGTATTTAGAAAAAATGGTCAGGTAATAGAGAGTTTGCCCAGCACTCATTTTAAGGTTAAGCTTGATGAGGGTCCGGAGATTCTTTGTCATTTGGCGGGTAAATTAAGAATGTACCGGATAAAAATCCTACCCGGTGATCGGGTTGTGGTTGAAATGAGTCCGTACGATCAAACAAGAGGAAGAATAGTCTATCGAGGAAAATGAAAGTAAGATCTTCGGTTAAAACAATTTGTAAAGATTGTAAAATCGTCCGAAGAAAGGGACGAGTTTACGTTATTTGCAAAAAAAATCCTAAGCATAAACAGCGGCAGGGATAGGACCAGCGGTTAAAAACTTGATTGACCGCAGCCTAATTTTTTTATTTAGAATAACTATGGCCAGAATAGTAGGAATTAATATTCCTGATAATAAAAGAATAGAAATTGCTTTGACCTATATTTACGGAATAGGCCGTTCTTTGAGTAGAAAGATTTTAAAGGAAGCGGGTATTGATATTAACAAGAAAGCGTCAGAGCTTACCCCTCAGGAGATCTCCCAGATCAAGGATATCATTGAAAAAAACATCAAGTTCGAGGGGGAGTTGAGAAGGGCAGTAATGATGAATATCAAGAGGCTAAAAGACATTGGCAGCTATAAAGGAATAAGGCATATGAAAGGACTTCCGGTCAGAGGCCAAAGAACCAGAACTAACACCAGGACGATCAGGGGAAACGTAAGAAAAACTGTTGGTTCGGGCAGGAAAGCAGCTCCAGAAGCTACCTAGCATTCAATTATGGGTAAAAAACGTATTATTCAACAAAACCAGGAAGAGCTGATCAAAGAGAGCGAAAAAATGGAGGGCAAGGTAGCTAAAGACGTTAGGGTTTCAGCTCCGGCCAGGTCTAAAGAAGGAAGAATATACATTTCTTCCACTTACAACAATACCATCATCACCCTAACTGATCTTAATGGTAATGTTTTGAGTTGGACCAGCGCTGGCGCAATCGGATTCAAGGGGACCAAAAAATCCACTCCTTTTGCAGCTTCCAAGGTTTCTGAAGCCATATCTCAAGTTGCAAAGAAGCTGGGTATTGAAAAAGTAGAGGTATATATCAAAGGAATTGGTTCTGGTCGGGAATCAGCTTTAAGATCATTAGTGGCCAGAGGCATTGAGGTGGCAGCGATAAAAGACGTTACCCCGGTTCCTCATAACGGTTGCAGAGCTCCCAAAGCCAGAAGAGTCTAGAATATGAGAAACAACGTTTGCAAAACCTGTCGCCGCCTGGGAGTCAAGCTGTTCTTAAAAGGAGAAAAGTGTTTTTCAGCTAAATGTCCCATGGTCAGAAAGCCCTATCCTCCGGGACCAAAAAAGAAAAGAAGAGCCAGATCCCTTTCCGAGTACGGAAAGGAATTGAGGGAAAAACAAAAGCTCAGGAACTGGTATAATTTAAGCGAGAGGCAGTTTAAGAATTATGTCAGAGGAGTCTTGGATTCCAAAGCAAAGATTGGAAACGCGGCCGAGCTTTTAATCAAGAAACTGGAGAGCCGTTTGGACAATACTATTTTTCGTCTTGGCTTTGCACCGTCGCGCGTCATGGCCAGGCAGTTAATTTCCCACGGTCATTTTATGGTGAATAAAAGGGCAATCAATATTTCAAGTTATTTGGTTAAAAAAGGGGACATAATTAGTTTAAAACAGAGTTCCTCTAAAAAAGGTGTTTTTCAGAACATATCTGCTATTCTGAAAAAACAAACCCCTCCTTCCTGGCTCCAATTGGATGCTGAGAAAATGGAGGGAAAGGTCATTGGGGAACCAAGTTTTGGGGAAGCATCGCCTCCGGCCGAGATTTCCTCAATCTTTGAATATTATTCAAGATAAATACATTAATATATATGATTTCATTACCTAGTGCGCCCAAAGTCAGCAAAAAGGATGAAAATGAAGCTGTTTTTGAGATTGAAGCCCTTTATCCTGGTTACGGGGTAACTGTAGGCAATTCTTTAAGAAGAGTGTTGCTTTCTTCTCTAGAAGGGGCAGCTATCACCCAGGTTAAGATCAAAGGAGTGCCCCATGAGTTTTCCACTATTTCGGGAGTGTTGGAAGACGTAATTATAATCAGTTTGAACTTAAAACAGTTAAGATTTCGTCTTTTCGGAGACGAGCCTCAGACAGCAACCTTAAAGGCTAAAGGAGAGAAAAAGGTCAAGGCTTCTGATTTTGATCTGTCCAGCCAGGTAGAATTAGTAAACAAAGATGCCCATATAGCAACCTTAACGTCCAAATCCTCTGAATTGGAAATTGAGATTAAGATTGAAAAAGGAGTTGGCTATTTGTCACGCGAGAACAGGGGCAAGGAAAAACTGGAAATAGGGGTTATTCCGGTTGACGCCATCTTCACTCCAGTTAAAATGGTCAATTACCGTATTGAAAAAATGAGGGTAGGAGAAAGAACTGATTATGACCGGCTGTTCTTGGAGGTTAAGACCGACGGAATTATTTCTCCGGAAGAGGCTTTTTGGAAGGCAGCAGAAATTCTGGTCAATCATTTTTCCATGCTGGCCCAGTCATTAAAGCCAAAAGTTGAAGAGATACAAGCTGAAGCAAAACCAAAGAAAAAAGAAAAAAAAGAAAAAGATGAGAAAAAGAAAAAAAGGAAGAAAGTTTCATAGGGAAGCGGACCAGAGAAAAGCACTGCTAAAAAGCTTGGCCAGCGCACTGATTTTTAAGGAAAAGATTGAGACTACTGAAGCCAGGGCAAAAGAGCTGTCCCGCTACATTGAAAAACAGATCAGCCGAGCTTCTAAGAAAAGCCTTGCCAACCAAAGGTACTTTTTAAGGTTTTATTCAGATAAGACAGTAAAGAAACTGAATGAATTGGGATTAAGATTTAAAGAGAGAAAAGGAGGATATACCCGAGTGATCAAATTGGGTCCGAGAAAAAGCGATAGCAGCAAGATGGCTATCATTGAATTAGTCAAATAATTAACATGCCAAGAATTGAGAGAAAAAAACATAATCTAGATGCAACAGGCATAGCTTTAGGCAGATTAGCTGTCCAGATCGCTTTGATCTTAAGGGGCAAGAATAAATCTAATTTCGTTCCTTATCAGGATAACGGTGATTTTGTAATAGTTAGCAATATCGATAAAATCAGGTTCAGCGGCAACAAGATGGAGCAAAAGAAATACTACCATCATTCCGGATACCTGGGCGGTTTAAGAGAGGAAACATTAGAAATGCTGTATCGAAAGAACCCGGCCAAGGTTTTAAGATTAGCAGTATTAGGCATGCTGCCCAAAAACAAATTACGCAGCAGAATGATTAAAAGATTAAGAATATTGAAGTAATATGGTTATTGCTAAAAAGACAACTAGAAAAAGGGTTGCTAAAAAGAAAGTTGAAAAGCCTGTAGAAAAAAAGGAAAGGTATTTTGAGAGCGTGGGCAGGAGAAAAACAGCTACTGCCAGAGTTCGGATTTTTCCCGGAAATGAAAAAGGGATAACTGTTAATGAAAAGCCTTTGGAACAGTACTTTCCGACATTAGAGATGAGGCAAAAAGTAATATCACCCTTGGAAAAGATGGGATTAATTGATAAGTTCAAGGTTTTGGTTAGAGTCAAAGGCGGGGGCTTAAACGCCCAGTCCGAGGCAGTACGCTATGCCATTGCCAGGGCTTTATCTGTTTTTAATCCGGAATTTAGGCCTATTTTAAAATCAGCTGGTTTCATTAGCCGAGATTCAAGAATGAGAGAAAGAAAGAAATTCGGTTTAAAGAGAGCCAGACGCGCTCCTCAATGGTCGAAAAGATAGAATTTTAGCTTATATAAACGCATCAAACCCTTTTTAAGGGTTTTTTGTTTGTTTGAGGAAGGGGAGGCGTAATCGCTCTTAAAGGATCAACTCCTTGAGCTTTAGCTCTTTAGTGGGCGAGCAATCTCGCCTCCGCTTCCTGCTGGAAGTGATTATGTGGGTATTGAAGTACAGTGTCTAGTATCTGATCGGGGTCGATTAGCCAATCAGGGCTTCGTGCCCGGTCCATAACCAGGTGCTGTACTCTCCACCGATTGTGCAGGAGTTCCCGCAGACGATTTATATTTACTATTGCGCTACGGGGGTGCCTTCTTTCCTTGGAAGGTGGGCAAGTCCTGACTCACTCTTGCCGCTCATATTATACCATGATTATTTAGTATTTGTCAATAGGGATAATATGTTCAATTTGACGTATCATTTAAAGTAAATTAATATATTATTGTAGCCTTTGATTATGCTTAAAGAACTAATTGACAAATTTTATATAGAAAGGCAAAAAGACAGAGAGCAACATCATTTCTATATTACTGATGCTGGTCGTTGTCCGAGATCGATCTTTTTTAAGTTCAAGAACGTTCCCCGAGAGAATATCGAGGCTAATGTTTTAAGAATGTTTGATCACGGAGACCACATTCATCAGCTGATCATGAAGCCACTTTTGAGCATTAGGGAAATTCATGTAGTTGCTTCCGAGATTAATATACCTCCGCAGGAACTGGTTTCCGGCAGGGCTGACGCCATTATTAGCAGCGGCAAGGAATTGTACGTTTTGGACATCAAAAGCATGAACAGCATGATTTTTAAGAATCTTAGTCAACCCAAGGAAGAAAACATTGACCAGATTCAGCTTTACATGCATTATTTCAAAATTCCCAAAGGCATCCTGTTATACGTAAACAAAGATAATCAGATATTAAAGGAATTTGTCATACCGTATGATAAAAAAAGATCCTTTAATCTCTTAAAGGGTCTGGAAAAGTTAAAGATTCAGATAAGTACAGATCTTGTTCCATCAAGAATTGAAGGGCATCCCAGCAATTGGCAATGCAGATACTGTCAGTTTAAAGACATTTGTTCTTCAGCCGGAAAAGAAGAAATCGGCTGGGGTAGTTTTAAGGATAAGATTCAGCTAGGGGATCAAAACGTCAGAACCGTATAAAACACCCTCGCTCAATAGGTATATCTTTTTATCCAATTGATTAAAGAACATCTTAGAATCGTTAAAGATTCCAATATTAAAGACCTGTACTTTATCCCTGTCATCAATCTCAGCGATCTTGATTGTTCCGTTTACATTAAAAATCAGGTAGTCGCTGTCCAGCCAAAAAAACTCTTTGATCGGTTCGGAAAACCGGAGTAGGAAAACCTTGTCTCCGGCTTTTCTTTGGGGCATGCTTGTATTCTCTTTTAAAAAAAGGACCCAGGCCTCAGAGTCTGAACGGTAGGCCAGCCTTTTTTGATCAGGAGAGAGCTGTATTTCTTTTACTGGCTCGAATAGTTTTTCAAAAGATGCTAGCTGAGAATTATACTGATATAGGGTGTTGTTTTCCCTGATAAAAATTATGTTCTGAAAGATATTCAACTGATATTCGGTTTCCTGCTTAATTTCAAAGGGTGTTTCATTGACCTTAATTTCTTTATTGGAAGAATCAATTAAAAATACGTATCCGTATTTATCCAAATAATATGTATTTCCGTTGCTTTTTACATAGCTTAAAGCTTCTTCAATAGGGAATTTCGGTTCTTCGGTCGGTATCAGCTTTGAAGATGATTTTTCCAGCTCTATTTTAAAATATTTGCCTTGTTCCCTTTGTCCGATTTCCAAATAGATTTCTTTTGAATCAGGGGAGAATTCTATATTTACAAAATCAACACCTTTGGGGAAAACCGTTTTTTCTTCAAAGAGAATGCTTTTTAATTTTTGATCTATATCATATAGCTTGATGGCCCAGCCGTTTTTTTCCTCTTCTTCCAGTACCACTTTCTTTTTATCAGGCGCAAACCAGAATTGCTTGACCCCTGTTGTAATGCTCTCGACTTTGAGCTGTTCCGGAAAAAGGATAATGTTTTTTGCATCAGTCACTTCTTTTTCCTTAACCCTTAGAGTTTTCTCCCAGGTGTAATAGCCTGTTTTTTTAACCTCAATCTTGTACTTTCTGGGGTATAAACCTTCAAAAAAAACATCTCCAGAAAGATAGTCTCCTCTTTTTTTAAGGTTCCCGTCAACATACACGTCAGCCCTTTTAGGGTAGACCTTTAGAAAAATTCCTCCCACCCTGACAATTCTTACTCCACCTTCTTGAGATTTAAAATCAATCCTGTATCCTTGCGGGTAAAGAATAAAAAAGGGGCAAAGCAGCAGAAAAAGCAGAATGCTGACAATGAATAAAACTGTACGTGTTCTTTTAGTCATGATTAATTTATTCTAAGCAGAAATAGATTTGTTTTCAATGGTTGACAAATAGTATGAATAGTTTAATATACAGAGCATGTAATCTTATAGGGTCAAGCTTGACCCTTCAGTTCATTGACATTGGTGATGCGAAATGGCAGAAATTACAGAACAACTGGATAAGATGCGCA
>Ga0315284_10006786_pt1 | contig 16311 bp, 39 predicted proteins | sample YL17G09_16_MG_FD_203696 | JGI IMG/M metagenome (GOLD analysis project Ga0315284, IMG submission 203696) | Sediment microbial communities from Yellowstone Lake, YNP, Wyoming, USA - YL17G09_16 | ecosystem: Environmental > Aquatic > Freshwater > Lake > Sediment | place: USA: Wyoming | collected... | reverse complement strand
ACCCGCGATACAACGCCCGCCGCGAATCCGCCCATCAGCGGGAGCTTACGCGTGAGGCGCGTACCACCGTCGAGCAGCTAACCCTGCTCGACATCCGCCCCGGCAAGAGCGTCCGTGAGAGGGCGCGCTTGACCGATACGCCGGAGCCGAAGAGTGCCGCAAGGCACGGAGAGGAGAAAAAGTGAACCCGACCTACGGCAGTGACGGCCGCGAGACTTGCGCCTTGTGCAGCGAGCCTCTAGCGGCCGGGCAAACTGCGTTCTCGGTCGCCAGTAACCCGGACATCGAACTGGCGCTAGAGCACGGACACATCGACTACCGCAGAGCGTCGGGCCGGTACAACGGCGAGACCAAGGAAGAGACCGAGGCCCGGTTGCACGTCTTCAGCAAGGTCGCCAAGTCATCCGTCAACATCGCGGGCGGCCTCGGCGCAAAGCACGCGGCACACCCGTCCGACTGTCTCGCGTTCGTGATTCAGGGATACGGGGCCGAGCTATACAGCGACCGCGAGTACCTGACCCACGACGCCGGGGCGGTCAGTGAGTACGTGACCACCCTGTGCAGTAACGGCTTCACCGCGCGAGTGACCGAATACCTCGGGAGCTTCGCAGGCGCAACGACCACGTACGAGCCCGTTCGGGCAACCGAGTAAAGGAGAGACCCGTGGACCTCAGAGACAAACTTCCGCTTCACCCGGCAGCGGCGCTGTTCCCCGTGATGAGTGACGAAGAGTTGGTCGCTCTTGCACAGGACATCACCGACAACGGACTCAAGGAGAAGATAACCGTCCTCGACGGTGCAATCCTCGACGGGCAGAACCGGTACAACGCGCTGGTTGACCTGCTCGGCTGGACCAACAACAAGGTCCTCCGCGAGGCCACCGTCAAGTACACCAACGGGCAGTCTCCGGTCTCGTTCACCGTCTCGAAGAACGTCAAGAGACGGCACCTGACCAACAGGCAGCTCGCTCGTCTGGCCCTCAAGGCGCTCCCGCTGTACAAGGCTGAGGGCAGCAAAGGTGGCCGTCCAAAGGCTGGAAACGCCGCCGCAGGTGCGGTGGAGTTGGAGCCTGTCAAGCGGTGTGCTGCTGACTTCCACACGAGTCCCGACACAATGGAGCGAGTCGCCCACATCGTGAAGGAAGCTGAGGAAGGCAACCCGAAGGCCATCAAGGTCCTCGAAGCTATCGACGGCGGACTCTTCTTCGCCGACACCGAGAGCTACTTCGAGAAGACCGAGGCAGCCGTCACGGCCGAGCCCGTCGAGCCAACACTGGACCCGACGCCCGAGGAAGACTTGGCGCTGATGCTCGACGCCGTTGTAGAACTGACCAAGGCCGTCAAGAAGCCGGTCCGCAAGTCACTTCGCTCGAAGGTCGAGCAAACCAAACTCGCACTGGACGTGATGCTCGATGCCTAGCACACACGACGACAACGGCAATCTGTTCAAGGCTGAGGCTGCTATCCGAAAGCTCATCCGCGAGGCTGCGCGCCGGGCGAAGGTAGCTCTTCGCTTCGCGCGTGTCACGCTGAGCGTGGAAGAGCAGTCGGCAGTGAACTACCGAGCCATCGTTCGTGCTGCCTACACAGAGCTAGAGCGAACGATGTTTAGTGTGCCGGAAGAGCGCGAGCGGATTCAGGAAGTGCTCGCACTCACCCGTGTTCAGATGGCCGATGACGCTGCTACCTCAGACCGTCAACGATTCGCGGGCAAGCGCACGCTGTCTCTCGACGGATTCGCCGAGACCGGCTACGAGATGTCGCTCGCTCCGAAGCCGTCGTACGCAACGCGTGAAGAACAGGAGGCGTTGGAGTTCGGCATGAAGCCGTTTCTCGACACACTCACGAAGGAGCAGTTGTCTGCCGTGCAGACCATCTTCCAATACTCGCACGCGTACCGCGAGGGTGCGAAGCTGCTCCACATCAAGACGGCTGCTCTCCAGCGCCGCATCCGTAGCGCTGCTAAGGCAGTCCGCAAAGCGCTCGAAGAGGCGTTTGGTCCGGTACCCGAAGGTCTAACGGAACCGAACCGCTACATGCTGTCTGAGGATGACGCCGCGTTCCACGAGCGCGCCCGTGAGACCTCAAACGCGTTGCGCGGCTTGGGGCATCGCGCAGAGAGCACGCTGGACATGACACCCGGCCGCCTCGGCAAGTTCGACCCCGGCACAGCGATTCCACGCCGGGCGTTGACACCTGACGAGCGGACGTGGCTCGCAACAGGAAAGAGGCCAACATGAGCATCCGTGTAGAGCCCTACCGCAAACGTCTGGAGCGACACATCGTGGAGCTTGGGTTCAACTCGACGGATGCCGCGCGAATCGCCGAGCGGTTGCTGAGCCCAACGTTCCGCTCAGTGCCGCTGCTCCTGAGCGCGCACGAGGATGCCGTCGAGTACTCGTGGACGCCGGAGACCGAGTCGTTCTCCGCGATGATGGGCTCGGAGGATGACCGACCGTCGGGCATCAGCGGCATCGAGCCCGCGTATTACTTCTACAAGGCTGAGGCGGTACGCACCGGACGAAAGGTAGTCGAACTGATGACTAAGGCGTTCGATATAGCAGCACGCCGAGGAAGGAGATAGCGATGCTGACCAACTTCCAATGTGAGCCCATCGCTTACGGACACCCGGAGACCGGCACGATTCTCTGTGTCGATTGTGCGGCTGGGCCGTTCGGTGGGGAGGATGCACCACGCGCGAACTTTGACGAGCTTTTCATTCACTACTACGGGATTCTCGACCCCGCAATCACCGGCCTGTACCCGATTAGCCGGTACGCACTCGAAGAGGGCAACGAAGGCGGTCTCGACTGCGAGGGCTGTGGCACAACGCTCGTTGAGCCGGACACCGACTACTGCCTCGCGCATGGGTCAGAGCGCCTGTACGACGGTGCGCCCGACTACAAACAGCGCGACGTCTGTGAAGAGCACAGCGATGACCCTGACGACCGCTGTGTGTTTCCCGAGGTTGACCCGAATCCACCGGCCGCCCGTTGGGTGCCATGCAGCAAGTGCGGCGCAGGTGATGGTCAACGACACAAAGGAGGCTGCCCCGATGCCAGTTGACTTCAGGTATTCAGCACCACCGAGCGCGCAACTTACCGCGCAGAATCAGTTGACGGAATGGCGCGACTGTGAAGAGCGCGGTCGTAACCACCGACCCGACGTTCGGAACACGGTACGCACCGATGGACTAGAGGGTCAGTTTCAGTACACGCCGTGCAAGCGCTGCCCCGTCACTACCCGGAGGAAGGTGTGACATGGACGGATGTGAAGACTTCGAGTGCATCGTCTGCGACGCAAAGGGCGAGCAGCCCAGCGGTCATGAGCATGAGGCTGTTGTCATCCGCGACGGTTGGCGCGGTCAGTTCCTCGCGCCGACCGCCGTGCTCGACATCGAAGAGTTCGGCATCGCTGTGCCATCTGAAGTGCTGGCGGAAGCCAAGCGTTGGTTGGCCGAGATGGATGAGCGAGACGACCGTCAAGAGCACCACGATGAGGAGCCCTTCACTGACCTCGTTCTCGATTGGCTGAGCGAGCAAGGTGAGTCCGCGTTGTACGACGCGGGCTACGTCATCGTCTGGGAGGACGGCTACGTCATCTACAAGAGGGAGGTCAAGTGATGCTGACGCTCTTCCTGTACATCGTGGGCGTATTGAACACCATCGTCGGATTCGTGTCAGGTGTTGTAAACGGACAGTGGGCGAAGGGTGCGTACTTCGTCGCGTTTGCTGTTCTCTGTTACCTACTCGCCGAGGGTAACAAGGAGACGTTGTGATGGGCTACTACTGGCGTTGTCCCGAGTGCGGACGTCTCTGGACGTTTGACGATGACGAGTCACCGTGCTGCGGGCCGTGTTTCGCCGCACCCGTACTCGCCAAGCTCGATGCGATGGCGAAGGCATTGTACGACCCAGAGGAGGACGAAGATGAGCGTTCCTGACTCCCACACAAGCTACTTGCTCGAAGAGGGGTACGACGTGGAAACCGCTTTGCGGTTCCACTTCGAGTCACGTCTGTTCCCGCCCGTATCGCCGGATTGGATTCCGGCCGTGAAGCGTGCGCTCGCGAAGGCGCAAGAGTGCATCGACGAAGACCTGCCCATCAGCGGCAGGGTGCGTGGTCCGTGGGGCGGGCTCTGGCACGTTGCCGACCTCATCCACGGCATGAACCTCGGATGTTTTCTCAAGAACCCTCATGTCTTCGGCTACGACGCTACGGACGAGGATGACGAAAGCGACGTGGGTGTGGACTGGCGGCGTGATGGTTAGCCCCGTTACAACGACCTTGCTTGTTCGTGACTCGAACGGCAACACGCTCTACGAGCGCGAGATGCACGGAATCTGGACCTGCCCGTTCACTGAAACCACCGACAACGGTTACATCATCGTGACCGTTGAACGACAAGAGATGGATTGGGAGGCACTCAATGTCTGACCTTGAGTACGCCGTGCGCCAACGAATCGACCTGTGGCTCACGCTCGCTGAACAGGCGGCCGACGGCCGGTACGACCTCTCGGCCAACAACGATGCGCTCGATATGGTGACCGAGCTTCTGTTCAGCGCTACGCCGCTTGCCACTCTGTTCAAGGTGTTGCCGCAGACGGAAGAGAGTCCGCAGCTTCCGGCTCCCCCGCCACCGCGACCGACGCTACACCTGACAGAGGGCGAGAACGCACGGTTCGCCGAGAGCGAGGAAGACGTCGAGCGATTCATGGGAGGTTTCTGCGAAGGCTTCTACCAGCCCGAGCGCCCCGACCGTGACGAGGAAGGACGGTAGACATGAGAACGAAGGGACCAAGTTCAGCACCCTGTTTCGTCATAGCAGGCATGTGCGGCACGCTTGCGGTGGTTGACGTGATTGCCGGGTATGTGGCGCTTGCCGTGCTATTGGCCGTGCTCGCCGTCGTCAACTATCACTTGGCGCGAAAGATTCAGAGGCTCGGCCGATGAACATACACACGCTGTGGGTCATGCGCAAGAGCGAGACAGTCCCCGAACTTCTGGAAGCGTGGGATGAGTTCTCGGTAGATGAGAACCCGTACGGTTTCAAGGCGGCGTGTGCCGACTCGCTCGCCCGCGTCGGCTCGGGTGTCGAGTCGCATCGTTTCATCGACCTCAGCGTGAGTCTGAGAGACGTGGAGCGACAGTTCGGCCCCGCTGTGCTGGACGCGGATGTCGTTTCTGAGGAGAAGCGACAGTCCACAGATGCCTACCTACAAGGAGATGGCTATGCCGGAGCATGACCTGATAGTGTTGCCGGAGCAGTACGGTGTAGAGATTCTTCGGACCGAGATTGGGTCTACGTTACACGGAATCTCCATCGGTAACGATGACCGCGATGAGATGGGCGTGTGCATCGAGCGACCAGAGCATGTTATCGGCCTGGAGCCGTTCGAGCAGTTTATCTATCGCACGGCTGCTGCGCGTGAATCGCGCCATGATGCACCCTCGCAGTCCGGTGACCTTGACCTGACAGTCTACTCGTTGCGGAAGTGGAGCCGTCTCGCGCTGAAAGGGAATCCGACGGTACTTCTGCTGTTGTTCGCACCACAGAGCAAACTGGTCGTTACAACCCCACTCGGGACAGAACTTCAGAAGCTCGCGTACGCCTTTGTCAGTCGTGAAGCGGGGAGGGCTTTTCTTGGCTACATCTCGGCTCAGAAGTCGCGGTATCTCCGTGAGCGGGGTACGGCAGGCATACCGGACCGGGGAGACAAGGATGCGAAGTACCTTGCACACCTACTCCGTCTCGGTTACCAGGGTCGTGAGTTGATGGAGACTGGGACCATCACACTGCCCATGCCAGAGGGACAGAGAGTGCGGTGTGTGGATGCACGCAAAGGTGCTGACCCGCAGGACATCTTGACTGAGGTCGGCCGTCTTGAACGTGAGCTGAAAGACCTTCAGGATACAGCGCCTCTTCCGGCTCAGCCGGACCGTGACACTGTAAATGACTTTCTCATCCGCGCGTATCAAGATGTGTGGAGTGTCGTAACCGAGAAGAAACGACACTAAGGAGGACTGATGCAGTACACCGTTCACGAGCATCGTATGTTCGACGCTGAGTACATCATCGAAGCCGAGACCGAGGACGCCGCACGCCAACTCGACGGTGACATCCTCGAAGAGAGCGACAGCGAGTCGTGGGGATACGAGGTCGTCAGCGTCGAGCCGCTGTTCAACATTGACGAATAGTAGGTCGTGGTGGAGGCAGGGGAACAGGGAAATGACAACCCTGCAACGGTCAAGAGGGCGTAACTATTCCGGTGCGAACCTTGACCTACCAGGCGAGACTCATCGGATGCGCCGCACCTGCCTCCACCACGACCTACTAAAGGAGGAGAGACAGTGACAACCAAGCCCATGAAGCGCGAGGGCCGTGTACGCCGCCGTGCCGTGCGTCGTCTCGAAGAGAGGATTCACGGCGGACAGCACACGAGCAACACGAAGTGCGGTTGCAATCTGTGGGACCGCGACGACGGATTCACCAAGCCGGGTTCGCTGAAGGGGAGCGCGTGATGGTCGAGAACGCGGGAGGAGGCGATAAGTCGTGAGTGATGCTGTGTACGACTACGACAACGAAGAGTGGTACGAAGAGCCCGTGTATCCGTCACACATGGAGCAGGGCTCTACCTACGCGCAGGACTACTACGCGGAACCCGATGCAGAGTGCTACGTCTGCGGTGCAGATATCTGGGAGGGTGATACCGGCATCGAAGTCGAGCTGGTAACTCATCGCGGTGACCAAGGCACGGTAGTTGTCTGCTCGGATGAGTGTCGCACCCGGCTTGAGGTCGATGCCGCTGAGATACGCCGGGCCGTAGAGAGGTTCAACCCGTGATGGAACCCGATAAGAACACGCAGCCTGTGAGTTTCCCTCCAGACATAGACAGGGACATCGCGGCTATCGTGGTTGCCATCCTTCAGGGCCAACCGGTATCAGACTTCGTGATGTTGATTCGCAGCGTTGACCGGTTGCCGCTGCTCTTGCTTCGCGCGTGTTCGGACCTCGCCATGTCTTGCATCTACCTGTTGGAGAACACAGGACAAACGCGCGAGCAGGCGGTGAAGGCCGTCCTAGAAACTTACCAGCAGGCTCTTTTGCAATACGCACAAGGGGCCGATACGCCGCCGCCGAAGGATGGAGATGATAACAGTGGGTGAACATCTAGCGTTTGACCTTGACGGAGTCATTCTCGACTTCGTCGGCGGCATCCTTGAGTGCGTCTACACGGAGTACGGTGTGCGCATCGACAAGGCTCAGTGGGACATGTGGGACCCCAAGGACTTGCTCAATCCCATCATCGGACAATCATGGTGGAAGTGGATGCGCGAACGGTCCTGGCTCTGGTCGCACTTCCCGGCTATTCCCGGTGCTATCGGAACGATTGAAAAGCTGCGCCGGGACGGGCACTACCTTGAGATAGTGACCTCGAAGCCACAGTGGGCCGAGTACAACGTCTGGCGGTGGCTCGGCAAGTGGCGTGTGCCCGTAAGCCGTGTGACCATCGTTGGTGACGACGGCAACAAGGCATCCGCCACGGACGCTATCGCGCTCATCGACGACAAGCCCGAGAACTGCGTCGAGTGGGTCGAGTCGGATGACCGCCGCTGGACGATTCTCTTGGACCGACCGTACAACCGGTCTTTCAAGACCTACGGCAACATCATCCGTAAGACCGACTGGACCGATGCGCTAGAGACCATCCGTGAGATAACACAGGGCCTGGAGTTCATGGGGGTAGAGGAATCATGAGCAGCAACGACTACAAGAGCGGTCGCGTGCAGCCTATGAAAAGTCAGTGGGATTGTCCGTTCTGCCCGCAGTGCTTTCCCACCATCAGTGACCACGGGGCGCTTCTAGCACTCTTGCACTTGGTGGAGCACGCCGTGAAAGAGCTGAGTTACCTACGGAAAGGGAGTGTGTGATGGGGTCCATGATACACGCATCGAACGCGAAAGAACTGCTGAAGGCCACCGACGCTTACGCCGACAGTTACGATGACGGCTCCGAACACGCGGCCGTTCTCGCACAGGTCGCCGCTATGCAGGCCATCGCTGAAGCGGTACTGGCCGCTACTACGGAACTGGCGTACATCTACAACGCGATTGACCGGCTGGGAGATGTGTGATGGCTGTCACAGTTAGCTTCACCGTGTACGGGCAGAAGCTCAGCAAGCTAGAGGCGCTCGCCGAGACCGAACTGGCGCGCTTCGCAGAGGGACATCAGCAGGTGGAATACGACATGCGTGTCGAAGCACGGATGGGCAGCAATACACCCTTCGAGGTAATCCTGTGGGAGGGCAACGTGGAGGCGCGCATCCTGTGAATGGTCTGACGATTCAAGAAGCCCGCGTACTACAGAGCGCACTTACGGCGTACATGCACGACCCCGATAACGCGCCGGGAGGTCCGACTGAGGTCGAGTACGACATCACCGTGGGGCTGCTCAAAGACGTAGATGACTTCCTGGCCGATGTAACGTCCATCGCACGCAACACGCTTCACCTGTGGTCGGACGGCGCAGCGCGGCCGACGAATCCTGGTCCGTCGGGTATCGGAGTCGTCGGGAAGGTCAGCGGAAAGACGGCGTTCGAGGTTTCCGAGTACATCGGGAGGACAACGAACAACGTCGCCGAGTACATGGCCTGTGTGACCGCGCTGCGCCGGGCGGTGGACCTGGGCGCGCAACACGTTCTGTTGCATACCGATTCGCAGTTGGTCGTGAATCAGTACTTCGGCAAGTGGCGCTGCAACGACCCGTCGCTCGTTCCGTTGCTCGGCCGCCTACGTGGTCTCGCGCAGCGCTTCGAGTCATTCGACCTCAAGTGGATTCCGCGCACACAGAATCGCGAGGCCGACGGACTGTCCGTGGCCGGGGCCTACAGACCGCGACCGTGCGGAGTGTGCACACATGATTGGCATTACATGACGTTCTGTCTCGAACCATCTGAGACTCCTGGCGAGGCTTGTGGCTGTCCCTACGGATTCAAGGGAGGGATTGTCGGATGAAGAACCGCGCGGATGGAAGTCCAGCTCCGTGGTATCGACCGTTCCTCGCTCGACGCTGCCCGTGCTTCTGGGGCAACGGCCACCCGCACTTCTGTCTGATGTTCCAGTGGATGCGTTTGCGCGACCTCGCCGATGACTACCGGCTCAGGAGGAAACCATGAAGGTGATACGCAGTGAGTCTGTCTTGGGTGTCCCGCTCGTCGTGGAGCTTACACGGCGGAACCTGACCGTCCTCCTTGCGAAGTTGGACGATGCCGCCTCTTCGCGCACCATTATCGATACATCACGCTCTGTCGCGGTGCGCGCCGTCGAAGATGATGCGCACTACGCTAACCGCGAGCCCGGTCCGATGTGGGTTCATGGAGAAATCACATGAGCGAGTCACAGAGGCATATCCCGGGTTACCCGAAGGTGTACGCGCTCGGGCATCCGGCCATCGCCGACCTCTTGCTCGACCCCGTTGTCGTACAGGAGAAGATTGACGGTTCGCAGTTCAGCTTCGCGGACTTCACCGACGGTGGACTGATGATGCGTTCGAAGGGCGCGGAAGTCTACGCTGAGACAAAGGACAAGCTGTTCCGTCCGGCCGTAGACACTGTGCTCGCACTGTACGCGGCAGGTCGGCTGCGGCGCGGTTACATCTACCGTGGCGAGACACTGACGAAGCCGCACCACAACACTGTGAAGTACGGCCGGGTTCCGCGAGGCAACATCATCCTGTTCGATGTTGAGACCCCGGACTATACGTTTTTCGTGCCGTACGCGCTTGAGGACGAAGCTGAACGACTTGGGCTTGAGTGTGTGCCGACATTCGACGCGTCCGGCAAGCCGACGGAGGAAGACATCCGCGCGCTTCTTGAGACCGAGAGCGTCCTCGGTGGGTCAAAGGTCGAGGGCGTCGTGCTGAAGAATCACGGCCGGTTCGGGCGCGACGGCAAGTTCCTCGCGGGCAAGTACGTCTCGGAAGCGTTCAAGGAGGTTCATGGAGCGTCGTGGAAGGGACGCAACCCGAACCGTGGGGACATCATCGAGCGCCTCGGCGCGATGCTTAGCACCGACGCGCGCTACTCGAAGGCCGTACAGCACTTGCGTGAGCGCGGGGAGCTAGAGCAGAGTCCGCGTGACATCGGCAAGCTCATCAACGAAGTCCGCGAGGACGTCCTTGCTGAAGAGCGAGACCGCATCATCGAAACACTGCTCGCATGGGCGTGGCCGCAGGTCTCGCGCAAACTGACCGGCCGTCTGCCCTCTTGGTACAAGGACCAACTGCTCGCGCAGCAGTTTCAGGAGGTTGCGGAAGAGCGACCTGAAGGCGCGTGTCCGAACTGTGGTGAGCCCGCCGAAGCCCACACGTGGGCAGGTTCAACTGGGCCGGAACCGTCAGACGAGTGGGACTGTCCGGTGCCGACACCCGAGAAACACACGTGGGTTCGTTAGGCATGCCCGCTCTCTCTGATGCAGAGCTTCACGTCTGTGAGATGCGTGCGAACTGGGCCGTTTACACCGAGGATGACGGCCGTGTGTTCGTCATCGACCCACGTATCATTCAGCGGCTCATCACCGAAGTGCGAATGTACCGTCACCCTGAGTACCGTCACACATGCTTTGATACGTGTGGCGGTGACGCTGGACTAACTGTGCCACATGCCGCGAACTGCCCTGACCGGAAGGATGTGTCATGAAGACCGTCTACCGCATCATCGAGAGCATCGCCGACTTCATCGGCACAACGTTCGACGATATTGGCGCGTGGGCTTGGCACAAGTACGGTGGAGACAGCCCATCACCCGAACTCCTCGACATCCTCAACGACGTGCGGGCGCGTGATGGTCTTCCGGCGCTCGGCTCCATCGGCAGCACCGAGGAAGACGAGAATGGGCTCACCGTTCTCGGAGTACTTGACGCGGATGAGCCTATGTCCGACATCTTCTGTAAGGACGCCCCGGAGATTCAGGCCGAGGACAGGACACACGAGCTAGCCGTTTCGGTGGTCGAACGTATCAAGGTGCTGTGGGGCGACCCGGACCTCAACGCGAAGACTGACGAAGACGAAGTTATCAAGGTTGATGAGAACGTGGCCTTCGCCTACTCGTGGGACCACGGGTACGAGAAGCTCGATGCTGAGTTTGACGGTGGTGGAGGGTATCACTTCGCGGGCGCGTTCCATCCCGGCGATGGTTGCTGCGACACAGGCGGTCACCGTCCAGGCAACTGCCGCTTCTGCGGATGCGGGTGGCTGTGATGCCCGACCTCGCACGCGACATCATGTTCGCTTACGTCATCGTGTTCTGTCTGGTGTTCGTAGGTGCGGCTTTCTTCCAGTGGAGGAACCGATGATAGACGGCTACGCAACGCACCAAGAGGCTCTCGCGTTCGCGTTCGCATGTACCGGGGGCGCGGTGGTCGAACTTGGGGCGGGCTGGTACTCGACCCCGCTGCTGCACGGCCTGTGCGAGGCAACCATGCGCGAGTTATGGACCGTGGAGGCTGACCTCGATTGGGCGCGGCAGTTCATACCGTGGTCTAACAAGTGGCACCGCCTGATTGTTGACTCTGCCGTAAGCATCCCTGCGGGCATCGAGGACATCGGCATCGTGCTCGTTGACCACAATCAATACCCGGGAGCGCCGGGACGCGACGGCCCGTCGCGCGGTATGAGCATCCGTGCAGCACGAGAGCGCGGAGCGGACATCATCGTGTGCCACGATTCCAACATGCTACTTGCCGACGGCAGCCTCTCGTCGAACTACACCGGCTACCAGGGCGCGCTTGATGAGTTTCCGCACCGCCGTGATTGGACCAACTTCCTGCCGTGGACTACAGCGCTGTCTGACACCTTGAACATAGAGGAGGAATGATGGACGACGAACGATACGGACCGGACTTCCCGCCACGCCCAGAACTTGACGATGACCCCGAGCAGCAGAAGTGGGGGCCGGAAGCGCGCGGCGACACTCTCGATTCATTCATGTACCTATCGAACGAACGTGCTCTACGAAACTTCCTTGCTGACTTCGAGGTTCAGGAACTTCGGGCCAGGGAAGGAGTAGCACGTTACCGACGGAGCGCCGAGCGAGTGCGGGCCGAGCTTGTCCGGCGCGGGCTAGATGTCGCTTCCACAGCAAAGCGACAGTGAGGAGGAATGATGGCTGGTAGGGGAACACCAACAGTAGGCGGGTGGCGCTCCGGTTCAGACCTGTCCACCGAGCGAATGACCGAACGATACCGCGATGAAGCACACCTGTTGACGAAGGAACGCGATGAAGCTGTGGCTCTCTTGGAGAAACTCGTTCGGGTTCTTGAAACGAACAGTGATGCTGACTACTTCGCAGTTCGCGATGAGGTCTATGCCTTTCTCAACATGTCGCTTCCATCCCGTAACGACATTGACGAAGAGTGAGAGGAGAAACCGTGTACGGACTAGGAGACGACTTGCAGAGCATGGAGCGCCAACTCGATGACACGCGCGACCTGCTCCGCGCATGGCTCTACTGGTTCGATGAGGAGCGCGCAAGGGAACGTCCGAAAGTGCAGTGGGAAAGAGCACCTGCCGGGATGACGCGACGTGCGTTGGCGGGTATGAGTATAAGGAGAGGAGGGTAGCAATGACCGTCAGGTTCAAGAAAGGCTCGACGCTCAAGGAGGCAGGTCTCAGTGCCGCGACAGCGCGGAAGCTAGAAGCCAAGGGCGTCATCGAGCGCATCGGTACGCGGAAGACCGGCGACCGGGGACGCCCCGCAGCCGAGTACGCCGTGACCAAGAAGTGAGAGAGGTCGGAGTTCCCGTGAGGACTCCGACATGGAGGCAGGACAGTTGCTCCCCCGTCTGACAGCGGCGCGGAGACGTTGCCTTGCAATAGCTGTCAGTGTAAGGCACCCTGCCTCCTTGCCAGAGTCTTCACGAAAGGCCGGTGGCCTGTGGGAGGCATCCCGCAGGCACCGGCACCCAAGCCAGACTCGGTTAGCTGTCCTGCGCGCGTAAGGCCGGGTCAGGGGGCGCAGTGTGTTGGGATGCACGGCCGAGGAGCATGGATGGCAAGAGACGGTTCGAGTCCGTCCGCCCCCACCACCACTAGGAGGAATCATGGAGAAGCAGCCGGTGTATGCGCGGCCCGGTTCGTGGGCCGACTTGACGAAAGCGCAGCGCCTTCAGTGGGCGCGAGAGTTTGCACGCGCCGTGAAGAAAGCTGCGAAGGAAGCGGAAGAGGCAAAGGAGGATGACCGTGGACACTGAACTTGCGCGCTATCTCTACGTTGAGCGGATGAAGGCTGCGCCGCAGTTCAAACGGCTACACGCTGAACCGCTGTGGCGGCCGGGCGAACAGGACATCGCGGGCTTCATCCACGATGAGGTCGTGCGCCAATACCACGACCCGGCCATCGAGTCGGACGGCGGTGTACGAATCCGGCAGATGCGCAACGCATGGGAATACGCGCAGGCGGTAGAGAACACGCTTGGTCACTTCGACCCGACCGTGGAAGACATTCTCGCTATCGCCGGATGTGTCGAGCCCGAGACCAACTCGCTCGGCTTCCGGCAGTGTGCCGTCTACATCGGCGACCGGATGGGGGTACCGTATAAGGATGTGCCCGAGCTGGTCGAGCGCCTTGTGCAGGTGCTGCCGGTTGCACCGGAGATGTACCGAGTCGGTTTCGACTTGACCACGACAACCGTGCGCACACAGTTTCAGAATATCCGTACCGCCGATGACTGGTACATCCTCTTCCAGTTCATACATCCCTTTGGAGATGGAAACGGCCGCACCGGCAAGATTCTTCACAACTGGTTGCTCGAAACACTCGACGACCCCGTGTTGGTCGCCGACTACTTTGGGGGGAACAACCCGTGAGCGACTACAAGTGTGGTGAAGAGTGTCACATGTTTCGAGCATCAGAAACACCTGTTGGCATGGCTGTCCTACAGGGCACCGTGTGTCTCTGTCGTAAACGCGTGCTGCCCTACCGGTTCGAGGGGATGCAGTCGCTCTGGTTATCTGCGCAGGGCCAGCCGGTAGATAGCGCAGAACAGTGGAAAGAGGAAGAGCGGATGTACGAGGCGTTCGAGCGAGTTGCGGAGAGGATATGCCAGCACCAAATTCACCGTGTGCGATTGCGCCTTGTGCTTGAGGCTGGGTCGTACATCGGCGCGCTCTGCGCGTTGGCCGGGTACATCCTACGAAACGACCCACTGTTCCTGATTGCGTCCGTGTTGCTCGCCGCGTACGCGGTGTCGCGTAAGACGTGGGCGTTCGTCACACTCAACGTCGTGTGGGGCACGTTCGCGTTAGAGCGGATGCTCCGATGAGATGCGAAGAGTGCGGCGGGAAGATGCTGCCGCCCGAGGACTGTCCGCTCTGCATGGGTGAGGACCCGTGGGGCGAGCCGTTCTGCCCGAACTGCGATACATGTTGCGGATGCTAGGAGGTCCCAATGGGATACAAGTACGACGACCCCGCCCTCGATGACAACTTCCGCGAGTGTGTGTGCATCTGCGGCCACACCGTAGATGACCACCACGTTGTGTATTGGCCGCTCGGCATCAGCATCGAAGAATGTGAGCGTTACGGGTGCAACGAAACCAGTGGCATGATGCCTGTCCATGAAGATGGGGCCGCTTGCCCACACGCGGGAATCTGGTATCACCGCGCCGATGACGGCGTCTACCGCGCGGATGATGGAACATCGGAAGAAGACCACGAGTGTGACGAGAATCACACATGGACAAACCACTGTCAGGGTTTCACGAAGGCTGCACACACGCCTACGCGCGAAGAGCTTGAGGACATCTTCCGCCCGGAGGAGGAACAGTGAAAGAGCTTCGTCTGAACTTGGATTACATCATCGAGACGTACAGCGGCAAGGAAGCCGCCGAGTCTGCTGTCAGTTTCCTCGGCAGCGATGACTGCGGTAGGCAGACGCTCATCGTTCAGTGGTATCCCAATGAGAAGTGTGACGGCACCTGTCCTGAAAGACGGCACTGTCCCGAGCACGGCGACCTTCCACCGCGTGATGCGGAGCACGATGAGTGGTGCTTCGATTGTCCGGGTGTCGTTACCAATGAGAAACGACACTCTGAATGACTCACCCATCCGTGTCAGGTGAAGGTTGGAAACTCATCACAGGTGACTGTGTTGAGGTCATGCGCGCTGGAACCGCTGACTCCGTTGACGCCATCGTTTGCGACCCTCCTTACGGCCTTGAGTTCATGGGCAAGGATTGGGACAAACTGTCAGAAGCAAATGGCTTCCGGCGGACTGAGAATCCTGCCGACGTAGGTCGCGACAGTGTCTTCGGACGGACGTCCGCGAAAGCGCCTGAGTACCGAGCGGGCTCCGTGATGCAGGACTGGCACCACGCCTGGGCCGTGGAGGCGTACCGCGTCCTGAAGCCGGGTGGACACTTGCTCGCGTTCGGCGGGACGCGCACGTATCACCGTCTCGTCTGCGCGCTGGAGGACGCCGGTTTCGAGATTCGCGACACCGTTGCGTGGCTCTACGGCCAGGGCTTCCCGAAGTCCCTCGACGTTTCCAAAGCCATAGACAAGGCGGCGGGGGCGGAACGCGAAGTCGTCGGTACTAATCCGAAGTGGAACAGCGGCCCCCGAGCAATGAATCCCGGTGGCGGTGAGCGAACAGCGGAGCCTGCGTACACCGCCCCTGCTACTCCCGCCGCCGAACGCTGGGAAGGATGGGGGACGGCGCTCAAACCAGCGTTCGAGCCGATAGTCCTCGCCCGCAAGCCGCTCTCGGAACGCACCGTAGCCGCGAACGTACTCCGTTGGGGCACGGGCGCTCTCAACATAGACGCTTGCCGGATTGAATATGAAGCAGGCGGTGACGCCGCTAGCAATCCTAAGTTGCGGAAAGAGCGCGGACTGAAGATGGGTGTAAACGAAACATCGTGGGGCAATCCCGGTGCGCACGACATCAGCATTAGTTCTTCCGGTCGCTGGCCCGCCAACGTCACCCTAGACGAGGAAGCCGCCGCTCTCCTCGATGAGCAGAGTGAGACAAGGATGCACGGTGCCGGGAGGGCACGTATGGCAGAAGAGGGCACACACGCTGGGAAACGTGTTGATGGTTGGGGCAACATGGGGGCACCTGCACCGCGTGTTGGTGACTCAGGTGGTGCATCGCGGTTCTTCTACGTGGCGAAGGCGGCGAAGAAAGAGCGCAATGCGGGATTGCCGGAGGATGAGAAGAACGACCATCCGACCGTGAAGCCTGTCGCGCTGATGCGCTGGCTTTGCCGCCTGGTCACTCCTCCGAGTGGCCGTGTCCTTGACCCGTTCACGGGCTC